>JGI24655J20075_1000004_pt1 | contig 154611 bp, 150 predicted proteins | sample MalvirmetaMSP112_FD_20075 | JGI IMG/M metagenome (IMG submission 20075) | reverse complement strand
CTGAGCCACAGTCGGGTTGATGCGAGCATCACGGCGGCGAGGAAGTTGCGGGCCAGCTTGTCGAAGCGGGTGGCGATGCGGCGGAAGTGTTTGAGCTTGCAAAAGTATCGTTCGACGACATTGCGTTGTCGGTAGATTGCGGGGTCGATGGAGCGTTGGACCTTGCGGTCGCGCTGGGTCGGGATGTGGGCGCGGCCCCCTCGGGCTTCGACCATGTCGATGACGGCGCGGGCGTCGTAGCCCCGGTCTGCGACCAGCGCCCGGGCGGGTTTGAGGCCATCGATCAAGGCTTCGACGGCGGCCTTGTCGGAGGCCTGACCCGCCGACAGCACGATCCGCAGCGGCAGGCCGTCCTGATCGACCAGGGCGTTGATCTTGGTGCTCAGTCCTCCACGAGAACGGCCGATGGCGTGATCCGGACCCCCTTTTTCCACCGGCGGCGTGCTGGTGGGCGCGGATGATGGAGCTGTCGATCAGGTGCATCGAGCCGGGCGAACTGGCCGACAAGGCCTCGAACACACGCACCCAGACGCCCGCCTTGGCCCAACGGTTGAAGCGGTTATAGACCGTCGTGTGCGGGCCGTACCGGGCGGGCAGATCGCGCCACGGCGAGCCCGTCCGCAGCACATAGAAGATGCCGTTGATTACCCGCCGGTCATCTACGCGGGGCACCCCGCGCGGCTTGTTGGGCAGCAGCGGCTCGATCAGCCGCCACTCCGTCTCGCTCAGATCATATCGCGCCATGCCAAGGCTCCTTCCGGAATCCTTGAATCAGCGAGATCGATCCGCCGCAAGCTTTATGAGTTCAGAACCTAGACCAGCCGGCTCTGCACCAGCGCCGCCTCGATGAAGCTGGCGAACAGGGGGTGGGGGGCGAACGGGCGGCTCTTCAGCTCCGGGTGGTACTGGACGCCGATGAACCACGGGTGGTCGGTGCGCTCGACCGTCTCGGGCAAGACCCCGTCCGGCGAAAGACCGGCGAAGATCAGCCCCGCCTTTGCCTCGATCGCCTCGCGATAGTTGATGTTGACCTCATAGCGGTGGCGGTGCCGCTCGCTGATGTCGGTCGTGCCATAGATCTCCGCGATGCGGGACCCGGCCTTCAGCGTCGAATCATAGGCGCCCAGCCGCATGGTGCCGCCCAGATCACCATCGGCCTGACGCAGTACCCGCTGGTTGCCCACGGTCCACTCGGTCATCAGGCCGACGACCGGCTCTTCGGCCGGGCCGAACTCGGTCGAGGAGGCCTCGGGGTAGCCCGCCAGGTTCCGCGCCGCCTCAATCACCGCCATCTGCATGCCGAAGCAGATGCCGAAATAGGGGATGTTGCGCTCGCGGGCGAAGCGCGCCGCCTGGATCTTGCCCTCGGCCCCGCGCGCGCCGAAGCCGCCCGGCACCAGAATGGCATGCGCGCCCTGCAGGCGGGCATCGCACGCCTCGCGGTCGCCCTCAAAGGTCTGGGACTCGACCCAGTCAATGTTGACCTTGACGTTGTTCGCCACCCCGCCGTGGTGCAAGGCCTCGATCAGCGACTTGTAGGCGTCCTTCAGCACCGTGTACTTGCCGACGATGGCCACGGTGACCTCGCCGTCCGGGTGCAGGCGACGGCGGACGATCTCCTCCCAGCCCGACAGGTCCGGCGCCGGAGCATCGTCCAGTCCGAAGTGGGCAAGCACCTCGGCATCCAGACCCTCGTGGTGATAGTCCAGCGGCACGGCATAGATGTCGGCCGAATCCATCGCCTGGATGACACCCGACGGGCGGACGTTGCAGAACTGGCCGATCTTGCGCTTCTCGTCGGCGGGGATCGGATATTCGCTGCGGCACAGCAGGATGTCGGGCTGGATGCCGATCGAGCGCAGCTCCTTGACCGAGTGCTGCGTCGGCTTGGTCTTCATCTCGCCGGCGGTCTTGATGAAGGGCAGCAGCGTCAGGTGCACAAAGCACGACTGGCCGCGCGGCAGGTCCTGGCCCAGCTGGCGGATGGCCTCGAAGAAGGGCAGGCCCTCGATATCGCCGACCGTGCCGCCGATCTCGACCAGCACGAAGTCCACCTCCTCGCCCTCATCGGTCAGGGCCGGCGTCAGGCAGAACTGCTTGATCTGGTCGGTGACGTGCGGGATCACCTGCACCGTCGCGCCCAGATAGTCGCCGCGGCGTTCCTTCTCGATGATCGTCGAATAGATGCGGCCGGTGGTGATGTTGTCCGACTTGGCCGCCGACACCCCGGTGAACCGTTCATAGTGGCCAAGGTCGAGGTCGGTCTCGGCGCCGTCGTCGGTGACGAACACCTCACCATGCTGATAGGGGCTCATCGTGCCCGGATCGACGTTCAGATAGGGGTCAAGCTTGCGCAGCCGCACGCTGTAGCCACGCGCCTGCAACAGCGCACCAAGGGCGGCGGAGGCGAGGCCTTTTCCCAATGAGGAAACCACGCCGCCAGTGATGAACACATAACGGGCCATGGGAGATCACCTTAGCGTCGATTCGCGGCGCGCACAGGGGCGATCCTCATCAAGGGACAAACGCCTGTTGAAATCCGCAGGAAAGTTGGCCGAGCCGAGGGGCTGCGGGGTCGAAAACCTACTGGGCGGGCTCCGACCCGGCGAGCGAGTCGAGATCGTCGAGCGTCGGAGCGGGAGCCGCCTCGGGGGCCGTGGTCGGAGGCGGCGCAACGCCCGGCTCGGTTCCTTCGGTCGCAGGCGCAGTCGGCTGGACCAGGGCGCCGACGGCATCGGCATCGATCCCGGAACTGGACCCGCGAGACATATTGCCCGCCACCGTCAGGCTGAGCGCCAGAATGAAAAACAGGATCGCCAGAATCCAGGTCGACTTGGTCAGCAGATTACCCGCACCGCGCGCCGTCATGAAGCCCGACGGACCACCGCCCATGCCGAGCGCGCCCCCTTCGGAGCGCTGCAGCAGCACCAACGCCGTCATGGCGAGCGAAACGAGGATGATGGCGACGAGGAGAATGGTCTGGAGCATGGCTGCTTATATGTGTGGCACGGGGCTGCGCCGATCAAGCGGCGGGCTCTATCATTCTTGTCGTAAGGGCGCAAACGCGTTCGGGGCGCGGATCAGGCCGCCCGGATGATGCGGATGAAATCGTCGGCCTTGAGCGACGCACCGCCGACAAGTCCGCCGCCGACCTCGGGGACCGCCAGGATTTCAGCCGCATTGTCCGGCTTCATCGACCCGCCGTACAGAATGGGGGGCCGACGACCGCCCTCGCCCAATCGCTCGACAAGGGCGTCACGGATGGCGGCATGGACCTCGGCGATCTGGTCCAGCGTGGGTGTCAGGCCAGTGCCGATGGCCCAGATGGGCTCATAGGCCAGGGCGAAGGGCCGGTCCTTCAGCGCATCGGGCAGGGAGGCCCGGACCTGGGCTGTGACAAAGGCAACGGCCTGACCGGCCTCGCGCGTCTCCAGCGACTCGCCGACGCAGACGATCGGCTCCAGCCCGGCACGCAGGGCCGCTTCAACCTTGGCGGCAACATCGGCGTCCGTTTCGCCAAACCCCTCGCGACGCTCGGAATGTCCCAGAATTACCAGCCGCGCGCCCGCGTCCGCCAGCATCGGGGCCGAAACAGAGCCGGTGAAGGCGCCGGAATCCTTGTCGTGACAGTCCTGCCCGCCCAGCTCGACCGGCCCGGCCCCCAGCTTCCACGCCATCTGCGCGATCAGGGTCGCGGGCGGGCAAAGGCCGACACGGGCGTTGACGGGATCAGCCTCCAGAGCCTGACGCAGGGCGCCGGCTTCTTCCAGCGCTGGCGTCAGGCCGTTCATCTTCCAGTTGCCGACAATCAGTTTCACGGGCGTTTCCATGGCCAAGGTTTAGGAGCAGATGACGGATGCGCCAAGCCTGTGTCTTGCCGCAAGGGGGGTGCTGCCCCTATACGCCGATAAGGCCCCGCGTGGGCACCTGCGCACTGCTCAAGGTTTGTCATGATCAGCAACTTCCGCAACTTCGCCAAATCGCCCTGGGCGATTGCCATTATCGGGCTGATCGCCGTCAGCTTTTTGATCGTCGGCAACGAAGCGGACATCTTCGCCTCCCTTGGGCCGCGCGATGTGGTCAAGGCTGGCGACCGCAGCGTCACTCAGCAGGAATTCCTCGCGGATTTCGACCAGGTGCGCGCCAACTATCAGGAACAGACCGGCGCCCCGGTCACGACCGAGGATCTGGTCGGCCAGAACATCCACATTCGATATCTTGAAGGCAAGACGCAGGAACTGGCCTTCCAGAACTGGGCGCGCCGCGTGGGAATTCGCCCGGGCAAGGAACTGGTCCTCAAGCAAATTCGCCAAATCCCCGCCTTCTTCAACCAGATCACCGGCCAATTTGACGAAGAGGCCTACCGCACCGTCCTGCAGGGCGAGAACATGACCCCGGCCGACCTCGAGCAGGATCTGACCGACCAGTACGCCCAGAATCACTTCGGTGCGTCGCTGTATGCGGCCGCCCGGGTGCCCCGGATCTATGGCGCCGTGATCGCCAATGGCGCGCTGGAACGCCGCGATGGCCGCTGGTTCGCCGTCACCCAGGAAATGGCCGGCACCGCGCCCGCCCCGACCGACGCCCAGCTGACCACCTTCATGAACGAGAACGAGGCCCAGCTGCGCCGTCCCGAAACCCGGGTCGCCTCGATCGTGCTGTTCGACAATCCGCCCGGACAGGCACCCGAGATCAGCGAAGAGGCCATCGTGGAGCGGTTCGAGTTCCGCAAGGACTCCCTGTCCATTCCCGAGCGTCGGACCTTTGCCGTCTATCCGGCCGCGAGCAACGAGGCTGCCCAGCGTATTTCGACGGCCCTGAAGGCGGGCGAGAACCCCGGCGTCGAGCCCACCCCCTATTCCGAAACCCCGCAAAGTGCCGTGCCCGATCCCGCCGTGGGAGCCGCCGTGTTCGGTCTGGCTGGGCCGGGTGTCTCCGACCCCGTCCAGACCCGCGTCGGCTTTGCCGTCGTTCAGGTGACCGCCATCCAGCCCGGCGAGGCCGCGACGCTGGAAGGCGTGCGCGAGGCCATCGTTCAGGAGCTTCAGGCCGAGGCGGCCACGGGCGCTGAATTCGAGCGCGTTGAGCGTTACGAGGCGGCCCGCAACAGCGGCATGTCGCTGGAACAGGCCGTCGAAGAGGTCGGCGCCCGCATCATCACCCTGCCCGCCTTCACGGAACAGGGCTTCCGCGCGGACGGCAGCCAGATCAATGCGCCGCCCCAGATCTTCCAGACCGCATGGCGTCTGCCCGAAGGCGGTGTCAGCGATGTCATCGACGCGGGTCAGGGCCAGTATTTCGTGCTGCGCCTCGACTCCATCCGCCCTGCGGCCATGCCGGCCCTGGACGATGTCCGCGAGATCCTCGTGCGCGAATGGACGGCCCGTGAAAACAGCCGCCTGCTCAGCGCCAAGGCCGAGGAACTGGCCGCGCGCGTCCGCGCCGGTGAAGATATCGCCGAAGTCGCCCGCTCGGTCGGCGCTACCCTGATCACGCGCGAGAACACGCTTCAGGATGAGGAAACCCAGCAAGCCATCGGTCCGGGTGTGCTGCAGGGCCTGTTCGGTCAGGCCAAGGGGCAGGTATTTGTCCAGCCGGCCAGCCAGACCGCGTTTGCCGTCGGCGTCGTCGATGACATCCGCGCCTCTGACGCCGCGACGGTCGCGCCGATCGCGGAACGGATACGCCCGCGGATCACCCAGGACCTGGTCTCCGGTCTGGGCGACAGCGCCATCGGCTGGACCCAGGCGAACTCCAAGGCCAGCTATGACGTCGCCGCGGCCCGTCAGGCCCTCGGCCTGCCCGAAGAGGCCCCCGCCGCCCCGGCGGGAGCCGCTGCCGGGGCTCAATGATCGACGAGCGTTCGCCGGTCGATCCGGAGGCCTTCGCCCGGGCCTGGAACGCGGGCACGCCGCAGGTCGTGGTCCGTCGCCGGATCGACGATCTGGAAACGCCGGTCTCGGCCTATCTGAAGGTCGGCAAGGGTCGGCCCTACGCCTTCCTGCTCGAGTCGGTCGAGGGCGGCGCGGTCAAGGGCCGCTATTCGATCCTGACCCTCGACCCGGACGTGGTCTGGCGCTGTCGGGACGGCAAGGCGGCGCTGGCCCGGGGAGCGTATGTCGGCGCCGACCGGTTTGTCGACGAGGCCGATGACGCGCTGACGTCGCTGCGGCGTCTGATGGCGGCCAGCCGCTTTGACCTTCCGGAAGACCTGCCCCCCATGGCCGCCGGCCTGTTCGGGGCGTTCGGCTATGACATGGTCCGCCTGCTGGAGCCGCTGGGTGAGGCCAATCCCGACCCGCTGAACCTGCCGGATGCCGTGCTGGCCCGCCCCTCGCTGGTCGCCATCTTCGACTCCGTCAGCCACGAGATCGTGCTGGTCGCCGCTGCCTATCCGGATGGAACCACGCCTGCCGATCAGGCCCTGTCGCAGGCCATCACCCGGCTGGATGATTTCGAGGCCCGGCTGGATCAGGGTCTGTCGCGCCCGCGCGCTGCGCCTCTGCCGACCCCCGTGTTCGACACCCGCGTCGACGCCCCCGCCTATGCCGCCATGGTCGACCGGGCCAAGCGCTATATCGAGGCGGGTGACATCTTTCAGGTGGTGCTCAGCCACCGGCTGTCGGCGGAGTGGACGCGTGATCCGTTCGCCTTCTACCGCTCGCTGCGGCGTCAGAACCCCTCGCCCTATCTGTTCTATCTGAACTTCGGCGGCTTCCAGATGGCGGGCTCCAGCCCCGAGATTCTGGTGCGGCTGAAGGACGGCGGCGTCACCATCCGGCCGCTGGCGGGCACCCGCGCGCGGGGCGCGACCGAGGCCGAGGACCAGCGGCTGGAGGCCGAACTGCTGGCCGATCCCAAGGAGCGGGCCGAGCATCTGATGCTGCTGGATCTGGGCCGGAATGACGTGGGCCGCGTCAGCCGCCCGGGCAGTGTGACGGTGACCGAGAGCTTCGTCGTCGAACGCTACAGTCAGGTCATGCACATCGTCTCGAACGTCACGGGCAAAGCCGATCCGAAGCTGGATGCTGTCGACACCCTGCTGGCCGCCCTGCCAGCCGGCACCCTGTCGGGCGCGCCCAAGGTGCGGGCCATGGAGATCATCGACGAGTTGGAGACCGAAAAGCGCGGCATCGGCTATGGCGGCGGGGTCGGCTACATCTCCAGCGACGGTCAGGCCGATATCTGTATCGTGCTGAGAACCGCCCTGTTCACACCGGGCCAGATCCATGTGCAGGCCGGTGCCGGGGTCGTCGCCGACAGCGATGCGGCCGCCGAATATGCGGAGACCCTGGCCAAGGCCCGGGCCCCAATGCGCGCGGCAGAGGATGCGTGGCGTTTCGTCTCAGGAAACGACTGAGGTTGCGGGCGCAGGGTCCTCGAACTGGACGCCTGGGCCCAGCACCACGGCGCCGGCCATCAGCATCGCCGCCGCCGCCAGCAGGCCCATGGCCGCCAGCGCCCCGATCGCCTGTCGCGCCGCCGGTTTCGGGGCGTCCCCGTCCAGCAGACGGCGAGCTTCGGCAAGCTTGGGTGTGATGTCCATGGTCGGGCCTCCCTCTCAGGCCCCCAGACCAGTCTGATTGGGTTAACGCGCGGTTTACGCTCCGCCGCTTGGCGCGGACGCGACAGCCCTCTAGAAGCCGCTCATGATCCTCGTCATCGACAACTACGACAGCTTCACCTGGAACCTCGTCCACTATCTGGCCGAGCTGGGCGTCGAGACGCGCGTGGTCCGCAACGACGAGCTGACCGTCGATCAGGCCCTGTCCGCAGGCGCCGAGGCGGTGCTGCTGTCGCCCGGCCCGTGCTCGCCGAACGAGGCGGGCATCTGTCTGTCGCTGATCGAACAGGCGCCCGCGACCCTGCCGATCCTCGGCGTCTGTCTGGGCCATCAGGCGATCGGGCAGATTTTCGGCGGCGAGGTGATCCGGGCCAAGGCGCTGATGCACGGCAAGACCTCGCCTATCCATCACGAAGGCCAGACCCTGTTCGCCGGCCTGCCGTCGCCGTTCACGGCCACGCGCTATCATTCGCTGGCCGTGCGGCGCGAGACCCTGCCCGACGTCCTGACCGTCACGGCCTGGACCGAGGACGGCGAGATCATGGGCCTCAGCCACGTGTCGCGGCCCATCCACGGCGTCCAGTTCCACCCCGAGTCGATCGCCACCGAGCACGGCCACGCCATGCTGGCCAACTTCCTCGACCTCGCGGGTGTCCGCCGCAAACGGGCGGCCTGAGATGTCCGACGGCTTCAAGGGACTGCTGGCCCAGCTGATCGAGGGCCGCCCGCTGGCCGGGCCGGACGCGCGCGCCTTCTTCGCTGCCTGCCTTCGCGGTGAGCCCACCCCCGCCCAGGTCGCCGCCGCCGTCACCGCGCTGCGCATGCGCGGCGAAACGGTCGAGGAGATCGCCGCCTTCGCCACCGCCATGCGCGAAGCCGCCACCCCCTTCCCTGTGCCCTATCCCGTGATCGACACCTGCGGCACGGGCGGGGACGGTCGCCACACCTGGAACGTCTCGACGGCTGCGGCCCTCGTGCTGGCGGGTGCGGGGCTGAAGGTCGCCAAGCACGGCAACCGGGCGCTGAGCTCAAAGTCCGGCTCATCCGATGTGCTGGCCGCGCTGGGTGTCGATCTGATGGCCCCGGCCGAGATCCAGCTGCGCGCCCTGGATCAGGCCGGGATCTGTTTCCTGTTCGCGCCCGCCTATCACGGCGCCATGCGCCACGTCGGCCCGATCCGCTCCGAGATCGGGTTCAGGACTGTCTTCAACCTGCTGGGGCCGCTGTCGAATCCGGCGGGGGCAAGGCGTCAGGTCATGGGCGTCTATGACCCCGCCCTGCTGGAACCCTTGGCGGAGGTGCTGGGGCGTCTGGGGGCCGAGCGCGCCTGGACCGTCCATGGCGAGGGGCTGGACGAACTGACCACCACCGGCCCGACCGAGGTGGCCGAATGGCACAACGGCTCCGTCCGCCGCTTTACCGTCACGCCCGAAGAGGCAGGCCTTCCCCGCGCCGATCCCGAGGCGCTGGTGGGCGGCGATGCCGAGGCCAATGCCAAGGCCCTGTCCGACCTGCTGGACGGCGCACCCGGCGCCTATCGCGACATTGTGCTGCTGAATGCGGCGGCGGCCCTGGTGGTCGCGGACCGGGCCGAGTCTCTGACCGAGGGCGTGGCGCTGGCCGCCCGGGCCATCGATGACGGCGCGGCCCGTACGGCCCTGACCCGCCTGTCCGCGATCAGCCACATGCGGCCCGAGTCCCTTGAAGCCGAGCCCCGGGCATGAGCGACGTGCTGGACCGCATCGCCGCCTACAAGCGCGAGGACGTCGCGGCGCGCAAGGCGACCCTGTCGCAGGCCGATGTGGAGGCCCGCGCGGCTGAGGCCCCTCTGGTGCGCGGCTTCAAGGCGGCGCTGCTGGCCCGCCAGGCCACCGGCCGCCCCGGCCTGATCGCCGAGATCAAGAAGGCCAGCCCGTCAAAGGGCCTGATCCGCGCAAACTTCGACCCGCCCGCACTGGCGCGCGCCTATGAACGCGGCGGCGCGGACTGTCTGTCGGTGCTGACCGACGGGCCGAGCTTTCAGGGCGACGACACCTTTCTGGTCGCGGCCCGCAATGCCGTTCGCCTGCCGTGCCTCAGGAAGGACTTCCTCGTCGATCCCTGGCAGGTGGCCGAGAGCCGGGCCCTGGGCGCCGACTGCATCCTGATCATCATGGACATGGTCGACGACGCCCTCGCCGCCGACCTGCTGGCCGAGGCCCGTCGCCTTGGCATGGACGCCCTGGTCGAGACCCATGACGAAGCCGAAATGGCCCGCGCCGTTGCCCTGGGCGCGGACTTCATCGGCGTGAACAACCGGTCGCTCAGGACCTTCGAGGTCGACATCGCCACCTTCGCCCGCCTCGCCCCGCTGGCCCCCGAGGGTGCCACCCTGGTCGCCGAAAGCGGCCTTTTCACCCCCGGGGACGTGGCCACCGTCGTGGCCTCGGGCGCCGACGCCCTGCTGGTCGGGGAGAGCCTGATGCGACAGGATGATGTGGAGGCGGCGACGCGGGCGTTGATGGGCCAGGCGTCCCGCTAACCCCTCCTTAACCAGAACACCTCACGAACATGGCATAGACGTTCGCGGTGTGTTCCGCTATTGTCCACAGGCGGAACAGATTCGGGTCAGAGGTCTCCATGCTCACGCGCAAACAGCACGAACTGCTCATGTTCATTCATGAGCGCATCCGCGAGACCGGGGTTTCGCCCTCCTTTGACGAGATGAAGGCGGCACTGGATCTGGCGTCCAAATCGGGCATTCACCGGCTGATCACGGCGCTGGAGGAACGCGGCTTCATCCGCCGTCTGGCGCACCGCGCCCGGGCGCTGGAAGTGCTGAAGCTGCCGGATCAGGCGGCGGTCACCCCGGCGCGCACGCGCGGGCCCTTCGTGCCAGACGTCATCGAGGGCGGCGGTCGTGCTGCGGCCAATGCCAATCACGACAGCGGCGGCACCCGTGAACTGCCCCTGCTGGGCAAGATCGCGGCGGGCACGCCCATTTCCGCCATCCAGCACGAGCGCGACCGTATGTCGGTGCCCGAGGCCCTGCTGGGCGCGGGCGAACACTATCTGCTCGAGATCGAGGGCGATTCCATGATCGAGGCGGGCATTCTGGACGGCGACTTTGCCATCATCCGTCAGGTCACCACCGCCAACAGCGGCGAAATCGTCGTGGCCCTGGTCGAGGAAGAGGAGGCCACGCTGAAGCGCCTGCGCAAGCGCGGCGCCTCCATCGCGCTGGAGCCTGCCAACCGCGCCTATGAGACGCGCATCTTCGGCCCCGATCAGGTCAAGGTGCAGGGCCGTCTGGTCGGGCTGATCCGCCGCTACTCCTGATAGCGGATTATTCCTGATAATCGGGGTCGCCCAGCCGGTTCCACGGACGCGCGCCGCGCTCGGTCGTTGACCACAGGGCGCGCCAGCCCCCTGTTGTGCGCCACAGCTCGACACTGCCGCCCGTGGCGTAGTCGCGACCATCCAGCACCAGACGGTCGGCGCAGGCTTCGGGCAGGCTTGTCAGCTCAACCCGGACACTGACCACCTCGGCCGACTGACATAGGGCCGCCAGCTGTTCGTCGTCCGGCGCCGCACGGCCCCACCAGAGCGCCAGCGGGCCCGGCGTGTCGGGCGCACAATGGACCCGGCCGCAGGTCCAGCCCTCGGCCGGGCGCTCGACCAGCGTCAGTCCGCGCCGCCCCGACCAGACATCGCGCGAAAAAGCCCCGACCTTGCGGATCGCCAGCGCCTCATCCCCGTTGACGATGGCGCCATTGGTGCCCGCATCGGCGATCCACAAGTCCGGCGTCGGATGCCGGGGCCAGACCAGCACCGCGCAGGCCAGGGGCAGGCCCAGCCACCGCAGCCGCCCTCGCCACAGGCACAGCACCAGAATACCGAGGAAGGCGACCGGCAGGGCGATGACCGGCGCGCTGGCGGTATGGATCACCGCCCCCGGCAGGGTCGAGATCCACGCCCCGACAGCCATGATCGCCTCGATCCCCCAGCCCGCCACCGTCAGGAAGGGCCCACCGAGGCCCAGGGGCTGCAGCACCACGCCCAGCGCCAGCATCGGCATCATGATGAAGTCGGCGATCGGCGAGCTGATCATATTGGCCAGCAGGCCATAGACCGCCGTCCGGTTGAAATGCTGCATGGCGAAGGGGCCGGTGGCCATGCCGGCGACGAAGCTGGCCAGAATCGCCAGCCCGACCCATGTGCCGGCCCGCTGCACGATCAGGATCGGCAGGGGCACCTTGATCTCGCGCGGGCGGCGCGGCCACGACTCGGCCAGGGCCACAAGGGCTACGGTCGCGGCAAACGACATCTGAAAGCCCGGCGTGACAATGGCCTCGGGCTGCAGCAACAGGACGGCAAAGGCCGCCACCGCCAGCGCATTCATACTGATGGCGGGCCGATCAAGGATGATGGCCAGAAAGGCGACCGAGGCCGTGATTGCCGCCCGCTCGGCCGGCGGCGGCGCGCCCGAGATGATCAGGTATGCGACGACGGCAATCCATCCCGCCCAGGCGGCAACCTTCTTGCCCGGCACCCGCAGCACCAGCCACGGCCAGGCGGCGATACCAAAGCGCACGGCGAAGAAGACAAAGCCGCCGACGATGGCCATGTGCAGGCCCGAGATCGACAGGATGTGGATCAGGCCCGAGTCCCGCATGGTGTCGTAGGTCTCCTGCGCGATCCAGCTTTCGTGGCCGGTTGTCATGGCCGCAGCGACCCCGCCGACCCGGGGGCCCATCCGTTCGACCAGCCGCTCGGCCAGTCCAAAGCGGAACTGGTTGACGGCCATGGCGGTGCGCAGCTGGCGCGGCGGCGGGGGCAGGTCGATCCAGCGGGTCTGACCCAGCTCGAACCCCACGCCGCCCATGCTCTGGAACCAGGCCGTCCGGCCAAAGTCATAGGCCCCGGGCGCTGCCGGTCCCGGCGGCGGGTTCAGAATGGCAAAGACGCTGACGGCATCACCGGGGCGCGGGGCCTCGCCTCGAACGGTGACGCGCAGCCGCATGGGGGTCTCGTCCGCGCCCAGTCCCTGAACCCGGACCGGCGCCATGATCACGCGCGCGCCCCGCGCGCCGGGGCTGTCGACGTCCAGCACCCAGCCTTCCACGACCACCGGATCCCCGGTCGCGGGGGCGATGGGCGCCGCGACATTGTCCGAGCGCATCTTGGTCACCGACAGACCGGCACAGAAGCAGGTCAGCAGCATAAGCGGCACGGTGACCGCACGACCAAAGCCCCGGCGTCGCGCCCCGGCCCACAGCCCCGCGCTGACCACCGCCGCCAGCAGCAGGGGCCACAGCGGCGGCTCTGCCTTCAGAACGAAATAGAGACCGCACCCGCCCCCGAACGCCACCGGGGCCCACAGCCGCCAGCGGTCGGTCTGGGCCAGAAGCGCCGTACGCGCGCCCTCGACCGCCCGCCCGGCAAATCGCTTTGCCAGGCTGGGCAGCGGCCCTTCAGGCGCTATAAGGGCGGCCTCCTCCTGAACCGTGGCCAGACCCTCACCCTGTGACTGATTCCCCCGCATCCTTGACCCCCCGGGCCCCTGCGGGCCCTGTTGTCACGCGCTTCGCTCCCTCCCCCACGGGATATCTGCACATTGGGGGTGCAAGAACGGCGCTTTTCAACTGGCTTTTTGCCCGGCGGCATGGCGGGCGCTTCCTGATCCGGGTCGAGGACACGGATCGCGAGCGGTCGACCGAGGCCGCCGTGAAGGTGATTTTCGACGGGCTGGACTGGCTGGGCCTGACCGCCGACGCCCCGCCCGTCTTCCAGCACGCGCGCGCCGACCGCCACCGCGAGGTTGTCGATACTCTGGTAGAGAAAGGCCATGCCTATCGCGACTGGACCTCTACCGAAGAGACCGGTCGTCTGCGCGATGAGGCGCGGGCGGAAAAGCGCACCTTTGTCTCGCCCTGGCGCGATCGCGACCCGGCCGAGGGCGACCTAACTCAGCCGCATGTGGTCCGGTTTCGGCGCCCGCTGGACACGCGCGTGACCCTGGACGACGCCGTTCAGGGACCGGTCAACTGGCGGGCCGAGGATCTGGATGATCTGGTCTTGCTGCGCTCTGACGGAAATCCGACGTATAATCTGGCGGTTGTGGCCGATGACCACGACATGGGGGTCACCCACATCATTCGCGGCGACGACCATCTCAACAATGGCGCGCGGCAAGCCCTGATCTATGACGCCCTGGGCTGGACCCGCCCGGTCTTTGGTCACATCCCCCTGATCCACGGCCCCGACGGCGCCAAACTGTCCAAGCGCCACGGCGCCCAGGCGGTGCATGAGTATGCCGATATGGGCTACCTGCCCGAGGCCATGCGCAACTATCTGGCCCGCCTCGGCTGGGCCCACGGTGACGACGAACTGTTCGACGACGCACAGGCGATTGAATGGTTTGACCTTTCCGGCATAAACAAGGCCCCGGCCCGGCTGGACTTTGCCAAGCTGGCGCACGTCAATGCCCACTGGATCCGGCAGGCGGATGTCACCCGTCTGGTCGATCTGGTGGCGCAGTCCGAGGACGAGAAGGCCGCCCTCGCCCGCGTCATTCCGCATATCCAGGACCGGGCCACGACCCTGATCGAATTGCGCGAACAGGCCGGCTTTGCCCTCGCCAGCCGCCCGATCACCATTTCCGAAAAGGCGGCCGGTCAGCTGACGCCTGAAGCGACCGAACGTCTCGCGCGCCTGATCCCCGTGCTGCGAGATCAGACCGACTGGACGATCGAGGCCCTTGATTCCACGCTGAAAACCTTTGCCGAGAGCGAAGGCGTCGGCTTTGGCAAGATAGGGCCAGCGGTCCGTGCGGCCTTGACGGGGGGGGCTGCCTCTCCCGATATCGCAAAGACACTGGCCTCTTTATCGCGGGAAGACGCCCTCGGTCGCTTGGATGATGCGCTGCAACATACTAAGTGAACGGCCATAACTCATTTGCGGATCGCGACTCCTAAGCGGTTCGCCCCGGTCGGGGGGCACCCGGTCGGCATGCACACAGGGACGCAGATGACCAACACGACCTCCCCGACCGGCACCGCCACCCTCACATATGGCGACAAGAGCGTCGACCTGCCGGTTCTGTCCGGTTCGACCGGACCCGACGTCATCGACATCCGCAAACTGTACGGCGCGACCGACGCCTTCACCTACGACCCCGGCTTTACGTCGACGGCGTCCTGCGAAAGCGCCCTGACCTTCATCGACGGCGACAAGGGCGTCCTGTTGCACCGCGGCTATCCGATCGACCAGCTGGCCTCCCAGTCGAACTTTGTGGAGGTCTGCCACCTGCTGCTGCGCGGGGAACTGCCGACGGCCGAGCAATACGCGGCCTTCGAGAACAGCGTGACCATGCACACCATGCTGCACTCGCAGTTCGACCGCTTCTTCGAAGGCTTCCGCCGCGACGCTCACCCCATGGCCATCATGGTCGGCACGGTCGGCGCTCTGTCCGCCTTCTATCACGACAGCCTGGACATCCATGATCCGGTCCAGCGCAACATCTCGGCCATCCGCCTGATCGCCAAGATGCCGACCATCGCCGCGCGCGCCTATAAATACCACGTCGGCCAGCCCTTCGTGTCGCCGCGCAACGACCTGAACTACTCCGAGAACTTCCTGCGGATGTGCTTCGCCGTTCCGGCCGAGGACTATGAGGTCAATCCGGTGCTGGCCAAGGCCATGGACCGCATCTTCATCCTGCATGCCGACCACGAGCAGAACGCCTCGACCTCAACGGTCCGTCTGGCCGGCTCGTCGGGGGCCAATCCGTTCGCCTGTATCGCCGCGGGTATCGCCTGCCTGTGGGGGCCGTCGCACGGCGGCGCCAACGAAGAGGCGCTGAACATGCTGAAAGAGATCGGCACGCCGGACAAGATTCCGGAGTTTATCCAGGGCGTGAAAGACAAGAAGTACAAGCTGATGGGCTTTGGCCACCGCGTGTACAAAAACTACGACCCGCGCGCCAAGGTCATGCAGGAAAGCGCCCACGAAGTGCTGAAGGCTGTCGGCGACCCCAACGACCCCCTGCTGCAGGTGGCCATGGAGCTGGAGAAGGTCGCGCTGAACGACGAGTATTTCATCGAGCGCAAGCTGTTCCCCAACGTCGACTTCTATTCGGGCATCACGCTGTCGGCCATGGGCTTCCCGACCACCATGTTCACCGTGCTGTTCTCGCTGGCCCGCACGGTCGGCTGGATCGCCCAGTGGCAGGAAATGATGGAAGACCCCTCGCAGAAGATCGGCCGTCCGCGCCAGCTGTACACCGGCCCCACGACCCGCGATTACACCCCGATCGAAAAGCGGGGTTGATCGGGCGCAACAGCGTCTTTCACCGGAAATCCTTGCAGAGGGCGCGGCGCAGGTCGCGCCCTTTTCGTTTGTGGCCCCATCCCGGGCTTTGGCCCCGGAAAGGCCCGTGCTAGCCATACGTAACCACTATTCTGGGAGTAACGTCGTTGAAGAATTCCGGTCCGTCGATCCGCAGGCTGCTCGGGGGCTCCGCTGCCCTCGGTGCCCTCCTTTTCGCCAGCAGCGCCTTCGCCCAGGAGGCTCCGCTGATCCAGCCCGGCGCCCCCGGACAGGACAGCCGCACGCTGGAAGGCCGCGAGGCTGCCCGGATCGCCGACAACCGCTATTCCGCTGACGATGTCGCCTTCATGCAGGGCATGATCCTGCACCACGGCCAGGCCGTCGAGATGTCGGTTCTGGCAGCCGACCGCACCAATACCCCCGAGATCCTCGACCTTGCGTCGCGTATCCTCGCCTCGCAGGCGGACGAGATCGCCTTCATGCGCGGCTGGCTGACCGAGCGGGGCGAGATGGCCCCGACGCCTCAGCCGACAGGCGCCATGGACCATTCCGCGCACCAGGGCATGGATCATTCTGCCCACGGCAGCCATGCGGACATGCCCGGCATGGCCACGCCCGAGCAGATGGCCCGGCTGGCAGCGGCAACCGGCCCCGAGTTTGACCGCCTGTTCCTCGAGCTGATGATTCCCCACCACGAGGGCGCCCTGACCATGGTGTCGTCGTTGCTGGCGCGTTCAGGCTCGGCCTATGACCCCATCCTGTTCCGCTTCGTCAATGACGTCGCCAATGAGCAGCAGACCGAGATCGCCCGGATGACGGCGCTGATCCGCTCGGCCTCGCCCGACCCCCGCACGAATCTGCGGGCCGGATTCCGGGACGCCGAACAGGCCGCGAGCAATATGGAGCTGATCGCCAGCCTGCCCAAGCCGACCGGCTTTTTCGATCCAACCAACCCCGCAGGCCTGCCCCCGCGGGTCGGCGATGAGACCGGCCGTCGTTCGCCTTTCCTCAGCTTTTCCAACACCGACATGGCTTTCCAGGGCGACCTGCTGGCGGTCGGCAACTACCACGGGATCAACCTGTATCGCCTGACCGACGCGCCCGAGCCGCAGCTGATCAGTTCGATCGTCTGCCCCGGCGGACAAGGCGACGTCTCGATCTACGGCAATCTGATGCTGATGTCGGTCGAGTCGACCAATGGCCGCGTCGACTGCGGTCGCGAGGGCGTCGGGCCGGGCGCCAGCCCGGATCGCTTCCGCGGCCTGCGCATCTTCGACATCACCGACCCCGTGCGTCCGGTTCAGGTAGGTCAGGTTCAGACCTGCCGCGGATCCCACACTCACACGGTGGTGGCCGCCGATGAGCGTCGTCTGATCGTCTACAACTCGGGAACCGCCAGCGTCCGCGACGAGCGTGAGCTGGCCGGCTGCGTCGTCGGCACGCCGGGCGATGAGCGCACCGCCCTGTTCCGGGTCGATGTCATCGAAATCCCGCTGGCCGATCCGTCGCAGTCGCGCATCATCGACAGCCCCGCTGTCTTTGCGGATGAGGAAACGGGCGAGATCGCCGGCCTGTGGCGCGGCGGCGATCATGGTCAGGGCACCCAGACCACGCGCCAGACCGACCACTGCCACGACATCACCATCTTCCCGACGCGCAACATTGCCGCCGGAGCCTGTGCCGGGAACGGCGTGCTGTTCGATGTCTCCGATCCGCGGGCGCCCAAGCGCATCGATGCCGTGGTCGATGAAGGGTTTGCCTATTGGCACTCGGCCACCTTCAACAATGACGCGACCAAGGTGCTGTTCACCGACGAATGGGGCGGGGGCGGACGTCCGCGCTGCCGCGTTCAGGACCCCATGACCTGGGGCGCCAATGCCATCTATGACATCGTCGACGGCGAGCTGGTGTTCCAGGGCTATTACAAGCTGCCCGCCGCCCAGACCGAGCTGGAGAACTGCGTCGCCCACAACGGCTCGCTGATCCCGGTGCCCGGACGCGACCTGTTCGTTCAGGCCTGGTACCAGGGCGGACTGTCCATCAGTGACTTCACCAATTCGTCGGAGGCGTTCGAGATCGCCTATTTCGACCGGGGCCCGGTGAATGCCGAGCGTCAGGGATCGGGCGGCTACTGGTCGGTCTACTGGTACAACGGCCGGATCTATGGCTCAGAAATCGGCCGCGGCCTCGATGTCTTCACCCTGACCCCCAGCGAGACTCTGACCGAGAACGAGATCGCCGCGGCCGCCATGGCGGATGAGGGCGGCACGGTGAACCCGCAGCAGCAGTATCCGGTGACCTGGCCCGCCCACCCGGTCGTGGGTCGCGCCTATCTGGACCAGTTCGCCCGCGACGGCGGTCTGGATGCCGGACTGGCCGGACGGGTGTCGGCGGCTCTGGATCGCGCCGAGCCGCTCGTAGAAGGCAATGGCAAGGATCCGGCCCTGGCCCGTGATCTGCTGGCGCTGGCAGGCGAAATCGACCCGTCGGGTAGCGATCAGGCCGCCAAACGTCGGGCCGGTCTGCGCGAAACCCTGACCGGTATCGCCGCCCTCATCAGCTGAGGCTGCGATACAGAAGAGCCCCCGTGTCCGGGTCCTCGGCCGTGATCACCTCGGCCGAGGACAGGGCGGACACGGGCGCGGCCGGCACCCGGGGCGACAGGTTGAGGGTCAGATGTTCCCACTCGGCGGCATAGTCCATGCCCCAGGCGCAGTTGAAGGCCAGTACGTCCCGGCCGCCGCTGAGGCGCAGCCGGGTCGCACGCCCGCGACGTTGCCCCAGCAGGCGGACCAGACCGGCGCCCTGCCCCGGCAGGATCAGATCGACCATGATGTCATTCCTCGCATTGCCTTTGCGCCCACCTTGGTGGACCCTCGCACTGTGAGGCCGCCGCGCCTGAGCGGCATGAGCGATGGCTGAGGAATTTCTGAAATTGACGCCAGACGGCCTTCGCTTCGGTGCCTTCACCCTGGATCCCGCGAACCGGCGTCTGACGCGGGACGGACAAGCCGTCGAGGTCAACGGCCGCTATCTCGATGCCCTGATCCTGATGGTGCGGCGACCGGGCCAGCTGGTGTCCAAGGACCAGTTCCTCGACGAGGTCTGGCGCGGCATCCCGGTCACCGATGAGGCCCTGACCCAGTGCATCCGCACACTCAGAAAACAGCTGGGCGACACCGCAGGGCGGCCCCGGTTCATCGAAACGGTGCCCAAGCACGGCTATCGCTTTATCGCCGCTGTGGCGCCGGTCGAGGCGGACAGCGTTGAACCCGAATCGCCGGTTGTCGTCTCAGCGCCGGTCACGCCGGACGGCCCCTATGACCTGAAGCGGACCCTGCTGCTGGGCGGTGCCGGCGTACTGGGCGGGGGTCTGGCCGGAGTGATCGGCGGACTGATCTATGGGCTGATTGCGGTCTCACACCCTCTGGCGCCCGGCATGGGGTCGGGATCGATCCTGCTGGTGCTGGTCTGGCTGACCACCCTGGTGGCTCTGATGGGCGGGGCAGCGGTCGGCATCGGCATGGCGGCCACCGGTCTGGGGCGGCGACAGCCCGGCCCGTGGATCATCTTTGGCGGGGCGCTGGGCGGTATGACGGTTGGCGGCGCGGTCAAGCTGCTGGGGCTGGACGCCTTCAACCTGCTGGTCGGACGATCCCCGGGTAACATCACCGGCGGGCTTGAGGGCTTTATTCTGGGCGGAGCGATCGGTCTGGGCCTGTGGCTGGGGGCACGCGGTCGCGACCCCCTGCCCCTGCGACGCTGCATGATCACGGCAGGGATCGCGGCGGCGCTGGCCGGCATGGCCATTCCCCTGTTCGGCGGCCGGCTGATGGGCGGCAGTCTGGACCTGCTGGCCCGGACCTTTCCGGAGTCGCAGTTACAACTGGGCATGATTGGCAGCTGGTTCGGCGAGACCGGCTTTGGACCGATCGCCCAGAGCGTGACCGGGGCTCTGGAGGGTCTGCTGTTCGCCCCCTGCGTCGTCGGCGCCATGATCCTGGCCCGGCGGGGGATGCGGGCCGACTAGGCGGCGGATCGTTCGGCAATCACCTCAAGCACCGCATCCGCTGCAATCTCCGACGGATCGCGGCCTTCGCGGCCCATGAGGTCGAGGGCGGCGGTCTGGCGGCGAGACTGGTCGGCGCGGGCGTCCGGGTTGGCCAGCAGGCGCTTGACGGCCGGGATCAGTTTTTCCGGCGTGGCGTCCTTCTGGATGTATTCAGGCGCGATTTCCTCGTCGGCAGCGTGGTTGAACAGGGTTGCGTATTTGCCGGTGAAGAAGGGCCGCATGATCGCATAACTGAGCGGCTGGAAACGATAGGCGATGATCATGGGCGCGCCCGCCAGCGCCAGCTCGGTCGAGACGGTGCCGCTGGTGGCCAGCGCCACGGTCGCGGCCTTCATCGCGGCGTATTTGTCGTCTTCCTCGACCAGATGAGCTTCGATGGGCCAGTCCGCGACCTGGGCGCGGACACTGGCCGCCACAGTTCCGGCAACGACGACGGCGACCTGCAAGCCGGGCACCGACGCCTTCAGCCGCGTGACCGTCTCGGCATAGACCGGCGTCATCAGGCGAATCTCGGACGGTCGGCTGCCGGGCAGGACCAGCAAAAGCGGCGCGTCGTCAGCGATCGCCCGCGCGGCGCGGAAGACCGTCGGGTCGGCGCCGGACATGTCGACATGCAGCGCCTGTGACCCCACCACGGTGGTCGGCAGGCCCTCGCGCTCGAACCACGGCGCGTCAAAGGCGTAGAGGGCCAGCAGGTGATCTACCGCCGCGGCCAGCGTCTTTGCCCGGCCGGGACGCGAGGCCCAGACCTGGGGGCCGACGTATTTGATCAGCGGCACAGCGGGCATGAGGGGCCGCAGCGCCTCGGCGACCCGGATGGTGAACCCCCAGCTGTCGATCAGGACCACGGCATCGGGCCGTTCGCGTGTGGCCAGATCGACCGTGTCCGCCACGCGCTGCTTGACCAGACCATAGGCCTTCACACCTTCAAGCCAGCCATGGATGGACAGGTCGGCGATGTCGAAGGGGCTGGCGATGCCCTCGGCCGCCATCCGGGGGCCGCCGATACCGACCAGTGACAGGTCGTATCCAAGCCGCGTCTTCAACGCCCGCGCCAGCCCGGCTCCCAGTGCGTCGCCCGAGGCTTCGGCAGCGACCAGCATGATTTTCAGCGGGCGGGTCACGAAGTCTCACCCCAGATGAACAGGCCCAGCCGGTCGGCGGTCTCGATCATGGCGGGACGGTCGATCAGGATCAGTCGCCCGGCCTGACCGCCCACACCCGCCAGCCCGGCCTCGGCCGCCAGTTCGAGCGTGCGGGCGCCCATGACCGGCATGTCGACGCGCAGGTCCTGAATCGGCTTCGGCGCCTTGCCGAGGGCGCCCTTCGGCGTGCCGGGCGCGCCGCGAAGGTCGGCGGGCAGGCCGGCGACCCGCCGCAGCATGGCATCGGTGCCCTCTTGCGCCTCGACCGCCAGCACAAGTCCGTCGCAGACGACGGCGCCCTGCCCGATATCCAGTTCCCCTGATTTTTCCGCGACATGGAGCGCCTTCCTGAGATCGGAAAGTTGCTCTTCTGTAGGATGAATACCCCCCAAGGCCCCGACCGGCAGGCTGTCACCGCCCAGTATGTCGTCGGCGCCTTCGACGGCGAAGCCTTCGCCCTCGAAGATCGACAGGATCTTGCGCAGAAGGGCGTCGTCACCCCTGGTCGCCGCTGCAATGATGCCCGGCAGCAGGGTCGCGCCCTTGATGTCGGGGCGCAGGGTCTTGAAGTCCGGCCGGCTGACCGTCCCCGCAAGGCAGACAACCTGACAGCCGGCCGACTTCATCTCGGACAGGATGCGGCCGATCTCGGCCATGCCCGCCTCAATGCCCGGATAGCGAGCCAGATGCAGGTCGGCAAAGCCGGCCAGACGGATGACATGCTGGTCGCGCCCCTCGGCCTCGCAGCGGGCGGCGACGGCCAGCGGCAGGGCCCCGCCCCCGGCGATCAGGCCCAGCTTGCCCCGCGCGGCCACCTCAGCCCTCGGGCAGGCAGAGCGGACGGCGTGTGTCCTGACGGATGAAGTCTACAATCTCGACGATCTCGGGCAGGTCGGCATAGGTCACGGCGACCGCCTCCAGCCGCTGGGCAAAGGGCTGATCCTTGCTCTCGAACAGATCGCGATAGGCGGCCAGCAGGCGCCGGATGGCTACCTTGTCATAGCCCTTGCGCTTCAGGCCGATCAGATTGAGGCCCCGCAATTGCGCGTGGTTGCCCCAGGCCGAGCCATAGGGGATGACGTCGCGAGTCACCGCCGCCAGTCCGCCGACGATGGCGCCCTGCCCTACCCGGCCGAACTGGTGCACGGCGCAAAGTCCGCCGAGGAAAACCTTGTCCCCGACCACCGAATGGCCGCCCAGGGTCGCATTGTTGGCGAAGGTGATGTTGTTGCCGACCACGGCATCGTGGCCGACGTGGGCCCCGGTCATGAACAGATTGTCCGAGCCGATCAGTGTATCGCCACGGTCAGCAGGCGTGCCGCGGTTGAAGGTGCAGTGCTCGCGGATGGTATTGCGTTCGCCTATCGTGAGGGTCACGCGCTCGCCCTTGTACCCGCCGTGCTGGGGATCACCGCCGATGACGGCAAAGGGGTGGATGACGGTGTTCGCGCCGACCGTCGTGTCACGCTGGATCATCACATGGCTGACCAGTCGGACGCCAGCCGCCAGCGTCACGCCCGGCCCGACCGTGCACCACGGACCGATTTCAACGTCCTCGGCCAGTTCGGCCCCGGGATCGACCATCGACGTGGGATGAATGGCCATCAGCGGATCGGCTGCTCGACAGTGGACGCCATCGCCGCGAAATCGGCTTCGGCCGCCAGCTTGCCGTCGATGAAGGTCTCGCCGCGGAATTTGAAGATGTCGCCGCGCTGCCGGGTGACGACCACCTTCATGCGCAACTGGTCACCGGGACGAGCGGGCTTGCGGAACCGCACGCCGTCAATCGACATGAACAGGATGACCTTGCCCTCAACCGAGACATCCAGCGACTTGGACATCAGCAGGGCCCCGGTCTGGGCCATCGCCTCGACGATCATCACGCCGGGCATGACAGGATCGATCGGGAAGTGGCCGGGGAAGTATGGCTCGTTGTGGGTGACGTTCTTGATGCCGGTGATCGAGGTTCCCGAGACGAAATCCTCGGCCTTGTCGATCAGCAGGAAGGGGTAGCGGTGCGGAAGCCGTCGCATCACCTCGGCATAGTCAATCCGGTCTTCGGTCATCTCAGCTCTTGGGCTCGCCTCTGCTCTTGCCTGCCTGTTTGGCCAACCAGATGGCTTCGCGCAAGGATTGACGCAGCGGTTTGGCCGGATAACCCGACCAGGTCTCACCCGGAGGTATGTCGGCCAGCACGCCGGCACCCGCCGCGACACGGGCCCCTTCACCGATCGTGATGTGGTCGCCGATGCCTGCCCGGCCACCGAACATGACATTGTCTCCGACCGTCACCGAGCCCGAAATGCCGGTGTGCGCAGCCAAAAGACCGTTGCGTCCGATCACGACGTTGTGGCCGATCTGGACCTGATTATCGATCTTGGAATTCTCGCCGATGACAGTGTCGTTATAGGCCCCGCGGTCGATGCAGGTATTGGCGCCGACCGTCACCCCATCCTGCAGGATGACCCGCCCCAGTTGGGGGATATCGACCGGACCTGTGCTTGAGGGCGCTGCGCCAAAGCCCGCTTCGCCGATGCGGGCACCCGCGAGGATGCGAACGCGATCCCCGATCAGGGCATGGGACAGGCTGACCAGCGAGCCGATCTGGCAGTTACGACCGATCTGGACCCCGGGGCCGATCACGGCATTGGCGCCGATGCGCGTTCCCCGTCCGATGCTGACGCCCTGCCCCAGCACGGCGCCCGGCTCGACAATCACGCTGTCGTCCTCGAGCCAGGCCGGTGGACTGGCAGATACATCGATTGCGTGCGGCCTGTGCAACAGGTCGGCCGCCCGGGCCCAGGCGGCCTGCACCTCGGTCGACACGATCACAGCAGACTCAGCCGGGGCCTGATCGATCAGAGCTTCAGACAGTAGAACGGCCCCGGCGCGGGTCTGCGCCAGGGCCGCCTTCATGCGACGATCAGAGAGAAAGGTCAGCTCTGCGGACCCTGCCTTCGCCAGCGGGGCGACGCCGGAGATGATCCGGTCACCCCCACGGGCGACCTGGCCCCCGATGGCGGCAGCCAGGTCGTCGACCGTCCGTTCGGGGAGGGTCTGAAAGAAGCGGGCGTCCGGCATCCCTCCCCCGATGGACTTACTGGGCCGGCTGCTGGACCGGGACCGGCATGCGGTTGAACGACAGCGACGGCAGCTGCGTGTTCAGACGCTGGATGACCATGTCCGTGATGTCCATCTGCGGATTGGCCTCGTACACAGCCTCACCGCTGATCAGGATGCCACAGCCGCGTTCCTGATAGACGGCAACAAGGATGGGGTCGACCGCACGGGCAATGGCCGTCCGTTGCTGGCTCAGGGTGTACTCCAGCTCCTGCGAGCGGGTCTGTTCCAGTTGCTCGGCCTCGGCAATGCGCTGCTGCACGGCCTGGCTGCGCTGGGCGAACTCTTCCTGCGGAATGGTGCCCCGGCCCTGCTGGAGCGCCTGGATTTCGGCACCGATGGACTGGCCATAGGGCGCCAGTTCATTGACGACTTCGTCGGTCAGGCGACGCATGCCCTGCTGGACGGACTGGCCGACGGTGGACTGAGCCACCAGGCGCGAGTTGTTGTAGACGCACAGGCCGGGGATAACCGGGCCAGGGTTCTGCGGGCCGGCGGCTTGGGCCAGGACGGGCGTGGCCGTCAGGGTGGCCAGGGCAACGGCGGCGATTGCAAACAACTTCATGGTCTTACTCACATGGCGGCGTCGGGGATGACGCCTCTTAGAATTGGGTGGAGGTCGAGAAGCGGAAGCCCTCGGTCTTGTCGTAATCTTCGCTGGAGAAGATCTTGGAGATGTCGAACCGGATCGGTCCCACGGGCGCGCGCCAGTGGATGCTGATGCCGGCTGACCCACGGATAGACAGGTCATCGACGATGCGGGTGTTGCGAAGCCCTGTCGTGGTGTCGAACAGATAGCGGTCGTCCAGAACGCCAACCGTACCGACATCGGTGAACAGCGAGGTCCGAATGCCGTACTCTTCCGGCAGACCGTTAGGCACCGTCAGTTCCATTGTCCCGATGACGTAGAAATTACCGCCGAGGGCATCGGTGGTCAGGGTATCGCGAGGGCCGAGACCCGCGGTCTCGAAGCCCCGGAAGCTGTTGCCACCCTTGAAGAAGCGGTCGTTGATCCTGACGGGATCGCCTCCCCAGCCCGACACATAGCCCGTCTGGAACTGGGCCGTGACCACCCACTCGGGCCGAATGCCCCAATAGGCCGACGCTTCGGCTTCGGTGCGGATGTAGTTCACGTCACCGCCGAGACCGGCGATGTCCTGACGGATGGTGCCGGCCCAGCCGCGCGTCGGCCGCACGGGATCGTTCCGGCGATCGACCAGGATGGTGTAGCCGGCCGAAGAGTTCACGAAAGACCCGACCTGATCGCACAGGGCCGATGATCCCTGTCCGCCCCGGCAGAAGCTGGCCGGCACAATAACTTCGTCAGCCTTCAGGAAGTATCGGGTGCTGAGCAGCGTGTAGCCGTTCAGAGGATAGGACAGGCGCAAGCCCGCGCCGGTCGACCTGTAGTCATAGGACGAGAACTCGCTGAGGTCGTAGCGCGAGTGGAAGATGTCGAAGCCTGCTCGCAGGTCGCGGCCCATGAATTTCGGTTCGGTAAAGCGGAAGTCGATGTTCTGGCGCAGCGAGCCCCACTCGATGCGCGCCACAACGGCCTGGCCGCGACCGCGGAAATTGCTCTCCGAAACGCCCAGGTTGACGACGAAGGAGTCGACCGAGCTGAAGCCTGCGCCGACCGACAGTTCGCCGGTGGGCTGTTCCTCGACGGTGACGTTGACCACGGAACGATCAGGAGCCGAACCCCGCACTTCCTCGATCGTCACATCCTTGAAGAAGCCGAGGCCACGAAGATTGTTGCGCGAACGCTCCACCAGGGTGCGGTTGAAGGCATCGCCTTCGGTCAGGGCCAGTTCGCGGCGGATAACCGGGTCGATGGTCCGCGTATTGCCGACCACATTGATACGCTCGACATAGACCCTCTGGCCTTCGGCGACGTTGAAGGTGACGTCGACTGTATCGGTCTCGGGATTCGGACGGTAGCTGGGCGAGATCTCGACGAAGGCATAGCCCGCCGAACCAGCGGCATAGGTCAAGGTATCCACCGCCTGCTCGATCTTGCCGCTTTCGTAGAGGTCGCCCTCGCGGATCGGCAGGATCAGCTTCAGGAAGTCGGCATTCAGTCGGTCATTCTCCGTGACCACGTCGACTTCGCCGAAATTGTAGCGGTCGCCCTCGTCCACCGTCAGGGTGATGGAAAAGGCGCTGTCATCCGGCAGCAGCTCAGCCACGGCCGACAGGACGCGGAAGTCGTAATAACCGCGGTTCGTATAGAATTCCCGCAGCTGCTCGCGGTCGTAATCGAGGCGGTTCGGGTCGTAGTTGTCGTTGCTGGTGAACAGCCGCCACCAGCGCGACTGCTTGGAGACCATGACCTCGCGAAGATCGCCGTCCGAGAAAGCCTGATTGCCGATGAAGGTGATGGCCTGCAGACCCGTCTCGGGGCCTTCGTCGATCTCGAAGATCACATCGACGCGGTTCTGTTCCAGTTGAACGATCTTGGGCGTCACACTGGCTGAAATTCGACCCGAAAGGCGATACAGTTCGACGATCTTGCCGACGTCGTCCTGGATTCGTGCCCGCGTATAGATACCGCGCGGCCGGATGGTGACTTCCTCGCTGAGCTTGTCGTCGCCGATGGCGCCGTTCCCCTCGAAGATCACCTGATTGATGATCGGGTTCTCGACCACTTCGACGATCAGAACGTCGTTCTGAACGCCCATCTGCACGTCCGCAAACAGGCCGGTGCGGGACAGGGTGCGGACGGCGACGTCCAGCACCACCGGATCGACCGTGTCGCCGGGCCGGATCGGCAGATAAGACAGGACGGTGGCGTCCTCGATGCGCAGATTGCTGCCGCGCACCTCGATAGCCGTCACCAGCACGCGTTGATCCTGGGTCGGGTCCTGGGCTGCGGGCTGGGCCTGAACCGGCGGCGGCGACGTTTCCTGGGCCAGAACCGGCCCGGCCAGACCCGCACCGATTACAAGCGCAACGGCGCTGGCGCGACCGGCGAAGATGTAAGGGGCGGAAAAGGAAGACTTATGCATCACGGGTCCCATCGGGGGCTGGCGCCGGCTCATCAAGCGAGCCCGCCGAGGAATTTGAACAGGTTCAGCTTTTGTAGATCGTTCCAGGTGGCGAACAACATCAAACCCGCCAGCAAAGCAAGACCGACCCTGAACCCTGCCTCCTGAAAGCGGGCTGCAACAGGCTTCTTGGCAACAGCTTCATAGCCATAAAAAACCAGGTGTCCGCCATCCAGGATCGGGATCGGCAAGAGGTTTAGAAAGCCAATTCCGATCGAAAGTATGGCAGCGAAGCTTGTCATGGTGACAATCAGATTGAAAGCCGTCGCTCCCAGGTCCGGATTGGCCTCGACGGCCGCATTGGTCAGGGCGCCGGACGCCTTGGCGATCCCGATGGGTCCGCTCAGCTGATCACCGCTCTCGCGGCCCGTGAAGATGCGGCCGATGTAGCGAATGCTCGTGGCCAGCACGTCGCCGGTCTGGGACACCGCCTGTCCCACCGCCGCGATAGGCCCGTAACGCACGTGCCGTATTTCATCCATCGCCGGAAGCAGGCCCAGACCGATGCGGCCCACGGTAATCCGGCCCGCGACAGGGTCGGTGACGGTCTCGCGTTCCGGAACAGCGGTAAGCGTAAGCTCATCCCCGCCCCGCTCGACCATGAAGCGCAACCGGTCCCCGCTGCTCAGGGAGACAATGCGGGTGACATCGCGCTGATCCTCGACGCGTCGCCCATTGATGCCGGTGATGAGATCGCCCGGCAGGAAGCCCGCGGACGCCGCAGGACTGCCGGCAGAAACCTGCGCCACCCGGGCCGGCTGAATTTGGACGCCGATCAGAGAGAACAGCAGGGTGAAGACCACGATGGCCAGGACGAAGTTGGCCATGGGCCCCGCAAGGACGATAAGGGCGCGCTGCCAAACCGGCTTGAAATGGAAATAGTCGCGGATCGCCTCGGGGCCCTGCTCGGCGATGATGCGGCCCTTCAACTCGGCCAGGCCCGCCTGATCCGGCACGCTGGACGGATCGAGGTCACCCGAAAACTTCACATAGCCGCCCAACGGGATCCACCCCAGCCGCCATTCGGTGCCCTGGCGGTCGGTACGGGACAGCAGACCTCGGCCAAAGCCGATGGCAAACCGGTCGATCTTGACGCCGAACGCCCGCGCCACAAGGAAATGGCCCAGTTCGTGGATCGTCACCACGACGGTCAGAACAAGCAGAAAGGGCAGCACATAGAGCGGCGCCTGGGCCAGGAAGTCGATCATGCGGTCGCTCTATTCCCCCTCGTCGATCCGGACAGGATCATGCAGCCTGCTCGCGTCGGTCCAGACAGATCCGGGCCAGACGGCGGGCCTCCTGATCCACGGCAAGAGCCACTTCACAGGCATCTCCGGACCCGCCGACAAGGTCCGATGCCGACGCCATTTCAAGGGTGTCGGCTATGACTGCGGCAATATTGAGAAAGCCCAGACGCCGGTCAAGGAAAGCGAGTGCGGCGACCTCATTGGCGGCATTGAAGATGGCGGGCGCGGCCCCTCCGGCGCGAAGGGCCTGTCGGGCGAGATTCAGGGCCGGAAAGCGTTCGGTGTCGGGCGCCTCGAACGTCAACCGCCCCAGCGAGACCATATCCAGCGGTGGCGCTTGCCACGGCATGCGCTTGGGCCACGCAAGCGCATAGGCGATCGGCGTGCGCATGTCGGGCGGCCCCATCTGGGCCAACGTCGATCCATCCACACATTCCACAAGGCTGTGGATAATCGACTCGGGGTGGACCACGACGTCGATCTTCGCCTCGGGCATGGAAAACAGCCAGGCCGCCTCGATCATCTCCAGGCCCTTGTTGGCCAGGGTGGCGCTGTCTACCGAGATCTTGGCCCCCATGCTCCAGTTCGGGTGGGCGACGGCGCGCTCGGGCGTGACGTGCTCCAGCTCCGAGGCCGGAGTCTGGCGAAAGGGCCCGCCCGAAGCGGTCAACACCAGCTTGCGAACCCCTTCCGGGCGCTCGTGGGGAAAGACCTGGTGGATGGCCGAATGCTCGGAGTCGACCGGCAGGATCCGTCCACCGGCCGTGGTGGCGCGCGCCATGAGAGCGGGACCGCAGCAGACCAGACTTTCCTTGTTCGCCAGCCCCACGATAGCGCCCGTCCCGGCCGCAGCCCAGGTCGACTTCAGTCCGGCCACGCCGACAATGGCCGCCATGATCCAGTCGGCGGGCTGCAGAGCCGCCTCGATCAGGGCGGCCTCACCCGCCGCGACCGCGATTCCCGTGCCCGCGAGCGCATGCTCCAGATCGGTCTTCAGCTCAGGCCAGACCGTCACCACCAACTCCGGGCGCCAGCGGCGTGCCGCCTCGGCCAGACGCTCGATGTTTCGACCACCGGTCAGGGCAGCGACGGTGAACCGAGCCGTCCCCGCGCGCTCGGCCTCGTCCATGAGCGCAAGGGTCGAACTGCCGACGGAGCCCGTAGCCCCGAGAACGCTGACGCGGCGATGCATCACGCGGTCGCATCCGTGAGAATGAACATCAGGCGGGCGCCCGCGAGGACGACGGCGGCGAACATCAGGCCGTCCACGCGGTCCAGTAGGCCGCCGTGACCGGGAATCAGGCCTCCGGCATCCTTGACACCAAAGCGTCGCTTGAGGGCGGACTCCCAAAGATCCCCCGCCATGGTAGCCAGAGCGGCAACAAAGCCCAGCAGCAGGCCCCAGGCCCAGGTTGGATTCGGGAGATCGAGCGGCAGCAGCCAGGCGATCAAGGCCCCTGCCCCCGCGCCGGCCATGAGTCCGCCGGCAAATCCCGACCAGGTCTTGTTGGGCGAATACCGGGGCCACAGCTTGGGCCCCTTGAGCACGCTGCCGACAATGAAGGCCGCGACGTCGGACGACCAGGCCACGACAAACACCAGAATCGTCCAGCTGAGCCCCACACCGGACTGGCCGTCGCGCAGCCAGATCAGCAGGATCGCGGGCCAGCCGAGGTAGAGGACCCCATAGGCGGCATCGAGGCCTTCCTGTCGGACCCGTTTGGCGAACAGGCCAGCCGCCGCCGCAGCAAAGACGAGGGTTACCAGCGCCGGCGACATGGCCCCGGTGTGGGCGATCGCAGTCACGGCGACCAGCGACAGGGCCACGGCCCAGAAGATCGGACCCGGGCGTTCGCGCGCGCTCATCTCGGCCCATTCCCGGGCCAGAAGCACACAGGCTGCCAGCATGATGGCAAGGAACCACAGACTGCCCGCCCAGATGGCCAGCACCGCCAGCGGTGCAAGCACCAACGCCGAGACGACGCGCATGCCCAGGTTTCCGAACGGGATGCTCATCAGGACACGGCCATCTGTGGCCTTGACGCTCGACCCCCGAGCCGCCGGTCGCGCCGGTGATATTCCTCGACGGCCGCGGCCAAGGCTTCCGGGCCGTAATCGGGCCAGAGGATGTCCTGAAACACCATCTCGGCATAGGCCGCTTCCCACAGCAGGAAGTTCGACAGCCTTTGCTCGCCGGAGGTACGGATGATCAGATCCACAGGCGGCCCCCGGTGGGTCGACAGGGCGGCACTGATATCGTCTTCGGTGATGTCTGGAACGTTCTCGCCCCGCTTCAGCGCCTGCTCGACCAGGGCGTTCACCGCATCGGTGATGTCGGCCCGCCCCCCATAGTTGAAGGCCACCTGAAGCAGAAAGCGCTCGTTGTGGGCAGTCTGTTGCTCGGCGCGGTCGACGATGGCGGCGATGTCGTCCGGCAGCCCCTGCCTGCGCCCCAGAATATGGATCCGCACGCCTTCGCGCTTCAGCCGGTCCAGATCGCTGCCGACATAGGCCCGAACCAGCCCCATGAGGTCGGAGACCTCCTCGGCGGACCGTTTCCAGTTCTCGGTCGAGAAACCAAACACGGTCAGGCAACGGATACCGAGATCGGCAGCCCCCCGAACGGTACGCTTCAGCGCCTGAACCCCCTCTCGGTGACCGGCGGCCCGCGGTAGGCCCCGACCCTCAGCCCAGCGGCCATTGCCGTCCATGATCAGGGCGACGTGGGCCGGTCCCGTGACCGCACCGGTCCGGGAAGGCGAAGGCTCAGGCGCGTTGGGGGGCCCGGAGGTCGTCACACCTGCATGATCTCGACTTCCTTGGTCTTCATCATCTCGTCGATACGCTTGATGGCGGCATCCGTGTCCTTCTGGACCTCGGCCTCCATCTTCTTTTGCTCATCCTGACTGATGTCGCTGGCCTTTTCCGCCTTCTTCAGGTCGTCATTGGCGTCGCGGCGGACGTTCCGGACCGCGATCTTCTGCTGCTCGGCATACTTTCCGGCCAGTTTGACTAGGTCCTTGCGGCGCTCCTCCGTCAGCGGCGGCACGGGGATGCGCAGCATCTGACCATCGACGATCGGGTTGAGGCCGAGGCCCGCCGCCCGGATCGCCTTTTCGACCGACACCACCATGCCGCGGTCCCAGACATTGACCGTGATCATCCGCGGCTCGGGCACGCTGATGGCGGCCACCGCATTCAGGGGCGAGGTCGAGCCGTAGGCCTCAACCTGAACCGGGTCGAGCAGGCCGGCGTTGGCGCGGCCGGTTCGCAAGCCCGCGAACTCTTCCTTCAGCGCACTGACCGCCTTGTCCATGCGGTCGCGGTAGGTTTTCAGGTCGGGCTTTGCCATGTCGTTCTCGCTCTGGTGTCAGTTCGCTCAGCCGTCGCTTCTAGCGCCGGACTGGATAACGGTGAAGGCACCTTCCCCACGCAGCACCTTCTCAAGCGAGTCGTCCTCGCGGATCGAGAAGACCACGATCGGAATGCCGCTGTCGCGCATCAGGGCGACGGCCGAGGCATCCATGACGCGCAGATCCTTCGCCAGGACGTCGTGATAGGTCAGGGTTTCGTAGCGGGTGGCCGACGGATCCTTCTTGGGATCGGCGCTGTAGACGCCATCGACGCTGGTGCCCTTCAGCAGGGCATCGCAGCCCATTTCCGCAGCGCGGAGCGCGGCCCCCGAATCGGTGGTGAAGAAGGGCGCGCCGACGCCGGCGGCAAAGATCACGACCCGGCCCTTCTCGAGGTGCCGCAGGGCGCGGCGGCGAATATAGGGCTCGGCGACCGCATTCATGGTCAGGGCGCTCTGGACCCGCGTCTGGACGCCCATTTTCTCGAGCGCGCCCTGCATGGCCAGCGCATTCATGACGGTCGCCAGCATGCCCATATAGTCGGCGGTGGTGCGCTCCAGCCCGGCAGCGGCTTTGGACACGCCCCGGAAAATGTTTCCGCCACCGATGACGAGGCAGATCTCGACGCCCTGGCGCGCGACGCGGGCGACCGCTTCAGCCACCGATTCGACCGTGCCGATATCGATGCCGAAGCCCTGATCGCCCATCAGGACCTCGCCCGACACCTTCAGCAGGACGCGCTTGTATCGATATCCGGATGAGGGGTCAGGCATGTCGTTTCCGTCAGCAAGAGATCGCCCGTCGGACGAGCGGACATAAAGAAGGGGCGCGTGGGCCTTCAAAGCCCAACGCGCCCCCGTATGCAACGCTCCGATCACAGATCGGAACGGTATTCGACCAATCGGGCCTTAGCCGGCCGTCATCGAGGCGACTTCAGCAGCGAAGTCCGGTCCTTCGACCTTCTCGACGCCTTCACCCAGGGCCAGACGGACGAATCCGGCCAGCTTCAGGTTCGACGAGCCCAGTTCCTTGGCCGTATCGGCAACCAGTTGCTCGACCGTCACATCCGGGTTCATGACGAAGGGCTGCTTGGACAGCACGACGTCCTTCTGGAACTTGGCAATCTGGCCGGACACGATCTTGTCGATCATGTTCTCCGGGCGACCTTCTTCCCTGGCCTTTTCGGTCAGGACAGCGCGTTCCTTCTCGATGGCGGCCGGGTCCAGATCGTCGGTGTTCAGCGACAGCGGCGCCGTGGCGGCGACGTGCATGGCGATCTTGCGGCCCACTTCACGCAGGGCTGCCTTGTCGCCCGCGCCTTCCAGAGCCACCAGCACACCGATGCGGCCGACACCCGGCGACACGGCATTGTGGACGTAGGAGGCGACAACGCCTTCGTCGACCGACAGGCGGGCGGCGCGGCGCAGCTGCATGTTCTCGCCGATCGTGGCGATCAGGCGGGTCACTTCGTCCTGGACGGTCGAGCCGTTCTCGAGCGTTGCGCCGTGGATGGCTTCCACGGTGTGGTGCTCAAGGCCCAGCTGGGCAAACGACTTGGCCGCGTCCTGGAACAGGTCATTGCGGGCCACAAAGTCGGTCTCGGCGTTGAACTCGATCGCAGCGCCGATTTCGCCCTTGCCGTCTTCACGGGTGGCGACGGCCACGAGGCCTTCAGCGGCGACACGGTCGGCCTTCTTGGCGGCCTTGGACAGGCCCTTGGCGCGCAGCCAGTCGATGGCGGCGGTGATGTCACCGTCGGTTTCCTGCAGGGCCTTCTTGCAGTCCATCATGCCCACGCCCGAACGCTCGCGCAGTTCCTTCACGAGGGCAGCGGTGATCTCGGCCATGTTCAATCTCCTGATATTCATAATGCGGGAACGGCCGGGCTGGTTTAGCCCGGCCGCGTAACAGTTTGGCGGTCGCGGTGAACCGCCGGGCTTCAGGCCTCGGCCTTGTCCGTCTCGGCAGCTTCCGGCGCGGCTTCCTCGGCGGCGGGCGCCTCCGTTTCAGCAGCGGTGGCTTCAGCAGCGGGGGCTTCGTCGGCGGCAATCATTTCCTCGGCGATGGCCTCGGCACCGGCCGGAGCCGGCTCGGCTTCAGCCTTGGGGGCCTTGGTCTTCAGGGCCGGCTCGACCGGGGGCGCTTCCGAGGCACCGATGTCGACGCCCGAGGCCGACTGGCCGGCGGCCAGACCGTCCAGGACCGCGTCGGCGATCAGATCGCAATAGGTCTGGATGGCGCGCGCGGCGTCGTCATTGCCCGGGATCGGATAGGTGATGCCGTCGGGATCGCAGTTGGTGTCCAGGATCGCGATGACCGGAATGTTCAGCTTGCGCGCTTCCAGGATGGCGATCGCTTCCTTGTTGGTGTCGATCACGAACATGATGTCCGGCAGGCCGCCCATGTCCTTGATGCCGCCCAGCGACAGCTCAAGCTTGTCGCGCTCGCGCGTCAGGGTCAGCAGTTCTTTCTTCTGGCGGCCGTCGCCACCGGTTTCCAGAAGGGCATCCAGTTCACGCAGGCGCTGGATCGAACCGGACACGGTCTTCCAGTTGGTCAGGGTGCCCCCGAGCCAGCGGTTGTTCATATAGTATTGGGCGCAGCGCTTGGCCGCCTCGGCCACGGGATCCGACGCCTGACGCTTGGTGCCGACGAACAGCACGCGGCCGCCCTTGGCCGCCACGTCGCGCACGGCGACCAGCGCCTGATGCAGCAGCGGGATCGACTGCGACAGGTCGATGATGTGGATGTTGGAGCGTGAGCCGAAGATGTAGCGCTCCATCTTCGGGTTCCAGCGGTGGGTCTGGTGGCCAAAGTGGGCGCCCGCTTCCAGCAGGGTACGCATCGAGAATTCAGGCAGAGCCATGATCGTGTAGTCCTTTTTCCGATTCAATCCGCCGCAGACGGTGAAAAGGACCGACGGGTCCCTCGGAACGGCTCGACCGGGATGTCTCCCCGGAACGCGCCACGCCTGCGTGTGAAGTGCGCGGGCATATAGGCTAGATAGGCCGGAAGGGCAAGCGCCCTGCCCCGGCGACGCCGTATGGGTCAGAGCTTGTTGAGGCCGTCGAAACGGATCGTCTCGATCGTCCACGGCTCGACGTCATCGAGGGTGCGGACATTGACCGCGATCATGTCGCGGCCGTCCGGGGATTTGCCGGCCCCGAACGGCTCGACGCCGCACACCCGGCAGAACCGGTGACTGATAACGTGGCGGTTGAACAGATATTCGCTGAGCCGGTCCTCGCCCCGGATCAGACGGAAGGCATCCGGTGAAACGAAGCCCAGCATCAGCCCCTTACGGTAGCAGTGGGTGCAGTTGCACTCGATCACCCCGGACAGGTCCAGGTCCGCCTCGAAAGCCACGGCCCCACAGTGACAGGACCCTTTGTGCGTCGCCGTCTCGCTCATCACGCTTCCTCCAGCAGAACCACGCCCGGCACGGTTTTCAACGCACCCCGCAGGGCCGCATCCAGCCGGTACCGCCCCGGCAATTTCACCTCGACCTCGCGCCGGCCCTCCAGGGTAGCGATCAGGCTGACTTCGCCGCCGCGTCCGCCGCCCTTGAGCGCCGACCGGTCCAGCCGGGCCTTCAGCGCAGCCGGGTCCGACCCCCGGCCCGACACGTGGACCCGCAGATTCACATCGGACTGTTCGATAGCCGTATCCATGCGGCTGGCCTCATCGCCGAAGAAGCGCACCTCGCCATCGCTGGCCTTGGCCCGCACCTTGACCATCAGGGCAGCGCCAACTTCCAGCACATCGCGATAGCGGCGCAGCGCATCGGGCGTGAACAGGCATTCGAACTCGCCCGTCGGGTCCGAGAAATTGACGAAGGCGAATTTCTCGCCGCTTTTGGCGCTGGTCCGCTCCTGACGGCGGCGCACCACCCCGGCCATCAGGAAGGCCTCGTGCCCGCCCTCGGCCAGCGACAGGGCCTCTGCGGCGAAGGTCACCCGCTTGCGGCGCAGGGCGGCCTCCATGTCCTCCAGCGGGTGGCCTGACAGATAAAAGCCGACCGCCGCCAGTTCCTGGTCCAGCCGCTCGGGCCCGACCCAGGGCTCCACCGACTTCAGCCGGGGCCGCGCGGCATGCGCCTGATCCGCGCCAAACAGGCTGACCTGGGATGAGGCGCGCTCGGCGGCCACGCTCTGGCAATAGGCCATCAGCGTATCCGCCTGGTCGATGATCTGGCGACGGTTCGGGTGCAAACTGTCCAGCGCCCCCGCCTTGGCCAGCCCCTCAAGCGCCCGCTTGTTGACCGCCCGCGGGTCGACCCGCTCAAGGAAGTCGAACAGGTCGGCAAAACGACCGCCCTCCTCGCGCACCTGAACAACGTGGCGCATGGCCTCAAGCCCGACGTTGCGGATGGCGCCGAGGGCATACAGGACCGCGCCCTTGCCCTCATCATCGTACGCCACGTCAAAGTCGGCCGTCGAGCGGTTGATGTCCGGTGCCAGCAGCGTCACCCCGGCCTTGCGGGCGTCCTGATAGAAGATGGCCAGCTTGTCGGTGTTGGAGATGTCCAGCGACATGGAGGCGGCGAAGAACTCGACCGGGTGGTTCGCCTTCAGCCAGCCCGTCTGGTAGCTGATCATGGCATAGGCGGCGGCGTGTGACTTGTTGAAGCCATAGCCGGCGAACTTGGCCACCAGATCGAAGATGCCGCCCGACTGCTCCTCGGACACGCCGCGTTCCGAGGCACCCGCAATGAAGCGCGCCCGCTGGAAATCCATCTCCTCCTTCTTCTTCTTGCCCATGGCGCGGCGAAGAAGGTCGGCTTCCCCCAGACTGTAGCCCGCCAGGATCTGGGCGATCTTCATCACCTGTTCCTGGTAGATGATGACGCCGTAGGTCTCCTTCAGGACCTCGGCGAGCGAGGGGTGAAGGGTATCGACCTCGGCCCGGCCGAATTTGCGGTCGATATAGACGTCGATGTTCTCCATCGGCCCCGGCCGGTAGAGCGAGATCAGGGCGGTGACTTCCTCGATCGACTCGCAGCGCATCTTGCGCAGGGTGTCGCGCATGCCCTGGGATTCCAGCTGGAACACGCCGACCGTCTGGCCCGAGGCCATCAGCTCATAGGTGGCCCGGTCGTCGAGCGGCAGCAGCGAGAAGTCGACCGCCGCACCGCGCCGCTCCAGATAGCCGTGCGCCCGATCCAGAACCGTCAGCGTCTTCAGGCCCAGAAAGTCGAACTTCACCAGACCGGCGGGCTCGACCCACTTCATGTTGAACTGGGTGGCCGGAATGTCGGAGCGGGGATCCTTGTACAGCGGCGTCAACTCGACCAGGGGCCGGTCGCCGATGACGATGCCCGCCGCGTGGGTCGAGGCGTTGCGATACAGCCCCTCGAGTTCCAGCGCCGTGGCCAGCAGGGTGGCGACCGCGGGTTCGTCGTCACGCGCCTGTTTCAGGCGGGGTTCCAGCTCGATGGCCTGCGCCAGGGTGACAGGGTTGGCGGGGTTGGCCGGCACCATCTTGGCCAGCCGGTCGACCTGGCCCAGCGGCATCTGCAGCACCCGACCCACATCGCGCAGCACGGCCCGCGCCTGAAGCGTGCCGAAGGTGATGATCTGGGCGACGCGATCCTCGCCATAGTGCTTCTGCACATAGGCGATCACCTCTTCTCGCCGCTCCTGACAGAAGTCGATGTCGAAGTCGGGCATGGAGACCCGCTCTGGGTTCAGGAACCGTTCGAACAGCAAGCCGAACCGCAGCGGGTCGAGGTCGGTGATGGTCAGCGCCCAGGCGACCAGAGAGCCGGCACCGGAGCCCCGGCCCGGCCCGACCGGGATACCCTGTAGCTTGGCCCATTTGATGAAGTCCGACACGATCAGGAAGTAGCCGGGGAAGCCCATCTGCTGGATGACGCCGACCTCGAACTCGAGCCTGTCCCAATAGGCCTGCTCCGGGGCGGCCGCCTCGACCGCCGCCAGCCGGGCCTTCAACCCCTCTCGCGCCTGAAATGCCAGTTCGTCAGCCTCGTCTCGCCCTGCGCCGGTGTCGAACCGGGGCAGGATCGGCGCCCGCGTCGGCACCAGAAAGGCACAGCGCTTCGCGATTTCCAGCGTGTTGTCGCAGGCCTCGGGCAGGTCCGCGAATAAGGTCCGCATGTCGGATGCCGACTTGAACCAGTGGTGCGATGTCACCCGTCGGCGATCGTCCTGACCGGTGAAGGCGCCGTCGGCGATGCACAACAGGGCGTCATGCGACTTGGCCCGGTCGGCCCGGACGAAATAGACGTCATTGGTCGCAACCAGCGGGGCTTCGGACTTGTAGGCCCAGGCCACCAGCCCGGCCTCGGCCTGACGCTCCTCGGCCAGATCGTGGCGCTGCAACTCGACATAAAAGCGGTCACCGAACACCCGGGCCATTTCGGCCAGCGCTTCATGCGCCTCACCATCCCTGCCCTGCACAAACAGGGGATCGACCGGGCCATCCGGACCGCCCGACAACAGGATCAAGCCCTCGGCATGGTCGCGGACCCGCTCCCAGGGAACGCCCGGCTCGGCCAGATCTCCGGTTTCCAGATAGGCCAGCGACGACAGGGCCGACAGATTGCGCCAGCCGAGCTCGCTCTGGACCAGCAGAACCACGGTCGACAGCCGGGCCCAGCGCTCGGACCGCTGCCCGCCGATGCCGGTGACCGGCAGGGCGCACCCGATGATCGGCTGAACACCGGTCGCCTTGGTCGCCTGGCTGAATTCGAGGGCGCCGAACAGATTGGTGCGGTCGGCGATGGCCACAGCCGGCATTCTGGCCTCGGCGGCTAGCTTGCCAAGGGCCGAGGCCTTGATCGCCCCTTCCAGCAAGGAATAGGCGGAACGGGCCCTCAGGTGGACGAAACTGTCGCCGAACGCCTCTGTCACCGACTGTCTCCCTGCCCTGCGGCCCGCACACGGAATGACTATGGAAGGATTCTGGCCTCAGACACCCCGTCCGTTCCAATCCATCCCCAGCCGCGCGACGCTCCGGTGGATCAATAGGCCAGCAGGGCGGCCTGCCACGCCATCCAGACAAAACCGCCGCACGACGCCAGCGACAACATTTCCCGAACCCAACGCGCCATGATCAGCCTCCGTGATTATGTTCCGCTTCTGTTCTATGTTCTGTTTACGTTCCATGTCAACAGCGGGGCTTGAAACCTTTCGTCGTCCGGCCTCGTATCCAGAGTCATGACCCGTTTCCTGATCGCGCTTGCCGCCCTCATCGCCGCCTGCAGCCCCGCCCCGCCCGCGCCCGCCGAGGCCCCGCCTCCGGGCAGCCAGATCGCCGTCTTTGCCGGCGGCTGTTTCTGGTCGGCGGAAAAGGCGTTCGAGAACGTCCGGGGCGTGTCGTCTGTAGTCTCCGGCTTTGCGGGCGGTACCGTCGCCAATCCGACCTATGCCCAGGTCGTTCGGGGCGGCACGGGCCACCGGGAAGCCATCCAGGTGACCTTCGACCCCAACGTCGTGAGCTACCGCGCGCTGGTCGACCGGTTCTGGCGGACCATCGACCCGACCGACCCCGGCGGCGCCTTCTGTGATCGCGGACCCAGCTATGAGACCGCCGTCTTTGCCACCGCCGAGCAGCGCCCCGCCGCCAATGCCTCGCGCGCGGCAGCCGAGCGAGCCCTCGGCCAGAGCTTCACCACGCCGGTGATTGCGGCCGCCCGCTTCTGGCCGGCCGGAAACGAACATCAGGACTACGCGCGTCGCAATCCGGGCCGCTACGAGGCCTATCGCATCGGCTGTCGCCGCAGCCCGGCCCTGCGCCGGGTCTGGGGCGATGCCACGGTCGAATAGGACCTCAGCCGATCTTGACACCGGGCGGCGGCACGCTGTCCGCCGGGACGAAGAAGTCGGGCATCAGCGTTTTCGTCGGATCGACGCGATAGACGTCAAAGTCGCGCACGCCCTGCTCGTACAAGAAGCTGTCGTCGATCAGGAACCGGCCCGTATTCTCTCTCGCCGGCAGGCAGAACAGGGCATGGGCCGCATCGGCCAGAATCTCGGGCGTGCGGCAATGGGCCAGGCCCTCCTTACCCGTCAGGGCGAATTCGATGGCCGCAGTCGCTACCGCCGTGCGGGGCCACAGGGCATTAAAGGCAATGCCGTCGCCCTTGAATTCCTCGGCCATGCCCAGCATCGCCAGGCTCATATTGTACTTGGCCATCGAATAGGCGACGTGCGAGCCGAACCAGTGGGGAGATAGATCCAGCGGCGGTGACAGAGCCAGCACATGCGGATTGGCCGCCTGTTTAAGGTGCGGAATACAGGCCTTGGAGACCAGAAAGGTGCCACGCCCGTTGACCTGATGCATCAGGTCATACCGCTTCATGTCGGTGGCGAGCGTGCCCGTCAGCTGGATGGCCGAGGCATTGTTGACGCAGATGTCGATCCCGCCGAACCGGGCGACGGCGGCCTCGACCGCGGCCATCACCGAGTCCTCGCTGCGCACATCGACGACCAGTGGCAGGGCCTTGCCCCCTGCGGCCTCGATCTCCTCGGCGGCGGAATAGATGGTGCCGGGCAGGTGTTTGTGCGCCTCGGCGGTCTTGGCGGCGATCACGACATTGGCGCCGTCCCGGGCCGCGCGCAGGCCGATGGCCAGCCCGATCCCCCGACTGGCCCCCGTGATGAAGAGCGTTTTTCCGTTGAGCGACATCGGCGCGGTCCTCCAGTGCATTTCGATGGAAAACCGATAGCATGGGTTTACCACCAATCGCGATGGCGCCGAGATGACCGAGACCCAACCCTTCCAGATCACCCGTGACGGAGCCGTCGCCCACCTGCGACTGTCACGGCCCGAAGTGTCCAATGCGCTGGACATGCGCTTCTGGACGGGGCTGGGGCCGGTCTTGAGGGGTCTGGACGCAGCAGGGGATGTGCGGGCGCTGGTCCTGTCGGGCGAGGGCCGGAATTTCTGCGCGGGAATGGACACCTCAGTCTTCACCGGCGGCGCTATCATGGGCACGGACACCGCCGCCGAGCGGCAGGCCTTCCATCAGGCGGCCCGCGAACTTCAGGACGCCCTGTCGATGCTGGAGCGGGTCCGCTTCCCGGTGATCGCTGCCGTGCAGGGCGCCTGCGTCGGGGCGGGGCTGGACATGATTGCCGCCTGCGACCTGCGGCTCGCTTCGGCCGACGCGTACTTCCGCATCGAGGAGATCAACATCGGTATGATGGCGGATGTCGGCAGCCTGCAACGCCTGCCCCTGCTGCTGCCCGAAGGCGTGGTGTGCGAACTGGCCTATCTGGGCACCAGTCTTAAGGCCGACCGGGCCGAGCGACTGGGCTTCGTCAATGCTGTCCTGCCGGACGCCGATACCCTGCTGGCTGCCACCCTGGAGATGGCGCACGCCATCTCCGCCAAGGCGCCTCTGGCGATCTCGGGGTCGAAAGCCGCGATCACCTACGCCCGCGACCACACCGTGGCCGACGGCCTGGAATGGGCCGCCGTCATGCAGGGTTCCATCTGGAACACCGCCGACATCCTCGGCGCCATTCAGGCCCGCGCCACGAAGAGCACGCCGACGTTTGCGGACCTGAAGCCCCTGCCCAAACCCTGAGCGCTCAGTAGGCCTGGCTCTCCGCCGGGCGTTCTTCCAGATGGCCGTCCTTGAGGGCAAAGACGCGGTCCATATGGCCGGCCAGTTCCATGTTGTGGGTCGCGATCAGGGCCGCCACGCCGGACTTCTTGGCCAGATCGTGCAGGGCCTCGAACACGGTCTGGCTGGTGGCCGGGTCCAGATTGCCGGTCGGCTCATCGGCCAGCAGCAGGCGCGGCCGGTTGGCCAAGGCCCGGGCCACGGCCACCCGCTGACGCTCTCCGCCCGATAGCTGCGACGGCTGATGGGTCAGCCGGTCGGCGAGCCCCAGGGCGACCAGCAGTTCTTCAGCCCGCGCACGCGCCGCGCCGAGCGCGTGCCCCGCGATGCGGAGCGGCAGGGCCACATTATCCCGCGCGTCAAATTCCGGCAGCAGGTGGTGGAATTGATAGACAAATCCGATCCGCGCCAAGCGGATATGGGTGCGCGCCCGCTCCGGCAGGCCGCCGACGGCCTCTCCATCGATCCGGACCTCGCCCGACGTCGGATGCTCCAGCAGACCCGCCGCATGCAGCAGGCTGGACTTGCCCGACCCTGAGGGCCCGATCAGGCCGACGATCTCGCCGGGGCGGACGTCCAGATTGACGCCGCGCAGCACCGTCAGCCCGCCGGCGGCGGTGTCATACGTCCGGGTCAGGTCGTGAACCGACAGCACGGCCGGGGCGAGACTATTCATAGCGAAGCGCCTCCACCGGATCGAGCTTGGCAGCCTGCCAGGACGGGATCAGCCCGGCGACGCAGCTCATGAAGAAGGACCACATCGCCACCCAGAACACATCGACCGGATCGACCAGGGCCGGGACGGCGTCGAGCATATAGACGTCGGCATTGAACAGCTCGACCTGGAAAACCCATTCCAGGAAATGCTGGATCGGACCGATGTTCAGGCAGAACAGCAACCCGAGAACCAGACCGGTGACCGTGCCGGCAATGCCGATGGCCGCACCGGAGATGAAGAAGATCCGCAGCATGGAGAACTGGCTGGCCCCCACGGTCCGTAGGATGGCGATGTCGCGGGTCTTGTTCTTCACCAGCATGACGATGCCGGAAATGATGTTGAGCGCGGCGATCGCGACGACCAGTCCCAGGATGATGCTCATGGCCACGCGCTCGACCTTCAACGCTCCCCAGAAGGCCGCCAGACGGTCGCGCCAGTCGCTGACCAGATTGCCGTCACCGACTGCCGTTCGGACTGGCTCTCTCAGCGTCTCGACCCGGTCGGGTTCAGCGGTCTTCATCTCGATGATGTCCCACAGGCCTTCCTTGCCGAAGAACAGTTGCGCCTGTTCCAATGGCATGAAGACGAAGGCCCGGTCGTAGTCCGCCGTGCCGGAGCTGAAGATGCCGCCGACCACATAGGTCTTGGACAGCCCCCCCAGATTGCCGAAGGCGCTGTCGGCCCCGGTCGGGGAATAGAGGGTGATGGGCGAGCCGACGCCAATGCCCAGCTCCTCGGACAGGGACTTGCCGATCAGCACATAGTCACCGCCGTAGTCGCCCTTGCCGAACATGTCGCGCGCGGTCTGTGACAGGCTGTCATAGACATAGGTCATCGAGGTCAGGTCCTCGGGACGGATGCCGCGCACCAGACCGCCGGTTGCCCGGCCCGAGGCCTGGAACATGGCGGGCGACTCGACCAGCGGCGTCACGCTGACCACCCCGGGAATCTCGCGGATTCGTTCAAGCGCCAGATCGCGCTCGGGGTCGTTCAGCACCTGCCCTTGAACGTACATATGACCGTTGAACGACAGCATCCGGCTGAGCAGTTCGGCGCGGAAGCCGGCCATGATGCTCATTACCACGATCAGGGCCATGACGGCCAGCGCCACCGCGACATAGGAGATGATGGCGATCAGGGCGATGCCGCCCTCCTTGCGCTTGGCCCGCAGGTAGCGCAGCGCTAGTCCGATTTCCCAGGCCGAAAACGGGCCGGCGGGTTTCGGGGTCTTGCCGACGATATCGGTCATGCGGTCAACCGGGCGATGGCCTCTGCCAGAGGCACACTCAGCTTCTCGCCCGTGGCCCGGCGTTTCAGTTCGACGACGCCCTCGGCCACACCCTTGGGCCCGATGGTCAACTGCCAGGGAATGCCGATCAGGTCTGCCGTAGCGAACTTGCCGCCCGGGCGCTCGTCGGTGTCGTCGTAGAGCACGTCCTTGCCCAGCGCTTCCAGCCGGTTCACGGCCTCCTCGCAGGCATTGCAGACGCCCTCGTCGCTGGCCCGAAGGTTGATCACAACGACGTTGAACGGGGCCACGGCATCGGGCCATATGATGCCGGAAGCGTCATGGCTGGCCTCGATGATCGCGCCCAGCAGCCGGGAAACGCCCACGCCATAGCTGCCCATATGCACGTCCGCGTCGCGCCCGTCCGGGCCCTGGACGCGGGCCTTCATCGGCGCGGAATATTTGGTGCCGAAATAGAAGATATGCCCGACCTCGATGCCGCGCGCTGTCAGGCGGTCGTCCTCGGCGGTCTCGGCCTCGAAACGCTCAGACTCGTGCATCTCCTCGGTCGCGGCATAGAGGGCGGTCCGCTGGTCCACGATGGACTGAAGGTCGTTCCAGTCGACATCTCCGCCCGGCGCCGGCATCTCGACCAGCTTGCGGTCACAGAACACCTGGCTTTCGCCGGTGTCGGCCAGGACGATGAACTCGTGACTGAGGTCACCCCCGATCGGGCCGGTGTCGGCGCGCATGGGCACGGCCTTCAGCCCCATGTGGGCAAAGGTGTTCAGATAGGCCACGAACATGCGGTTGTAGGCCTTGCGGGCCGAGGCCTCGTCCAGATCGAAGGAATAGGCATCCTTCATCAGGAATTCGCGACCGCGCATCACACCGAACCGGGGACGGCGCTCGTCGCGGAACTTCCACTGGATGTGAAACAGGTTCAGCGGCAGCGATTTGTAGCTTTTCACATAGGCCCGGAAGATGTCGGTGATCATCTCCTCATTGGTCGGGCCATACAGCAGCTCGCGCTCGTGACGGTCCTTGATGCGCAGCATCTCGGGGCCATAGGCGTCATAGCGGCCCGACTCGCGCCACAGGTCGGCCAGCTGCAACGTCGGCATCAGAAGTTCGACCGCCCCTGCCCGCTCCTGTTCCTCGCGCACGATCTGCTCGATCCGGCGCAGCACACGCAGCCCCAGCGGCAGCCAGGCATAGATGCCCGCCGCTTCCTGACGGATCAGACCCGCCCTCAGCATCAGCTGATGCGAGACGATCTGGGCGTCGGCGGGCGCCTCTTTCAGTGTGGGCAGGAAATAGCGCGACAGGCGCATGGGCACATCCGGAATGAAGCAGCAGGGTCTCGCTGTGCTTTAGCCGGGACGTTGGCCCAAAAGCTAGACCAGTCTGTGGCCAAGCTTAGGTGCCGCTGACTTCCGGGATCGGAACCAGCCCCAGAAAGATGACCGCCATGATCGCCGCCCACAGGATGGCGCCGACCCAGGTGGTGGTGATGAACTTCTTCTTCAGGTCCGGTTTGTCCGGTGCGCCCCACTGGGCCCCGTCGGTCGGGGGAGCCTGATCCTGCTGGTTCATGCCCAGCGGGAGGATGGTGAACAGCGCCACCCACCAACAGATGACATAGATGGCAAACATGGTGATCGGACCGATCGGCATCAGTGTGCTCCGTCTTTCGGCGTTTCCATCAGTTCGACCAGCACCCCGCCCATGTCCTTGGGATGGACGAACAGGATGGGCGTACCATGCGCCCCGATGCGCGGTTCGCCAGTCCCCAGAATTGTCGCACCCTTCGCCCGGAGGGCATCACGCGCGGCCAGGATGTCCTCGACCTCGAAGCAGACGTGGTGCTGCCCGCCCTTCGGGTTCTTGGCAAGAAACCCATGGATGGGGCTGTCGTCGCCCAGCGGCTCGATCAATTCGATCTGACTGTTGGGCAGGTCGATGAAACAGACCCGCACGCCCTGCGCCGGTAGATCGAACGGTGCATGCGCCTTCGTCGCGCCCAGCAGGTCCCGGTACATGGCCACACTTGCGTCAATGGACGGCGTAGCGACCCCGACATGGTTCAGACGTCCGATCATCAGACCCTCAGCACGATGGTTTCTACGATGGGCCGACGGTCCCAGATGCCCTGGCTGGCCTTCTTCAGCGTACGGGCGACAGCCTGTTCGATGACCATTTCGTCCTCCAGCGCCTCGCCCTTCAGCTTGCGGACGGCATCCTCGGCTCGCTCGGCCAGTTCGTCCAGAAGATCACCCAGCGGCTGATCTTCATCGCCCGGCAGGCCAATACCCCGCACATCGATGCTGGAGGCCAGCTTGCCCTTACGATCCAGCGCAAAGCTGACCAGGATCAGACCGTTTGAGGCCGCGTGGCGACGCTCGCGCAGGGCCTCGCCCATCTCCTCGACCAGCATGCCGCCGTCGACGAACAGCCGGCCCGAGGGCACTTCGTCAATGATGGCCGCCGGACCAGGAGCCAGCCGCACCATGTCGCCGTTTCGCGGCGTCACGGTCTCGGGCACCTGCATCTCCTTGGCCAGCAGGGCGTGCTCGGCGATGTGGCGGCGCATGCCGTGGGTCGGTATGGCGATCTGCGGGCGCGCCCACTGGTACATCTGGCGCAGTTCGTCGCGGCACGGGTGGCCCGAGACATGAATGCCCGGGTGATCCCGGTCGGTGTAGATGCGCACGCCGCGCTCCGACAAGGCATCCTGCAGCCGGCCGATGGCCAGCTCATTACCGGGGATCATGCGCGACGAGAAGATGCAGTGATCGCCCTTGCCCAGCTTGATGAAGGGGTGATTGCCCTCGGCCACGCGCGACAGGGCGGCGCGCGACTCCCCCTGGCTGCCGGTGCAAAGGTACAGCAACTGATCAGCGGGCCAGCGCCGGGCCTCTTCCTCGCTCAGGAAGGGCTTGATGTCCGACAGCATGCCGACCGATTTGGCCGCCGCCGTGATCCGGTGCATCGACCGCCCGGCCAGCGCCACGCGGCGACCTGCGGCCTCGGCGGCGCGCACCACGCTGTCCAGACGGGCGACGTTCGAAGCGAAGCACCCGACCGCGATCCGGCCTGACAGGCTGCCGATCAGCTCGGCCAGGGCATCACGCACCTCGCCCTCAGACCCCGCCGTACCCTCGACGAACACATTGGTGGAGTCGCACACCATGGCGAGGATGCCCTCGTCGCCGAGGCGGCGGATCGTGTCGATGTCGGTGCGTTCGCCGACAACCGGGTCATTATCGATCTTCCAGTCGCCGGTGTGCAGCACCAGCCCCAGCGGGGTGGTGATGGCCAGACCATTCGGCTCGGCCGTCGAATGGGTGATGGTCACCATCTCGATGTGGAACGGGTCCAGATTGATGGTCCCGCCCAGCGGCACCTCATGGATCTTCACCCGGTCGCCGAGGCCCGCATCGCGCAGCTTTTCCCGGATCAGATAGGCGGTGAACGGGGTGGCATAGAGCGGCGCCTTCAGACGTGGCCACAACCAGCCCAGCGCGCCGATGTGGTCCTCGTGCGCATGGGTCAGCACGATGCCGAGGATGTTTTCGCCCTCGAGGAATGTCGGATCCGGCACGATCACATCGACGCCCGGCGTGGTGTGGTCGCCGAAGGTCACGCCCACATCGACCAGGATCCATTTGCGGTCATTCGCCGGGCCAAAGCCGTAGGCGTTCAGATTCATGCCGATCTCGTTCGACCCGCCCAGGGGCAGGAAGACCAGTTCGTCGGTTTTGGATTTACTCATGCCGTCTTTCCGGAGTTGCGACGCCAGACGTCCAGCAGGCCGCGAAGGGTGAGGTCAGGGTCGAAATGGTCGATGTGGTCGGTCGCACCTTCGAACAGGGAGGCGACGCCCCCGGTGCCGATGACCGTCATGGGCTTGCCCCACTCGGCCTTGATGCGTTCGACCAGGCCCTCAATCAGCGAGATATAGCCCCAGAACACGCCGGCCTGCATATTGGTAACAGTGTCCTTGCCGATCACGCGATCGGGTCTCTGGATGGCGATCCGGGGCAGCATGGCGGCCGCCTCGTGCAGGGCCTGCAGCGACAGATTGATGCCGGGCGCGATGACCCCGCCCTCGAACGCGCCGTCCGCCGCGATCACGTCAAAGGTGGTGGCGGTGCCGGAATCGATGACGATCAGATCGCCCGGATATTTCAGGTGCGCGCCGATCGCATTGACCAGCCGGTCGGCCCCGGCCTCGGACGGCTTTTCGATCCGCGCCTGCATGCCCAGATCGACATTCTGGCCGATCACCATGGGCTCGACGTCCAGGTAGCGCCGCGACAGGTTCCTCAGATTGAAGATCGACTGCGGCACGACGCTGGAGATGATGCAGGCGTGCAGGGCCTTCAGGTCCAGCCCGCGCATCGACAGCAACTGGGTCAGCCAGACGGCGTATTCATCGGCCGTGCGGCTGGCGGCGGTGGCCGTGCGCCATTGGGCGATCCAGCGCTCGCCGTCATGGACCGCGAACAGCGTATTGGTGTTGCCCTGTTCGATCGCCAGCAGCATCAGGCGCTCTCTCCAAAAAAGACGTCGCCTGCGGATATAAGCCGAAGTGAGCCATCGGCCAGCCTCAGTCGCAGTGCGCCGTCGTCAGCGAGACCTTCGGCCACACCCTCGACGGTCTCATGTCCCAGCCGGGCGACAGCGGGGGCGTTCAGACCGTGGGCCCGGCGGGTCCAGGCATCGCGGATCACCTCGAACCCCAAAGCCTCGCGCCGCTTTGTCCAGGCGCCAAAGGCCTCGGCCAGAACCGGCAGGGCTTCGTCCAGGGTCGGCGCCCGTGACACGCCTGCCGCCAGATGGGCCGCAGCGGCGGTCGCCGGCCGCTCCACGTCCTGCGGGGCACTGGCCAGATTGACGCCGATGCCGACCGCCAGCCACAGCCCGCCGGCGGGTGCGGGGCCGGACTCGACGAGAATGCCCGAGGCCTTCATCCCCTCAATCATCACATCATTCGGCCATTTGATCGTGACACAGGCTGGCGGGACGTAGCGGTGCAGAAGATCCGCGACCGCGAGCGCAGCGATGAAGCTGGTCTGCGCGGCCTCGGTCGGCGGAGCGTGTGTCACGCACAGATATGTGGCGGCCAGATTGCCCTGATGGTCGGACCAGGCCCTGCCCCGTCGGCCGCGCCCGGACGACTGCCGGCGTGCCGCGATCCAGATCGGGCCGGTATGGCCGGCCTCGGCCTGCCGTCGGGCCTCGGCATTGGTGGAGTCGATGTCGTCGAGGACCAGCAGTTCGGCGGGCGACACCGCCCTACCCGGCTCCGAAACCGGATGCGGCGATGGCGGTCAGCGGCTCAAGCCAGGTCAGACCGATAATCACGACCGGGAAGGCAAAGGCCGCAGAGGCCAGGGCCAGGGTGCGCGCCTCGATCGGCTGGGGATCCGTCACCGCTTGCTCATCCAGCGGCGGATCGAACCACATCAGCTTGATGATCCGCAGATAGTAGAAGGCCGCCACAACCGAGGCCACCAGACCGGCGGCAGCTACCATCCAGTAGCCGGCATCGGCCGCAGCCCCGAACACATAGTATTTGCCCCAGAACCCTGAGAACGGCGGCATGCCCAGCACCGACAGCGACAGGATCGTCAGGACCACGGTCGTCAGGGGGCGGGTCTTCTTCAGTCCGGCCAGATCGGCGATCCGGCGGATCGGCTTGCCACCCCGCGATAGCGACAGCAGCACGGCAAAGAAGCCGATCTGGTCAATCACATACAGGGTCATGAACATCAGCATGGCCTGCAGGCCCGCCTCGGTTCCCGCGACAATGCCCAGCAGGGCGTAGCCGATGTTGGCGATCGAGGAATAGGCCAGCAGTCGCTGCAGATCGCGCTGGGCGAGGCCACCGATGGCGCCCACCACGAACGACGCCAGACAGATCAGCACCAGCACCTGGGCCCACTGGTCATGGATGGCGCCAAAGCCCTCGCTCAGCACCCGGGCGACCAGCACCATGGCGGCCATCTTGGGTGCGGTCGCGAACAGGGCCACGACCGGGGTCGGCGCGCCCTCATAGACGTCGGGCGTCCACATGTGGAACGGCGCCGCAGAGACCTTGAAGGCCAGACCACAGATCAGGAACACCAGACCAAAGATCAGACCCGCCGAGCCGCCGTCGGCGACCGACCGTGCCGACAGGGCGATGTCCTCGAACCGCATCGAGCCGGAGAAGCCATAGATCAGGCTGGCGCCATACAGCAGCAGGCCGGAGGACAGCGCGCCCAGCACGAAATACTTCAGCCCCGCCTCGGAGGCCCTGAGGTCGTCGCGGTGGAAGGCGGCCAGCACATAGAGGGCCAGCGAGTGCAGCTCGATCCCGACATAGAGGGAGATCAGGTCACCCGACGACACCATCATGGCCATGCCGACCGAGGCCAGCACGATCAGCACCGGATATTCGAACCGGGCGATGCGCGTCCGCGCCATCCAGCCGTCACCCAGCACCACGGCCACCGCGCTGAGCAGATAGATGGCGACCTTGCCATAGATCGCGAGCGGATCGGCCACGAAGGCGCCATTGAAAGCCTGACCCAGCGGGGCGTTGATCGCGAGCGCCGAGGCGCCCACCAGCAGGGCCACCGACAGGATCGAAATCAGTCGGGTCGACTTCTCGCCCATGAAGGCGCCGAGCAGCAGCAGGACCATGGCCCCGACCGCAAGGGTCACTTCAGAGGCGGCGAGGCTCAGGGCGGAGGACAGGTCAGGCATATCGGATCTCATCCACCGATCGCGGCACGGAAGCCGGCAGTCAGGGCCTCGACGGACGTCGAGGTCAGGTCAAGCACAGCCGCCGGATAGACGCCCAGCCACAGGGTCCCCACAATCAGGGGCACGAAGACGATCAGCTCGCGCCGGTCGATGTCGGTGATGGCCTTGAGCGCCGGGTTGGTGATCTCGCCGAACATGACGTTGCGGTACAGCGTCAGGGCATAGACCGCCGAGAAAATCACGCCCGAGGCCGCGAACAGCGCCGTCCAGGTCGACACCTCATAGACCGCCGTCAGGGTCAGGATTTCGCCGATGAAGCCCGAGGTGCCCGGCAAGCCGACATTGGCCATGGTGAACATCAGGAAGATGGCGGCGAACCACGGCATCTTCGACGTCAGCCCGCCATAGAAGGCGATCTCGCGCGTGTGCATCCGGTCATAGACCACGCCGACGCACAGGAAGAGCGCGCCCGAGATCAGGCCGTGGCTCAGCATCTGGAACACCGCGCCCTGCACGCCCTGATCATTGCCGGCGAAAATGCCCATGGTGACAAAGCCCATGTGGGCCACTGACGAATAGGCGATCAGCTTCTTGATGTCGGTCTGACGGAAGGCGACCAGCGAGGTGTAGACAATGGCGATGGCCGACAGGGCGAACACCAGCGGCCGGAACATCTCCGACGCCTGCGGGAACATGGGCAGGTTGAACAGCAGGAAGCCATAGCCGCCCAGCTTCAGCAGGATGCCGGCCAGAATGACCGAGCCGGCCGTCGGCGCCTGCACGTGGGCGTCGGGCAGCCAGGTGTGGACCGGCCACATCGGCATCTTGACCGCAAAGGAGGCGAAGAAGGCCAGCCACAACAGCGGCTGCACGCTCTCGCTGAAGGCGTATTCCTTGAGCAGCGGGATCGAGGTGGTGCCCGCTTCCGCCGCCATCCACAGCATGGCCAGCAGCATCAGCACCGACCCCAGCAGGGTGTAGAGGAAGAATTTGTAGGCCGCATAGATGCGGTTCTGACCGCCCCAGATGCCGATGATCAGGAACATCGGCACCAGGGTGCCTTCGAAGAAGATGTAGAACAGGAACAGGTCCAGCGAGGTGAAGACACCGATTACCAGCGTCTCGAGCACCAGGAAGGCGATCATATAGTCGGCGACGCGGTCCTTGATCGTCGTCCAGCTGGCCAGAATGCACAGCGGCAGCAGGAAGGCCGTCAGCAGCACGAACAGGATCGAGATCCCGTCCACACCCATGTGATAGGCGGCGCCCGCGAACCACTGATAGTGCTCGACGAACTGATAGGCAGCGCTCGTCGCATCGAAGCGCGCGACCAGCAGGATCGAGACGGCCAGGGTGATCAGCGTCGTGACGAAGGCGATCCGGCGTGCGGCCGGCGCGACAGAGGCGTCCGACTTGCCCAGCAGGCGCACGGCCAGCAGCACCCCGGCCCCGACCAGCGGCAGGAAGGTGACGAGGCTCAGGATGTGAGACATCAACAGGGACAAGTGATCAGCCCCCCCAGGTGGCGATGGCGAAGGCGAGCAGAGCGGCCACGCCCAGCAGCATCACGAACGCATAGTGATAGACGTAGCCCGACTGGATCTTGGACAGTCGCGCCGCGGATTTCAGCGAGGCCCAGGCGGCCCCGTTCGGGCCCAGCCCGTCAATGATCTTCACGTCGCCGATCTTCCAGAACAGGTCGCCCACCGCCTTGGTCCCCTTGACGAAGACGAAGTCGTAAAGCTCGTCGAAGAACCACTTGTTGTAGAAGAAGGTGTGCAGCGGCCCGCCCCGTTCGGCCATCCGGCGGCCGAGGCCTTCCTTGAGCACATAGACATAGATGGCGATCAGGGTGCCCAGACCCGACACGACCAGCGGCGCCCATAGCACCCATGTCGGCACCTCGTGGCTGTTGTGGATCACATGGTTGTCCGGGCCGGTGAAGATGGCACCGCGCCAGAAGTCATGCTCGTGATAGCCGACGAACTGGTCGTAGAAGGTAAAGCCCGACGCGATCGCTCCGACCGCCAGCACCAGCAGCGGCACGATCATCACCCAGGGGCTCTCATGCGGCTTCAGCGGGCCGTGGTGATGGTGATCGTCGTGCGCATGATCGTCATGAGCATGGCCATCAGCCATCGGCTCGGAATGGGTTTCCAGCTGCGCGTCTGTCGCGTGATCATCGGCGTGATGTGCGCCCTCTTCCTTCCACACCGGCTTGTTGTGGAAAGTCATGAACACCAGACGCCATGAGTAGTAGGCCGTCAGACCGGCTGCAAACAGGCCGATGAAGAAGACGAACATTCCGACCGGATTGTCGGCCCCGGCGGCAAAGGCGCTCTCGAGGATCGAATCCTTGGAATAGAAGCCGGCGAAGCCCCACTTCAGCTCGGGAATGCCCAGGCCGGTGATGGCGATCGTGCCGATCATCATGACGCCATAGGTGATGGGCAACAGCTTCATCAGCCCGCCCATCTTCCGCATGTCCTGCTCGTGGTGCATGCCGTGGATCACCGAACCGGCACCGAGGAACAGCAGGGCCTTGAAGAAGGCGTGGGTGAACAGGTGGAACATGGCGGCCTGATAGGCGCCGATGCCCGCCGCAAAGAACATATAGCCGAGCTGCGAACAGGTCGAATAGGCGATGACCCGCTTGATGTCGTTCTGGGCCAGGCCGACGGTGGCCGCGAACAGGGCCGTGATCGCCCCCGTGATGGCGATCAGCATGGCCGCCGTCGGCGCATACTCATAGATCGGGCTGAGCAGGCAGACCATATAGACGCCGGCGGTGACCATGGTCGCCGCGTGGATCAGGGCCGACACCGGGGTCGGGCCTTCCATGGCGTCGGGCAGCCATGTGTGCAGGAAGAACTGGGCCGACTTGCCCATGGCGCCGATGAACAGAAGCACGCCCGCCAGATCCAGCGCCGACCACTCATGGCCGAGGAAGCTCCATCCCGTGCCGGCCCGGTCCGCAATCATCGGGAACAGCTCGGCGAACTGGATCGTGCCGAACATCCAGAAGATGGTGATGATGCCCAGCGCAAAGCCGAAGTCGCCGACGCGGTTGACCACGAAGGCCTTGATGGCAGCGGCCGATGCTGTGGGCTTCTTGTACCAGAAGCCGATCAGCAGATAGGAGGCCAGCCCTACCCCTTCCCAGCCGAAGAACAGCTGCATGAAGTCGGCTGCGGTGACCAGCGCCAGCATGGCGAAGGTGAACAGCGACAGATAGGCGAAGAACCGCGGCTTGTCGGGATCCTCGGACATATAGCCCCAGGAATAGAGGTGCACGAGCGACGACACCGTCGTCACCACGATCAGCATCACCGCCGACAGGGCATCGATCCGGATCGACCAGATCGACTGGAAGTCCCCGACGTTGATGAAGGGCAGAAGCTCGATGGTGAAGGCTTCCATCCCGCCCCAGGTGTGGCGGGCGAAGACCGTCCAGGCCACGGCACAGGCAAAAAACAGCAGGCCGGTGGTGACGCTCTGGGACGCGAGGTTGCCGATCCGGCGCCCGGTCAGGCCCGCGATCGCCGCACCCAGCAGGGGGGCGAAAATGCCCAGAGTGATCAGGGTTTCGAAGCTCACGTCGATCAGCCCTTCATCACGGAAGCGTCGTCCACGGCGATGTCGCCGCGGTTACGGAAGAAGGTCACCAGAATGGCCAGACCCACCGCCGCCTCGGCGGCCGCCACGGTCAGCACGAACATAGCCATGATCTGCCCGGCCACGTCATTGAGGTGGGTCGAGAAGGCGACGAAATTGATGTTCACGGCCAGCAGGATCAGCTCGATCGACATCAGGATAATGATGACGTTCTTGCGGTTCACGAAAATGCCGAACACCCCGATGGTGAACAGCATGGCCCCCACGGCCAGATAGTGGGACAGGGTGATATCCATCAGGAAAGCTCCTCGGAGGAAACGCCCTTGCCGGTCGGGATCGACTTGACCTCCATGGCCTTGCCCGCATCACGGCCGACCTGATCCGCCACCTTCTGACGCTTGATGCCCGGCTTGTGGCGCAGCGTCAGGGTGATGGCCCCGATCATGGCGACCAGCAGCACGATCCCGGCTGCCTGGAAGAAGTAGACATAGTCGGTGTAGAGCACCCGACCGATGGCCTCGATATTGGTCAGGTCGGGCGTGGCGACGGCCGGGGTTGTGGCGTCTGCAGCCACCCCGCCCTGAACCACCGCAAGGGTGATCATGATCATCTCGGCCAGCAGGACGCCCGCCACGATGGCGGCCAGCGGCAGATAGCGCGCATAGCCTTCACGCAAGCGCACGAAGTCGACGTCCAGCATCATGACCACGAACAGGAACAGCACGGCGACCGCGCCGACGTAGACCACGACCAGCAGCATGGCCAGGAACTCGGCACCCATCAGCACGAACAGACCCGCCGCCGAGAAGAAGGCAAGGATCAGCCACAGCACGGAGTGCACGGGGTTGCGGGCCGTGACGACCAGCAGGGCCGCGACCACGGTCACCGTGGCCATCAGATAGAAGGCGATCGATGCAATCACTCGACGGCTCCGGCTGAAACAAAAGCGGTGTGGGGGACCGAGTCGCCCCCTTCGGACGCGCGGCGCCCTTCTAGACCTGTGGGTCCGGAATTGCCAAGGCCGCAGGCCGGTCGGGTCAGGCTATGACGGGACAGGGTGCTCATCACCGGTACGGCGCGTCCATTTCGAGGTTGCGCGCAATCTGGCGCTCCCAGCGGTCGCCGTTGTCCAGCAGGCGGGCCTTGTCGAAATACAGTTCCTCACGGCTCTCGGTCGCGAACTCGCTGTTCGGACCTTCGACGATGGCGTCGACCGGACAGGCTTCCTGGCACAGGCCGCAGTAGATGCATTTGACCATGTCGATGTCATAGCGGGTCGTGCGGCGGCTGCCGTCGGCGCGGGGCTCGGACTCGATGGTGATGGCCTGGGCCGGACAGATGGCCTCGCACAGCTTGCAGGCGATGCAGCGCTCTTCGCCATTGGGATATCGACGCAGGGCATGCTCGCCCCGGAAGCGCGGCGACTGCGGGTTCCGCTCGAACGGATAGTTCACCGTCATCTTGGGCTTCAGCAGATAGCCGAAGGTCAGGAAGAAGGCGCCCACGGCGTCAACCAGCAGGGCCCCCTTCACGGTCTGTTTGATACGGGAAATCATGTCAAAGCGATCTTTGGTTTCAGGGGCTCAGCGGCGGTTCTTGCAGTCACGGTCCCAGCGCGGATCATCGCGATCCATCGACTGGCACCGAATGATACGGTCGGTCTCGGCCTGATCCCGACGCTCGCGGCGCTCCAGCCGTTCGGCCGGGCTGCCGGGGACGGCCACCTCCTGCATCGCGCCTGGAAAGGTGCAGCCACCCGTCCCGAGTCCGAGACCGGCCGCCAGGATCAGGGCGGTCATGACAGGTGTTCGGCTCATATCAGACCGGCCTCAACGGCGACTCGCCAGCCCGACACCAGAACCACGGCCACCAGCGAGGTCGGCAGGAATATCTTCCAGCCCAGCCGCATCAGCTGGTCGTAGCGATAGCGCGGCACGAACGCCTTCACCATGGCGAACATGAAGAACCAGAAGACGATCTTGGTGCACAGGACCAGCAGATAGAACAGGTTCGCTGCCCAAACGGGCCAATCCGGCAAGCCGATCAGCGCCACGTCAAAGCCCGGGTTCCACCCGCCGAAGAACAGGATGCTGATCATGGCGCACATGAAGACGATGTTGACGTACTCGCCCATCATGAACAGCAGATAGGGCGTCGAACTGTATTCCACCTGATAGCCGGCCACGAGCTCGGACTCGGCCTCGGGCAGGTCGAAGGGCGGCCGGTTGGTCTCGGCCAGGGCCGAGATGAAGAAGATGATGGCCATCGGGAACATGATCAGCACGGTCGGCCAGGTGCCGGCCCCGCCGCCAAAGGCGAACCAGTTCCAGATCCAGCCGTCCTGCTGCGTCACGATCGAGGTCAGGTTCATCGTCCCGGACAGCAGGATCACATTGATGATCACCAGACCAATGGAGACCTCATAGGACACCATCTGCGCCGCCGAGCGCAGCGCGCCCAGGAACGGGTATTTCGAGTTGGAGGCCCAGCCTCCCATGATGATGCCGTACACGCCCAGCGACGACACCGCGAAGATGTAGAGGATGCCGACGTTCAGGTCCGACATCACCCATCCGGGCGCGAACGGAATGACGGCCCAGGCCATGAAGGCCAGAATGACGGTGATGATCGGCGCCAGCAGGAAGACGGTCTTGTCGGCCCCGGCCGGCACGACGATTTCCTTCAGCACGAACTTCAGCATGTCGGCGAACGACTGCAGCAGGCCAAAGGGACCCACGACGTTCGGGCCCTTGCGCATCTGCACGCCCGCCCAGATCTTGCGGTCCGCCAGCAGCAGGAAGGCGACGGCCAGCAGCACGCCGACGCTGATCAGCAGCGCCGCGCCGGTCGAGGCCAGCGTCCAGCCGAGGGGCGAGTTCCAGAAACCGTTGTCCATGGCTTACTCCGCCGCCATCGCGACCGGGGCGATCCGCTGGGCGGACAGCTCGGCCATGGTCGCGCTGGCCCGCGCGATCGGGTTGGAAAGATAGGGGTCGCGGATCGGGCTGGCGAAGGTCACATCGCCCAGATCGCCCTTCACGCCCAGCGTCGAGGGATCAAAGGCCGCAGCGGGCGCCAGATAGTCGATGCGCCCGAAGGTCGGGTGGTCGGCCATCAGCTTCCCGCGCAGCTGATCCAGCGTATCATACGGCAGGGTGTGGCCGACCCGCTCGGACAGGGCGCGCAGGATGGCCCAGTCTTCCTTGGCCTGTCCCTTGGGGAAGACGACCCGTTCGGCCATCTGCACCCGGCCCTCGGTGTTCACATACAGGCCGGACTTCTCTGTATAGGCCGCGCCCGGCAGGATGACGTCGGCGCCATGCGCGCCGCGATCGCCGTGGCTGCCCAGATAGACGGTGAAGGCCCCCGAGGCCGAGGCGTCGATCTCGTCGGCGCCCAGCAGGAACAGCACGTCCAGCTGGCCCTTCTTGACCATGTCCGTGGCCGACAGACCGCCCGCGCCCGGCACGAAGCCCATGTCGAGCCCACCCACCCGGCTGGCCGCCGTGTGCAGCACATTGAAGCCGTTCCAGCCGTCCGCAATCACACCGTACTTCTTCGCCAGGGCACCCAGTGCATTCAGCACCGCCGGTCCCGTCTCGCCCGCCAGCGCGCCCGCGCCGACGATGATGGCCGGACGCTCGGCCCTGGACAGCATGTCGGTGGCCGCCTTGGGCAGCTTCGACAGCGTCTTCGACCCGGCACCCAACCAGTTGTAATCATAGCTGAGATCGACCTGCTCGCCGATCAGGGCGATCTCGGCCTTGCCCGCCAGCCAGATCTTGCGCAGGCGGGTGTTCAGCAGCGGCGCCTCGACGCGCGGGTCGGCACCGACGATCAGCACGGCATCCGCCGCCTCGATGCCGGCCAGACCCGAATTAAACAGCCAGCCTTCGCGGGTGTCACCGCCCAGCGGCGATCCATCCTGACGGCAATCCGTGTGGGCCGAGCCCAGCGCGCGGAACAGGTCCAGCGCCGCCTTCATCGACTCAGCGTCCTGCAGATCGCCGGCGACCACGCCAACCCGGTCCGCAGAAGCTGCCTTCAGCCTGTCGGCGACGACGCCCAGCGCCTCGTCCCAGCTGGCAGCGCGCAGCTTGCCGTTCTCGCGCACAAACGGGCGGTCCAGCCGGCGCGTGGTCAGTCCGTCGACGACATAGCGGCTCTTGTCGGACAGCCATTCCTCATTGATGCCCTCATGCACGCGCGGCAGCACCCGCATGACCTCTGACCCGCGCGCGTCGGCGCGGATGTTCGAGCCCAGCGCATCCATGACGTCGATGGTCTCGGTCTTCTTCAGTTCCCACGGGCGATAGTGGAAGGCCCACGGCCGGTGCGTCAGGGCCCCGACCGGGCACAGGTCGTTGACGTTGCCCGACAGTTCCGAGTTCACCGAGCTTTCCAGATAGGTGGTGATCTCGGCGCTCTCGCCGCGCGAGATCATGCCGATGTCCGGAACGCCCGCCACCTCGGTGATGAAGCGCACACAGCGCGTGCACTGGATGCAGCGCGTCATATAGGTCTTGATCGTCGGACCCATGTGCTTTTCTTCGACCGCGCGCTTGTTCTCGGCATAGCGGGAGCCGTCGCGGCCATAGCCCATGGCCTGGTCCTGCAGGTCGCACTCGCCACCCTGGTCACAGATCGGGCAGTCCAGCGGGTGGTTGATGAGCAGGAACTCCATCACCCCTTCGCGGGCCTTCCTGACCATCGGCGTGTCGGTGAAGATCTCCTGCCCGTCGGCAGCCGGCAGGGCGCACGACGCCTGCGGCTTGGGCGGTCCGGGCTTCACCTCGACCAGACACATCCGGCAGTTGCCGGCGATCGACAACCGCTCGTGATAGCAGAAGCGCGGGATCTCTTCCCCGGCGCGCTCCGCCACCTGAAGCACGGTCATGCCGGGCTCGAATTCGACGTCTACGCCGTTGACCTTGGCGACGGGCATCAGCGGGCCTCTTCTTCAGTCGTGACGGCCTCAGCGGTCGTCGTCGTCGTTCCATCGGGCAGGCTCAGGCTGACCGTCAAGGTCGAGCCGTCCAGCGAATAGGTGACCACCGGATCACCCGACTGATCCATCCAGCGGTTTTCACCGGCGACCGGGCGGTCCAGCGGACGCCACAGCACCCGGTCGCCCTCAACCCGGCACTCGGCAGTCAGTTGTCCGCCATCGACCGGCGCGCGCCAGCCGACGGTGATTACGCTGCCAGCCCGGTCCAGCACCGTCACATCGGCACCCGGTTGGCCATAGACTGCACCCACGCCCGCCCGGCAGGCGGTCCCCATCATGGCCTCGCTCAGCGTCACCGGCGTGGCGGACGGGCCCGCCGCGGTCTTCGGCGCGGCCGGCGCCCCAACGGCCGGCGCATCCGCAGGCTCGCTCGCGGGCTCACCGCAGGCGGTGAGGGCGAACGCTCCGATCAACAGGGTAACGACTGCGCGCATCCCCTACTCCGCCGCGATCGCGTGGCCGGCGAAGTTCGCGCGGCGGCTGCGGTACTGCGAGATACGATCCTCGATCTCGTGACGGAAATGGCGGATTAGGCCCTGCACGGGCCAGGCGGCGGCGTCGCCGAGGGCGCAGATGGTGTGACCCTCGACCTGCTTGCTGACATCCAGCAGCAGGTCAATTTCGGTCGGATCGGCCTCGCCGACGGCCATGCGCTCAAGCACCCGCCACATCCAGCCGGTGCCCTCACGGCACGGCGTGCACTGGCCGCAGCTCTCGTGCTTGTAGAAATAGGCGATGCGGGCGATCGCCTTCACCAGATCGGTCGACTGGTCCATGACGATCACCGCCGCCGTGCCCAGGCCCGACTGCATGTCGCGCAGGCTGTCGAAGTCCATCAGCGCGGACTCAGACATCTCGCGCGTGATCATCGGCACCGACGATCCGCCGGGCATGATGGCCTTCAGATTGTCCCAGCCGCCGCGCACGCCGCCGCAATGGTCTTCCAGCAGCTGACGCAGCGGGATCGACATCGCCTCTTCGACATTGCACGGGCGGTTCACATGGCCCGAGATCGACATGATCTTGGTGCCGGTGTTGTTCGGCCGACCAAAGCCCGCGAACCACTCGGCCCCGCGGCGCAGGATGGTGCCCACCACCGCGATCGACTCGACGTTGTTCACCGTGGTCGGGCAGCCATACAGGCCCGCGCCCGCCGGGAACGGCGGCTTCAGCCGCGGCTGGCCTTTCTTGCCCTCCAGGCTCTCCAGCAGGGCCGTCTCCTCGCCGCAGATATAGGCGCCGGCGCCGTGGTGGATGTAGACGTCGAAGTCCCAGCCGTGGACGTTGTTCTTGCCGATCAGCTTCGCGTCATAGGCCTGCTTGACCGCAGCCTCCATCCGCTCGCGTTCCAGCACATATTCGCCGCGCAGATAGATGTAACAGGCGTGCGCCTGCATGGCGAAGCTGGCGATCAGGCAACCCTCGATCAGCAGGTGCGGATCATGACGCATGATCTCGCGGTCCTTGCAGGTCCCGGGCTCGGACTCATCGGCATTGACGACCAGATAGTGCGGCCGGTCCTTCACCTCTTTCGGCATGAAGGACCACTTCAGACCGGTCGGGAAACCCGCGCCGCCCCGGCCGCGCAGGCCCGAGTTCTTGACGTTGGTGATGACCCAGTCGCGACCAAGGTCCAGCATGTCCTTGGTGGCATTCCAGCAGCCACGGCTCTTCGCCCCGTCCAGCGTCCAGTCGTGGAGGCCGTACAGGTTGGTGAAGATGCGGTCTTTGTCTTGAAGAATACCGACCATCAGGAGGACGTCTCGCGGTTGAGTGTCTGCATACGCTGCCGGTGATGCCGGGTGCGCATGAAAACGGCGGTGATCACCAGCACCCAGCCGAATGCCAGCATGCCATAGCCGACGACGATGGCGTCCTCGGTCAGGCCGAACATCTCGCGCGAAGCCACGATCACGAACACGGCGGCCAGCAGGATCAGCGCCAGACCCGCCGTGCGCACCGGCATGGCCACGCCCCGCAACTCCTTGCGATAGGCGGCGCGCCCGGCTTCCGTTTCGAGATCAGGGGCCTCGGTCATGCGGGGGCCTTCTCCGGGGCGGAGTTCGGCAATTTCTTGATCGGCTTGGCGGCCGAGCCGTCATAGAGCGCCGGATCGGTCAGGGTCAGCGCCCCGCCCTCGGGCTCGGAACTGGCGCGGCCGACTCGGCTGCCCGGCTTCGGCGTCTTGCCGGCGGCAAAGTCGTCGATGATCTGCGCCATGTCGTCGGCGGTCAGGTCTTCGAAATAATAGTCGTTGATCTGGGCCATCGGCGCATTGGCACAGGCACCCAGGCACTCGACCTCCTGCCAGGTGAAGCGTCCGTCGGCGGACAGCTTGTCCTTGGGCCCGATCTTGCTCTTGCAGACGGCCATAAGGTCACCGGCCCCGCGCAGCATGCAGGGCGTGGTGCCGCACACCTGGATCAGGGCGCTGGTGCCGACCGGTTCCAGCATGAACATGGTGTAGAAGGTCGCGACCTCCAGCACCCGGATGGTCGGCATGTCGAGCAGTTCGGCGATGGCACGGATGGCGGGCTCGGACACCCAGCCTTCCTGCTTCTGGACCAGCCACAGGATCGGGATGACCGCCGACTGTTTCCGGTCGGCCGGATATTTGGCGATCCACCAGTCGCACTTGGCCTTCGTCGCCTTCGAGAAGGCGAACGAGGCGGGCTGTTCCTTGGCGAGACGACGAACGCTCATCAGACTTCCATTTCCGTGGTGACGACACCGTCACCCAGCATTTTCTTTCGCACCGTCAGGACCTTGTGTTGGCTGTTTCGAGCCAGAAGAAAGTTGTGGTGCCAGGTTTCACCGCTCGAGTCGGTGACGGAATAGCTGACCACCTGCCAGCCTTGCCGAACCAGATCGCTCAGGGGGGTATGGCTCATCGGGCGCGCCCCATCCAGCGCCCGACGCGCGCATTCCACACATCCCGACCGGCATCGCGCAGCGAACGCGTCAGAAGCGAGAAGGGCGGAACGAACCGCACCACCAGTTGGCCCAGCATGATGGCGCCGCTCATCCAGACCACGGAGCGCAGATTGGCCTCCAGAAACCCCCTGCCCTCTTCCAGATAGCCCAGCCGGTAAGCGCCGCGCACCAGGGTGATGCCCGCCACCGCAGGGGTCGCAACCACGGCCGAGGCCATCGCAAACGTCAGACCGCCCATGATCGCCCGGCGGCGCGGCGAAAAGGCCAGCTGCACTGCGACGCCCAGCGTCAGCAGCACCGCGAACCAGATCGCCTGCGTCGTCGTGAAGACCGGCTGGACGGCAAAGGCCTGCATCAGCGATCCACCTCGCCGAACACGATGTCGAGCGAACCGAGGATGGCCGAAACGTCCGCGAGCATGTGACCGCGGTTCATCCAGTCCATGGCCTGCAGGTGACGGAAGCCGGGGGCCGAGATTTTGACCCGGTACGGCTTGTTGGTGCCGTCCGAGACCAGATAGATGCCGAACTCGCCCTTCGGCGCCTCGACCGCCGCATAGACCTCTCCCTCGGGCGTGTGGAAGCCCTCGGTATAGAGTTTGAAGTGGTGGATCAGCGCTTCCATCGAGCGCTTCATCTCGCCCCGGCGCGGCGGCACGATCTTGTGGTCCTCGACCATGACCGGCTCACCCGGGCAGTTGCGAAGCCGGTGGATGCACTGCTCCATCAGGCGCACCGACTGGCGCATTTCTTCCATGCGGCACAGATAACGGTCCCAGCAGTCGCCGTTCTTGCCAACCGGCACGTCGAACTCCAGCTCGGCGTAGCATTCGTACGGCTGCGACTTGCGCAGGTCCCAGGCGATATCCGACCCGCGCAGCATGACGCCGGTGAAGCCCCACTCCAGCGCCTGCGCCTTGGTCACGACGCCGATGTCGACGTTGCGCTGCTTGAAGATGCGGTTCTCGGTGACGAGGGAGTCGATGTCCTTGAGCGCCCGCGGGAACTCCTTGCACCAGCGGTCGATGTCGTCGATCAGCTGGGGCGTCAGGTCCTGGTGGACGCCGCCCGGACGGAAGTAGTTGGCATGCATGCGCGAGCCGCTGGCCCGCTCATAGAAGACCATCAGCTTTTCGCGCTCTTCAAAGCCCCACAGTGGCGGGGTCAGGGCGCCGACGTCCATGGCCTGGGTCGTCACGTTCAGCAGGTGCGACAGGATGCGGCCGATCTCGGAGTACAGGACCCGTATCAGCTGGGCCCGGTACGGCACGTCCAGCATCAGCAGCTTTTCGATGGCCAGGCAGAAGGCGTGCTCCTGGTTCATCGGCGCGACGTAATCCAGCCGGTCCAGATAGGGCACGTTCTGGAGGTAGGTCCGCGCTTCCATCAGCTTTTCGGTGCCGCGGTGCAGCAGGCCGATGTGCGGATCGACCCGCGTCACCAGTTCGCCGTCCAGCTCCAGCACCAGACGCAGCACGCCGTGGGCTGCCGGATGCTGGGGGCCGAAATTGATCGTGAACTTGCGCTCGTCCATCTCGCGCGCATGGGCCGTACGGCCGTCGTGCTCGACAGGCATGTCGTCAAAGACAGTCGTTCCGACCGTCGCGGAAGCAGGCGTCAGGTTGGTCATGCCTTGTCCCCGGCCACTGCCTTCTCGTCGCCCGGCAGGACCGGCGCCGGATAATCGGCTCCTTCCCAGGGTGACAGGAAGTCGAAGTTGCGAAACTCCTGGTTCAGCTTGACGGGCTCATAGACCACCCGCTTCTCGGCCTCGTCGTAGCGGACCTCGACATAGCCCGTCATGGGGAAGTCCTTGCGCAGCGGGTGCCCCTGAAACCCATAGTCCGTCAGGATGCGGCGCAGGTCCGGGTGGTCCGAGAACAGGATGCCGTACATGTCGAACGACTCGCGCTCGAACCAGTCGGCGCAGGGAAAGACCGGAGTCACACTGGGCACAGGTGTGGTCTCATCCGTCGTCACCTTGACCCGGATGCGCGCGTTTCGGGTCATCGACAGCAGGTGATAGACCACCTCGAAGCGCGCCTCGCGGTCCGGATAGTCCACGCCGCACAGGTCGATCAGTTGCTGAAAGCCGAAACGGTCGCGCAGGACTGCCAGCGTCTCAACGATCTCGTCCCGGTCTGCGACCAGGTTCAGCTCGCCGTGCGCGACATAGGCCTCAACCCCCAGCTCGGCGACCATTTCGGTGCCCAGCGGGGTCAGCGCCGTCTCAATGGCAGTCAGGGCTTCCAGAGCGCTCATCGGTCGATGGTCCCCGTGCGACGGATCTTCTTCTGCAGCTGCAGCAGGCCGTAGAGCAGCGCCTCCGCCGTCGGCGGGCACCCCGGCACGTAAACGTCCACCGGCACGATCCGGTCACAACCGCGTACAACACTGTAACTATAGTGATAATACCCGCCGCCGTTGGCGCAGCTGCCCATCGACAGGACATAGCGCGGGTCGGGCATCTGGTCGTAGACCTTGCGCAACGCCGGGGCCATCTTGTTGGTCAGTGTGCCGGCCACGATCATCAGGTCCGACTGACGCGGGCTGGCGCGCGGCGCCATGCCGAAGCGCTCCATGTCGAAGCGCGGCATCGACGCCTGCATCATCTCCACGGCGCAACAGGCCAGGCCGAAGGTCATCCACATCAGCGAGCCGGTGCGCGCCCATGTGATGACGTCATCCAGCGAGGCGGTCATGAACCCCTCCTTGCCGACCTCGGTGTTCACGGCCTCAAAGAATTTGTCGTGGATCTTGGGGTCATAGCCCTGAACCGTCGATCGGGCGCCCTGGCCAAACGCGGTGCTGGCGGGACGGCCGTCCGGGGTGACGATCACTCCCATTCCAGGGCTCCTCGTTTCCACTCGTAGATAAAGCCAACGGTCAGCACGCCGAGGAACACCATCATCGACCAGAAGGCGAAGATCATTCCGCCGGTCGACAGGTCGAACATCGACACCGCCCACGGGAACAGGAAGGCGACCTCGAGGTCGAAAATGATGAACAGGATCGACACCAGATAGAAGCGCACATCGAACTTCATGCGTGCATCGTCGAAGGCGTTGAACCCGCACTCATAGGCGGAAAGCTTCTCGGAGTCCGGATTGGACGGGGCAAGCGCCCAGGCTCCGACCATGAACAGGATGCCGATCACCGCCCCGATCGCGAGGAAAATCACGACCGGCAGATATTCGAGCAGGAATGCATTCATCAGATGAGGCCTCGCGCACCGGGGAGACGGCGGATTCGGCGCTTTCTAGACCCAAGCTGCCCCGGGTTCAAACCCATGCGGCAAAAGGTTTTTCTTGAGAACGGTTCGCAGTTCACACTGGGGAATCGACAGGGTTCCCGGCCTTTGCCAAGGTCTCCGCTCAAGGTTGGGGCATAGCTGAGGGAATCTCGCACATGGGTATCGGCAACTGGTTGCTGAACGGGGTGGAAAAGGCAGGCAATCGCCTGCCCGACCCCGTCTTCATTTTCGTCTGGCTCATCTTGGGGCTGATGGGCTTCAGCGTCTTCGCTTCGGCTCAGGGATGGCAGGCCCTGAATCCGATCACAGGCGATGTCATCGCGGCGCAAAGTCTGTTCTCCGGAGAGAATCTTCGTCGCCTGTTCGAAGACATGCCGAAGACCCTGACCGGCTTTGCCCCGTTGGGATATGTGCTGGTCGTGATGCTGGGCGCCGGCGTGGCCGAGCGGACCGGCCTGTTCTCCTCGGCAATGAAGGCCGGGGTGTCCAAGGCGCCCCGGGCGTTGCTGACGCCGATCGTGATCTTCGTGGCGATCGTCGCCAACCACGCGGCAGATGCCGCCTATGTGGTGCTGATCCCGCTGGCGGCGGCCATCTATGCTGCGGCGGGGCGTCACCCGATCGCCGGGATCGCGGCGGGCTTTGCCGGGGTTTCCGGCGGTTTCTCGGCCAACATCTTCCCCGGTCAGCTGGATGCGCTGCTGCTGGGCCTGACCGAGCCTGCGGCGCAGCTGGTGGATCCGTCCTTTTCGATCAACATCGCCGGCAACTGGTGGTTCATCGCGGGCATGACCCTGCTGTTCGTGCCTGTCGGCTGGTGGGTGACCGACAAGATCGTCGAACCCCGACTCGGAACCTGGACCCCGATTGCAGGCGCGCCCATCGAGGATGCCGAAAAGCCTCTGGAGAGCCGTGAGCGGGCGGGCCTTGTCTGGGCAGGCCTGGCCGCGCTGCTGGTCATCGGCCTGTTCGCCTGGCTGGTCCTGTCGCCCTCGGCGCCCCTCATCGATCCCGAAGGCGAAACCCAGGCCGCGCGGCTTCAGCCCTTCTACCATTCGCTGGTCGCGGCCTTCTTCTTGATGTTCCTGTTGACGGGCGTGGCCTATGGCGTCGTCGCCAAGACCATCCGAAGCCATCGCGACATCGTCCGCATGACCTCACAGGCCATGGCCGACATGGGCCCCTACATCGTGCTGGCCTTTGTCGCCGCCCACTTTGTCGCCCTGTTCAATTGGTCGGGCCTCGGCCCCATCATGGCCGTCGCCGGCGCAGAACAGATCCGGCTGCTGTCCGGCATTGAGCCCGGCTCGACCGAGCCGATCGGTGCGATGCAGTTGTTCATCCTGCTGGTCTCGATCGTGGTCGTGGCCGCCCTGGTCAATATCTTTGTCGGCTCGGCTTCGGCCAAATGGGCCTTCCTTGCGCCCATCCTTGTGCCGATGCTGATGCTGGTCGGTGTCAGCCCCTATATGACCACCGCTGCCTACCGGATGGGCGATTCGACCACCAACATCATCACGCCCCTGATGGTCTACTTCCCGCTGATTCTGACCTTCGCCCAGCGATGGGTGAAGGAGTTCGGTCTCGGCAGCCTGATGGCAGTGATGCTGCCCTATTCGATCGCCTTCTCGGTCACCGGTGCGATCCTGACGGGACTGTGGGCCGCCTTCCAGATCCCCTTGGGGCCCGGCGAAAGCGTGCGGTACCAGCCGCCGCCGCCAATCGAGGCCGCACAGCCCGAGGCCCTGACCGGTCCGTCCGCTCCGGCAGAGGCAGCGGCGACATCGGAACCTCCGGTCCAGAGCGTTCCTGCGGGTTGATGAAAAAATGGGGCCTCGACCCGCTTGACGTCGGTCGAGGCCGCGCCTAAACGACGCCCTCCTTCGGGCGGCGACGCCTGAACGGGAAACGCGGGTGTAGCTCAGTTGGTTAGAGTGCCGGCCTGTCACGCCGGAGGTCGCGGGTTCGAGCCCCGTCACTCGCGCCACTTTTTCCTCAGCAAAATCAGGAATAAGTGGCGCGCCCGCCTTTTTGGGCGAGAGGCCATTCCAACTCGCTCCTGATCCCCATTCCAACTTTTGTCGCCCGGATGTTCCGGAATCGGTAGCTCTGCGGTCTCAGAGATCGTTCGCCGGCGTCGTCGGCCGGGGGTTGCCGACCGGGAGACGGATTGTCGGATTAGGCCGGGCCGACGCCACGATCGTGCGGTCGATCGTCAGGCTGGCGACAAAGGTGTGGCCGCACTCCATGTCCGAGCACTGGAATCGCAGCTCCTTGTAGAGCGGCGTGATGACCTTGCTGCTTCGCACCTTGGCCTGGGCCCGGCAGTGAGGACATTTGGTGCGGATGTGACCGCCGAAGCGGCGGCCCGGTTCCTTGAAGGCGTCCGGCTGGTGGGAAGAACTGAACCGACCAGAACTTGAGGCAGCCGTAGTGGCCGTGTCTTGCATGGATGACCCCGACTTTGCCCCTGTGGATGTCATAGCAGAAATCTTCCCAAACATCAGTGTAAAAGAACCGTGAGTTATGCAGTCGGGGCTGTTCAGCCCGAGGACGAGGGCGAGCCGCCGAGCTCGAGCTGCAGCGACGTGGTGAGGCCACCGTTGCCGGACAGGGTGTGGCGCGCTTCGACGATCAGCCAGTCGGCCGCGTCGATCTGGGGCTTCCATCCTGACAGGGTCAGTTTCTGCTCGGGGTAGAGATCGGGCCGGCCGCGGGCGAGCGACAGGTTGAAGGTCGCACCCTTGCGGCCCTGTCGCTTGAAATTGGTCTCCGCCGCGCGCTTGGCCGAGGCCTGTGATCCGTAGACGCGGCCGAGCCGTTTGGGGTTGCTGGCCGAGCCGACGAGGACTTCGCGCCGGGTCGCCGCCGCGCGGTCCTGCCAGACGGCGATGACGCCCGAATAGTTCTCCCGCTCCGGAGCTTCCCAATCGTGACGGTCGCCGTCGCGGCGGGTCAGGGTGGCGGGGGGAATGGGCGTGCCACCGGCGGTCTCTCCGGAGCCGACGGCCGCGAACAGCAGATGGCCGGCCTTGACGGTGGCCACGGCGTCGTGGAGGCGCCCCAGACGCGCGAGGAAGGCGCTGTCGCTCTCACGGTCCTGATCGAGATGAGAAATGGCCAGCGCGGCCTTGTCGGCCCCCACGCGCGACTGAAGGCCATTTCTGCCGGCAACGTCGGCCAGCACCTGGCCGAGGGTGGCATCGGTCCAGGTCTGGGTGCGGCGGGTTCGAAAGGCCCGCGTAAGGTCGGCTGACCGGGCCTTGATGATCAGGCGGTCGGGCGTTCCCGTGTGGCGCCGGCCATCCACCTTGAAGGTGCCCTTGTCGATCAGGCTGGTGGTGCCGCCATCGGCCAGGTCTCGCCAGCCGAGCTTGAGCGAGATCTCCGCACCGGGTGACGGGATGGCGACCCGCCCGTCTGAATCGTCCAGGACCAGCTCGAGCTCGTCGGCATCTGTGCCCCTTCGCTCTGACAGGCCCAGACTGATCAGGCGAGGATAGACGTCGCCGCTGATGCTGTTGCCGTCGACCACCAGGTCGTAGGCGGCCTGGCGGTGGATATACCCGGGCGCCTGGGTCACGAGGTAGCCTCAGCCGGGGCTTCTTCGCCTTCGGTGTCGTCCATGCGGCGCAGCTGCAGGCTGAAGTCCGTCTGCAGGGCGATGCCGCCCGCCATGAAGTTCCGCTTGCCCTCATCGAGGCCCTCGATGACGAAGGCGCCATAGACGAAGCCCTCCCCGTCCACGAGGGTCCAGGCCTGACCCGTGTCGGCCATGGCCGCCAGCTCCTCGAGCGCATCCTTGCGGCCGATCTGGCCGGGGGCGAGGATGCCCGACAGTTCAATCATGTCGTCACCCGGGCCCGCGAACTGACCGGCCGGGCGGGCATTGACCCGCTCGTTGGTCGGATGGCGCCAGGATCTGCGCCGGCGCATCTGGTCGAACAGGGCGCTGTCGATCGAGAATCCGAACATCCCGAGCGACATCAGCATGGCCGTGTCAGACATCAGGCCTCTCCATAGCTGTCGGAATCATCCGAGAGGCTCGATAGGTCGGGCTTGCGGAGCAGCTCGGCCACGCGGCGAGCCAGCGCCTCGGCGTCCTCGCCCGGCTTCTGGACGATGGTGATGCTGAGCGTGCCGATCGTCAGCCCCGCAGAGCTCGGTCGAGACGCAGCCGGTGTGGCGCCAGCTCGCGCTTCCAGCCGAGGGCCGGTGTCGAACACCGGGCGCGAAAGGCCCGATCCGTCCACCGCGGCCCAGGGGGAGGATGCCGCAGCACCGTCCCGATCGGGCCCGTCGATGATCCCCGGCCGGACGCCCGGCATGGACACGGATCCCGCCGCAATCAGCGCGGCTGCGGCGCCGGCCATGACCGAGGCCGGGCCGCGCCCGTCCTGGCCGAGGCCGAGGGTGAAGCCGGACATGACGTCCCGGCCGACATTCATCATGACGCGCGACGGTGAGCGGGTCTGGGTCACGCGCCGGGTAGTGGCCTCAGGCACGCGCGCGACCTCGGCCGTCGCAGCCTGCACCTCGCCCCGCTTGCCCCGGATGCCCCGGGCAAAGCCGTTCATCGCGTCAGCGCCGGCCTTCAGCAGCTTGCCGGGCAGGTCGGCCAGCCAAGTCCACAGATCCGCGAAGGCCGACTTGAATGCGTCGAGCGGGTTGAAGGCGCGGATCACATTCTTGATCGCATCGATGCCGCTGGAGACCGCGCCCTTCACCCTGCCCCACAGGCCAATGACGAAGCCGGAGATCGGCCCCCAATTGTTGACGATGAAGGCAAGAGGCGCGAACCGCATCAGCAATCCACCGATGGCGTCGAGGCCCGTTTGAACGGCACCCCGGTACTGGTCCCATGTCGCCTGCAGGAAGCGGGAGATCGGATCCCAATTGCGGACGATGAAGCCGAGAGGCGTGAACCGCATGAGGCCATCGCCGATCAGTGACAGGCCTTTGCTGACGACCTTACGGGCACCCTCCCAGATCCCACCGAGGAAGCCGGTGACACCCGACCACGCCTTGCGGACGTAACCCATGGGAGAGAAGCGGGCGAGCAGGTATTTGGCGTAGTCGAGCCCAAGCCCCACGACTTCGCCGGCCAGGTTCCACAGCGCCGACAGGAAGCCGACGATCGGCTGCCAGTTCCTGATAATGAAACCCATCGGCGTGAAATTCAGGAACAGGGACTTAATCACACCAAAGGCGTCGCCGACCGTCTTTGTGATGCCGTTCCACAAGTCCTTCAGCCACGGCCCGATGCGCCCCCAATTCCGATAGATCACATAGGCGACCAGGGCGACCGCAGCGGCGATCGCCACAGCAATCCACACCATAGGGTTGGCCAGCAGGGCCGTGTTGAATCCGAGGGTGGCCCATTTGGCAGTCTTTAGGGCTGTCACTAGGGGACCAAAGAGAACACCCGTCTGGGTCAAGGCGAGCTGCATGAGCGCGAAGGGGCCGAGCACGGCTGCGACGGCCATGGCCAACCCGCCGAAGACGATCAGGCCGGCGGCCAGGACCGCGACCAAAGTGCCAATGACCTTTACGGCTCCGGGATGCTGCTGGGCAAACGCCCGCACACGGTTCGCGCCGTCACGGAGCGCCAGCGCCCCAGCCTTGATCTGGGGCAGGAAGGCGCTCCCGATCTCGACACCAAGCGCCTTGATACCCTCCTTGCCCAGCTGGACCGCGTTTGACGCGGCCGCGGCCCGGGACTCGAACTCCTTTTGCATCGAGCCCGCATAGAGGCTGCTGTCGGCGACCTTGCCGAGGTTCTCCTCGAGGAGCTCCAGATTGGTAAGCATGGGCGCGATGGCGCCCACCGATTCCGATCCGAAGAGCTGGGTCAGGATCGCGCTCTGGCGATCGGGCGCGAGCTTGGAGACCCGCGTCAGGACATCCAAAATGGTGCCGCCGGCGTCGACCTGCATCTGTTTCGAGACCGCCACCGCGTCGAGGCCCAGCGCCTTCCAGGCCTGCCGTTGCATGCGGGTCGCCGCTTCGCCCTTGGTCAAGGCCAGCACCGTGTTCTTGATCCCGGTTGCGGCAATCTCTTCGCTGACCCCCATGCCAGCAATCGTAGAGCCGAGAGCCGCGATCTCGCCGGCCGCCATGCCGGCGACTTCACCCAGCGGGCCGATGCGGGTGACGATGTCAGAGATCTGCATCGCATTGGCGGGCCCGGTGTTGCCCAGGTAGTTGATCTGGTCGGCGAGCCCCCGGACCTCGGGCTGGGTCATGCGGAAGGCGGTGCGCCATGTGGCCATCATGGTGCCGGCCTGGTCAGCGGTCGTGTCGAAGGCGATGCCCATCTTGGCCGCGTCCTCGGCGAACGGGAGGAGCTCGCGCCGGGCGATACCGGCCTGCCCTGCAGCCGCGACAATCTGGGTCAGCCCTTCGGACGCAATCGGAATACGCGTCGCCAGATCGAGGATATCATTCGACATTTGCCGGAACTGAAGCGGTGTATCAAAGTCGACGACCTTGGCCACGTCCAGCATACCGTCTTCGAATGACATGGCCGCCTGGCCACCCATGAACAGGGGGGCCGCCAGCGCACCGCCTGCGGCCATCGAAGACATGCCGGCGCCCTGCATGGTCCCCGCCAGCTGCTGAGTGTTGTCGTAGCGCGTTCGGGCCTGGTCCAGGCGCTGCTGTCGGGCAGCCACGACCTCGAGCTGGCGCGCCTGCTCGCGCAGCTCACCATTGGCCTCGCGCAGTTCGCGTGCGAGCCGCATCTCGTGGCCGCTGAGGTTCTTGGTCGAGATCCCGGCCTCGGCCAATGATCCCCGGAGATCTTGCAGGCCGCGCCGCCGGCGCTGCTCCTGCTCCTGCAGATCCCGCACCTTGCCGCGGGCGATCTCCATGGCGCGGGTCAGCTGGCGGGTCGGCCTGTCTGCTGCTGCATGCGCCTGGCCTAGACGCTGGGCTTCCTTCTGTGCCTCGGCCAGGCGCGACCGCGTCTGGCCCAGCTCACCCTGCAGGCGCTTGTAGGCGGCGATGTTGCGGACGCTCTTCTGCAGATCGCTGACGCGCTCACGGGCCGCACCCAGAGCCTTGGACGTCCGGTCGCTCTCGCCCTTCACGCCGCTGAGAAAATTCTTGGCGTTTCCAGCGGCTTTGAAGATCAGGTTGAGGCGAAGGTTCTTGTCCACCGGTCAGGCTTCCTTGGGGCCGTTGACCCGATTCCACAGGGCGATCGCGCGGTCGCGTTCCTCGGCCAGTTCGGCCAGATCCAGCGCCATCAGGTCGGCCCGGGTCCAGCCATGGGTCACGAACATGATGTCCGCGAAGGCGTCCTCTACTCGGCCAGGGAGGCTTCCCGACGCTGCGACTTCGTCAGCAAAAAATTGATCACCTCACCCGCCAGCTGGGCGATGTCCTCTCCGTCCATGTCCATGAATTCCTGGCGGTGGATCATCGGCTCGGTGATGCGCGGCAGGACGATCGACATGGCGACCACGTCGGCCGAATAGAGGTCCGTCAGCTTGGCGCCGCGAAGATCGCCTCCCTTCGGCTTGCGCACGGTGACGTCGACGATCTTTTCGCCGCCGCGCTCGACGGGATTGTCGAGCGTCACCAGGGCCCAGGGGCGGCCGCTCTTGTCCACGCCCGAGCGGGGCTTCTCAACCGACGAAGTCGACGGCACGGTTTCGTTCGGGGTGTCAGTAGCAGGCGCTTGGTCAGAGGCTTTGGTCATTGGAAGGATCCCGGCGAGTTCGCCGCGTGAGCGCGGCCTGGAAGCGGTCGAAGTGACGATCGGCGGCCTGACGACGGGCAAGGTCATCCTGGCGCTGGCGCTGGAGCGCAGCCGCGATCGGGGCAAGTGAGCGCCCCGCCGTCATCAGTTGATGATGCGGCGCAGCTCGGCCCGGCGGTCGACGCCGTCGACGAGGAAGGTGCCGGCGATCATGTCGATCTCGAACTCGACGCGTCCGTTGCGGGTCTGTTTGTAATAGGTGCAGGCGGTCTTGTACTTGGTGCCCGACTTGGCGCCGACCTCATCGGTGCCGGCATCGATCTCGATGTGCCGGCCACGCACCACGATCTGGACGTCGTCATAGCGGCCCGTGGAGTCGTTTTGATACGCGCCCGCGAAACGCAGCTGGCTTCCATCGATGTCGGTCGTCCCGAACTCGCGGTTCAGCTCGGGCATGTCGCCGCCGTACTCGTGCTCGACCTCGATGGCCTCGAGGCCCATGTCCAGCTTGACGGTGCCCAGCATGCCGGCGCCGCGATAGTCCTCGGTCTTGATGACCAGCTTGGGCCGGGTGAACTTCATCGCCTGACCGGCAAAGGAGTTCGCGGCGTTGAAGACGTTCATATCCTTGAGCTGACGGGGCAGTTGCATGGCGGGTGTTCCTGGATGAAGGGGCGCGCGGAGCGCTTAAGGGGGGCTCAGGGTTTCGAGGGGGATCAGGCGGCGCCGGCCAGCTCGGCGAAGTCGGCGTAGAATTCGTCCGTGATCTCCGGCCCGATTCCGAGCTCCTCGAGCGGGGCGCAGGGCGTGAAGCGGTAGCCGATCCGGAGTTTGCCGGCGGCCAGCATCTCGGGCGTGTTGCCCTCGGCGAGGAAGGCTTCGAATCCGATCAGGCGACCGGCCAGGACCTCGCGACGGCCAAGCGCATTCAGGCTCTCGATGATGTCGATCGCCAGGGATTGGCGGAGCGGCTGGTCGATGTAGGGGAAGACGCCCTCGGCGATGGTGTCGCGCAGCACCTGGTCAGTCCGGACCGCGCACTCGAAGGTGTAGCGCGGATCATCCGAACAGGTGCGGTTGCCCCAAAAGCGGAAGCCATTGCGGCGGATCAGGCCGGTCACGTCGGCCCCGTTGATCAGGCCGATCTCGGTGTCGGCCGACTGCAGATCCCAGGTGCGGGGATTGGTCAGGCCCAGCACCCCCGGCACGGCCACATTGGAGATCGTCTTGTGATAGCCGACCTCGCGGTCCAGCCAGGCGCGCGCGCCGACCGCACGCGCGGTGGCGAAGCTGACAACCTCGGCCTCTGCCAGGGCGTCGAAGGCGTCGAAGTCGCCATCGATCAGCATCAGTTCGCGGGTCGAATAGGTCTGGCGATAGGTGTGGATCTCGGCCGGGGTGGCACCGACGGCGCGAGCATAGGCCATGGCCCTCAGCTGGGTGGCGACGACGCCCATGGCGGCGGTAACGGCGGCATCATCCAGACCCGGCGCGGCCAGGATGCGCGGGCGGACGGCCACGGTCTGCTCGGCCAGTAGCAGGGCCTGAAGGCCACCGATGACATTGGCGGCCTGATCTGCGGCAATGTCCTCAGGATCCACGCCCTCCCCTTCCTCGACCAGGATCAGGACGCCGGTCGAACGGCCAAAGTCGGCGATGGCGCGCAGGGCGCGTGAAGCAGTGCCCGCCGCGCCGGCCGCGGCAATCGTCGCCTCCAGGTCCTGGACGAGGATGGGCGTGTTGAGGTCAAGGCCGACCGCATCAGGCGCCGTGGCAACGATGCCCCAGACGGACAGGGGATTGACGATCAGGGCGACCGCGCCGAGGGCGGCGGCGGTGAGGGTAACACCGTGGGGGCGAGGGGTCAGGGCCATGGGGTTTCCTTGCTGAGAAGCGGGCGATCAGACGGCGGATTGGGAGGGGGAGAGCGGATAGGCGAAGTCGAAGCCCTGGGGCCGGGGCAGATCCACGCGCTTGCCGAGGATCCGGAGGTAAAGCGCGCCGGGCCGGGGGCGCTCGAGTGTCACGCGGGTCAGGCGCACGCGCGGCTCCCAGCGCAACAGGGCCATGGCCGTCGCGGCATAGATGGCCAGGCGCGTGCGGGGGTTGTCGGGTTGGTCGACCAGATCGGGAAGCCGAGACCCATAGGGCCGCAGCATGACGCGGCTGCGCTCAGGCGTGGTCAGGATGTCGCCGATCGACTGCTCGAGATGTTCGGCGCTGCGGCTGTCGATGGCCTGACCAGTGAAACGGGACATGCCATATCCTTGGCCGGTCATACGGGCGCTCCCGTCTTGCCGGAGATAGTGCCGCCGGTGTGGACGTGCGCCTTGAGGCTCTTGGGGGCGCCGGGAACGGCGACCACGACGTCTTCGGTGGCGGTCAGCGTCTTGTCGATGGTGGCGTTGCCGGTGATCGCGGTGTCGCCGTCGATCGAGACATTGCCGGTGATGGTGGTATCGCCGACGATCGTGACGCCGCCCGGCGCGGTGATGCTCACGCTGCCCGGAGTGTTGACATCAAGGCGCTCGCCCTCGGGATCGTAGGAGACCTGGGCTCCATCCTTGAAGCGGATGGCATTGACCAGGCCGAGGAACAGCGGCGCGAAGGCCGAAGACGGCAGGCCGTTCAGCACCATGGCCTGCTCGATGTCGCCTTCGGGCGCGAGGACCAGGACCTGCTGACCCACGGTCGGCGGGATCCAGAGCGTGGTGTCGCCAACCAGCATCAGCCAGTCGATCAACGGAGTGGTCTGGTCGCCCATGGCGACGATGACCTTGCCTGCCTCAAGGTCGACGGACTGGACCGTGCCGACACGCAAAAGCGCGCCGATCGTGCGATCGGGATCGGAGTCCTGACGGGTGCTGGCGGGCCGGGTCATAGGCTGCCGACGATGGCGCAGGCCGCGAAGGTTCGCAGGGGCGTGGTGTTGTCAGCACCGCACGGCACAAAAGGCGGTCAGCCGATGGCGGTCAGGCTTTCATCCAGCTCGGGCCAGCTGATCGTGTGCGGAAAGCCGCCCTGTTCAGGCACGTCACGCAGGTCCTGGATGTAGCGCAGCACGGCCTGATAGTCCTCGGCCGTCAGTGTCGTCGTGATGCCGAGCGCCCCCTCGTCCCGGTGCCGGTCGATGATCCAGCGGACCCGGGTGATGCGGCGGGCCCTGTCAGACCTGACCGCCTGGGCCAGCACAACCTCGTCGGGCTCGAGGTCGGGATCATCGTTGCCGGTAGCGGCCGGGCGCACATTCCAGACGCCGTCCTCGAAGACGGCCTCCTCATCGAAGCTGAAGGCAGGCGGGGCTACCGTGGTGGCATTGGCCGGGATCAGCCAGTGCTCGGGCTGCACACGCGTTGCTGCAGCCTTCGCATCGACCAGGGCAGCATCGCGGATCTGCATGGCCTGCCCGATCGCGGCGTCCAGATCCTGCTCGGCCTGAGCCAGTTGGTCGAGCGTTTTGCGCGGGGCGTCCGCAAAGTCCGACAGAGCCTGCTGGTAAGCGGCCGAGTATGCTTGATGTGCCGCAGCCGCAAGCGGATCATGGGCGGCCTGTCGCGCCAGCTCAAGCTCCATGGGATCAGCATCGGCCATGCCAGCCCCTCGGTAGAGGCCCGTCGCGGGGTCATAGTGATAGATCAGCATGGCGCGCCTCAGTAGGAGATACAGGCCAGGAGGGCCTCGTTGACCGGGCGGGCTTCGCTTCCGCCTTCGAATGCGGTGAACACCGTCCGGACTAGGCCACCCGAGTCGGTGTCCTCGACATAGCCTTCATCCGTGCCGTTGGAGCTTCGGGTCGGCACCGAGTGCCGGTGTGAAAGGTTCTGGCTGGCCTGATAGGTGCCGGTACCGAGCGCGCGGCCGGGGTCGAGGCCGCGACCATTGTCGAGACCGCGGAAGAAGACGCCGCGCCAGTCGGGGATCTGGAAGGTGGTCGCGCCGTCGCCGGCGCCATAGCGGGTGCCGATGGCGGCAAAGAGCCGGGCATAGGTGGTGCGGGACACGACCGCGCCATTGGCGACGAGACAGCGGTTGCCGGCCGGGACTGCCGCCATATCGAACAGGTGCAGCTTTCCAGCCGGCCAGACCAGATCGAGCAGGTCCGTGATCTTGGACGCCGTCAGGTTCGGGATGCGCGCGACATCGAAGACGCCCGAGCCAACCTTCGATGCGTCCAGCGACGGAATACGCGCCGGGTCGAAGGCGCCGGTGCTGACCTTGCTCGCGTCGAGGGCCGGAATCCGGGCGGCGTCAAAGGTGCCGCTGCTCGTCTGACTGGCCGGAAGGCTGGGGATGCGCGCCAGTGGCACCGTCCCCGAGGTGATGTCCGCGCCCGAATGGACGTGTCCGGTGTCAGACTTGCCTGCCAGCGCAGTGATCAGGCCGGTGATGGCCGACATGGCCAGCGCCGGGATCCGGGCGGCATCGAAGACCCCGCTGGTCGTCTGGCTGGCCGGCAGGCTGGGCAGCCGCGCTAGGGGAACCGTGCCCGAGGTGATGTCCGCGCCCGAATGGACGTGTCCGGTGTCGGACTTGCCCGCCAGCGCAGTGATCAGGCCGGTGATGGCCGACATCGCCAGCGCCGGGATCCGGGCGGGATCGAAGACGCCGCTGGTCGTCTGGCTGGCTGGCAGGCTGGGCAGCCGCGCCAGGGGCACCGTGCCCGAGGTGATGTCCGCGCCCGAATGGACGTGTCCGGTGTCGGACTTGCCCGCCAGCGCAGTGATCAGGCCGGTGACGGCCGACATGGCCAGCGCCGGGATCCGGGCGGGATCGAAGACGCCGCTGGTCGTCTGGCTGGCCGGCAGGCCAGGCATACGCGCCAGCGGCACCGTGCCCGAGGTAATATCCTCACCCGCATGGTTGTGGGCCGCGTTGGCCTTGGACGCCGGATCGAAGTTGCCGCTGTCCCAGAACTTGCGCCAGGCCGACCATGCCCCGCCGATCGACCCACGATGAAAGACGTCGCCGCTGGAGGGCCGGGTGTAGCGCTGCTCGACCGCATTCCCATGGGCCAGCACCTCGATCATACCGGCCGCTCCGACCGGATAGTTGCTGCCATCCGTTGCGCCGGCGTCGAGCGGCTGGCGATAAAAGCCCGGCGTCACACATAGATTGAGGTCAGACCCCGAGGCTGCGAGCGAGTCGACGAACTGTTGCAGAACAGGCTTGCCCGTGACCTGGGCCCAATCGTGCGAGTGGATGGCGGGGGCTTTGCTGGCGGGGTCGAAGTTGCCTTCGAACCAGAGCTGCTGGATGCCCACGCGCGGTACGGTCTCGAAGGAAACCTGTCCCGTGGCGCGGATTATGGCGAACGGAATACCTAGATAGGTGCCGTCGTCAGCGAACCGCATAAACTCGAGCAGCGAGCCGTTGTTCGCCCCGCTCTCGGCCGAGCCATTCGCGCGGATGCGCCAGCGGGTATTGGCCCCGGTCCTGAAGTTGATCTCACGCCCCGTGCCGGCGTTGCCGATCAGATCGAGGCTGGGTCCGCTCGCCCGCGAAATAGCGAAGGCACCCGTGAAGGTCGCACCCGCTAAGCTGGCCTTCTCCGCAAGCGCGGTCGCCAACCCGGTGATCTTGGCCATGGCCAGATCGGGGATCCGCAGGACGTTGAAGATGCCCGTCGTCACATGGCCAGCGTCGTGGCTGTGCGCCGAGTCTGCCTTGCTGCCGAGCAGGGCCGTCAGCAGCACCTTGAGCCGCGACGGAGGGACAGCGACGTCGCCCCGAATTCCGGCGTCCACCTCGGCCTGATCGGCGATCTCGATGACACCCGGTCGATCGACCGTCGCCGGCGGATTGATGAAGTCCGTATCACCGAACTCGATCATGGCCGTCGTCAGGCTGGCCAGCACCACATCCACAGCGAGCAGCATGATCGACGCTGCGGACTTCTGGACGATCGGCGCCGCCTGGCCGTAGACAGCGAACAGCGTGCCGTCCGAAAGGATCAGGCCGAAGCCGCGCATGCTGTAGGACTGGATCGTTTCATCGCGGATCGTCAGGTGCAGGATGTCATCCGCGACGACGTCGCCGGCGAAGGTCGTCAGCCGCTTGAGCTCGCTTGGCAGCGCCGTCATGGACGCGAAGTTTGCGCCCGTCATATTGGCCGAAGTCAGGGCCACCTCGCTGATCGTCAGCGCATTGGTCCCGGTGTTCTGTGCATTGATCAGGGCAGCGCGCCCAACATTGGTGATGGTGATCGGCAATCCAGGCATCAGGCGGCCTCAAGCTGCAGGCGGTAGAAGTCCGCGGCGCGCGCGGCGGCGGCCAGGCCGAGACCGCCCTGGGCCGCGAGGCCCTGGGTGAAGGTGAAGTGGGCGCGAACGGGCTTGGTCCTGATCACCTCATCGATGACCTCCTCGACGAAGCGGGCCGTGGCGGGCTGACCGCCCTCCCCGTTCAGGGTCAGGACCAGATCGAAGGTGTACGGCTCGCCCGGAGGGTCCAGCTGCCACCATTCGCGCAAGGCAATCTGGCCGCCGAAGGCCGCAACGACCTGGCGCACCGAGGCGGCAGTGCCCTTCTTGCGCTGGATCTCGATGGCAGCCGCCACCACGTTGCGCTTGACGCTCTCGGACCAGGTTGGATTCCAGCTGTCGATCGACAGAGCATAGGCCAGCCAGGGCAGGAGCTCGATCGGGCAGGTGTCAGGCCGCCACAGATCCCGTAGCGGGACCGGCACGTCCTCCAGGCGGCGCGTCAGGCGCTCGAGCGCCAGCTCGAGCGCAGTGGAGTTCTCAGGCGCCAGGCACTGGCTGTCTCGGACCAGGGGCATGGCTATTCCCCGAGACCGGCATGGGTGACGTCGATCGACGTGCAGCGGGCCGCCTGGGTGCGAGTCACGACGACATTGGCGGCGGGTGACACCAGGTCGACATCCTGGACGCCTTCGGGCGACAGCGCGGCGATGATCCCGGAACGGGTGACGTCGCGGCCGAGGCGGAAACAAGCGGCCAGATAGGCATCGAGCCGGGCCAGGGCCTCCGCGATGACGACGGACGCATCCGGACCGGCGAAGGTGGTCAGGGTGGCCTCGACCTCGAAGGTGAGCACCTCGGCCGCGGCCACCGTGACCTGATCGGTCAAGGGGCGGACGTCTTCGGCAGAGACATAGGCATCGACGGTGTCCAGAAGGGCCTGGTCGGGCACGCCGTTGCCGAGGCGCGACAGAACGGTCACCAGAACCTCGCCCGGGGCCGGGCTGGTGGCACTGGCGTCCAGCACATCGCCGGAGGCGTCGAGCGCCTTGGACACATAGGCGCCTTCGGGACCGGCCACGGAATAGGCCTCGGGCGCCAGCAAGGCGCGCCGGCGCAGCGCATCATCATCTTCCATGACGGCAGGGGTCAGGCCGTCGACGGACTCCGGCACGATGACCAGCCGCTCCACACCCAGCAGAGCAACGAGGTGATCAAGGTCGGACCCGACGGCATAGGCAATCGTCACGGCGCGCGCCGCGTCGTTGACCCGTTGGCGCAGACCGAGCTCGCGATAGGCGAAAATCTGGATGATCTTGACCAGAGGCTCGGACGGCAGGGTCAGCACCTGGGCCATGGCGGCACCGGCCTCAGGGCTGTCCTCGGCCATGGCGTCGATCAGCAGCTGCTTGGCCTCAGCCACGATGGCGTCAAAGGACAGGGCCTCGACGACTTTCGGGAACGGCAGCTTGGACAGGTTGACGGCGGTCGAGCCGCTGGCCTGGCCGGCGAGGACGGACACGGACGGAAACCTCTAGGTCACAAGCGGGCCTCCGTTGTCACCGCCCGGGCGTCTCGATGGCGACCGGGGGGTGTTGTGCCGTGCGGTGCTGACAAATTACGCCCGGCTGTTTACCAGGCCTGCGAACGCTTGGAGGACGCTCTCAACAAGCTCTGCCATCTGCTTCAGCATCTCGACGATCGGTTCGCCCGCCAAGGGCCCACTTTCCGGGAAGTAGATCTCAACTCGCTCGATCCCTGGCTTGATGATCAGCTTATTCTCGTCCTGAGGATCACGGACAAAATCAACAAATATGCCCGCGTCGGAGTGCACCGCAATTAGCGCCGTGTGCTTGTCGGCATTGTTGAGGTCGTGAAGATCGCGCAGCAGGTTGTCACCTCCCCGATACGGCCTGAAGGAGCGAAGAAGCTCCACCGCGTCATCTCCCGCCTTGGAAAATTTCTGGCTGCTGATCCGGCCGGTTAGGGCCTCTTCAGAATCGGCGATCGGAAAATAAACGTCCTTGTTGCTGCGACCATTTCTCGTTGCGAGGTCAGAAGCCATCAAATCGAGCGCAGTGCGCAGATTGTGAACGACATCACCGACGATCACCCCGGGGAGTAGGCCGAGGTTAGCCCACTCTATGTCGAAGGTGTGCTTGCCATCAGATGAAGCGATAGGGGTTATGCGGGGGGGATTCTCATTGACGTGCGCCTTCACCAGCCGCTGCAGCTCAGCAATGAAGCCGTGCGCGCGCTCGACCTTCAAGTGGGAGGCTGGAAATGTCGGCTCTGCCATGACTGAAGTCCCCGACCCAAGAACGCATGGCGCCGCCGAAGGAGATCGGCGCATGCTGTTAAGCTTCCTGCCTACTCTGGCTGAGGTCGTTCGACTATAGAAGTTGGGAAGCGACGCCAGGCGACGCGAACGACTACCGCCCTGCCCTGCGGCCCCAGCCGAGGGCATCGCCGGCATGATCGATGAAGGCGTTGAGCAACATGGCCTCGTCGGACGGAGCGAAACCGATCAGCTGGCGCTGCGGATAGTCGATCTCGGGGCCGTCAGGGGCGACCTGGTCGCGTTCGCCGTAGTGGTGGACCCGGGCGAAGCGCGATGCGCGCGAGGTGAACTCGACCCAGGCGGACTCACTGTCTGCGCCCGCCTTGACCCAGCGACTGGAGCGCAGGCCGCGGAACATGGGGGCGGAACGCTGGCGCACCTTGCCCCGAACCCCACGGGCGCCAGCGGCGTCGATGGAGGTGTCAGCCTGCCCCTCGGGCGGAAGCCAGCGGATCACGCGAGACTTCTTGAAGGTGCGCAGGCCGTCGGCCTCCCGGTCGAAGCCGACCATCATCTGGCCTTGCTGGCGCCAGCTGCGCATATCGACCAGACGCGGCGGGCCGGACCCGCCAGATGGATAGAGGAAGCGGACGGGCCGGGTGGCGGGCTTGGCGGTGTGTCGGGGCTTGCGCTTGGGCCAGCTGGATCCATCGGGCGCGCGCTGGGCCGCCATGCGACGCTGCTGAACGCGACGGATGTCGCCGGACATCCGCCTGAGCAGCCGGGTGCGCGCCGGGGCCTCGAGCGCGGCCAGGCAGGCGGCGGCGATCTCGTGCAGCTGCGCCAGGTCCTCGGCCATCAGGTGACCTCGGGATGCTCTTCACAACGCGCGATCACCGCGTCGTCCAGATAGACGATGTGGAGCGGCGGGCCGTCTTCCAGGGCGAGGGGTTCGGGCGGCTCGAGATAGACGAGGTCATGGCCGCCGCCAGGGCGCGGTTCGAACCGGTAGGCCTCAGTCAGCCTGAGGTCGATGTGAATGTCGTATTTGTCCTCGTCGAGAAGCTCGAACGTCAGATCCATGCCGCGGGCCGTCGCCTCGGGGCTGGAGATCAGGTCATGTTGCCAGCGCTGGATCCAGAGCAGGAGCGGAACCGAGACCTCGGCCGGGTCGCCGGCGAAGTCCAGCATGGCGATCTCGAGCGTGTAGCGGTACTCGAACGCCTGGCCCGGCCGGGCCGAGGCGAACAGGCCCAGCTTGGTCGCCGCCATCTGCAGGCGGTAGGGATCCGTCTTGAGGCCATGGCGAGGGTCGAGGGCCGCGGTCAGGGCGGCGCGAATGGCGTGCGGCTTCTTCACGGCTCGACCCCGAGCGAGCGCAGCCACTCATCCTCGTCGGCATGTTCGCCGGCGTGGACATCTACGGCAGTCTGCCGGGCGATGTCGCACTGGACGAGGGCGACGGCCTGATCGACCAGCAGCTGCTCGAGGGTGTCAGCGGACAGCTTGCTCGGCAGCTCGAGCAGGCTGCACGGCTGGATCGCGCTTTCCGGCATCTCGCGCCGGGGCGGCGTCACCGTGACCGGCACAGACGGACGGGCGAAGGTCGCACAACCGCTGCCAGGAATCGCGCAAAGCAGCGCCATCGTCAGGAAGTGGGATCGTTTCATCGGCCTGGGCCTCACGTTGAAGGGCAAAGTCATGCGCGATCGCGTCGGCGGCCGCGCGATCTGCGGCACCGCGTTCGACCAGGCGCGTGGTGGCGCGGGCGCCAGTGGCCTCGGCGGAGCGGGCAGCGCTGTCCACGGTTGCGACCGCCGCCTTGCCTTCGGCCACCTCGGCACGTCGCTCCGTCGCGTTGAACGGATCCCAGCGAAAGCCCAGGCCGCCGAGGATCTGGACGCTGACCACGGCAAAGGCGATCGCGGCGACAGCGATCAGGGTCCAGTGGACCGGCGTGAAGCGGGCGAGATCAGGCATCAGCGTGCACCCTTGCGGGCGGTCCACCAGCTGGCGACGTCGAAGGTCGGGCAGGCCTTGACCCATTCGCCCGGCTCGACCTTGCCGTTGCCGTTGCGGTCGGGGGAGAGGTCGCGGTGTCCACAGACCCGGGCCGCGGGATGGCGCGCCGTCAGGGTGCCGAGCAGCTGCTCGAGGGCGGCATACTGCTCGCCGGTGAAGTTGGTCTCGGCCGACATGTCGGGCTTGACGCCGCCGACCAGACAGATGCCGAGGCTGTTCGCATTGTGGCCGGCCACGTGCGCGCCCATCACGGCGTCAGAGCGGCCCTTTTCGACCGAGCCGTCGCGGCGGATGACATAGTGATAGCCGACGTCGCGCCAGCCCTTGGCCTTGTGCATGGCGCGGATCTCGGCGACGCCGATGTCCCGGTTGGCGGGGGTGGCTGAGCAGTGGACGACCAGCAGGGCGATGCGCTTCATGATTCCGGCTCCTCGGGTTTGTCGAAGTCGACGTCGAGTTCGATGCCGCCTGCCTTGACGCCGAGACGGCCAGCGCGGCCGAAGGCCAGGGTGACCATGACCAGGGCGACGATGAAGGTGCTGGCCAGGCCCATCCAGGTGGCGCCCTGGATGCGTGCCAGCCAGACGTTTTCGGCCTCGGGAAAACGACCGTGCAGGAGCCAGGCCTGGACGTGCACGGCCAGCGCCGTGGCCACCATTCCGCCGCCGAGCATCAGGGCAAAGCGGATCATGGGCAGGGCCTTCAGCAGGCCGAACAGCTGACCGGGCTTGAGGCGGATCACGATGCGTCCCTCTCGAGGCGTTCACGGATCCAGCTGACGTCGCGCTGCACGGCGACCAGGTCGCCCTTAGCCAGGGGTTCCGTCCGGTGCTCGAGCGTCTTGAGCCGCTGCTCGCCCTGTGCACCGATGAAGACCCAGCCCGCGACCGTGATCGAGGCGGCCCAGAGGAAGGCGACCTTTGACCAGTTGATCGGGGGATTGATCGGAATGGGATGATGCGTGGTCATGTCAGTCCCACAGGTTGATTGTGGGCGGGGTCGCCGGCGTGGTGGCGGCCGCGGGAATGACCACGCGCTGCCCGGCCAGCAGGAAAGGCCCTTGGTCCGCTAGGTTGGGGTTGGCCGTCATGACCTGTTCGACAGCAGGCGAGCCCTTGCCCAGCGTGCGATAGACCAGGGCGTCCACGGTCTCGCCGGCTTCGGCCTCGACGCGAATTGCGGATGTGAGCCGGGCCATCAGAGCGCCTCGGCGATGACACGGGTGCGGCCGAGGAAGTCCCGGACAGCCCAGGTGACGTTGCGCGTATGGATGCAGATGTCGGCCGACAGCTCCTCGGCGCGATCGGCGCCGGCCGAGGTCAGGCGCGAGCCGATCTGACGTTCGGCCAGATCAGCGCCTACGACGGAATAGACGGCGCGATTGAAGCGCAGCACATAGTCGCTGACGCCGTCGATCTGCGTGCGTGCCGGCACGTCCTGCAGACTGGCGTGGCCCAGCTCGACCTGTTCCGCGCGCCAGTCGGCCAGCGCGGTCGCGATGTCCAGCATGGCCTGAGACACCGCATCCCGCAGGCGGCCGGCAGTGACATTGGTGTCGATCCGGATGGCCTCGCGCACGGCGGTGATGTTCATATTCGGCCACCAGCCGTCGAACACGACCGTATCCGCCTCCGGGGGCTCGACCGGGGGCGTGCCGTCAGTGTTTGGAGGATTGAAGACGATTCCGGACATGGCGTCCCAGAGGCGGAAAGATGGACCGGGCTACGGCGGTGGGGGACCGGCGCGACGATCGGCGGATTGGGACGCCGTCGTCTGCCGGTCCCGCCGCCGAGCGCCGGGGGGCGAAGGTGTCAGCCGCCTTGGCCGTCCTGTTCGGACGTTTCGGCAGCCGGAGGCTGTGTGTCGGCTTCGGCACCGGCCTTTTTCAGGGCGCGCTGCAGCTTCTCGATGTCCTTCTTGACGCCGACGCGCTCGTTGAGCTCGAGCGCGCGCATGTAGCAGCGCAGCGCCTGGCCCTGACGCGCGGTCAGATCCTCGGCATCGTCATCCCTGGCGCCGGCCAGAACCGCCAGGCCGAGCGCCCGGTGCAGCTTGGCCGTGATCTCGTCGTGGATGTCGGCGTCGACCAGCTCGATCAGATCCTCGAGCTCGGGCAGGACCGCCGCGGGGAAGCCGCGGGCGGCGTCCTCGCCGGTCTCATAGGCACGGATGGCGGCGTCGGCGATCTGCTCGACCACAAAGGACGGGGTCGCGCGCTTGAAGCGATCCGGCATCTTGAGACCGAACAGCAGCGCATGCTCGATCATAGGCATGGCGCCTTCGAAGTCGCCGACATCGATGCGCCAGGCCATCAGGGTGGTGAAGACCTCGTCCAGCGGACCCGGCGCGACCTTGCCCGCCTTGATCACGCCGTCGATCCAGCCGCCATAGGTGGGCAGGAGCTCGGCCTTGAGTTCGATCTTGCGCTCGATGGACTGGATATCCTTGAGGCGACGCGAGTCCTCCTGCAGCTGCAGCATGACCTTGGCGGCCGCGCTTTCTAGCTCGCGCTGGTTGGCGCCGTTGTCATTGTCGCCCATGGCCTGCAGGTCGACGCCGCTGGCCGCCAGAACGCGACCGGCGCTGGCCGCGATCAGGAACAGCTTGCGCCGGGCCGCAGGGGAAGGCTGACGTCGCCCCGCACGGGCAAGCGGCGGGTCCATATCGGCCAGGACCGACGGAGCGGGCCGGGCCTTCTTGCGGCCACGCGCCTTTTCGGCGGCCTGACTGGCAGCCTCGGCATCGGCCGCTATGCGGGCTTCGGCCTTTTCTCGGGCAAGTGTGGCGATGGACTTCACGGATCAGGCTCCTGGATCAGGGGGACTAGGACGGGCGCGACGGCTTAAGGCGCCGGGTCCGGCGTCACGCCGAACTGGATGTTCTCGATCAGCAGGGCGTAGTCGTAGTCCTCCACGACATAGGCCTCATTGACCGACTCATAGGTCTCGATCCGGTCGCGCTTGGCGTTGTCCACGATGGTCCGGCGACGGGTATTTTCCTGCTCATAGATCGACAGGTTGTCGAAGCGGGTGATCAGGATGGAGTTGTCCGGCACGAAGGGCACCTTGACCGCGCCATGGCCGCCCAGCTCGCGCTTGGACAGGATGACGTCGAGGGCCAGCTTTTCGGTCGGCTTCTCCTCGCGATCGACGAAGGGGAAGTACTTGTCGTGGAGCAGGCCGCCGCCAACGATGGCGACCAGGCCGGTATCACCCTGGGCCCAGGCGGGCAGGAAGGAGTGGACAGCGTCGAACACCAGGGCGTCGAGGTTGCGGTAGTCGCCGACGCCGGCGGTCGGATCGATGATGATCAGATCTTCTTCCTTGGCGCCCTCGGCGAAGACGTGGGTCGGCTTGTTGGCTCGGATCTGTTGCAGCCAGCCGATGTTGACGTCCTGCAGCAAGGGGTTGGCCACGCGATTGGTAACCGTCGCGGCCGAGCTGCCGTTGAAGCCGATCATGATGCGATCGCGGGCCTGTTGCTGGATGACCTGGTTGCGCATGCGCAGCTGGAAATCCGGGAACTTGGCCCAGAGGTCGATCTTCGAATATTTGACGTGGGTGTCCGAGTTCGTCTGCTTGCAGGTGTACAGATCGTTGTCGAGCGTGGTCGGGTCCTGGGTGGCGCGATCGGCCGCATCGGTGTCGGTGCGGCTGGCCAGGGTCGAGCCGATGCCCAGGCCCAGCTTCTCGGCCTGCTGTTCGGACACCGGGACGATGTTGATGCGGCTGAGGAACTCAGACGTTTCTCGCTGGCGTTCGATCAGGGTCTGTTGGACCGAGGGCGTGACGGTGAAGCTCTGCCCCCGGCTCACGACGTCGGGGTCAACGCCATTCAGGGTGGCCTGCTGGGCGAGATATTGATTGAACTGCAGGCGGGCGGCGTTGCTGAGGGCGTTGCGCATGTCGGGTTTCCAGTCGGGCGATGATCAGGGGGGCGGTGCCGGAGGGCGTTAAGTGACGGACGGGCGGGTTCAGCAGTCGGCCAGCTGGCTGCCGGTTTCACTGCCCGTGGCGGCGGGGCGCTGCGAATAGCCCGGCGACGGAGTGCTCTCGATCTGGGCCGTGAGGCCGGCGAACTCGCTCTGCAGACGGGTCATGTCGGCGCGGTGCTGGGTCGCCATGGCCTCGCGATCAGCCTTCATGGCCGAGGCCATGTCGCCGACCAGGGCGGTGAAGCCCTGGATCAGGGCGGCGTTGCCGTCAGCGCCCTGGGCAGGATTCTGCGGCTTGGGTTCCGGTTCGGGCTTCTTGCCCTCGATCAGGGCCGTGAACTTGGCCAGCACCTTGTCGAAGGCGGACTCGGCGTCGGCGGGCGGCGCGGCCTCGAACTCGATGGTGGTTTCGATCAGCGCCGAGAACAGGCTGGTGGCGTGCTGCTTGCGCGCATCGAGGGCGGCCTTCAGCTGTTTGGCGAATTCGTTGTCGGTCTTGGCCGTGAACTTCAGGGCCTCGGTGCCCAGGCTGGCCGGGTTGTCGGTGACGGCCAGGCCCATCAGGTAGCATTTGCCGGTGCCGGCGAAGTTGGGCTCGATCTCGATCGAGGTGTAGATCTTCTGGCGGGCCTTGTTGAACTTGATCAGCTGATCGGTCGGATCAATCTGGGCATAGAGGGCGAGGCGCTTTTCCGTCTTGCCGGCCAGCTCGATCTCGACCTCTTCGGTCCGGACCGCGAGGACGTCGCCATAGGCGATGAAGGGGCCCTCGGCCGAATAGCCCTTGATGTGCTCCATGTTGACCCGGGCGCCGAAGGTCGCCGGGTTATAGCTGGCGGCCATCTCGAGCAGCCAGTTGCGCTCGATGGTGCGGCCGTCCGAAGCGGTGGCCCCCTCGACGGCAACGCGGAACCATTTGGACTTCGGGGTGGCGGTCGTATCGGACATCGGGGCCTCGGGTGATGGGCGTTCGAAGCGCCGAGTGCGGCGCGGACTGATCGAGGCGCAGATCACCGCGTCGGGGGGCGCAATCTCAAGCTAGGGCTGTTGTGCCGTGCGGTGCTGACAACAGGGGGGCGAAGGGCCGTTGCGCGCGCGCGGTTAGCGTCCGCCTCGATGAAAGACCGGCCCACCAAAGCAGAAGGCGCAACAGCGAAGCGCGCTACCGCTCCGCTGCTTGAGCGCGGAACAGGCGGTCCCGACGAAATCGGGGCGATGCTGGCTGCGAACAGCGGATTTGGGTTTCCGGTCGCGGCCATGCTGGATGCGCGGCGCGCGGCCAAGTTCCTCTATTGGGCCTGCTGGCGGCTGTGTGACATCGCCGAGCTGATGGGCGTGCCGGAAGGCACGATCGCAAGCTGGAAAGCGCGCGAGGAATGGGACAAGGCCACCCCGCTCGAGCGCATGGAGGGGGTGACCGAGGCCCGCTACATCGCCGTCGCCATGAAGGACCGCAAGTCGGGCCTGGACTTCAAGGAGCTGGACCTGCTGGGCCGCCAGGCCGAGCGGTTCGCCCGGGTCCGCAAATACGAAGCGGGCGGCAATGAAGCGGACCTGAATCCCAGGGTCGGCAACCGCAACGCCGGGCCGAAGAAGAAGCCGTCCCGGAACCGGATCACGCCCGACCAGGCCGCGATCCTGAAGGCGCGGTTCCTCGAGATCCTGTTCGACTATCAGGCCGGCTGGTGGTCGAAGCGGGAGCTGCGCAGCCGCAACATCCTGAAGAGCCGGCAGATCGGGGCGTCATACTATTTCGCGCTCGAGAAGCTGATCGTCGCGCTCGAGACCGGCAAGAACCAGATCTGGCTTTCGGCCTCGAAAAGCCAGGCCCATATCGCCCGCGGCTATGTCCGGGCGTTTGTCATGGAGACGATCGGGGTCGAGCTGAGCGGCGATCCGATCCTGATCGATCGGGGCGAGGATGATGATGGGCGGCCGCTGGAGCAGCCGACCCTCTATTACCTGGGCACCAATGCTCGGACGGCGCAGGGCTATCACGGCGACTTCTACTTCGACGAATATTTCTGGGTCTTCGGCTTCCAGGTGCTGAAGAAGGTCGCCTCGGGCATGGCGATGCAGAAGCGGTACCGGAAGACGTTCTTCTCGGCGCCGAGCTCGGTCACGCACGAGGCCTATCAGTTCTGGACCGGTCAGGAGTGGAACAAGAAGCGGGCGAAGGATCGCCGCATCGACTTCGACACCAGCTGGAAGGCGACCAAGGACGGGCTGTTGCTGCCCGACCGGATCTGGCGCCAGACCGTCACGATCGAGGACGCCGAGCGCGGCGGCAACGACCTGTTCGACCTGGAGGACCTGCGCGACGAGTATTCGGCGCCGGAATTCGCCAACCTGCTGATGTGCCAGTTCGTCGACGACACCCTGTCGGTGTTCCCGATGACGATCCTGACGCCGTGCATGGTCGATGAGCAGGAGGTCTGGCCCGACGTCGACCACGTGCGGATCACCCTGGGCTTCGGCAAGCCCTATGACGGTGAGGTCTGGCTGTCATACGACCCGAACGGGGATGGCGAGAATGCCGACGCCGCGGGCCTGATAGTGCTGGCGCCGCCGCGGACGCCGGGCGGCAAGTTCCGCGTGCTGGAGCGTCGCCAGTTCAAGGGCAGCGACTTCACCGAGCAGGCCGAGGTGATCCGCGAATACACCAAGCGCTACAACGTCACCAAGATCGATATCGACAAGACGGGCATCGGCAATGCGGTCTTCCAGCTGGTGCGGACCTTCTTCCCGCGCGCGACCGGCCATCAGTACGACGCCTTTGTGAAAACCCAGATGGTCTACAAGGCCCTGGACGTCGTCACCAAGCACCGCATCGAGATCCCGGCCGGCTTTACCGACCTGCTCGGCGCGCTGATGGCGATCCGGCGGACCATGACGGCATCGGGCCGGCATGTGACCTATGAAGCCAGCCGCACCAAGAACAGCGGCCACGCCGACCTGGCCTGGGCCCTGTTCCAATCCCTGATCAATGAACCCATCGAAGCCGCCATCGGAGGCGGCTCGAGCTCTCGCGTGGTGATCTCTGATGACTAGCCCCCTGCCCCGTGCCCGCCAGCTGGCCCGCGCCCGTGCCCGTAGCGGCGTCGAAGCCATCCCGCGCGAAGAGCGAGGCGAACTGTCGATGGCCGCGCGCATGTCGCTGGACCCGTCACCCGGGCCAGCCCTCGGCCTTGAGGCTTCGACCGCCACGGCGACCGCCTTTGCCCTGGGGGATGCCGAGCCGGTGCTGAACCGGCGCGACCTAATCGAGTGCCTGGACTGCTGGGAGGTTTCGGGCGTCGGCGGTCGCTACTATCAGCCGCCGATTGATCAGGCGGTGCTGTCGCGCGCGATGAATGTGACGTCGCACCATGCCAGCGCGTTCCGGGTGAAGATCAACCAGCTGGTCCGCGATTTCATTCCGCACCCGATGCTGAGCCTCGAGACATTCGAGGGGCTGACGCTCGACTATCTGGTCATGGGGCAGTGCTACGTCGAGCAGGTGACCAATCTGGTCAATCGGCCGATGGCGCTGCGCCGCAGCTTGGCCAAATACACCCGCAGAGGCGTCGAGCCCGGGGCGTTCGTCTTCCTGTCGGCCTATATGAAGGAGCACTGGTTCCGGAAGGGCGCTGTGCTGCAGCTGATGCAGCCCAGCCTGGATCAGGAGATCTATGGCGTACCCGACTATCTGAGCGCCCTGCAGTCGGCGTTCCTGAATGAGGCGGCGACGCTGTTCCGGCGCCGGTATTACATCAACGGGGCGCACGCCGGCTTCATCCTGTACGTCGGCGAAGGCGGGCTGAGCGATGCGGACGCGGCCGCCATCCAGGGCGCCGTCAAGAACACGAAGGGCGTCGGCAATTTCAAGTCGATGTTCGTCCACTTGCCGAACGGCAAGAAGGACTCGATCCAGATCCTTCACCCGGGCGAGGCCGCGGCCAAGGATGAGTTTGTCGGCATCAAGAACGCCACGCGCGACGACGTGCTGGCCGCGCACCGCGTGCCGCCCCAGCTGCTGGGGGTCATCCCCCAGACAGCAGGCGGGTTCGGCGACGTCGAGAAGGCCGAGGCCGTGTTTCACCAGGCCGAGATCATCCCGCTGAAGATGCGCCTGCGGGCGATCAATGAGTGGCTGGGGATCGAGGTGGTGCGGTTCCGGGATCGGTGACGCCGGCGTTTGTCAGCACCGCACGGCACAAACGGCCGGGGCTATCCGGGATCAGGGCTGGTGTGATGGACCGTCGCCGTCCCCGGTTCAATAGAGGCGGGGGCCGGGTGCGCTAACACCCGAGCCGCCGAGCAGTAACTCAGCACGTCCAGGGGTGCACCCCCTTCTCGCCCCGCCACCGGCCTGACCGGCGGGCGCTATCCGTGATTGAGTCGCTTGTGAACGCAACAACCCTCCTGCCCGTGAACCCTGTTTCCCCGGTCGCCGCCTATATCGGCGGCAAGCGCAATCTGGCCCGGCGCCTGTGCGCCCTGATCGAGGCCACGCCCCATGATGCCTATGCCGAAGCCTTTGTCGGCATGGGCGGCGTTTTCTTCCGCCGGCGCACCCGGCCGAAGTGCGAGATCATCAACGACCTGTCGGGTGAGGTGGCCAACCTGTTCCGCTGCATGCGGGCGCACCCAGGCGCTCTGTGTGACCTGATCAGCCTGCAGCTGCACTGTCGCGCCGATTTTGACCACCAGCAGCGGGTGGACCCGACGCAGCTGACGGACCTGCAGCGTGCCGCGCGGTTTGTGTTCCTGCAGAAGGTGGCGTTCGGCGGCAAGGTGACCGGTCAGGACTTTGGCATGTGCCGCGATCGGGCCAGCCGATTCCAGGCGTCAAAGGTCGGGGCCGACCTGATGGCGGCGGGCCGTCGCCTCGAGACCGTGGTCATCGAGCAGCTGACCTGGTCGGACTTCGTGCGCCGCTATGACCGGCCGGGGATGCTCTTCTATCTGGACCCGCCGTATTTCGACTGTGAGGGCGACTATGGGCCCGGCATGTTCGACCAGGGCCAGTTCGAGCTGTTGGCCGAGCAGATGGCCGGGATCCGGGGCCGGTTCATCCTGTCGCTGAATGACAGGCCGGAGGTGCGCCGGATCTTCGGCCGGTTCAACATCGAGGGCGTGGGCACGCACTACAGCCTGCAGGGCAAGGGAGCGAAGCCTGCGGGTGAGGTGATCATCACGGGCGGGGGCTCTCGCCCCTGACGAGATGGTAGAACAAAACGGGGTCAACCCCGTTGCTTTTTTTCGCGCGCGCGGCGATGACCGGAGCGGGTCGGCAGTCAGGACGTGGTGATGGGCCGATCAGCTGACCATTCGCCGCGCGTGGTCGACCTGATCCGCGCCGGCCATACAGTCGTTTGGGAGTGTGAGGTCTGCCGGCGTCGCGGGCCGGCCGACCTCGTGGCCCGCCCGATAGAACTGGCGTCCTGTCGTTGAGGCGTCGGGTCGGAGCCGCGCCTCAGTCGGGCACCACATCCTTCTTGGCGCTGCGCAGGATTTCGATGCCGCCTTTCACAGCAATCGCCGCGACCAGCATACCGACGACCAGGTCTGGCCAAGCCTTATCCAGCCACATGACCAGGCCGCCGGCGATTAGGATGCCGCCGTTCGAGGCGAAGTCGTTCAGGCTGAACGTTTCGGCGGCCTCCATGTTGACGTCGCTGGACTGATCCCGCCGCAAGACGACCAAGCAAATCAGGTTCACGATCGCCGCGATCAGCGCCAAACCCATCATCGTCCAGCCAACCGGCTCTGTGCCGAACCACCAGCGCCGGCCGACATCGATCAGCACACCAGCAGCGAAAACAAGCAACAGGATGCCAGACAGGCGCGCCGCGCCCCGTTTCCAGGACGCGGCCCGGCCGATCGCCACGAAGCTGATCAGGTAAACGATCGAATCCGAGGCATTATCGACGGCGTTGGCCAGCAGCGCACTGGAGTCGGCCATGATGCCGCCGATGCCGAGACCCAGAAACAGGAGAGCGTTGAGGATGAGGACGATCAGCAAGGTCCGCCGCTGCTGATCGTCCGCCGAGGTGGTCTTGCTCAATCTTCCAGTCCTTCCGAAGCACGGTGCCGCACCGCCTTGGCGGCGAAGGTCGGCAGCACGAGCAGGGTCAACGCCGTCGCCGTCAAAAGGCCCCCGATGACGACGGTCGCGAGCGGCTTCTGCACCTCGGCTCCGGCTCCGTGCGCCAGAGCCATCGGGATGAAGCCGACGATTGCAACCAGAGCGGTCGTCAGCACCGCGCGCAGCCGGCTGGCGGCACCTTCGATTGCCGCCACCTTGGCAGGCAGGCCCTCGTTCAGCCGTTCCCGGATCGCTTGCATGAGCACCAGCCCGTTCAGGGTAGCGACCCCGGACACGGCGATGAAGCCGACCGCCGCCGAGACCGAGAAGGGCATACCCCTCAGCAGGAGGGCCAAGGCGCCACCGACGAGGGCGAGCGGCACGCAGACGAAGACCAGCCCTGCCTCGGCAAATGAGCCGAGCGCCATGAACAGCAGCACGCCGATCAGGACGAACACGATCGGAATGACAATGCTGAAGCGCTGTTCCGCCCGTTTCAGGTTCTCGAACTGTCCGCCCCAATCGAGGTAGACGCCAGCCGGCAGCTCGATCTCGGACACCCGATCCTGGGCGTCGGCCACGAAGCCGCCAAGGTCACGGCCCCGGACGTTGGCCTGGACCACCATGCGGCGGCTGCCGTTTTCGCGGCTGATCTGGTTGGGACCCTCACCGGTCTGGATGCGGGCCACCGACGACAGGGGCACGACTACGCCGGTATCCGAAACCACCGGCAGGGCCGCGAGCGCTGCCGGATCGTTTCGCGCGGCTTCGGGCAAGCGCACGACGACGTCGAACCGCCTGTCACCTTCGAAGATGGTACCCGCCTCGGCGCCGCCGATGCCGGCCGAGACCGCTTCGCTGACGTCGGCCGCCGACAGACCATAGCTGGCGGCGGCGATGCGATCGACGCTGACGGTCAGGGTAGGCAGGCCGGACGCCTGCTCGACCCGCACGTCGGCCGCGCCGGTCGTCTCCCGAAGCGAGCTCGCGACCTGATCCGCGACCCGCTGGAGAGTACCGAAGTCGTCGCCATAGACCATGACGGCGAGGTCGGTTCGCACCCCCGAAATGAGTTCGTTGAAACGCAGTTCGATAGGCTGGCTGAACTCGAAATTGTTGCCAATCTGCTGGCCCGCGATTTCCTCGATGCGTTCGATCAGCACCTCCTTCTCTAGCCCCGGATCAGGCCATTCGCTGCGATCCTTCAGGACGATGACGCTGTCGGAAATATTCGGCGGCATGGGATCGACCGCCGCCTCTGCCGTTCCGGTGCGCGAGAACATGGTCTCGACCTCGGGCTGCGCCGTGATGGCGCGCTCCAGCGCCATCTGCATAGTCAGGGATTGTTCGAGCGACGCCGAGGGCACGCGTAGGGCCTGCATGGCGATGTCGCCTTCGTCGAGCGTCGGGATGAACTCACGCCCCAGGGACATGAAGGAAGCCCCGCCGATCGCGAGCATGGCCAGGGCAGAGATCAGCACGATCCTGGGCCGTGCGACCGCCGCCTTGATCGCTGGCTGAATGAACCGACGGGCGAAGCGTAGAATCCAGGTCTCGTGTTCGACCGCCTGTCCGTCCGGATCGACGTGGACCGTTTTGGGATCGCGCACGAGCAACGCCGTCATGGCGGGTACGAAGGTGAAGGAGAAGATGAAGGCACCGACCAGGGCCAGCATGACGGTCGCACCCATCGGCTGGAACGTCTTGCCCTCGACGCCTTCCAGCATCAGCAGAGGCGCGAACACCAGCAGGATGATCAACTGTCCAAACGCCGCCGGTTTGACCATCTGCCGTGCCGACTGGACCGCGACTTCCAGACGCTCATGCCGGGTCAGCATGCGCCCGACCGCCGCCCGACGCTGAGTCAGCATCAGCAGGGTGTTCTCGATCACCACGACTGCCCCGTCGACCATCAGGCCGAAGTCGAGAGCGCCCAGGCTCATCAGGTTTCCGCTGATGCCGAACTGGTTCATGCCGATGACCGCGAACAGGAAGCTAAGCGGGATCATCAAGGCCGTGATCGTGGCCGCGCGAATGTTACCGAGCAGCAGGAAAAGCACCAGCACGACCAGCAAGGCGCCCTCGGAGAGATTGCGGGCGACGGTCGCGATGGTCGAATTGACCAGTTCGCTTCGGTTCAAGACGGTGGTGGCAACGATTCCGGGCGGAAGACTGTCGTCTACCTCGGCCAAACGATCAGCCGCCGCCTGTGCCACTGTGCGGCTGTTGCCGCCCGCTATCATCAGGGCCGTACCGAGGACAGCCTCGTGGCCGTCGCGGCTTGCTCCACCCAAGCGCGGCTCCTGTCCAATCTCCACTGTGGCGACGTCGGCGACCCGCACGACCAGACCTCCGCGATTGACAACCGGGGCCTGCGCCAGATCCTCAACCGTACTCGCAAGAGCGTCCGTGCGAACGACGAGAGCCTCGCCCGCGCGCTGGATGTAGCCGGCGCCGGCCTGAGTGTTGGCGCGCTCCAGCGCTTCCACGAGATCACTGAGGCCGAGGCCGTAGACGGACAGGCGGGCGGGATCGGGACGAACAGCGTATTCCTTGACGTAGCCGCCGACGGTGTCGACGCCCGCCAGACCTTCCGCGCTGCGCATCTGCGGCGCGATGATCCAGTCCTGAACGGTCCGGAGATAGGTGGCGCGTTGTTCGGGCGTCGTCAGCCGCTCTCCTTCAGGGGTCAGATAGACACCGCCTGGCTGCCACCCCGGCTGCCCAGGCTGCGCCAGGTTCTGACTGTTGAAGGGGACGTAATCGACCGTCCACATCAGGACCTCGCCGAGGCCGGTCGTAATGGGCGACATCGCGGGCTCGACGCCTTCCGGCAGTCCTTCTCGCGCCGCCGCGAGCCGTTCGGCGACCTGCTGGCGCGCGAAATAGATGTCCGTCTGGTCGGTGAAGATGGCCGTGATCTGGCTGAAGCCGTTGCGCGACAGCGATCGCGTGCTGGTCAGGCCGGGAATGCCCGCCAGCCCCGTCTCCAGCGGATAGGTGACCTGTCGCTCGATCTGCTCCGGGGCCAGCGCCGGCGCAACCGTGGTGATCTGCACCTGCCGGTTGGTAATGTCGGGCACTGCGTCAATTGGCAGCTTGGTTAGTTCGAACAGGCCCAGCCCGGCGACGAGCACAACGGCGATGACGACGAACCAACGGAAGCGGACCGACGCCGCGATAATGGCATTGAACATGTGCGTCGTTCCCTAGTGACCGTGCTCGGCCTCGCCCTTGGCGAGCTCGGCTTTAAGAAGAAAGGCGTTGGTTCCGGCGACACGTTCATCGCCAGTCAGGCCACGCAGGATTTCGGTCCGATCTCCGGCCCGACGACCGACCAGCACCGGCACGACACGGAAACCCGTCGCGGTGCGCACGAAAACCACGGTCCTGCCCTCCACCGTCTGGACAGCCTCGAACGGCACGGTCAGCGTTCCCGACGTTTCGCCAGTGACGATTACGCCAGTGACCGCCGAGCCTGCCGGCGGAAGCAGCGATCCGGTGGGGCGGGCGCGAATTGCGGTTGCGCCGCTCTCCACGCCTGCACCGGCCGCCACGCCGGCGACGACCGCATCGAACTCGCCCGCCGGGCCCTGCACGCGCATAGTGGAGCCTACGCGAACCTGACCTGCGAGCGCCGGGGGTGCATTGAAGACGATCTCGACGCGCGCGGGGTTGGTGACCTCGGCAATCACCCCGCCCTGGGCCGCGAAGCCGCCTGGCCCGACCTGGACGCTGGTGACCACGCCGGAGATTGGGCTGGTAACATTGAGTCTTCCCGAGGCACTGGGCGATCCAGCCGCGGTGGCGCGGGCGCGGGCAGCGCGGGCCGCAGCCTGGGCGCTTAGCGCCTCGGCATGAGCGATCTCGGCGTCCCGGCGGGCTACGACGCCCTGATCCGCGAGGCTTTCTTCGCGGCTGTGCGCCTGTTCAGCGGCAATGGCATTGGCCTCTGCCGCGTCGGCATCGGCGCGAAGGCTTGCGGCGTCGCCGCTGACCAGCACGACGAGTGGCTGCCCGGCGCGAACGGATTGGCCTGGCGCAACAAGAACGCGCTCGACTCGTCCAGCAACGGACGCGGCGACGGCGGCCCTGGCATCGGTCATCGGCTCGACCCGGCCCGACAGGCGCGTTTCGCCGCCGCCGCCGCCGGTCACGGCGACGATGGCGATGTCGGCGGCTGCGATCTGGGCCGCCGTCACAACAATCACGCCCTCTTCGCCATCCTCTTCGTCCCCGGCGTGATCGCCTTCTTCCTCGGAATGTCCTGCTTCACTCGCAGCTGCCGGGGCCTCAGCAGGTGAGCGGATCATGGCAAAGAGGCCTGCACCGCCCAGAACGACGATGGCGGCCACCCCGGCCATCAGCCAGGTCTTGTTGATCGTAGGTATGCGTTTCATAGCGATGTTCCAAACGGGAGGCGGCCTTGCAGGCGCGCGAGGTCAATTTCGGCTCGGGCCCTCGCGAGGCGGGCGTCGACGGCGGCGTTGCGGGCGGCGATGAGCGCCGCGCGGGATGAACTGAGTTCGAGCTGCGAGATTCGACCGGCTTCAAAGCCAATCCGTGAGAGGCGATATGCCTCCTCGGCGGCAGTCACCCCTGCGTCGGTGGCCCACACGCGGCTGCTGGCTGACCGAAGCCTGGCCTGGGCACTGGCAAGGTCGGCCTGGGTCGTCTGCCTCGCGGCCATCACGCGCGCGTCAGCAGCGCGAAACTCGGCCTGTGCGGCGTCGTAATTGCCCCGGTTCCGGTCGAAGAGGGGCAAGGGCATACTGACGCCGAAAGTTAGAGCGGTGGCGTCTTCAGCCTCGTAGCGGCGGACGCCGACCGACACACGAACGTCCGGCCGTGCTCGCACCCGCTCCACCTCGATCCGGCGTTCAGCGGCGTCGCGTTCGGCCTCCGCCACTATCACCTCCGGCGACGTCGAGGAGATCGTGACGGCGGCGGGGGGTTCGCGGTCCAGCAGGCTGTGTTCAATTGAAGTGGCTGGGCTCGGCAGCATCGCCACAGCGGTCAGTCTTGCGAAGGCGGCGTCCCGTTCCGCCTGGGCTTCGTCAAGCGCCGCCCTTGCTGCCGCTGCTTCGCTCTCGGCCTGGATGCCGCGAAATAAGGGCTCACGTCCCTCTTCCACCAGGAGCATCAACGCCCGAGCGTCGGCGATCGTGATAGCAAGAGCTTCCTGCGCAAGGACGAAGCGTCGATCAGCGGCCTCGGCCTCTGCATAGGCCAGCGCAAGCCTGCCAGCGGCATCGAGGGTAGCCAGATCTAGCCGCAGAGCGGACGTTCTACCTTCAGCCTGGGCCACGGCGACCCTGGCGCCTCGCCGTCCCCAGAGTTCCAGGTCCTGGCTGACGGACAGGGTGGTTTCGGCGTTCCCGTACCCTGAGAACGGGCCGGTTCCGAAGGCGTTTTCACCTTCCAGACTGAGTTCGGGGTTCGGCCGAACGCCAGCTTGACGCACACGGGCTTCGGCCGCATCGACCAGCGCCGCAGCCTCCAGCGATCCCGGTGTGAGCCCAATGCGCTCAAGCAACTTTTCATATGACGGGACAGGATCAGCCCATGCGGGACCGATCGTGCCGGTCGCCATAGCGACCACGACGCAGCCGATCGCGAGACGCGACCAGCCATATTTCAGGGGTGACATGCTTCATTTCCCAGAGATTCCAGACGATTCACTCGCGCCGAAGGCGCAGGGCACCGTCAGGCTCTGGGAGGACGCTTCAGACCGCTAGGGGCGCGAGAGGCCAAAGGCTCGGCCGTCGGCCGTAGAAGGTTGAGCGCGACGGCAATCGTCAACGTGGCTTGTTGAAGCGAGGAAGGCATCGCGCTGCCGCTGTGATGACAGTGGCCGTGCGAACAATCGGTGTCGCGGTCGGGACCAGACGGCAGATCACCACCGTCGTCGGCGACTGCAGCCGCCGCATGAGCAGGCTCCAGCTCCATGGCGCAAGCCGCCGCATCGACCGTGGGAATCAAGACGAACACGGCTACGAACAGCGCGAAAAGCGCCGACGCCAATCCGAATTTGCAACTGACGCTCGACATTGTGGCTGTCATAGCACTGAGCTCACTTAAAGCTCAACCGAACTTTGACTCGCGGCCGGCAGCACCGGCTATGACGACGCGGTATGTTCCCAACGCGACGCCTCCGTCCTAGCGCGGGCAGCGCCGATGGTCGTGCTTGGAAATGGAGCTTCTGAAGTGCCGCCAACAGCCCATTCCTTACTTAACCCGCGCGCTCGTCCCCCCACCTCGCCCGCGGGCTTCGCGTGTCGAAATCCTTGCGCGCTTGACAGGGCCCAGGAGGCCCGCCCGGTGCGGCTGGCGTTGATGGGTGGCGGGGTCCGCGCGCATTGCGTTTCCTTGCAGCCTGAGGCCTCACAGGGGTGCTTACGGGGCTCGCAAACGCTGCCGCTGGCCGATCTGGAAAATCCCCGTCCCCCTCCCCTTTCGCCGAGCCTGCGACCGAGGAAGCAGATGGCGAGGGAGGCTGTTCAGTCGGGTCATGGCGGGTGGGTCGGAGGGCGCGTGTACGCGCCCCCGGTGTCGGTGGGGATGTTCTTGCCGCCGGTGGCGGGTTCGGTCCTGGGAATTCCGGGTCTCGCGACCAGCGAGACACCTTTCAATCCTGGAATTGTGCCGTCTCGCGACCAGCGAGACGCCCTTATATAGATCTGAGGTCCGGATTCTGACCCCTCAGATCATTCACGTTCATTCCAATCGGAAGCGATCGCGGCGGGCCATTTTGTCGTCGGCCGCGCTGCGAACCCGGGCCAGCTGGTCGGCGAGGTCGGGGTTGGCCGCGAGGAAGCGCTCTTCCCGGGCCGTGTCGACGTCGGCCGAGGGCGGCACGCGCAGCTTGGCCACCAGGGCGGCTGCGGCCTTCGGCAGGGCCGTCCAGTAGGCATTGGTGGTCTGCTCCACCTGAGGGCCGCGCAGGCCGTCCCTGCCCGTCTCGACGTAGCGCCGGACCCAGCCGAGGAAGCCGTGCTCTTTCAGCTGGGCCTTCCAGACGTGGATCATGCGCACAGGGACGTTGCGCTGCCTGGCCAGCCACCCGGCCGAGGGTTCGACGCGGCCGCCGAACTTCGCGGCCATGTTCAGAAGCAGACGGTAGAGGCCGATCGCGCCATGGCTGATGGTGCCCTTGGCGCCCCAGCGCTGGCCGGGTTTGCGGAGGCCCTCCTGGTAGAGCTCGAGCGCCAGGAGGCGCCGGCGCGCCTCGGCTTTCGACAGGGGCTTCCAATCTTCGCGCGTTGCCGGGCGGCTGCGCCGGCGGACAGGCTGGCAGGTCCGACGATGGAGCGGCTCATGACGCCGATGGCTGTGATCGATCGGGACGGCCGTCATGCTGCCACCCCGTGGTCGAGGGCCGAGCGCACGCCCTGGAGGCGGGCCTCGACGCGCAGGAGGACCGGCTCGATCTCGCGCTTCTCATACTCGGTGATGACGCCGTCGGCCTGGGCCAGGCGCACCAGCCGCTGGGCTGCGGCCATGTCCTCGGCCGCCTCGCATGCTTCGCTGAGTGCGCAGGCCGCATCAGAGGGCTGGGCCAGCTGGCGTGCCAGGGTGGCGCTGTAGAGCCGCCAGTTCTGATGCACCTCGAGGAAGGCGATCGCGCCGATCGGCATGGTCCGCCCCTTGGCGGGATCCCGGCAGTCATAGAGGTGGGTGCGCCCCATCTTGAAGGGGCTGGTCTCGAGCAGTTCGAGGCACCGGTCGGGCCCTCCGCAGGCGTCCTGCAGGGCGCGCGCGTGGAAGGCGTGCTGTCGCACGTTCATAGGATTCGTCCCTCACGAATCCGCCTGACAACCGGTCAGCTTGGCGCACAGGCTCACGGTCACGCGGCAAGCGGTGCCGCGCGTTGAGCAAAAGGCGTCCCGATGACCGTCCGTAAGGCGGCCATGGTTGGCTGTGATGAAGGCAAGCCGAGTGCGTCGGCCCGCTGTGGCGGGAGACGAGACGGGCACGTCCCGAGCCGCGAAGGTCCGCCCCCGGCGGGGCAAGGCGACCCGGTGGCCGCGCGGCCGCGACCGCCCTTGAGCGGCCGAGACGCTCGGCTTGCCGATGTGGGTGGGCACATCAGTGCGGAGGCTGGATGCCCGGCCGATCAGTCGACCGGGTCGGTCAGCACTTCATCCGCAGAGCGCATCTGTCGCTCGCGGTCCTGGCCCAGGCGGGCAAGCAGGCATCGCCTCAGGGCGCTGACGTGGCCCCTCGAGGCCCGGCGCCTTGACCAGGGCCAGGTGTTCGGGACGAACCGGGAACGAATTTCGGACGGAGAGGCAGTGCGGACCGAGGGCGCCGAGAGGAGACGCCCTCCCCTCACCGCTGCGTTCCTGCGAATGGGACGACGCCCCGCCGGCGCGCGAGGGGAGGCAACGCGCCGACGGGACGCTCAACCGCTCCGGTCAGGCGGGCGGCGAGGCTGGGGTGAAGCTGGGTGCGGGCCATCATCTCAGGCGGCCTCACAGAAGGGCTGCCCCGCCGGCGCGCGCATGCGTATGGACGCGGCGGCGGGGGCCTCTACCTTGGCAGGGCTGATACACACCAAGGAGAGATTCGGATGGACGAACTGGACCGGCGAATCCTCGAGCATGTCCGTCCAGTGCGGGAGGTCCTCGCACTGGCCATGGCCGAGATGGAGCGCGGGCAACCCGGGGTCATCGACCGAATGGAAGCCCTGCTGGATCACCCCAGCCAAGAGCTGGCGACACGATCCGAAATGGAGAGAAGCGAATACCGTCACAGGCTCACGCTCCTGCGCCTGGCGCGTCAGTGGGCGGCTGTTTCGGCCGGCTGAAGAGCTTTTCGTAGTAAGCTCTTTCGTCAGCCTCGCAGGCTTCGCGCCGAGCCTTGGCGCGGGCATCGCGGGTGGCCAGTCGCCAGATGGCGACCGCAATGCGACCCAGAATATCGCCGAGCGCCAGCCACCCCCCCAGAAGCCCTATGATGACGAAGGTCTCGCTCATGCGCTGACCTCAGGGGCTACGGGGATGACGCGCACATCGTGGAGGTCGGGGCGGAGAGTCGCGACCGGCAGCTCTCCGGCGCTGAGCCGGTCGAGCGCGATCGCGAGATCCGTTGTCAGGCCAATGCCACGCTCAAGCCTTGAAACGTGGCCCTTCGAGCGGAGACCAAGCCTCTTCGCCAGGTCCTCTTGGGACCAGCCTCGGGAGCGCCGCCATGTTTCCATCTGAGACACGACGACAAGGTTTCTCTAATGGAAACTTGGAGTCAATAGTTTCTCGAAAAGAAGTTTCCCGTGGAGGAGGCGACGTTTCGCGCTGGCGAACGCAATCTCGTTCGGTGACAAGCGCTCAGCCAGATTGGCACCTTCAGGAATGGATGCAGCACCTCGGCAAGCGACAGGCCGACTTGGTGAAGGAGCTTGGCTGGGCCAAGGGCCGCGCAAACAAGTTCTACCACGGGCAACACTCCTACCGCCGAGACATTGTGAACGAGCTATCGGCCTGGCTGGAGATTGCTCCCTTCGAGCTTCTAATGGCGCCAGATGAGGCTTTGCGGCTCAGAAGGCTGCGGGAAGCCGCGATGGAAGTCGCAGGCATGCACAGCTAGATCCCGGGCCGGCGCGACGCGCGCCACCCCTCGGCACGCCAAACCAGGAGATGCCCCCAGACCCGCCTAGCTCAGCGTAGGCGAGCCAGCGATTGCGGTTGCGCCACCTATCGCCAACCACAACCCCGCGTAAGGCTGATATTGGGGTTTCTATTGATGAAACTTTGCTCTTGACTCCAAAGTTTCTTCTGTCGAAACTCCCTCACAGATTGAGGGAGAGTTTCGTGCTGACAACTGCCACCCGACAACCGCAGCGTCCCTTCCCTGCCGCCATTGTCCGTAAGTTCTGTGCATGCGGCGCGACGAACCGCTGCCGCTGCGACCTGCCCCCGGGCAGGTCGGGCTGGACCGTTGAAGGGCTGACCGAGCTGCGCCAGCTGATGCGCGAACACGCCAACCTCGAGACCGTGGCTCTGCTCACCGGCGCATCCCGACGGGAATGCAATGTTGCGCTGAATGCCCTGGTCGGGCGCACGCCAGCCCACGCCCTGGCGGCGCTTGAGGCAAGGAAGACGCGCCAGTGCGGCCGGGATGCTCGCGGTCAGCGAGGTGCGGCGTGCTGACGGTCAAACAGCTGATCGCCCACCTTGAGGCATTGGCCCTGCCGGAAGCCGTCGTCTTCGCCCAAGGCGCGGACGGGGTGCCGTTCGCCCTGCAGGGCGGCTATCCGGGGGCAACGTCAGAGGGCCTGCACTACGTCATCGTGGCCCCGATCAGCCTCACCACCATCGATGGGGGCTTCTGATGGCCGACGGCACGGCATTTGAGACGTCGCCCGACGTCCTGACCTCTACGGCACAAGGGCGCCTGCGCACGCTCGTCGAGCGGCTGGAGCGCCTCGAGGAGGACAAGCAGGCCGTCATGGGCGACATGAAGGAGGTCTTCGCCGAAGCCAAGGGCGAGGGCTATGACGTGAAGGTGCTGCGCAAGGTTCTGCGCATCCGCAAGCAGGACAAGGCCAAGCGCCAGGAGGAAGAGGCCATCCTCGACCTCTATCTGTCCGCCCTCGGTGAAGTGTGATGGCGGCAGCAGATCAGATCTGTGCCGAGATCCAGCGCCGCCTGGAGGGCTCGGGCCTGGCCTTTGCCCTGGTCCTGTGGGTGCCCGGCCAGGCCGACCGGGTCGAATCCGTGAGCATGTCGGCCCATCCCGTCCATCAGGACGAAGCGACCACGGCCCTGCGCTGTGTGGCCGACCAGGTCGATGCCATAGCCCGGAGGGATGCCCGATGAGCCGTGAGCCCCGCATTCCGTCGCTTTGGGTGCCTGCCCTGCTTCTGACCGGCCTGATCATCTTCGTGGCAGCCCTGTGCGCTTTGGCGCGCCCTGACGGCGATCTGCCCGCCCCTGTACGGAGCCATGTCCAATGAGCCACCACAACATCGTCGGCAGCGAGGTCGGCACGCGCCGCCCCATCGCCTATCTCAGTCGCCTGCCCGAGCGACGGCGACCGCGCCATCCGGTGGCCTGGCTGTTTGCTGGCGTTGCCGTCGCAGGCATCGGCCTCGGCCTGGTCGATTCCCTGCTGATCGGGCGGCCGGTGACGATCTTCGTCGCCATTGCCGTGCTTGTCATCTGGCGGCTTTGGCCCGAGCGGCGGGCATGAAGCGCAGACACTTCCTCGGCCTGTTGGCCATCCTTCTCGCGGCCTATCTGCTTGCTTGGCTGGCCGCATCCACCCTGAACCCCGGAGCCTGACCATGACTGATGCAGCCAAAACCCCTCACCCAATCGATGTCCAGGTCGGGCAGCGCATTGCCAGCCTGCGCCAGCAGCGCGAGTTCAACCAGTCGCAGCTGGGCGCCGCAGTCGGCGTGACCTTTCAGCAGGTCCAGAAGTACGAAAAGGGCACCAACCGGGTATCGGCATCGAAGCTGGCCCTGATCGCCGACTTCCTGAGCGTCGAGGTCCAGGGCCTGTTCCCGCCGCGCGAGGACCGCCAACTCGGCCGCGCGGCGGAGCCGTCGGCCATCGATCGGCTCGGCGCGACCGGCAGCGGGCGCGAGCTGGCCAGCCTGTTCGTCAGCATGCCGCGCGATCGTCAGCTTTCGCTGCTGAGTGTCGCCAGGGCTATCGCCGGGCCCTCGGCCAGCGAGCTGGCGCGCGAACTGGAAGCCGCCTGACGGCGCCCCGGTGCCGGTTCATTGAGAAGCTGCCCATGACCTCCGCTGCCACAGACCATCGCTCCAGACCGCGCTCCCGAGAGACGTGGCGGAAGGATGATGTGCGAAAGGCGGTCGAGGGCGCCCTGGCCGGCGGCTTGCCGATCGGCCGCATCGACTTCCGGCGTGACAGCTTTTCGCTGATCGCGCTTGACGACTCTCATCCCGCTTCAGAGGCTGAGCGCTGCGCTCGGCTGATGGAGGATGCGTTCAGCGAAGGTGGCAGCGATTAAGCTCAGGTACGTCAGGAACAAGCGAGGCAACCTGTTCTGGGAGCCGACGCCGACCATGAGGGCTCTCGGCTTCTTGCCGAAGCCCCTGGGCCCGGACGCGCCACCTGCATGGGCCGAGGCGCAATCCCTGTACGAAAAGTGGCTGCGGGCCCGCGACGGCAGCGAGACCTTCACGGTCGAGGAGACCTACCCGCCCGGCTCGCTCGGTGAGTACTACCGGCTGTTCAAGGCCAAATCGAAGGCCTGGCGCAAAAAGGCGCTGCGCACCAAGGAAGACTACGAGCGCGCCTGGAAGCACATCGGCCCTCATCTGGGCCGCAAGACGATCACCAAGATCAGCGTGACGGACATCGAGGACTTCGAAGAAGTGCTCGACACCACGCTGTCGCCTTCGGAGCGCTACCGGGTGATGAAGTGCCTTCGGGCGCTATTCGCTGACGCGATTGTCCGCCTGCGGCTCAACATCAAGTCGCCGGCCCTTGCCGTGGCCAATCCCCAGCCACAGGGACGTTCGCAGATCTGGCTGGGCTTGGAGATCCAGAAGCTGATCGCCGGCGCCTATGAGCTGGAGATGGACGGCATGGCCGTAGCCATCATGATCGCCTGGGACACCCTGTTCTCGCCCGTCGACGTGCGCACCCTGACCAAACAACAGCTGAGACGGGACGCGGTCGGCTGGTACCTGCATCGCTCCCGGACCAAGACAGACCGGGAAGCCTTTGGTCACCTGACGGACGAGACGGCGGCCGCGCTGCAGGCCTATCTGAAAGAGCTCGGGGCTGACCTGCTGCCGACCGCCGCCCTGATCCGCCGCAAGAGCGGCAAGGCCTATGCCCAGGGCGTGAGCGGGAAGAACTACTTCGCGCAGGATTTCCGCGCGGTCCGTGCGCACGTCTTCCCCGGGGATCAGCGCCAGTTCCTTGACATCCGAAGGTCGGGCAATGTGGAAGCTGACGCCGCAGGCGCGGACAAGTCGACCATGGCCGAGCTGCTCGCCAACAGCATGGACAGCAGCGCCTTCCTCGACGCCACCTACACGCCAGCGACGGTGTCAAAGGCGCGCCAGATCGCGGTCACGCGGAAGGAAGGGCGGGAGCGGCTGGCGGCGGAGGTTGATCGGGTGTCGGGGCGTCCAGCAGCGAAATGCGTTGCGGTAGACCGCCGCTCAGGCCTATGACCGACTCTGACGCAGCGGCTGTTTAAGGCTGTCAGGACAAGGCTGGCACACTACTTAGGATTGACCCAATGGCCGAGACGCAGATCGAGTGGACAGACGCCACGTGGAACCCAGTGGCGGGTTGCAAGATAATGTCGGCCGGCTGCACCAACTGCTATGCCATGGAGATGGCTCGACGCCTCGAGGCGATGGGCGTTGAAAAGTACGCGGGCCTGACGCGTCGAAGCGGCAAACGCACCATCTGGAATGGGGTAGTTCGTGAAGACCCAGATGCCTTGAATATCCCTCTGCGGTGGAAAAAGCCGCGGAAGATTTTCGTGAATTCGATGAGCGATCTTTTCCACGATTCCGTTACGGAGGCGTTCATCGCGCGCGTCTGGGATGTGATGCTGGCTACCCCACATCACCACTACCAAATCCTGACGAAACGACCCGACAGGATGGCCGAAGTGCTTCAACGGATCGCACCGGTGGCCCTTCCGAATGTTTGGCTCGGCACCAGCGTTGAAGATGATCAGGTCGTCAGTCGATTGGACCATCTTCGCCAAGTACCAGCCGCCATTCGCTTCATTTCTTTCGAGCCGCTCATAGGCTCTGTGGGTGAGATTGATTTGGCCGGGATCGACTGGGCAATTGTCGGCGGCGAGAGCGGGCGATCAGCTCGCCCCATAAATGAAGACTGGATCGACGAGATCTACCTCGCCTGTGATGCGGCAGGAACGGCGTTCTTCTTTAAGCAGTGGGGTACTTGGGGCAAGGATAACAAGCGCCGCTCCAAAAAAGCCAACGGCCGCGAGTACCGGGGCCGAGTATGGGATGAGATGCCGGCGGTCTAAGGGGGGAGCTTGGCTGTAAAAAAATATGCATGGGAGGCTGGAGCGAAGCTTGAGCTTCACACCGCCCGCAAACATAAAGTCCTTGGCGAGTACTTTCGCGAGTACATCCTTGTCAGGTGTCGAAACCCCAATGTCCGCAGATTTCGCCTTGCCGTCGTCGACGGTTTCGCTGGCGCGGGTCGGTACAGTTGCGGCGCACCCGGTTCGCCGCTGATTTTTGTCGAAGGCCTGCAGAGGGCAGTTCAGGAGATCAACTTATCCAGGGCAGCCCAGTCGATGCCGCAGCTGGAAGTGGATTGCCTGCTTCTACTGAATGATGCCGACAAGGATGCCATCCAGCTTCTGAAAGGTCACGTTGAGCCTCTGGTGGCCGCCGGCAAGGAAGACTGCCCTTCGCTCCGGCTTGTTGTGGGCTATTCCCAGCAAAAGTTCGAAAGCGCGTATCCCCAGATTCGGGACCGGATCGTCCAGGGCGGCTATCAGAACGTCCTGTTCAACCTGGACCAATGTGGCCACAGCCAAGTCGACCCGTCGACTCTGGTGAGCATCATGAACACGGCTCCATCGGCCGAAATCTTCTACACGTTCATGGTCACGGCGATGCTCGCCTATTTGCAGAAGACCAACCCCGTCAAGCTCCAGCAGCAGCTCGCCGTTGTCGGAGTGGATAGCATCGATGCCTTGCAGGATGTCCAAGGCAGGAACGAATGGCTAGGCGTCGCAGAGAAGCTGATTTTTGACGCGCTTCAAGGGTACGCGAAGTTTGTCAGCCCCTTTTCCATCAATAATCCGGAGGGATGGCGCTACTGGCTCATCCATCTCGCTGCGAGCCCACGAGCGCGCCAAGTTTACAACGACATCCTCCACTCGAACGCCAGCAGTCAGGCTCATTACGGTCGATCTGGTCTGAACATGCTGAGCTACGATCCTGCGAAGGAAGGCTCCCTCTACCTGTTCGAAGAAGAAGACAGGGTACGGGCTAAGGATGCTCTGATGGAGGACATTCCTCGCGTCATCGCACGGTCCGGCGATGCGATGTCAGTCACCGAGTTCTACGAGACGATCTACAATCTGACCCCCGCACACAACGACGACATTCACGGCGCGATCATAGACAATCCGGATCTCGAAGTGCTCACGGAAACCGGAGGCGCCCGTCGGCGGGCGCACACCATCCATGGCTCGGATATCATTCAATTGAAGGCGCAACGGTCCATCTTCCCTTTGCTGCTCCCTCGGAAGGACTGATCACCGTTCCAACACCGACACCCAAGCCACTGAATTGCTTTGACCTGATATCGGTCGGAAGAGTCGGAACGACCACTGAAAAGGCTCACGAAATCCCCGGCCTGTCACGCCGGAGGTCGCGGGTTCGAGCCCCGTCACTCGCGCCATTCCTGACACTGTCGGAATGGCGCATCCCCTCCCCTTTTAAACGATCATATAGAGACCCTGCTCAGGGCCCGAACAGCGGGTCCGGGGCTTCGGTTGCCTGCCTGCGTCCCTCGGGGCCGGCGGTGATCTGGACGAAGGTGAAGCCTCGCGCGGTCAGCGTATCCAGCAGCGCCGGCAGGGCCTCGATCATCCGGGGCCGGGTTTCGTGCAGGATCAGCACCCCGCCGCCCGATGCCTCCATGACCGAAACGGTCCGGCGCAGAATCGCATCGGCGCTCAGGCCGCGCCAATCATCGGTCCCGCCTTCGGCCGACACCACCAGAATGCCGCGGTCTTCCAGCCAGCCGGCGAGGGCCGGGCTCTCATTCAACCCGGGAAAGCGGAACATCGGTTCAAGCCGCGCCCGCTGATCAGGAGGCGAGTCAGCCAACGCCTGATCCAGCGCTGCAAATCCCCGACGGATCTCGCGATGGGCCTCGGCAGGGCTCCAGTATCTCAGCCGCGTCGGATGCGACCAGCTGTGACTGGCCACATTGTGCCCGCGCCGCGTCACCTCCCGCACCAGATCGGGACGTCGCTCGGCATAGATGCCCACGAAGAAGAAGGTCGCCCTGATGCCACGGGCGTCGAGGATATCGAGCACCCTTGGCAGATAGCTGGGGTCCGGTCCGTCATCGAAGGTCAAGGCGATTGACCGGGGCGGCATTGGCGTCCGCATGTGCTGGAGATTGCCATATCGCCCGGGACTGGCCGGCAGCACGACCACGCCTTCGGGGCCTGCAGGCGGGCTGGAGGCCGGACCCGTTTCCGCACCGGCAGACGGCACCCCGTCGGACGAGGGCAACCACAGCGCCAAAAGCACAGCCAACAGGATCAGGATCGGTCGCACGCTGCCCCCCGGAGCGGTAAGCGCGGACCCTAGGGGATGGTTGGGCCATCATGCGGCGCTTTCAACCAGCGGGGGATTGATCCCTCGTCTAGCCGCCGCCGTAGCCGCCGATGATCGGCAGAACTTCACCCGTGATGTAGCTGGAGCACTGCGGCGAGGCCAGAAACACATAGGCCGGGGCAATCTCTTCGGGTTGGGCGGGACGCTTCATGACGCTTCCTGATCCGAACTTCGACGTGCCTTCTGCGTCCCGGTCGGCCGGATTGAGCGGGGTCCAAACTGGTCCCGGGGCCACCACATTCACCCGGATGCCGCGCGGGGCCAGATGGGTGCCCAGTGAGCGGGCAAAGGCATGGATGCCGCCCTTGGTCATGGAATAGTCGAGCAGCTGGTCATTGCCCATGATGCCGGTCACAGATCCGGTCATCACGATGGCACCCCCTGTTTTCAGGTGCGGCACGGCGGCCTGGCAGATGTTGAAATAGCCATAGAGGTTGGTCTTCAGCGTCCGGTCGAAATGCTCGAACGTCAGGTCCTCGAACGTCGGCACGTGCTCCTGGAAGGCGGCGTTGGGAACCACGACGTCCAAGCGGCCAAAGGCGTCGAGCGTGGCCTTGACCGCAGCCTGTGCGAACTCGGGGTCAGCGACATCGCCTTTGAGCACGATCGCCTTGCGGCCCTCGGCCTCGACCGCCTTTCGCGTGTCTTCGGCGTCGGCTTCCTCATCCAGATGGCAGATGGCGACGTCGCAGCCCTCCCGCGCGAACAGAACGGCTACTGCGCGCCCGATGCCGGAATCGCTGCCGGTGATCAGGGCGGCAAAGCCCTCCAGCTTGCCCGAGCCCTTCCAGAAGGGGGCGTCATACATCGGCTGGGGATCAAGGGCGGCCTCGTCGCCCGGCTTGGTCTGGTGCTGCTTCGGAAACGGTGGCTCGGGATAGCGCCGGGCGCCGGCCTGCAACGCTCCGGTGGGCGTCTCGTCACTTGACCGGGCATCTTTGGCATCGATGCCCGACTGAATGTCGCGCTCCTGATCTGCGATGTCGTCCGCGCGGGCTTCAAAACGGTCGTTCATGACAGGCCTCCTTGGTCAGGAAGCCAATGCGCCGGGCCGAGCCGATGTTCCGAACGGTCAGGCTTCAGCAGGTGCTCGGTGCACCATATCGCAGCGTCTCGCCGGAGACCTGACCGTTCCTGAGCTCGATCCGGATCAGGCGGTCATACTCGCATTCGGGCATATCCGGGGTCTCATAGCCCAGCGCCCGCGCAATCAGGGGTACGGTGTTGCTGTGGCCAGAGATCAGCACCACCGCATCCTCCGGCAGGGCCAGCACACCCTGGCGGATGGTCTCGACATGGGCCTCCACCCCGGCCTCCAGCGGGCTGACCGCTACGAAGGCGCCCGACGCCGTGACCGTCGGGCCTGCGGTCAGGCGCGTCCGCTGCAAGGGGCTCACGACGACCAGATCGGGAGCGCCGTCCTCAAACAGGGCAGCGACCGCCTCGGCGCGCGCCATGCCAGCCTCGGAAAGCACCGGATCCCGCTCGGTATCGCTGGCCTTCTCGGCATGACGGACGATGTAGACTGTCTGGGCGGAGGCCGCACTCGCGCACAAGGCCAAGCCTGCAGCCATGGCCAGTCCGGCAATCAGGGGCTTCGTCATTCCGCTTTGCTCCGGGTAAAGGCGGCCTCGCCGCTGGCCTCACCGTAGACGCGGCACAGGTCCTCGAACACCCTGCCCCAGGCGAAATGGGTTTCGGCCTTGAGACGGGCTGCGCGCCCGATGGCATCCAGGTCCCGTTCGAAAAGGGCCGCTACCGCCTCGGCATAGGCGCGCGGTTCTGCCCGATCGGCCAACTGCCCGACCGTTGTGTCCACCGTTTCGGCCACACCGCCGGCATTGACCCCCACGACCGGGCGGCCGCAGGCCATGGCCTCAAGGACGATCAGACCGAACGGCTCCTTGTCATTGGCGTGCACGAAGGCGTCGCAGCTGGCGATGATCTTTGCCACGGCCTTGGGGTCGGTCTCATACGGCATGGCGATCACCCGGTCCTCGGGCGGCATGCCGGTGCCCGCCCCGACCAGCACCAGATGATAGGGGTCGCCCAGCAGCTGGACCGCCTCGATCAAGACATCAATGTTCTTTTCCTTGGCCGGTCGCCCTGCGAAGCAGAGCAGGCGCGCACTGTCGGGCAGGCCCAGCTGGTCCAGCAGCCACTGACGGTCGCGGCGGTCGGGACGGAAGGTATCGATCTCCACCCCCAGCGGGCGGATGACGATCTTCGGGATACCGGCCTCCTCGAGGCGGCGCGCGATGAAGCGACTGGGAGAGACCACCGCGTCGAACTGCGAGAAGAGGCGCGCCCAGCGCTTCTCGACGGGCTTCTTGGCCCATTCTCCGAAGTGCAGGGCCGCAAGGCCCGCTGGATCCGAGTGGCAGAATCCAATCACCGGACAGCCGACCCGCTGGCCGGCCTCCAGCGCTCCCTGCCCCGGCGTATAGGGATCGCCCGCCTCGATCACCGAAGGCTTGAGCGCCGACACCCAGGCGCCCCAGCGGCGCACGGACGACGGCCAGCGATAGCCATCGCCGAACGGCAGCTTGGCGGCATGCAGCCGCATCACATCGTCACTCCCGACCCGGTGGCGGGCCCCCGGCACGACCAGACTGTGGGCGATATCGGGCCGGTTGTCGGCCAGCCAGGCCTTTTTGGACAACAGATAGCGCTTCACGCCGCCGGACCGGGGAGCGTACAGCATGGTCGTATCGACCAGCCGGGGGCGGGCATCCGCCGCGACCTTTTTTACGGCCTGAAAGGCCTCAGACACTTCCTCGTCGAGGCCGGGGATGAGCCGCAGTTCAGTCTCCTGAACCTCCTGCCCGCGCAGGCTTCGAGCCAGCTTGAGTCCGGTTTCCCGGCTCGATCCATCGGCCAGCGACTTCCGCTTCAGGGGGGACTTTGACTTTACCATGATCGCCCGTAACCCCAGCGGAGGGCAATCTCAAGTCTCGTCCGTACCCGGCAGATCCTCGTCAATCTGTCGCCCCCTTCGACCAAGGGCTTCCCGGATCAGGACCTCGACCTGGGCATTGACCGAGCGAAACTCGGCAGCGGCCAGCCGCTCGACCGCCGCCATGACCTTGGGCGATGTCCTGAGCAGGAAGGCTTTCCGGTCTTTCGGCATATCAGAGGATCAGCCGTACAGCGTGCCCGTATTCACCACAGGCTGAGCTTCGCGGTCCGCACACAGCACGACCAGCAGGTTGGACACCATGGCGGCCTTGCGGTCTTCGTCCAGGTCCACGACACCTCGGGTATTCAAATCCTGGAGCGCGTTCTCAACCATCTCGACCGCACCGCGCACAATCAGGCGACGGGCCGCCAGCACGGCCTCGGCCTGCTGACGTTTCAGCATGGCGCCGGCGATCTCGGGGGCGTAGGCGAGGTGGGCGATACGCGCCTCATCGATGGCGACTCCGGCCACGGCGATCCGACCGACCAGCTCATCACGCAGCCGGGTTGCCACTTCCTCGGCATCGGAGCGCAGCGTGAGCTCATGTTCCTCGCCATGGTCATAGGCATAGTGGGCCGCCATGTCCCGGAGGGCCGTATCCACCTGAATGTTCACGAAGGCCCGGAAATCATCGACATCGAACAGGGCCTGGGCCGAATCCTCGACACGCCAGACGACGTTGGCCGCGATCTCGATCGGATTGCCGCGTCTGTCGTTCACCTTCAGCTTGTCGCTGGTCAGGTTTCGGACGCGCAGACTGATCTTCTTGCGCGAATACCAAGGCAGCACCCAGCGAAGTCCCGTCTTGCGATCGGTGCCGCGATAGTCCCCGAACAGCAGGATGGCCATCGCCTCGTTCGGCTGCAGGGCATAGAGCCCGCACAGCAGGATGAACCCCAGCGACAGAAGCAGAATGCCCCCGACCAAATTGAGCGGCGAGTCGGGCTGGGCGAAGACCGCCAGGGCCCCCGCCACCATCAGGGCCAGCGACATCAGCAGCATCAGAATGCCGTTGCCCGTTCGGGCCGGATGCTCGCGCGACAGGGAATGCGAACCCGTCGGCGATCGGGATTGAGCGTCGGACATTTTCACCCTCCAGACAGAGCAAAATGATATCACCTCGATATCTTATCATGCAAGCCACAACCGGCACCCCAAGTCGCCAAATCGACCTCTCGGCCTTGCATTCGCCTCAAATTCGGGAAACTTGGGACAGAACCGTTGCCATCCTGCTAGATGGTCTGAATCTAACGGCTCGCGAGTTTCCACGAGGGGTTTGTTCCGAATGCGTTATCTGTATGCGACCGCAGCGGCGATCGCTCCCCTTCTCTTCGCCTGCGGCGCCAACGCCCAGGTGGCCATTGATTCCTCGCGCACGACGCCGATCACGACGGCCAACCCTGCGGGCAACGGCCCCGATGACATCATCATCACTTCCGGCGGCACCATCATTCTGGCGTCGGGCACGGCTGTTACCGTCAATTCCAGCAATGACTTCTCGATCAATGCCGGCGGCAACATCACGATGTCGAACACCGCAAGCGGTTCGACCGCCATCCTGATTGAGGGCGGCAATACGACGGACATCACGGTTGCGGGGTCCATCATCGTCGGCGACGACATGGCCGAGAGCACTGATGCTGACGGGGACGGCGATCTGGATGGCCCTTTCGCCACGGGGTCCAACCGCTTTGGTATTCGGCTCGATGGCGCCGGCGCGATGAGTGGCAACGTCGTCCTGCAGAACGGCGCGACCATGCTGGTCGAGGGGAATGACTCATTCGGCATCTCCCTGGAAAGCGACCTCATTGGCAACCTGACCAGTCATGGAACCATCCGGGTCATCGGCGACAACAGCATGGCTGTGCGGGCGCTCGGCACCATCGACGGCACTGTCTATCTGGGCGGCAGCATTTCGACCGTCGGCGGTGGTTCGACAGCGATTGGCATGTTCGGCGACGTTACGGGCGGCCTCAATATCCAAGGCTCGATATCGTCAACCGGATATCGCTATACGAGCCGCCCGAACGATACGTTCATCGCCAATCTTGATGCCGACGATCTTCTGCAGGGAGGTCCCGCCGTGATCATCGCCGGCAATGTTGCCGGCGGCGTGACCTTCGGCCGCCCTCCCGCTGACAACGATGAGAACGAGACCGATGAGGACGGCGACGGCATTGCTGACGCCGACGAAGACGGCGCCCAGATCAATGTTTTTGGCGAAGCCCCGGCGATCCTCGTCGGCTCCGACACCCAGACGATCACGCTTGGCCTGGCCGGTACGGGCGACCTTGCCTACGGATTCATCAATCAGGGCTCCGTCAGCGCCCAGGGCGTGTATGACGGCATAGAGGCCAACGGAATTCGTTTCGGCCTGGCAGGCGGCCAGGACGTCATAATCGAGGGCGGCATCCTTAACTCCGGGTCGGTCGCGGCCCTGGCCTACGATGCCAACTCCGTCGGTGTGCGGCTCTCGAGCGGCGTGACCACGCCCGTGTTCATCAATGACGGATCGCTCACGGCGGCTTCGGCCTCCGACCTGAACACGACGGTGACGACCCTGCTGATCGAAGCCGGCGCCAGTCTGCCGACGTTCATCAACAACGGGCAGTTCCTGGCCTCGTCGGGCGGCGGCACGGCCGACCTCACCGCCCTGCTCGACCTCAGCGGAACCCTGACGTCGATCACCAACACCGGCTCGATGCAGTCCAACATGTTCGCCAATGAGAATGGCGATCCGATCACCGGCACCACGACCCTGATCAATGTTGAAGCCAACACCACGGGCGTGACGATTATCCAGGACGGAATCGCCGCGACACCGACCACCGACAATCCGGATACGGATGGAGACGGCGTCCTTGATAACGACGAGCCCTCGATGGTCGGCGCCATCCGACTTGGCTCGGGCGCGGATGTGGTCGATATCCGTAACGGCACGGTGCTCAGCGACATCTCCTTCGGGAACGGCCTCGACACCCTCTCGATTACGGGCGGAGCCTTCGTACGAGGCAACCTCACCGACAGTGACGGCCTTCTGGACATCTCCGTAGCCAACGGCGTTCTGGACCTGAGCCAGACGACCATCATGGACATCTCGAACCTGACTATCGGCAGCGACGGACGTTTCGTCGTCAGCATCGACGGTGACAACAACACTGCTTCCGGCTTTAATGTATCCGGAACCGCGACGATTGAAGACGGCGCCGAACTGGGCGTCAGGTTCACCTCCCTGATCAACGGCAACGGCACCAGCCGCTTCACCGTAATCGACGCGGGAACCCTCAATTTCGGCAACCTCGATCTGGATGCCATCTCGGACAACGCGCCCTACCTGTTCATTCTGGATGCGGGCGCAGACCTTCCGAACAATGAGGTCTACGTCGATGTTCGCCGCCGGACGGCAGAGGAAGCCGGCTTCATTTCCGTCGAGGCCTCTGCCTACGACGCCATCTATGACGCGCTGGACCGTGACTCCGGTATCTTGACGGCCTTCATCAACCAGACCGGCCGCGACGGGTTCATCAATCTGTACGAGCAGATGCTGCCTGACCATTCGGGTGGCCCGCTGCTTTCTCTGGCCAGCGGGGTAGACGCCGTCACGCGCGCCCTGGTGGGCCGCAATGCCTCGGCCCAGCCGGGTGAAACCAGCGCCTGGGTTCAGGAAATCACCTTCTACGCCGACAAGGACAAGACCGACACCTACGGCTTCCGGTCCGAGGGCTTCGGCGTCGCGGGTGGTGTCGAATACGGCACGACCAACGGCGCACTGGGCGTCAGTATCGCCTTCACCTCTTCCGACCTCGAAGACCCTGAGTCCGAGGCCGAGGAGAACCTGACCGCCAATCTGGTCGAGCTGGGGCTCTACTGGCGTGCCCAGGGCCAATACTGGACGACCTGGGCCCGGGCTGCCGCCGGCTACGCCTCGTTCGAGGCCGACCGTCAGTTCGTCGGGGGTGGGCTGAACATCCGGAACGAGTCGAGCTGGAACGGCTTCACCCTGGCCGCCGCCGGTGGCGCGTCCTACGAGCGCGAATACGGCCGGTTCACCCTGCGTCCCGAGGTCTATGCCGAATATTTCTCGCTGAGCGAGGATGCCCGCGAAGAAGTTGGCGGCGGGGCCGGGTTCGACCTGATCATCGATGAGCGGGATGGTCACATGTTCTCGGCCGTGGCTGCCATGAACATTGCCTACACAATCGACGAGGACAGCTGGCTCAAACCGGAATTCCGCATCGGCTGGCGTCAGAACATCTCGGTCGATCCGGGATCCACGATTGCCCGTTTCGCCAGCGGTGGCCCGTCGTTCAGCCTCGACCCCGATACCATTGAGGGCGGTGGCCCGATCATCGGCGTCCGTCTGAATGTCGGCAACGAACTGGGCATGCTGAGCGTCAGCGCGGATGCCGAAATGATCGGCGACTACATGCGCTACATGCTGCTGCTGCGGGCCAGCTTCCGCTTCTAGGGCCGGGACGACACAGACAAAGGGCCGCTGGATTGCTCCGGCGGCCCTTTTCTTTTGTGGTGGGCGGCGAGGGGTTCGAACCCCCGACCCCCTCGGTGTAAACGAGGTGCTCTGACCAGCTGAGCTAGCCGCCCGTCTCCGTGGCTATGCCTGCGCGGGCTCAGCCGTTCAAGGCGCTTTTCAACCCTTCACCCGGTCGGAACCGGACCGTCCGCGTGGCCGGGTGGATCAGTCGCTCCCCGGTGGCGGGGTGGCGCCCTTCTCTTTCCGGCCGGTCAGCCGGAACGAAGGCCCCGAAGCCGGTCAGACGCACCGTCCGCCCCTCGGCCAGCCCTTCAGTGATGCCGTCCAGCATGGCATCGAGCGCGGCCCGCGCCTGATCGGGCGTGAGGTCGGCGGCCCGCGCGATACGACCGACCAGCTCCGGCCGCGACATCAGTGGCTGATGACGGCGTCGGGGCCCGGCTCGGCGCCTGGCATCCGCGACGGCAGGGGATCGGTCGCCTCGTCCCATTCGACGGGAGTCAGCGTTCCGACCAGGGCCCACTTCAGCGCCTCGTCAGCGGTCGACACCGGCACGATCTCCAGCGCTTCCTTGACGTTGTCGGGCACGTCGGCGAGGTCCTTCTCGTTCTCCTGCGGGATCAGCACCGTCTTGACCCCCGAGCGGAGCGCCGCCAGCAGCTTTTCCTTCAGGCCGCCGATGGCCGTGACCCGACCACGCAGGGTGATTTCCCCGGTCATGGCGATGTCCTTGCGCACCGGAATGCCGGTCAGGACCGAGACCATGGCAACCGTCATGGCCACACCGGCCGACGGACCGTCCTTGGGCGTCGCGCCATCCGGCACGTGGACGTGGATGTCGGTCTTTTCAAAGACCGGCGGCTTCACGCCAAAGGTCAGAGCCCGGGCGCGGACATAGCTGGCCGCCGCCGAGATCGACTCCTTCATCACCTCCTTGAGGTTGCCGGTCACGGTCATGCGTCCGCGGCCCGGCATCTTGATCGCCTCGATGGTCAGGATGTCGCCGCCGAACTCGGTCCAGGCCAGACCGGTAACGATCCCGACCTGGTCCTCCTCGTCCGTCTCGCCATAGCGGTACTTTCGAACGCCCGCGTACTCGGACAGCTTGTCCGCATCGACGGTGATGGTCAGCAGCTTGCCGCGCGCCATCTCTCGCACGGCCTTGCGGGCCAGTCCGCCGAGCGCACGCTCCAGCGACCGAACACCGGCCTCGCGGGTATAGTAGCGGATCAGATCGCGGATCGTCTCGTCCTGCACAATCCACTCGCCGTCCTTGAGGCCGTGATCTTTGGTCAACTTGGGCAGCAGGTGCCGCTTGGCGATCTCGACCTTCTCGTCCTCGGTGTAGCCGGCCACCCGGATCACTTCCATGCGGTCCAGCAGGGGCTGGGGCATGTTCAGACTGTTGGCCGTGGTCACGAACATGACGTTCGACAGGTCGTAATCGACCTCGAGATAGTGGTCGCCGAAATTGGCGTTCTGGGCCGGATCCAGCACCTCGAGCAGAGCCGACGACGGGTCACCGCGCCAGTCGGCGCCCAGCTTGTCGATCTCATCCAGCAGGATGAAGGCGTTCGTGGTCTTGGCCTTCTTCATCGACTGGATGATCTTGCCCGGCATGGACCCGATGTAGGTCCGGCGATGGCCGCGGATCTCGGCCTCATCGCGCACGCCGCCCAGCGACATGCGGACGTATTCCCGGCCGGTCGCCTTGGCGATCGACTTGGCCAGCGAGGTCTTGCCGACACCCGGAGGGCCGACGAGGCACAGGATCGGACCCTTCAGGCTGTTGGTGCGCGCCTGCACGGCCAGATATTCGATGATCCGTTCCTTGACCTTCTCCAGACCATAGTGGTCCTCTTCGAGGATCGCTTCAGCCTTGTCGAGATTGATGGTCTTGGCCCGGGCCTTGCCCCAGGGAATGCCCAGCAGCCAGTCGAGATAGTTACGGACCACCGTCGACTCTGCCGACATGGGGCTCATGTTGCGCAGCTTCTTGACCTCGGTGTCCGCCTTGGCCCGCGCTTCCTTGGACAGGCGCGTCTTGCGGATGCGCTTTTCCAGCTCCATCACCTCGTCGCGCGCGTCGTCGGTCTCGCCCAGCTCGCGCTGGATCGCCTTCATCTGCTCGTTCAGATAATATTCGCGCTGGGTCTTCTCCATTTGGCGCTTCACGCGCGAGCGGATCTTCTTCTCGACCTGGAGGACGCTGATCTCGCCCTCCATCAGGGCATAGACCCCCTCCAGCCGCGCCGGCACATCTATGGTTTCCAGCAGCGTCTGCTTGTCAGCGATCTTGACCGACAGGTGCGCGGCCACCGAGTCGGCCAGCTTCGACGCGTCGGTGATCTGCGGGATGGAGGTCAGCGCTTCGGGCGGCACCTTCTTGTTGAGCTTCACATAGCTTTCGAACTGTTCGACCACTGCGCGCGACAGCGCTTCGGCGCGCGCCGGATCGGTCGATTCATCGACGATGTCCTCGGCTTCGGCTTCGAAATAGTCGGCCTGGTCGGTGAAACGCACCAGACGCGCCCGCCCCTTGCCCTCAACCAGCACCTTGACCGTGCCGTCCGGCAGTTTCAGCAGCTGCAGCACATTGGCCAGCACGCCGATCGAGTAGATGGCATCAGGACCCGGGTCGTCGTCGACCGAGTTTTTCTGGGTCGCCAGCAGGATCTGCTTTTCGCCCTTCATAATCTCGTCGAGCGCCCGCACGGATTTCTCGCGCCCGACGAACAGGGGCACGACCATGTGCGGAAACACCACGATATCGCGGAGCGGCAGGACGGGAAGGGTCTTGGTCTCGGACATTCTACTCTCCTGGCCGACGTCGCTACGTCTGGCCCACACGGCATTTCCCGATAGCGGCGAAATACCTCCTCGTCCCCGACACTCGGCGGACATCACGGAGAAAGTATGTGGCGCTTCGTCCGTCGTGTTCAAGACGGCAATGATATCCGCCCACAGACCGGATCAGCGGCGAGGCGTCGCTCCGAGGGCCTCTCGACAGGCCTCTGCCTCATCGACGAGGGCCTGCCTCTGTTCGGGCGCCCACCGTTCCAGCGTCCGGAACGGCATGGCCAGCCGGGGATTGTCCCGAAGCGTTTTCCGGTTTCGCTCCAGAAAGCCCCAGTAGAGGCGGTTGAAGGGACAGGCCCCCTCCCCCGTCTTCTGCTTCACGCTGTAGCGACATCCGGCGCAGTAGTCGCTCATCCGGTCGATATAGGCCCCGGACGCGGCATAGGGCTTTGACCCCACGATGCCGCCGTCGGCAAAGGTTGCCATGCCCCGGGTGTTCGGCATCTCCACCCATTCGAAGGCATCGGCAAAGACGACCATGTACCAGTCGTCGACCGGATCCGGATGCACGCCCAGCAGCATGGCCAGATTGCCCGTCACCATCAGCCGCTGGATGTGGTGGGCGTAGGCATGCTTGCGGGCCTGGGTCACGACATCGGCCACGCAGGCCATGTCCGTGTCTCCCGACCAGTAGAACCACGGCAGGGTCCGGTCGGCATCAAGGGCATTGCGATGGCGGTATTCCGGCACCTTCAGCCAGTAGATGCCTCGCACGAACTCGCGCCAGCCCAGCACCTGACGGATGAAACCCTCGACGGCATTCATAGGGACCCGGCCCTTGCGATACTCGGCTTCGGCCCGGCGACAAACATCCAGCGGATCCAGAAGGCCAAGGTTGAGCGACGTCGAGATCAGGCTGTGCCACAGGAAGGCCTCGCCCTCGGCCATGGCGTCCTGCCAGTCGCCAAACGACGGCAGGATGTCCGCCAGAAAGTGCGACAGGGCGGCTTCGGCCTGCTCATGCGTCACCGGCCAGTCGAAGCTGTCCAGATCGCCGAAATGATCGGAGAACCGGCTCTCGACCAGCGCCATGACCTGGCGAGTGGCCGCGTCGGGCGCGAAGCGTTTGCGGCGCGGTGCCGCGATGCCGGTCGGCAGCTTCTTGCGGTTCTCGGCGTCATAGTTCCACTGCCCGCCTTCGGGCTGGTCGCCGTCCATCAGCAGGCCCGTCTCGCGGCGCATCTCGCGATAGAAGTACTCCATGCGCAGCTGGCGCTTGCCCTGAGCCCAGGTCTGGAAGCGACCGGATGAGCAGATGAAGCGGCTATCCTCACACGCCTCGACGGGCACGGACAGGCGCTCTGCGACTGCATTGAGGGCCTGCTCCAGCCGCCATTCGCCGCACAGGGTGCGGATCAGGCGGTCGCAACCGGTCTCGGCAATGGCCCGCTCGATCTCGCCCGCAATCGAGCCGGTATTGTCGGGATCGTCGAGCGCCACATAGCGGACCGTATGGCCCGCAGCCCGGAGGCGGTCGGCGAAGGCGCGCATGGCCGCGAGGACCAGAACGATCTTCTGCTTGTGGTGGCGGACATAGGTGGCTTCGTCAGCCACCTCGGCCATCAGGACCGTGTCGCCCGGACCGATGTCGGCCAGGGCGCTCAGATCATCGCTGAGCTGGTCGCCGAGGACCAGACGAAGCGCGCCCACGGCCGGTCGTCAGGCCGCGCCGTCGGCCTTTTTCTTCTTGTCGGCATAGATGAGCAGCGGCTGCGCCTTGCCCTCGATGACCTCGGCGTTGACCACGCACTCCTCGACGCCTTCGAAGGTCGGCAGCTCGAACATGGTTTCGAGCAGGATCCCTTCCAGGATCGAACGCAGGCCGCGGGCCCCCGTCTTGCGCTTGATGGCCTTGCCGGCGACCGCGTTCAGCGCGTCATCGGTGAACGTCAGTTCGACGTTCTCCATCTCGAACAGGCGCTTGTATTGCTTGACCAGGGCGTTCTTGGGCTGGGTCAGGATGGTGACCAGCGCTTCCTCGTCCAGATCCTCAAGCGTGGCCAGCACAGGCAGACGGCCGATGAACTCGGGGATCAGGCCGAAGCGCATCAGATCATCGGGCTCGACCTGCTTCAGCACGTCGCCCATGCGGCGCTCGTCGACTTCCTTGACCTTGGCGCCGAAGCCGATCGAGGCCCCTTCGCCCCGGGCGGAAATCACCTTTTCGAGGCCGGCGAATGCACCGCCGACGATGAACAGGATGTTGGCGGTGTCGACCTGCAGGAACTCCTGCTGGGGATGCTTGCGGCCGCCCTGCGGGGGAACGGAGGCGACGGTGCCTTCCATGATCTTCAGAAGGGCCTGCTGCACGCCCTCGCCCGAGACGTCGCGGGTGATCGAGGGATTGTCCGACTTGCGCGAAATCTTGTCGATCTCGTCGATGTAGACGATGCCGCGCTGGGCCCGCTCGACGTTGTAGTCCGACGCCTGCAGCAGCTTCAGAATGATGTTCTCGACGTCTTCACCGACATAACCGGCTTCGGTCAGGGTCGTGGCGTCGGCCATGGTGAAGGGCACGTCGATGATGCGCGCCAGCGTCTGGGCCAGCAGCGTCTTGCCCGAGCCGGTCGGCCCGATCAGCATGATGTTCGACTTGGCCAGTTCGACGTCGTTGTTCTTGGCCGCGTGGTTCAGGCGCTTGTAGTGGTTGTGGACCGCGACCGAGAGGACCTTCTTGGCGTGGCTCTGACCGATCACATAGTCGTCGAGGACCTCGCGGATTTCCTTGGGCGTCGGCACGCCGTCCTTGGCCTTGACGAAGCCGATCTTGTGCTCTTCGCGGATGATATCCATGCACAGTTCGACGCATTCATCGCAGATGAACACCGTCGGCCCGGCAATCAGCTTGCGGACCTCGTGCTGGCTCTTGCCGCAAAACGAGCAATAGAGCGTGCTTTTAGCGTCTGTACCGGCGGCTTTGGTCATCGACCCTTCTCACTTCCACGAACCCGCCATACTGGGAATTCGCGCTTCCTGCGAACCTGATTCCGAAAGGATAGGTCCGAAGGTCTTCAAAAATTGACAATCCCCTATCCGGGGCGAGGCGACAACCCCATCCGGTCATCCGGAATGGGGAGTATCCCTGTTTTCGACTTGACCTGTCATCAAGGCGAAGTTCTGACATAGGGATCAAGCCCGCCCACCGCCAGACCAGATGAGTGTTCGTTCTGCCCCAGTCCCCTTCCCTTTCCGGCCCGCTTGTCGCGTTTGACTTTGACGGCACCCTGACTGTGTCCGACAGTTTCACGGCCTTCCTGCGCTGGCGGGCGGGAACCACCGGCTGGCTGGCGGGTCTGGCCGCGCTGGCGCCGGCCACGGCGCGTTATCTGGTCGACCGGGACCGGGGGCGGATCAAGGCGGCTGCGGTGGCGCAGTTTCTGGACGGCGTCGAGGTCCTGCAGCTGTCCGAAGAGGCCGAACGCTTCGCCGATCAGGTCTGGCACCGGTTCATGCGACCCGATGCCCTGGCCTGCTGGGAGGACTGGGGCAAGAAGGGTGCGCACCGGGTCATCGTCACGGCCTCGCCCGCGCTGACGGTGGCGCCGTTCGCCCGGCGGTTGGGGGCCGAGGCTCTGCTGGGCACAGAGCTGGCCCTTGATGACGACGGCCGCGTCACCGGAGCCTTCGTCGGCGAGAACTGTCGCGGCGAGGAAAAGGTCGAGCGACTGATCCGCGCCTATGGCCCCGATGTCGTGCTGGAGGCCGCCTATGGCGATACCTCGGGCGATGCCGAGATGCTGGCCCGGGCGGCCCATCCCGGTTTTCGCCGCTTTCGGCAGCGACCCTGAGGCCATGCGACGTCTTCTGGCCAGCCTGTTCCTGCTCGCCCTTTCGGCTGCGCCTGCCATGGCGCAGGAATCGGCCGCCCGCACACGCCCGTCATTCGCCGTGGACGCGGATGGAGAGCGGCTGGTGGCGAACGCCCGGCTGGACTGCAGCGTCCGGGAGGTCGACCTGCGCGGTTACGACGGCAATGGCGACGGGCTGTACGAGATCGCCTGTCGTGAGGGCGCGGGCTATCTGATCCTCGACGCCCGCCCGGCCGTGGTGCACCCGTGCCTGATGCTGCAGGGCATCCGGCTGGATCAGCGACCGAACCGGATGCGGCAGGCCACGCCCCAGTGCCAGCTGGTCGGCAATACGGATCCGGTGCCGGAGTTGATGGCCCGGGCCCGGGACGCCGGGATCGACTGCGAGATCGATGCGGTGGCGGTACTGGGGCTGGATGCCGACCGCCATCCGTTGATCGAGGTCGGCTGCCGGAACCGCGACGGGGCCTGGCTGGAGGATGCGGACAGCCGGACGGTGACCGCCTGCCTGATCGTCGACGCCCAGGGCGGCGAGTGCGGCTTCACCGACGCCGCCGAGAGAGCCCGCGAGGTCGGCCTCTGGCTGGCCGGGACAGAGGTTTCGAACTGCGACGTCACCGAGGCGCTGTTCCGGGGTCGGACCGCAGACGCCGAGGTCTATGAAGTCCGTTGCGGGGTGGGCGACGGCCTGACGTTTGAGCGGACCGGTGACGGCCGACTGATCGACATACGTTCGTGTGAGGAGAGCGCGGCGGTCGGGCGTCCGTGTGCGCTCACTCCTCTTCCAGCTGACCACGATAGGCGCTGAGGATCGCCTGGGTGATGGACTGGACCTGGGCCATGGTGCTGATCCGGCCCGGGCGCGTGGCATAGATGCCTTCCATATAGGCCCGGTCCCAGCCGGACAGGCCGGCAATGCTGTCGGGCTGTTCGAACAGGTTCAGGATGGTCTCGTAGCGCCCCGTATCGGCGTCCGGATTGACCTGGACCAGAGCGACCATGGCGACGTAATCGCCCAGCTGCTCCAGCGAAACACCGCCCAGTTTGTCGACGTCGATGATCACGAACGAGCGCATCATCCGGTCCTCGACAGAGGACTGGATGCGCGACGCAACCGGCACCCGTGTAATCGGCGCGTACCCAAGCGCGTCCTGCCGGGGATCAAGGTTCGGCATGGGTCGCATTTCGCCGGGTAAACGGACCGTCCGCTGACCGGTCTCGGAGTCCGTCGGCATGCTGACATGCCACCAGCGCACCGGACGATCCGCGCTCGTGAAATCTTCGAACGCTGCCCGCCCCCGGTCCATACCCGATCCGCCGACCCGAAACAGGCGCGGACGCATCTCGACAAACTCGCGGGTAAAGCTGGCGCCATCGGTCGTGCCGATGATCAGGATGCTGGGTTCACAGCCGGGCTGCCCGGCGGAAAGGCCGAGGTCGCGGGCGACATCAGAGACGCGGTCGATCAGATACTGCGCGACCTCTGGATCGAAATTGGCGGCCCCGACGCACACCCCTTCACGCCAGCGCGCCGGTCCGCGACCCCGGGCAGGGGCCGCGACCTCACGGACGTACTCGGCGGTGCGTTCCTCCAGCCGGGTGCCCTCGACCACAATGTCCTCGAGCCGATAGACGGTCGGATCCTGGGGCGGAGCCGGCGCGACCGGAGGATCCTGGAACGCCGACACCGCAAGCGCAGCCGCCATAAGGGAACCGATCATTCCGACCTCCGTACCGGCGGCCCATCAGGGCCCACCGAATGTTGTGACGGCAGACCTTATACGGTCCTGATGCCGTCTGCATCGGCTTGCTGGCGCCTGTCGCAAACGTGATCGACAATGCCCCAGGCCCCCTGCTAGCGGCCGTCAGCGTCCACATCGAAGACCACGACCTTGCCGCGCGAGGTCGGATCCCAGCCTGCCGCAATCGCCGAAGCCACCGCATTGCGGACGCTTTCGACATTGATCCTCTGGCGCTCGAAATTGGGAATGCCGTTGGCCCGCATGATCATCGGAAACATGACGATCGCCTCGCGCTGGGCGCCCTTCTGCCGCAGGGCAATTCCGATCCCTTGCCATTCATTGCCTGTGGTCCGCTGCGGCTGACGCCGCACCTCCCATTCGTAGTCCTCGCCGTCTACCTGGACGACACCCTTGAGATCACGCGTGTGTTGCATCAGCGGACCCTAGCACGGCACCGGACGGAGCCGGTCAGACCGTCTTGATGCCGTCTTCGTCAGCCTGCTGGCGGCGATCATAGACGTGATCGACGATGCCCCAGCTCTTGGCCTCATCCGCGCTCATGAAATGGTCGCGGTCGAGGGTCTTTTCGACTTCCTCATAGGTGCGGCCGGTGTGGTGGACGTAGATTTCGTTCAGGCGGCGCTTGGTCTTGATGATGTCCTCGGCGTGACGCTCGATGTCCGAGGCGGTGCCGCGGAAGCCACCCGAGGGCTGGTGGACCATGATGCGCGCGTTCGGCAGGGCGATCCGGTGCCCGGCCTCGCCCGCCGTCAGGATCAGCGAACCGGCCGATGCAGCCATGCCCATGACCACCGTCGAGACCGGCGACTTGATGTATTGCATGGTGTCGTAAATCGCGAGCGCCGAGGTCACCTGACCGCCGGGGCTGTTGATATACATGCTGATTTCCTTCTTCGGGTTTTCCGATTCCAGATACAGCAGCTGGGCGCAGATCAGGCTGGCCATGCCGTCCTCGAACGGACCGGTCAGGAAGATGATCCGCTCACGCAGCAGGCGCGAGAAGATGTCGAACGCGCGCTCACCCCGGCTGGACTGCTCGACCACCATGGGCACGAGGTTCATGTTCATCAGTTCGATCGGATCGCGCATGAAGGCCTTCTTGACTGCAGAGGGGGCGCGACTCGGCGGTCGTGCCCGTATGAGACCCGGAATATCGCGATGCGAGGGACCCGGCGCAAGGCGCGTCAGTTTTCGGGCGCCGCCTCCTGCTCCGCGCGCAGGTCCCGGGCGAGGTCCGACGCGATGCTGGACGCCAGCACCGCCGGGTTGCGGCGCAGCGCCCGGTCGTCCCGGTAAAGGGCCTCAAGGAAGGCCAGATCCCAGTCCGTCATGCTGTCGGTAGCGGCGGGATTGTCCAGCACATTCAGAATGGTGGGGAAGCCAGCGATCTCGCCCCGCGGATCAATCTGGGCCAGGGACACCATCGACAGATAGTCCGCCAGCTGGGGCGCGGTCAGGTGGGCGACGCCGTCCACATCGACGATCACAATGACCTTGTTCAGGTCGTCGCGGATGATGGTGGTCAGCAGCGACCCGAAGGTGCTGATTGAGGGGGCCGAGGGATTGCCCTCATTGTCCGTCTCGCCGGGAATACGCACGGCGATCCGGCCCGTCTCGGAATTGATCGGCAGGGCCATGTGCCACCAGCGCACCGGGGCATCGCCTTCCTGAAAGCGGCCGAGGGCCGCGCGGCCGAGGTCCATCCCCGATCCACCGACGCGGAAGGCCGACGGTTCGGCCTCGACCATGGCGCGCGCCATCGTCGCCCCGTCATCGGCAAAGGTGATGATGACATTGGGCGAACAGCCCGGCGCGCCGATCTCCAGCCCGAGATCCTCGGCCCGGGTCGAGATGACATCGGCCAGATACTGGGCCGCCTCGCCGCGCAGATTGACCACGCCGACACAGACGGTATCGCGCCAGCGGGCCAGGCCCCGGCCCCGCGCGGGCACCGACAGGCTGTAGACGAAGTCGCGGGCCGCCTCGTCCAGCGGACGGCCCAGGACGACAATGTCATCGACGCGGGTTCCGGTGGGATCCTGGACCGGCGGGTCCTGCACCGGCGGATCCTGGGGCGCGGCCGTGGCCAGCAGGGCAGCGAGGGCAGTGGCAGCCAGCATGGAGAACTCCGGACAGATACAGGCGGGGACGCAGTGCCCCTCAAACGCGCCAAGGCCATAAAGCCGTCGCCCCCGCGAAGCGCATTACATCGTTGTAATGTCAGGCGGTGAAGCGGGCACGCCAAAACCCCTCTCGCCCGGGGAGCAGAGGATACGGAGAGGCGGGCGGCGCATGGGCCGGGGGCCCGGAACCGTATGCTCCCGTGCTTTCGCCGTAGGGAGCGTGTGTGAGTTTCGGCACCTGGCCTGGCACCGCCCCGGTCGGTTCACGCGAGCGCCTGGGGGGACTGTCTCTTCCGCCGGGGGTCGGGCACCCGGATGCTTGTGCGCCCGACTTCGCCTGTCCCGGTTCGACAGCATATCCCAGTCTCTCGGCCCGCGACGGGCGGAGCGTCCAGAAACGCCCCGGACCCCGGGGTTTCGCCCCGGGCAGTCCCGCTCGACCGGCCCCCGCCGCCGCTTCAGTGCCTGGGTCCCGAGGCGCCTCTCCTGCGACGGAGACGGGCAGAGGGTGGCACACCGCTGCACCTGGTCGGGAAGAACGGTACGAGAAACGGTGGGGGCGTTGAAAGGGTTGGGAAATTTGCGGGCGGCTATCGCACCATCTGTCTCCTCCCTAGCAAAGCTGGAGAGGTGGATCGGATGCGAAGCAGCCGAGACGGAGGGGCTCTTGAGGGCGTGCCTGTGGTGGAGAACCCCTCCACCGCCCCGCGGTCCCTCTCCCCATCATGGTGGGGAGGAGACGGAAAAACTTCCCTCGCAGGAAGCCGCTCAGCCCTCGATCGGGCCGGAGGGGGACAGCCGGCGGGGGATGGCGCGCATGGCGTGGACGAGGGCGAGGGCGCGGCCGGCGGGGGTGGGGTCGATGGCGGCGATGTGGTCGAGGCGGCGGCGCACCTTGGCCAGCGGGGCATCGGCGCCCGAAGCCCAGGCGGTCGAGCCGAGGGTCATCAGGCCCCTGCCCTTCCCCTCGACCAGGGTGAGGCCGACACCGACCTGTTTGCGGATCGAGGCCCAAGGCTGTTTGTAATGGTCGTGGCCGGGTCCGAGGTCATAGGTCGTGATTCCAAGCCGGGGCATGGCGCGGATGGCCTGATCGAGGAAGGCGTTGCCCGGCGACACATGCGCCAGCGACGGATTGGTCGAGGCGATCCACGGGTGATAGGTGCCCCCGCCGAACACGCCGAAATGGCCGCCGACGAGGGTGTCGCCCGCGTGCAGGGTCAGCATGAGGCCGCGGAAATGGGGCGTGTCCGCCTCGAACAGCTCGGCCATCAGGGCGCGCACCCAGAGCGGGCGCAGCACGTCCTGAAGCCCGGTGCGTTGGAACTGTTCGGACTTCCACGACAGCAGGGCGGCGAGGTCGTCACGGGACCGGCTCTGGTCAAAGCGCAGGGGGCCAAGCTCGGCGAGGCGGTTGGACAGCCGTCGCCAGTTCTTGAACTTCTTGGGACTGGCGGCGCGCATGGACTCGACGTGGGCCTCCGGACCGTCGGGCGTCTCGATGGCAAAAGCGTCCGGCCCGGTACCGACCGGCGGGAACAGGCCATAGGGATCGACCAGACCGATGTGTCGGAAGGCGCCGATGCCCGACAAGGTCAGGGCCTGCGGGCCATCCATGCCGGGCGCAGGCCCGGTGATGAGAGCGTGATAGTCGGAAAAGGGGGCGCCCAGCGGGCGGGCAAAGCCGCCGGGACGCCGGTGCAGGCCCAGAAAGCCGATGATCTCGTCTCCACGGCGATAGGTGACGACCTCGGCATCGGCGCGGACCCGCCCGATGGCGCGGGCGAAGTCCGGCCCCATCAGCGGATTGGCAAAGGCCGTCTGCTGTCCCTGAAAGGCACGCCAGACGTCGGCTTCCCGGTCGGGAAGGTCCGTCGCGGGACGGCGGGTGGCGATGATCTGTGCCATTGCGGGAGGCTTTCAGGGCAAACGGTGGACGCTGGCCCGCCCCCTGCAAGACCCTGACCGAAAGCCGGCTCAGTTCAGAGCGAACAGCCGCTGGTACCGACCGAGAGCGGGCTCGGAGAGGCGCACGCTGATCTCGAGGCGGCCGTCGGCGTCTTCGGTGCGGGCGGTGATGCGGCCGTGCTCATAGAGCCAGGCGAGGGCTTCACCGTCCTGGGGCTCGAGGGTCAGGTGGATTTCGGGGTCCGTATCGATGCGTTCGGCGATGGCCTGACGCAGGGCCTCAAGCCCCTCGCCCGTCAGGGCAGAGACGGCGACCGCGCCCTCGGTCCGGGCGCGGGTGACCATGGCGGCGTGGGTCTCGGGGTCGAGGCGGTCGATCTTGTTCCAGACCTCGAGGGTGCGGACCTGGAGCGAGGCCTCTTCCTCGCCCTCTGCAGGGGCGATGCGGGCCAGAACCTCTTCGACGTCCTTGGCCTCGGCGTCCGTCTCGGGGCTGGAGATGTCGCGGACGTGCAGGATCAGATCGGCTTCGGCCACCTCCTCAAGCGTGGCGCGGAAGCTCTCGACCAGTTCGTGCGGCAGGTCGGAAATGAAGCCCACGGTGTCGGCGATCAGGGCCGACCGCCCCTGCGGCAGGCGGATCATGCGCTGGGTCGGGTCGAGGGTGGCAAACAGCAGGTCCTTTGCCACCACCTCGGCCCCGGTCAGGTGGTTGAACAGGGTCGACTTGCCCGCATTGGTGTAGCCGACCAGGGCGACGGTCGGGAACGGCACCTTCTTGCGCGCGGTGCGGTGCAGTCCCCGGGTGCGACGGACGTCCTGGAGGTCGGTCCTGAGCTTGACGATGCGGTCGGCGATCAGGCGGCGGTCCAGCTCGATCTGGGTTTCGCCGGGACCGCCGGTCGAGCCCGTGCCGCCGCGCTGGCGTTCCAGGTGGGTCCATGTGCGGACGAGGCGCGAGCGCTCGTATTCCAGCCGGGCCAGCTCGACCTGCAGCCGGCCTTCCCGCGTGCGGGCCCGCCTGCCGAAGATCTCGAGGATCAGGCCGGTGCGGTCGATGACCTTGGCCTCCCACGCTTTTTCCAGATTGCGCTGCTGGACCGGGGTCAGGGCGTCGTCGATGACGACGACCTCGGCCTCGGCCGCGCGCACGAGGGCGGCCATTTCGTCGACCTTGCCCGAGCCGAACAGGGTGGCCGGCGTGGTGCGGCGAAGGGCGATGACCTCCTGGCCGCGGACGTCGAGGTCCAGCGCCTGGGCCAGACCCACGGCCTCGTCCAGCCGATCCTGTGGACGGCGGCCCCCTGCCCGGCCAGCCGAGCGATCAGGGTGGAGCACAAGCGCCCGAACGGGCGGAGCGGTATGGTCGATCAGCGGTGAAGACACGCAGGTTCCGGGCTTTGAATGGACGAAAGCGTCCCGTCCGCGAACGCACGGACAGGACCACAGGCTCCCTCAGCGCTCCGGACCAGACGGATCAGTCCTGATCTTCCGGCTCGCGCAGATCGACCGGAGCCGAGGGCATGATGGTGGAGATGGCGTGCTTGTAGACCAATTGCGACTGGCCATCGCGACGCAGCAGCACGCAGAAATTGTCGAACCAGGTAACGATGCCCTGCAGCTTGACGCCGTTGACGAGGAAGATGGTCAGCGGGGTCTTGGTCTTGCGGACCGTGTTGAGGAAGGTGTCCTGAAGGTTCTGACGCTTGTCTTGCGACATGGCAGGTTGATCCTGTTCTTGCTTGTTGTCCGGCAGGGGGAGCGCCGGAGCCGCGATGTGCCGCGACGGGGCGACCTTAGTCACCGGCATCGGCGACGGCAACCGCGTGCGGGTTAAACCGCGCCGTCGCGGGCGGCGTCGAGATAGGCTTCGCGGAGGCGGCGGGTGACGGGGCCGGGCTTGCCGGTTCCGATCTTTGTGCCATCGATGGATATGGCGGGCAGGACGAAGGCGCCGGCGGCGGTGAAGAAGGCCTCCTGGGCCGCCTTTGCCTCCTCGACGGTGAAGGCGCGTTCCTCGAACGGAATGCCCTCGTCCTTGATGATCTGCATCAGGGTCGAGCGGGTGCAGCCGCGCAGGATGTTGGCCTGGGTGTCGCGGGTGCGCAGGACGCCGTCGGCATCGATGATCCAGGCATTGGTCGAGGTGCCCTCGGTGACCAGACCCAGCTCGTCGACCAGCCAGCATTCATAGGCGCCGACCTCGCGCGCAGCCTGTTTGGCCAGCACATTGGGCAACAGGCCGACGGTCTTGATGTCGCAACGGCCCCAGCGCAGGTCGGGGCGGGTGACGACGGCCACGCCCTTTTTTGCTGTGGCCTCGGCCTTGACCTGATCGACGCGGCGCGAGGTGACGATGACGCTGGGCGGGGTGTCTGCGGACGGAAACGGATGGTCGCGGCGGGCCGTGCCGCGCGTGATCTGCAGATAGACGATGCCGTCGTCTACGCGATTGCGGCGGATGGTTTCCTTGAGGACGATGGTCAGGGCCTGGGGCGTCATCGGCATGCGGATACGCAGTTCCGACAGGCTGCGCTGCAGGCGGGTCATATGGCCCTCGAAGTCGGCCAGCCGACCGTCGAATACGGACCAGACCTCATAGACACCGTCGGCGAACTGGAAGCCCCGGTCCTCGATATGGACGACCGCCCCGGTGTGGGGCAGGTACTGGCCGTTGACGTAGGCGATGCGGGACATCAGGCGTTGTCACCTTCCGTTTCGTCATCGCCACCGCGCGCGGGGGAGACGCCCAGAGACTTCAGCTTGCGGTGCAGGGCCGAGCGCTCCATGCCGATGAAGCCCGCCGTGCGCGAGATATTGCCGCCGAAGCGCATGATCTGGGCGGCCAGATATTCGCGCTCGAACACCTCACGCGCCTCGCGCAGCGGCAGGGCGATGATTCGCTCATTGCCCATCGACAGGGTGGCGTTGTCCGAAGGGCCGTCCTGGGGAAGCATGTCGGCGGTGATCGGCTCGGACGGATCGCCGGTGGCGAGGATCAGCAGGCGTTCGATGTTGTTGCGCAGCTGGCGGACGTTGCCGGGCCAGGGGTTGACCTGCATGACCGCGACCGCGTCGTCGCCGATGCGCCGGCGGGGCAGACCCTGGGAGATGCAGATGCTCTCGGTGAAATGCTCGATCATTTCGGCGATGTCCTCGCGGCGCTCGGTCAGGGGCGGGACGCGGATCGGCACGACGGCGAGGCGGTGGAACAGGTCCTCGCGGAAGCGGCCCTCGTCGATCTCCTGCTTCAGGTCGCGCGAGGAGGAGGTGATGACGCGCACATCGACCTGCACGTCCTGCTCGCCGCCGATGCGGCGGAAGCGCTGTTCGACCAGCACGCGCAGGATGCGGCTCTGACTCTCGCGCGGCATGTCGGCGACCTCGTCGAGGTAGAGGGTGCCGTTGTGGGCGCGCTCGAACACACCGATCTTGCTGGGGCGGCCGTCGACGCCCTCCTCCCCGAACAGTTCGAGGTCGAGACGTTCGGGCGTCATGCCGGCGGCGGCGATGGCCACGAACTCGGACCGGCCGCGCGGGCTGGCCTCATGGATCTGGCGGGCCACCAGCTCCTTGCCGGAACCGGGCGGGCCTGAGATCAGCACGCGGCTGTTGGCGGGGGCGACCTTGGAGATGGTGTTGCGCAGGGCGACCGCGGCGGCCGACTTGCCGATGATGCCGGTCGGCGTCATGGCCTGGGCGCGCAGCTGGCGATTTTCGCGCTTGAGCGAGGCGGCCTCGAGCGCGCGCTGGATGACCACCACCAGCCGGTCGGACTTGAACGGCTTTTCGATGAAGTCATAGGCACCGCGCTGCAGGGCGCTGACGGCGGTCTCGATATTGCCGTGACCCGAGATCATGACGACCGGCAGGTCGGGGTCGATGGTGCGGATGATGTCGAGCAACTCCAGCCCGTCGATGCCGCCCCCCTGCATCCAGATGTCCAGCAGGGCCAGCGACGGCTTGCGCGCGCGAATGGCAGCGAGGGCCTCGTCAGAATTGGAGGCGGTGCGGATCGAATGCCCCTCATCTTCGAGCAGGCCGGCGACCAGGTCGCGGATGTCGGCCTCGTCGTCGACGACCAGTATGTCGGCTCCGTTGCTTTTCATGAGCTCTCTCTATTCAGCCGCGGGGATGGTGGAGGGGGAAGGGGTGGCAGGCACGGTCCCGGTCCGGGAGGGCGCCTTGAGCGGGAAGACCAGACAGACCCGGGCTCCCCTCAGCGTTTCGGCATCGGCCAGTTTCAGCTCGCCGCCGTGGTCCTCACAGATACGGCGGACGATGGCGAGGCCCAGCCCTGTGCCCTTGTCGCGCGTGGTGACATAGGGTTCGGTCAGGCGGTCCCGGTCCTTTTCGGGCAGGCCGACGCCGTCGTCCTCGATGACGAAGGTGATCGTGTTCGGGTCGAGGTCCAGCCAGGCGAGGATGGCGGTGCCGGCGTCCGTGTCGCCGGTCATGGCGCGGCGGGCCTGCACCGACTCCCCGGCGTTCTTGAGGATGTTGGTCAGGGCCTGGCCGACCATGCGGCCGTCGCACTGAAGCTCGGTCCTGGGCAGGCCGCGCTGGAGGTCGATGGCGGCGTCGGGCACCGCCACGCGCTGGGCAAAGACCGCCTGACGCAGCAGTTCGGCGGGGTTTTCGGGCGCAAAACGAGGCGCCGGCATGCGGGCGAAGGAGGAGAATTCGTCGACCATGCGGCCGATGTCGCCGACCTGACGGATGATGGTCTCGGTGCAGCGATCAAAGACCTCGACATCATCAACCACCTGCGAGCGGTATTTGCGGCGCAGACGCTCGGCCGACAGCTGGATCGGGGTCAGGGGGTTCTTGATCTCATGGGCGATGCGGCGCGCGACGTCGCGCCAGGCGGCATTGCGCTGGGCCGTGACCAGCCGGGTGATGTCGTCGAAGGTCAGCACCATCTCGCCGCCCAGACCGCCCTCGATCCGGACGCGCAGGCGGCGGGTCTCGCCGTCGCGGGTGACGTCGATGTCTTCCTCGATGTGGGCCTCGGCCCGCTTGAGCAGCTCGCTGAGCTCCGGCGAAAAGGCCGCCAGTTCGCGACCTGTCAGGTCAGCATCGGGCAGGCCCAGCAGTTCGATGGCGCTGGCGTTGATGGCGGAGACGCGGCCCTTGCGATCCAGACCGATGACCCCGGCGCTGACGCCGGACAACACGGTTTCGATGAAGCGACTTCGGCCCTGGGCATCCTCGCTGGCGGCTTTCAAGGCCTCTTGCTGCGCCTGAAGATCGCTGGTCATGCGGTTAAATGCATTAGACAAGGCCGCGATTTCGTGAGGTTCTTTATCGACCGCAACGCGGGCCGAGAGGTCGCCGTCCGCGACCTGATCCGCGGCCTGTGCCAGACGCCCGATCGGCACCGAAATGGCGCTGGCGGCCGACATGCCCAGCCAGACGGCGCCCACGAGAACCAGCAGGGCGGTTTCCAGATAGCTGAGGGCAAAGGCGGTCTGGATGCTGGCGCGGCTTTCCTGGGCCTCGCGATAGGCCTGGATGGACTGCTCGCTGTTGCGCATCTGCGAGATCAGCCCGGGCTGTAGGGGACGGACGGCATAGAGGTAGGCGTCGCCATACCCGGACAGCGGGTAGAGGGTGCGGATGGTGTCGGGGTTTTCGGTGACGCCGCTTGGGGCAATTTCGCCCTGCGCCGCCATTTCAAGATCGCTGCGGGGCGGTCCGACATAGGCGGGAGCGCCCGGCAGTTCGCCGCTGGCCAGAACCCGCCCCTGACCGTCGAGGATATAGAGGGCGGGATAGCCGAAGATGTCCGCCGTCTGGGCCAGAAGGCCGGAGAAGCGGATGCGGCTGGTCTGGAAGTCTGCGCGGGCTTCGGGGGCCGTCAGCTCATTGGCCATGGTCGCGAGGTCGGATTCGAGTTCGAGGCTGACATCGCGGACATAGGCGCGGCCGATATCGGCGCCATTTTCGACCGCCGCGCTGACGTTGACGCTGAACCACTGGTCCACGCCGCGGTTGACCAGCACGCCGAACACCAGGGCGATCAGGATGGCGGGCACCACGGCCACCAGCGAGAACAGGGTCACGAACCGGAGGTGCAGGCGCGCGCCGGCCTGTTTGCGATTGCGGACCAGATCCAGCACCTGGATGCCAACGCCGGACGCCAGTGTCAGGATCAGGACCAGATTGCCCAGAAGAATGTAGAGCACCGCCCGGCTGGTCGCTGCCCGGGCCCCCTCCTCGCCGCCTGCCTCGGGCGCGACGGCCACAAGCCAGATGGCGGCGACGGTGATCAGGAAGGCGACGGCATAGGCCACACCGAACACGGGACGCCCGGCCGGGGTCGAGATACCGGCCCGCAACGCGCCGAGCGCCGCATCCAGCGGCCGGCTTTTAGGCATTTCATCTGCTGTCACAGGGCCGGTCATGCGTCCGGCACCATCCGATACCTGTGGCCGATGATCAACAGGTTAGTTGCGAATATGCGGCACTACGCCGTCCAGAGCTCCGACAGGGACCGGGCCACGGCCTCGGGATCGTCCATGCGGCACAGGCGTGCCTTGGCGGCGCGGCGGTCGGCGGAGTCCGCAGGCCAGGGGGCCTGTTCGATGTACCAGCCGAGGTGTTTGCGGAACATCTTCAGCCCCAGCGGATAGCCATAGAAGTCCAGCGAGGCCTGCATATGGTCGATGACGAGGGTCAGACGGTCAGCACGGACGGGGGCATCGGGACCGGTATCGCCGTTCAGGCCGGCCTCAAGCCGGGCCGCCAGCCACGGCCGGCCATAGACCCCGCGCCCCAGCATCAGGGCATCGGCGCCCGATTGCTCCAGCGCGTCGCGGGCATCCTGAAGCGTCAGCACATCGCCATTGACGACAACGGGGATGGAGACCGCGTCCTTGACCTCGCCCACCGCCTGCCAGTCGGCCTTGCCGGTATAGAATTGCTTGCGGGTGCGGCCATGCACGGTGACGGCCTGGACGCCGATCTGTTCGGCGCGCCGGGCCAGGGTTGCGGCATTGCGGTCGGTGTCGTCCCAGCCCAGACGCATCTTGACGGTGACCGGGCGGCTGACGGCCCCCACGACCGCCTCCATGATGCGGCAGGCGAGATCAGGCACCCGCATCAGGGCCGACCCTGAGGCCGAGCCGGTGACCTCCTTGGCCGGACAGCCGAAGTTGAGGTCGATCAGGTCAGCGCCCGCGCGCTCGGCCATGCGCGCGCCCTCGGCCATGGCCTCGGGATCCCGCCCGACCAGCTGGATGACGGTCAGGGGCAGGCCATCGCCCACCGCCGCCCGGCGGACGACATCCGGGCGACCGCGAGCCAGCTCGGCCGAGGCGACCATTTCGGTGGCGACATAGGGCGCACCGAGGCGCGAGGCCACGCGCCGGAACGGCAGGTCGGTGATCCCCGTCATGGGGGCCATCAGCACCCGGCCGGGCACGGTCACATCGCCGATGGTCAGGTAGGAAGCCATCGGCCCCTATCTTCGCCCAGCCCCCCTCTCGTCAAGTCTGCGACCGCGCCCTAGAAGAGCGGCATGAGATTTCAGGCGGTTGTTGTGGCGGCGGGCTCGGGCTCTCGCGCCGGTGTGGAAAAGCCCTGGGCGGCGCTGGCGGATGTGCCCGTGCTACGCTGGTCGGTGCGCGCGCTGCTGGACGCCGGGGCCGCAGACGTCGTGGTCGTGGTGGGCCCTCATCGTCTGACTGATGTGGGGGACGCGCTGGCAGGCCTGACCGGCTGGCGGGCCGTTGAGGGCGGCGCGACCCGCGCGGAGTCGGTCATGCGGGGGCTGGATGCCATTGAGGCGGGCGATCTGGCGGGCGCGGATACGCCGGTGCTGATCCACGATGCGGCGCGGCCGTTTCTGGAGCGGGCCGTGATCGACCGCCTGATCGATGCGCTGGGTGATGCCGACGGAGCGGTCCCTGCCCTGCCCGCCGTCGACAGCCTGCGGCGGGGCGATGAGGCCGGGCTGGGCGACAGCGTCGATCGCGACGGCCTGTTCCGGGCCCAGACACCTCAGGCCTTCCGGCTGGCCACGGTGCGGGCGGCCCTGACCGACTGGCCGGGCGAGACGCCGCCGACCGATGAAGCCGAGGCCGTGCGTGCGGCGGGCGGCCGGGTTGTGCTGGTCGCCGGCGATCCCCGCCTGTTCAAACTGACCTATCCCGAGGATTTCATCATGGCCGAGGCGCTCGCTGCCGGACTGAACCCGCCGTCCATAACGCGCGTCGGACAGGGGTTCGATGTGCACCGCTGGGGACCGGGGACGTCGGTGTGGCTGTGCGGCGTCGAGATTCCGCACGACCGGACCCTGATCGGCCATTCGGATGCCGATGCGGGCCTGCATGCCCTGACCGACGCCATTCTGGGTGCCATGGGGGACGGCGACATCGGCGACCATTTCCCGCCCTCCGATCCGCAGTGGAAGGGGGCATCGAGCGACCGGTTTCTGGTGCATGCGGTCCAGCGGCTGGCGGCGCGCGGCGGGCAGCTGGTCCATGTCGATGTGACCCTGATCTGCGAGGAACCGAAGATCAAACCGCACCGTCAGGCGATGCGCGATCGGTTGGCCGAGCTGTGCGGCATTCCACTGGAGGCCGTCAGCGTCAAGGCGACCACGACCGAACAGCTGGGCTTTACGGGGCGCGGTGAAGGGCTTGCCGCGCAGGCGGTGGCCACGATCACCCTGCCCGCTTCACGCTAGAAGTTGGCGCGGACCAGGGCGCCCCACAGATTGACGTAGTCGTCGGTCCACGGCCGGACCTCGGTGTCGGCGATCACGCGCCAGGCCGGATCGTCCACGAAGTCGGCCAGGCCTTCCTCGGTGGGGGCCATGATCAGCACCTCGGTCGAGGCCTCGGCCATGTCGGGCTGGTCGGGACGCTCGAAGAAGATGCGGTGGCGCTCGGCAGCGCCCAGCTGACGCGCGGCAGCGACCGTCGGCAGGGTGATGTCGAGGTTGCGGTTCGACACATGCAGGACCACCATCCCGGTCGGTCCGACCAGCCGCAGATAGTCTGCCAGCGCCTCGACCGTCAGCAGGTGCGTCGGCACGACGTCGGACGAGAAGGCATCGATGACCAGAAGGTCGAAGGCGGCGTCGGGCTGTTGCGCCAGGGTCAGGCGGGCATCGCCGAGGACGGTCTGGACGGGGCCTGCGGCACAGTCCGAGATATAGGTGAACCAGCGCGGATCGCGCGCCATGCGGTCGACCATGGGGTCGATCTCGAAGAAGGTCAGGGTGTCGCCGGGCCGCTTGTAGGCCGCCATGGCCCCGGCTCCGAGCCCGACCACCCCCATGCGCACCTCGGGCGAGCGAGACTGGACCTCAAGGGCCGCGAGGCCGATCGGGGTGGAGTAGGCATAGTACATGGTCGGGTTGCAGGCATGGTCGGGATGGCGCGCCTGGGCCCCGTGCAGGGTGGTGCCGTGCATCAGCACATGGACCGGGCCGCCCATGCCGGAGTCCTCGATCTCGGCCACCCGCATGACTCCGAAGAAGCTGCGCTCGGTCAGGCTCCAGTCATAGCCGCGGGCCACATGCTGGGCCGACAGGGCGATCATCAGCAAGACGCCGGTGAAGACCAGCGCCTTGTCCCGCACCAGAAAGGCGCAGATGGCCGCGCCGCCGAGGATGATCGAGGCCAGCTTGAGCGTGGTCAGGTCCTGGACATAGGGCCAGAGCGACGGGGTCCGGGCGATCACCTCCATCACCACATGCGGCATGACCGACAGAAAGGCGGCGCCGAGCAGGAAATAGCCGTGACGCAAGGTGAAGGGGCCGCCCCGGGGCCGGGCCAGACCGACGGCCACCAGCACCAGCGGATACTCCCACACCATGTTGAAGATGACGGGCGCGATCAGGGCGTTGAACACCCCGCCGAGCATGCCGCCGACCGACAGCAGCAAATAGAACTCAGTCAGCCGGTCCGGAGGCGGGCGTCGCCCTGCCAGCAGCTGGTGACACAGCAGGGCGGTGAAGAAGAAGGTCGTGAGGTGGACCACCAGGATCAGCATCCAGCTGGAGCTGCGAAAGGCGACCATGCTGACAGTCACGGCCAGCAGGGCCGACTGGACGATCAGGGTGATCGGCAGGGGGATCCACGGCCGGCTCTGGAAGGCGATGACGAAGGTCAGCAGATAGAGGGCCAACGGCAGGACCCACAGGAAGGGCGCCGAGGCGACATCGGTCGTCAGATGGGCGGTCACGCCCAGCATCAGACTGGAGGGCGCGGCAGCCAGCAGCACCCAGATGCCGCGCTCGCGCCAGTCGATCGGCGAGGTGCTTGCCAGGCGCGGCGGGTCGGACCGGGTCAAGGCGCGGGCGCGCCAGACGATCAGGCCCAGCGCGACGATCATCAGGACGAAGACGCCATAGCCCACGCTCCAGCCCCAGCGCTGACCGGACAGGGAGCTGAGTGGCTCGATCAGGACGGGATAGGCCAGGAGGGCGAGGAAGCTGCCGAGGTTGGAGGCGGCATAGAGGACATAGGGGTTCTGGCCGTCGGCGTGCCCCACGCGGACGCGGGCGTACCAGGCCTGAAGCAGGGGGGCGGTCGCCGACAGGATGGCGAACGGCAGGCCGACCGAGATGGCCAGCGTCGCCAGCAGCCAGCCGATCGGTGCCGAGGGGTCCGGATCCCCCAGCAGGCCATTGACCCGGAGCGGCAGGAAGATGGCCGCGATCAGCAGCAGGACCAGATGGATGCCGACCTGAAGGCGCAGGGAGGCGACCTTTTGCAGCAGGTGGGCATAGGCATAGCCGGCCAGCAGGCCCGTCTGGAAGAAGACCATGGCCGTGTTCCAGACCGAGGGCGAGCCCCCCAGCACCGGCAGGACCAGTTTGGTGATCATGGGCTGGACGGAAAAGACCAGCATGGCCGAGGTGAAGATCGCCAGACCGAAGATCAGCGGGGTCAGGCGGACGCCGAGCGGCTCGACCCCGTCGGTCACGCTGGTCTGGCTCATGCATGCTCCATCGACAGGCGGGCATCGGCGCGGCACCCTGTGGGCCACCGTAAGGCTGACTCGCCAAGGCTTAAAGCCATGTTTACTCCCGATCTGATGACCCTGGCCGAGGCGGTCGTGGCGCGCGCGCAGGCGCGGGGGATGACGCTGGCCACGGCCGAGAGCTGTACGGGCGGTCTGGTCGCGGCCCTGATCACCTCCGTGGCGGGATCCTCGGCGGTGCTGGAACAGGGGGCGGTGACCTATTCCAATGCGGCCAAGACGCGGATGCTGGATGTACCGGCGGCCCTGATCGAGGCGCATGGCGCGGTGTCTCAGCCTGTGGCGGAAGCCATGGCGACCGGGGCGCGAGCCCGGGCGGGTGTAGGTCTGGCGGTCTCAATCACCGGGGTCGCCGGGCCCGGTGGCGGGTCAGCCGAGAAGCCGGTCGGACTGGTCCATTTCGGGCTCGCGACCGCAGACGGTGTGCGGCATCTGGAGCGCCGCTTTGGCGAGGGCGACCGTCAGGCGATCCGGCTGGCGGCCACCGAGCAGGCGCTGAGGCTTTTGCTGGACGGGCTGGCGTGAGCCCTGCCCCGATCCTCGTCGATGCCCGCGGTCACCGGTGTCCGGTGCCGAGCCTGAGGCTGGCGCGCGCGCTGGAGGCGGCGGCGCCGGGTGAGACGGTTGTGTTGATGGCGACCGACCCGATAGCGCGCATCGATGTGCCGCACATGCTGGCCGACGGGCCGCACAGGCTGATCGGGATTGAGGACGCAGACGGCGTCCTGCGGATTACTGTCGAGACTGGCGCCGCGCCGTCAGGCTGACGACCTTGGGCGTCTGCATCAGGGCCTCTTCGGCCTCGACGATCAGGGCCTCATCGCGGGCGCGGGCGACGATCTCCATCTCGGTGGCGAAGGCCCCGCCGTAGAAGATGGCGTTGACGTTCCACGACAGCCAGATGAGCAGGACCACGACCGCGCCGACCGAGCCATAGGTGGCCCCCAGAACCGCGATCTGCTCGACATAGATGGCGCACAGCCAGGACGAGATCATCGACAGCAGGGTGGCGATGACGCCACCGGTGATGGCGGGACGCCAGGCCACGCGCGACTTGTGCGACATGGCATAGCGGTAGAGCAGGCTCAGGCCGAACGACAGGCCGGCTGCGGGCAGCAGGACGTCCAGCGGCATATAGCCCCCGCTGGAGGCGCCGGTCGTTGCGGCCGATCCGGCGTGGGACATCAGCCGGGCCGTGACGACGGCGCCGGACACCACGGTGAACAGGCCAAAGGCAAACAGGGCGACGAAGAAGGCCAGCAGGTTGAACCTGAGGAAGCCATGCGGCTCGGCTTCGTCATGAATGAGGTTAAGACCGGCCAGCAAGGCCTTGAATCCTCTGTGTGCCGCATAGGCACCGATGATCAGGGCGAAGGCGCTCTGCGTCGACACGGTGCGGGCCGAGGCATTGGTCAGCCGGCTGATTTCCTCGAGGAAGATGCTGCGGGCGGCGGCCGGCATGACGTCGGCGAGCGCCGTGGCCTGGGCGCTGACCTCGCTGATCGACAGGCCGACCTTGTAGAGGCCGATCAGGATGGCGATCGCGGGGAATACGGCCAGCAGGGCGAAGAAGGACACCCCGCCCGTGTAGAGCATGACATCGCGGCCCCAGCTGCGGGCAAACGCGCGTCCGGACAGCCTGAGCCAGAAGCCGATCCGGCTCCGGAGAGAGTCAAAGGTCAAAGTCATCCTCGCCACAACCCGGCGCGAAACTAGACTTTTTTGTGACTTTGCAAACCCTCTTGCGTGAAGCGGTCATGGAACCGGTTGCGGGGGCGCCGGGGGGCTGTCTATGGTCCGGCACCATCGGGCTGGTCTCCGGATCGCAGAATCCGGGCTGAAGGGGGCGTACCGTTTTGGATTTCGATCCGCGTATTCTGGTCGTTACCGGCGATGAGACCGAGGGCGAGGCCCTGTGCCGTCAGCTTGATTCGGAAGGCTGGACCACGATCACCGCACCCTCGCCCGAGGCTGCAGCGATTGTGCTGGAAGATTTCCCGATCGAGGCCGCCGTGCTGGTGGCCGGTGACAGGGATGGCGATGTCTCGGCGGTGGCTGCGCGACTGAAGGGTCTGGCCTCGCCGCGATACCTGCCGGTCATCGCCCTGATGGGACGCGCGCCGACGCCCGAGGAGTCCACCACGGTCGACCTGGCCATGACCGCCCCGGCCCATCCGGTGCAGCTGCGGATCCGGCTGGAGCAGCTGGTCCGCGCGGCCCTGGCCGAAGAAGAGCTGAACCTGCGGATCGACACCTTCCGCCAGCAGGGTCAGGCCATCGATCTGCCGACCACGGATCTGACTCCGGTGCGGGTGCTGGCGGCGGGCAAGCCGGATCGCCGGTTCCTGGCGCTGTCGAACGCCCTGGCGGAGGATGGCGCGGAGGTGGTGGCGGCCCCCACGCCCTACACCGCCTTTGACTATCTGCACGAAAGCCCCTTCGACGCGGCCGTGCTGTGGGGGGCGGAGGACCATGCCCCGGCGCTGTCGATCGCCTCGGGCATGAAAAGGAATACAAGGCTCTATCACATTCCGGTGATGCTTTACCTGAACGACGGCGCCCAGATGGACGCCTCGGATCTGTTCGGGCGGGGCTTTGCCGATGTGGCGGCGGCTGACACGGATGAGCGCGAGACCGCGCGGCGACTGCTGGCCATGGCGCGCTTTCACCGTCGCCAGACCGGGGTGCGGCGCGCGCTGGAGTCGGTACGGGGCTCGGGCCTGACCGATCCCGACACGGGCCTGTTCACGCGTGACCTGTTTGCCCAGCATCTGGGGCGGGTCAGCGAGGCGTCCCGCAAGCGTCGGCGGCCCCTGTCGCTGTGTGTGCTGAAGGTGACCATGACCGAGCCGGTCGAAGAGGCACGGCGCGGCGGCTGGCTGGCCCGCGCCCTGCCCCAGATCGGCACCATGGTGTCGCGGTTGATCCGAACCGAGGACACGGCCGCGCGCCTGTCCAGCGAGGTTTTCGCCCTGGCCCTGCCCGGCACGACCGAGGCCCAGGCCCGGATCGCCGCCCAGCGGATCGTGGCCGTGATCGGCTGTACCGCCTTTGAGGCCGGCCCCGGGCGCTCGCCCTTCGTGGTCGACTTTGAGCTTGGCGTGGCCGAGCAACGCAGCGGCGAGGCTCCCGCCCGGACGCTGGAACGGGCCTCTGCGTCGCTGGCCACCGACACCCGGGTCGCGAGCTGAGGCCTGAGACATCAATACCGCTCATCCCCGCGAAAGCGGGGACCCAGTTCTTCCCTGCACATGCCGCTTGGGATGACCGTTGCGGGGCCGATAGAGAGCCTAGATCGCCCAAAACTCTGGGTCCCCGCTTTCGCGGGGATGAGCGGAGGGTTGGGGGTGCCAGCTTCGCTGACCTCGCTTGAGAGACCTAGTTCTCCAGCGCCGCCACGGTGGCCAGCGAGTCGGTGATGCGCTCGGCGGCCTTGAGACGCTCTTCCGGATTGGCCCATTCGCCCATGACCACGATCTTCTGATCCGGGCGCAGTTTCCACACGCCGGCATTCTTCTGGATCAGGCCGACCAGCCCGAGCGGGTTGGGAAAGGCGTTGTTGCGTAGGGTCAGGACCGCGCCCTTGGGCCCCATGTCGATGCGCTCGATCTGGGCCTTGCGGCAGGACGACTTGATGCCGACGATGCGGAGCAGCTGGCGGGCTTCGTCGGGCAGCGGCCCGAACCGGTCGATCAGTTCGGCGGCCAGAGCCTCGCGATCCTCGCCCCGTTCGGCATCCGACAGACGGCGATACAGGCTGAGACGCAGGTTCAGGTCTGGAACATAAGACTCGGGAATCAGGACCGCCGCACCGACATTGATGGTCGGGGACCAATCGCGATCGCGCAGGTCGCCTCCCTGCTCGTGCATCTCGGCGACGGCGTCTTCCAGCATCTGCTGATACAGTTCGACACCGACCTCGCGGATGTGGCCCGACTGTTCGTCGCCCAGCAGATTGCCGCCGCCCCGCTGGTCGAGGTCGTGGCTGGCCAGCTGGAAACCGGCGCCGAGGTTGTCGAGCGACTGCAGCACCTGCAGCCGCCGTTCGGCCGACAGGCTGAGTGGACGTTTGGGGTCGGTGGTCAGATAGGCAAAGGCGCGCGCCTTTGAGCGGCCGATGCGGCCGCGGATCTGGTGCAGCTGGGCCAGGCCGAACATGTCGGCCCGGTGCACGATCAGGGTGTTGGCGGTCGGAATGTCGAGGCCGCTTTCGACGATGGTGGTCGATAGAAGCACATCATATTCGCCCTCATAGAAGGCGCTCATCACCGCCTCGAGCTGGGTCGGTGACATCTGGCCGTGGCCGACGACGGCCTTCACCTCGGGCACCTGTTCGCGCAGGAACTGTTCGATGTCGGGCAGGTCGGCCAGACGAGGGGCGACGTAATAGGCCTGACCGCCGCGGTATTTCTCGCGCAGCAGGGCCTCGCGCACCATGACGGCATCCCAGGGAGCGACATAGGTGCGGACGGCCAGACGGTCGACCGGCGGGGTGGCGATGATCGACATCTCGCGGATGCCGGACAGGGCCATCTGCAGGGTGCGCGGAATGGGGGTGGCGGTCAGGGTCAGCAGGTGCACATCGGCGCGCAGGCTCTTGAGCTTCTCCTTGTGCTTGACGCCGAAATGCTGCTCCTCGTCGACGATTACGAGGCCGAGATCCTTGAAGCCGACCTGTTCGCTGAGCACCGCGTGGGTGCCGACCACGATCTCGAAACTGCCGTCCTTGAGGCCCGCGCGGGTCTCATTGGCGTCCTTTGCCGTGACCATGCGCGACAGGTGGCGGACGGTGATCGGCCAGCCGGCAAAGCGCTCGCTGAAGGTCTTGAAGTGCTGACGGGCCAGCAGCGTGGTCGGGCAGACGATGGCCACCTGCTGGCCGGTCATGGCGACGACGAAGGCGGCCCGCAGCGCCACCTCGGTCTTGCCGAAGCCGACATCGCCGCAGATCAGCCGATCCATGGGCGTGCCCTTGGCCAGATCGGACAGGACATCGCCGATGGCGTTCAGCTGATCATCCGTTTCCTCATAGGGGAAGCGGGCGCAGAACTCGTCGAACAGGCCGTGCGGCGGGATGATGACGTCGCTTTCGCGCAGGGCCCGCTTGGCAGCTAGGGCGATCAGGCCCTCGGCCATTTCGCGCAGACGGGCCTTGGCCTTGGCCTTGCGGCCCTGCCATCCGGCGCCGCCCAGCCGGTCCAGCTGCACCCCGTCGCCCTCGGCCCCGTAGCGGGTCAGAAGGTCGATGTTCTCGACCGGCAGATAGAGTTTGGCATCGCCGGCATAGGCCAGCTCCAGACAGTCGTGGGGCGCCTCCTGGATGTCGAGGGTGCGCAGACCCTCATAGCGACCGATGCCGTGGTCGAGGTGGACCACCAGATCGCCGGTGGTCAGGGCCGAGGCCTCGGCGAGGAAGTTGGAAGCGCGACGCTTTTTGCGGGGGCGCGCCAGTCGGTCGCCGAGGATGTCGGTCTCGGTGATGACCACCAGATCGTCGGTCTCGAAGCCGGTTTCGACCGGCAGGACCGAGCGCAGATAGAGGGTGTCGGTCGCCGCCTGCACATCGGCCCAGTCCCGCACCGGGACGACGGGTTCCAGCCCGTGATCGGCCAACAAGGAGGCGAGGCGTTCCGAGGAGCCCTCGCTCCAGGAGGCGAACAGAACCTTGCGGCCGTCGGCGCGCCGGGCCTTGGCATAGGCCGCGACGGCCTCGAACAGATTGACACTGTCCTGGGCGCGTTCGGCGGCGAAGGACCGACCCAGACGGCCACCAGCATCCTCGCCCGGCCCAGAGAGCGGGCTGAGCTGGATGACGGGACGGGCCGCCAGCGCCCGGGTCCAGTCGTCGGGCGAGAGATAGAGGGCCTCGGGCGGCAGGGCGCGGCCGCTCTGGACGCTGCGACCGGGGCTGGCCTGTGCGGCCTCGCGCCGGGCCTCGAAGGCATCGACGGTCAGGTCCCAGCGCTCGGAGCGGGCCTTGTCGGCCTGGCTGTCCAGCCAGACGGTGGCGTCGGCCGGCAGATAGTCGAACAGGGTCTCAAGGTGCGGATAGAGCAGCGGCAGCCAGTGCTCCAGCCCCTGACGGCGGGCACCTTCGCTGACGGCGGCATAGAGGGGATCGTCGCCCGCCGTGCCGAACCGGTTGAGATAGCCGGTGCGGAAGCGTGAAATGGCCTCGGGATTCAGCAGGGCCTCGGACACCGGGGCCAGTTGCACAGCGGCCCTCTGGCCGGTGGAACGCTGGGTAGCCGGATCAAAGGTGCGGATCGACTCCAGTTCCTGGCCGAACATGTCGAGGCGGACGGGCTCGTCAAAGCCCGGCGGGAAGACGTCGATGACCCCGCCCCGCACGGCATATTCACCGCGTTCCGACACCGTCGAGGCGCGGACATAGCCATTGGTGCCGAAGTAGGTCTCAAGGGCCGCGGTATCGAGCTCGCGGCCGACGTGGGTCTCGAAGCCGGCGCTGGCGGTGATCTCGCGCGGCGGGGTGCGCTGCAGGGCGGCACCGACCGTGGCGACGATCAGCAGGGGTTTGTCGGGGGCCTTGCCGGCGGCGAGACGGCTGAGCGTCGCCATCCGCTGGGCCGAGACCGAGGACGACGGGCTGAGCCGGTCATAGGGCAGACAGTCCCAGGCCGGATAGGAGACGACCTCGATCCCCTCGGCGAAGAAGCCGATGGCGTCGATGAACTGGGCGGCGCGTGAAGCGTCGCGGGCGATGAACAGGGCGGTGCCGCCCTCGCCCAGCCGTTCGGCGACGCGCAGGGCGTCCAGACCCTCGGGCGCGCCGCTCAGCGTGATGGGGTTCGCCATTACCCGATGCCCCGCGCCACCTCGGACGAGACCGACTCGGCGACGAACCGGCGGATGCGGTCCATCAGCGGCCCTTCCCATTCGGGCGGCGTGGGCGTCGAGCCCTTGATCCAGCCGTAGAGGGTGTGGTCGTCCTCATCCAGCAGGGCCTCGAACAGGGCGAGGTCGGCTTCGTCCAGCTGCGGCGCGACCTGTTCTGAGAACGGACCGAGGATCATGTCGGCCTCGCGAAAGCCCCGACGCCAGGCGCGAAAGCGGATGCGGTTCAGCCGGGTCGTCATTTCGGCACGTGCGATGTCTTCGGCCACAAGAAGTCTTGCCCGGTCAAAAAGGAATGGAGCCGTGTCAGATAGCGGTCGCGGGTCCATTTCGCCACCCGTCCTGTCCGGCTATCGTGACGCATCATGCGGCCCGAGATTCTGTTTCCCCTGTTCGTCGCGGTCGAAAGCCTGAAGGGCGTCGGCCCGCGCATGGCCCCGGCGGTGCACCGGCTGGCCGGGCCGCTGGTGCGCGACCTGATGTTTCTGGCCCCCACCGGCCTGATCCGCCGGCGCGAGATGACCGTGCAGACCGCAGTCGCCGGTGAGGTGGGCATCTTTGACCTGATCATCGGCGGCCTGACCAAGCCGGGGCGGCCGGGCCTGCCGTTCAAGCTGCGGGCCAATGATGAAACGGGCTTTCTGACGCTGGTCTGGTTCGGCGGATCGGAGGCCTGGATCCGCAAGCAATGCCCGGACGGGGAGCGCCGAATCGTCAGCGGCAAGGTCGAGACATTCAATGATCTGGTCCAGATCGCTCACCCGGATTATGTGGTGCCTGCGGACAAGCGGGACGAGATTGTACCGGTCGAACCCGTCTATCCCGCTACCCAGGGGATCACCTCGCGGCAGGTGCGCAAGCTGGTGATGACGGCGATGGAGTCGCTGCCGGACCTGGCCGAATGGCAGGATGCGGCGTGGCTGGCGAAACAGGCCTGGCCCTCGTGGCCGGACGCGATGAAGGCCCTGCACGCCCCCGAGAGCGAGATCGATCTGGACCCGTTGGCCCCGGCGCGGGCGCGGCTGGCGTTCGACGAACTGCTGGCCCACCAGCTGGCGCTGGCCCGCCGCCGGCGGAACCGGCAGGCGGTGCGGGCGCCGCGGCTGGCACCGGGTGCTGCGGCAGAACGGTTGCTGGCCGCCCTGCCCTTCACCCTGACCGGGGCCCAGCAACGGGCGGTGGCCGACATCCGGCGCGATCTGGCCAGCGGTGAGCAGATGGCCCGCCTGCTGCAGGGCGATGTTGGCTCGGGCAAGACGGCCGTGGCGGCGCTGGTGCTGGCAGACGCCATCGACAGCGGCTTTCAGGCAGCGCTGATGGCCCCGACCGACATTCTGGCCCGACAGCATCATGAGCGGCTGGCCCCGCTGTTTGCCGAGGCGGGCGTGGCCTGCGCCCTGCTGACGGGTCGGGATCCGGCCAGTGTGCGGCGGCCGGTGCTGGAAGGACTGGCGGGCGGGCGTCTGCCGCTGGTGATCGGCACCCACGCCCTGTTTCAGGACAGTGTGCAGTTCCATCGGCTGGGGCTGGCGGTCATCGACGAACAGCACCGGTTCGGGGTGCGCGAGCGTCAGCGACTGCTGGACAAGGGCGGGGCCGACGGGGCCGTGCACCTGCTGACCATGTCGGCGACGCCCATCCCGCGAACGCTGGAATTGACCCAGTATGGGGAGCTGGACGTCTCGCGGCTGGATGAGAAGCCGCCGGGGCGCCGGCCGATCAAGACGGCGGTCCTGCCGCTGGACCGGCTGGGCGAGGTGGCGGTGCGACTGAAGGCGGCGATCGAGGGCGGGGCACAAGCCTACTGGATCTGTCCTCTGATCGAGGAGTCCGAACACATCGACCTGGCCGCCGCCGAGGACCGGGCGCGAGATCTGGGCAAGCTGATGGGGCGTCCGGTCGGGCTGGTGCACGGACGGATGCCGGGTCCGGAGCGCGAGACGGTCATGCAGTCGTTTCTGGACGGGCATCTGCCGCTGCTGGTGGCGACGACCGTGGTCGAGGTGGGTGTCGATGTGCGCAACGCCACCCTGATGGTCATCGAACACGCCGAACGGTTCGGGCTGGCGCAGCTGCACCAGCTGCGCGGGCGGATCGGCCGGTCGGACAAGCCCAGCGCCTGCACCCTGCTGTACGGCCAGTCAGAGACCGGGCTGGGCAAGACGGCGGTCGAACGGCTGGATATCCTGCGGCGCACCGAGGACGGGTTCGAGATCGCCGAGGCGGATTTCCGGATCCGGGGGGGCGGGGACCCACTGGGGCTGAAACAGAGCGGCTTTCCGGCCTATCGCTTTGCCGATCCCATGGCCCATGCGGGGCTGATCCGGGCGGCGGCGGACGATGCGCGCCTGATCCTGGGGCGGGACCCGGGACTGACCTCCGACCGCGGGCGGGCGGTTCAGGTGCTGGAGGCGCTGTTCGACTGGCGCTCGGGACGACCGTCCGGCGACTGATCGGCGGTCGTGTCCGGCGCGTAGCGCGCAGTCCAGACGGCCAGCCGCTCCTGCACATCGTGTTCAATATCGCTGTAGAACAGATTGTAGGGGCGTGATTTTCTGCGATCCGACCAGCTGCCGGTCTCGCGGAAGGACTCCATGTCCGGCTGGGTGTGGCGCAGCAGGCCGTCCTTGCAGACGGTGGCCACCGACCGCGCGATCAGGGCCGGACGCGCGCCCCACTCGAGCCCTGTGGCATTGGTGGCGCCCAGATGCACCCGGGCCGGAACCTGGACCTCATCCGTCGAACCGTTGACCGGGTTGACGCAAACGGCAGCCCGATCGCCCAGATCGACCAGGCGCCCCCGGCTATCCCAGACGAGGGCGCGACGAAGCCGGCGGCGGGCGGCGCCGTCGTTGTCGTCGGTGACCGGAGAGAAGGCCACGAGACAGGCGGTCTGGTCGCGAGCGCTGCAGGGCGGCAGGGAGGGCGTGGCCGGGTCAGCCGCCAGAATGGTATCCATGGCATAGACGGCGACGATCCGGCGACGCAGGGCGGGGTCACCGGTGATCCGCTCGCGCACCAGCCGGTCGGCCAGTTCGCCCCCCTGCTCCACCCCGGCGATGACGATCGGCCCGGACGGATGGCGGGCCAGAAAGACCTCGAACGCCGCCTCGATGTCCCGGTACGCGAAGGCACGGGCTTCGCGTGCGTCATCGCGAAGGGTCAGGCGGGTGTAGAGGCTGCCCTGTCGATAGCGGGGAATGCTGAGCCGACCGGAGCGCGCGAAGGGGCCCGCATAGTTGGGGATGACCACCCGGAACAGATAGGCATCGGCGTCGGCGTCGCCGATCGGGCCGTTCCATTCCTCGCCGCCGTCATAGGTCGTGGAGTGGATGAAGAAGACGGCCGCAGGGCCTGACCCTGCGATCCCCCTGTCCTGCATGGCCCAGGCCGGGGCCTGCTGATAGTCCGGGGCCGGAGGCGGGTCATAGGTCTGGAAGGGCACCTCGGGGTCCATGCCGGCCTGCAGGATATCCCCGCGCCAGACGGCCGCGGCAGCCACGATCAGAAACACCAGGGCAAAGCCGGCATAGCCGATCAGGGTCCTGAGGCTGACCGCGCGGGACTTCATCGATACGGGTCTTCCGTTGCCAGATACGACTGGACGTAGCGGCGCACGCCCTCTTCCAGCGGTGTCGACTGGCCGTCAAAGCCAAGGGCGCGAACCCGGTCCATGCGAGCCTGGGTGAAATACTGATAGCGGTCGCGGATCACCTCGGGCATGTCGATATAACTGATCTGCGGCTCCTTGCCGGCCGCATCAAAGGTGGCCCGTGCGAGGTCGGCGAACGAGCGGGCCTGTCCCGATCCGGCGTTGAAGACCCCCGAGATCTCGGGCTTGCCGAGCAGCCAGTCGATCACATCGACCACGTCATCGACATGGACGAAGTCGCGCAACTGGCCCCCGTCCGCGTAGTCCGGGTGATGGGAGCGGAACAGCTGGACCGGCTCGCCCGCCTGAACCCTCGGCCAGATCTGGGCCACAACCGACTTCATCCCGCCCTTGTGATATTCATTCGGGCCATAGACGTTGAAGAATTTCAGCCCTGCCCACTGGGTCGGGGCGCGGCCCCGGTCCGCCTGTTGACGGGCATAGACATCAAACAGGTATTTTGAATAACCATAGGCATTTAGCGGACGAAACTTGTGCAAAGACGCAAAGTCGTCCTCGTCATCAAAGCCTTCGTGACCGTCGCCATAGGTGGCCGCCGAGGAGGCATAGACAAGCCGCACACCGCGTCGCACGCACCAGTCCCAAAGGTCGCGGGACAGGGCAAAATTGGTCCGGAGGATCAGGTCGGCGTCCGGCTCGGTCGTCGAGGAGATCGCCCCCATGTGGATGACCGCCTCGATGCGATCGGCGTTCGCCTCCAGCTTTTCAAACATCTCTTCCGGCCACCAGAAGTCGGCGACCGGATGTTTGGCCAGATTCTTCCACTTGCCGAGGTCGGCCCCTTCCAGACGGTCGCAGACGACCACATCGTGACGACCCGCGGCACAGAGGCGGGCGACGATGTTGGAGCCGATGAAGCCGGCGCCGCCGGTGACCACGATCATGCGGCGCGTCATTGGCCCTCGCCTTTCGCCAGTTTCTGGATGGTGGCCGTGGTCGAGTGACCGGGCGAGAATTCCGCCAGCCGCACCTCTCCACCCCAGGATTCGACCTCGACGGCGCCGACGACGGTGTCGCGCGTATAGTCCGCACCCTTGATCAGCACATCCGGTCGCAGGGCCTTGATCAGGTCGAGCGGTGTTGCCGTATCGAAGGACGTCACCCGATCCACGCTGGCCAGGCCCCCGATGACCGCTGCCCGGCTCTCCAGATCGTTGACGGGGCGGCCGTCGCCCTTCAGGCGGCGCACCGAGGCGTCGGTATTGAGCGCCACCACCAGCCGGTCGCACCAGGCCCGCGCCTGGGCCAGATAGGCGACATGGCCGCGGTGCAGGATGTCGAAACAGCCGTTGGTGAAGCCGACCTTGAGCCCCGCCGCCTTCCACAGGTCGACCTGATCGACCAGGGTCTCGACCGGCACGATCCGACCGTGATCGATATCCATGGCGCCGGTGAGCTCGGCCTCGAGCAGTTCGGGAGGCGTGACCGTGGCGGTGCCGCTTTTGCCCACCACGACGCCGGACGCCAGAATGGCAAAGGCCGCCGCATCCGGCAGGTCATGCCCGGCGGCCAGCGCGAGGCCGAGGGCCGCAAGGCCCGTATCACCGGCACCCGACACATCGAACACTTCGCGGGCGCGGGCGGGAATGTGCTGGACCGCACCGCCGCGCCGCATCAATGACATGCCCTTGCCCGCGCGGGTGACGATCACAGCCTTGGCCGTCGTCTGATCCAGCAGGGCCGAAAGCGCGCGCTCGACCTCGGCGTCGGTGTCGGTCGGCAGGCCGGTGGCCCCCGCCAGTTCGGCGGCATTGGGCTTGATCAGGTCGACCGCACCATAGCGGGCGAAGTCGCGCCCCTTGGGGTCAACAATGACCGGCACGCCCGCCCGTGAGGCATGGTCCAGGGCCGCCGAGATCAGGGCGTCGCTGACCACACCCTTGGCATAGTCAGAGATCAGGATGGCGTCGGCGCCCTCAAACACCCCCTCGCCCCGATAGTCGGTGTCGAGGGCCTCTTCCTCGTCGAGACGCAGCAGCTGCTGGCCCGCGGCGACATAGCGGGTCTTGACCACGGTGCGGGCCGTATCGGTGTAGCGCACGGCGTCGGTCAGGCCGGGCTCGGCGGCCAGAAGATCGGCCAACGCCCGGCCCTCGGCATCCTGTCCCGCGACCGAGCCGAGGGTCACGCGCGTGCCCAGCGAGGCCAGATTGCGCGCCACATTGCCGACGCCGCCCGGCATGGAGACCGAGCGGTGGGTGCGAAGGACGGGCACCGGGGCCTCGGGCGAGATGCGGCTGACCTCGCCATAGACGAACCGGTCCAGCATCAGGTCACCGACGCAGGCAAGGCTCAGGGACGGCGCCCGGGCGAGCAGGCTTTGAAGACCGACGAGGTTCATGCGTCGGAGCTATCCCACAGGACCGGGCACGTCCAGTCGCGGACCGGTTCAGGCCGCGCGCTTGATGCCCTGGGCGATGACCAGATCGTCGAAGGCGATCAGTTGACCGGCGAGGGATTCGAACTGGTCCAGCGGCACCATGTTCGGGCCGTCCGACGGGGCATTGTCGGGGTCCTGATGGGTTTCCATGAAGACGGCATCCACGCCGACCGAGACCGCAGCGCGGCCCAGAACCGGCACGAACTCGCGCTGGCCGCCCGAGGACGTCCCTTGCCCGCCCGGCTGCTGGACGCTGTGGGTGGCATCGAACACCACCGGGCAGCCGATGTCGCGCAGCACCGGCAGGGCGCGCATGTCCGAGACCAGGGTGTTGTAGCCAAAGCTGGCGCCGCGCTCGCAGGCCATGACGTTCGGATTGCCCGCGCCCACGACCTTGGCGATGACGTTCTTCATGTCCCACGGGGCGAGGAACTGGCCCTTCTTGATATTGATGACCTTGCCGGTCGCGGCAGCAGCCAGCAGCAGGTCGGTCTGGCGGCACAGGAAGGCGGGAATCTGGATGACGTCGACGGCCTGGGCGGCCTCGGTACACTGGGCCTCGGAATGGACGTCGGTCAGAACCGGCAGGCCGACGCTCTCGCGAATCTCGGCAAAGATGGGCAGGGAGTCCCGGAGCCCAAGCCCCCGGGCCGCGTTGGCCGAGGTGCGGTTGGCCTTGTCAAAACTGGTCTTGTAGATGATGCCGACGTTCAGACGCTCGCCGATCTCCTTGAGCGCGTTGGCCATTTCCAGCGCGTGCTGGCGGCTTTCCAGCTGGCAGGGGCCGGCGATGAAGACGATGCGGCGACCGCCGCCGATGGTGACCGGACGCTTGAGACCTTCGGAGATTTCAATGACGGCGTTGGGACGGCTCACGATATTCACTTTCGACAGGATGGGAGCCCAAGGCTCAAATCAGACAGGACGTCATATGGGGTGGATGATTTTGGATAACAGGTTTTCCGACGGGATGCGCGCATGAGCGGGACGGATGCGCCGGTGATCCTGTGGTTCCGGCGGGACCTGCGGCTGGCGGACAACCCGGCCCTGACCGAGGCGGTGGCCAGCGGGCGGCCGGTCATGCCGCTGTATGTTCTGGATGAGGCGGCGGAGGGACGCCCCCTGGGCGGAGCGTCGAAATGGTGGCTGGAACGGTCGCTGCAAGGCTTGGCCGAGGCGCTGGACAAGACCGGGGCACCGCTGATCCTGCGGCGGGGACCGGCCGAGGCGGTGCTGCGCGAGTTGATCGACGAGACCGGGGCGGACACCGTGTTCATGACCGC
>JGI24655J20075_1000002_pt1 | contig 174448 bp, 162 predicted proteins | sample MalvirmetaMSP112_FD_20075 | JGI IMG/M metagenome (IMG submission 20075) | reverse complement strand
GTGTGCCCGCCAGTTCCTCGGCGGCGGTCATCAGGTGATAGAGGCTGCTGGCCGGGGCCGGCTCGTCGATAAAGGTGCCGTCGGCGGTTATCCGGTCGTGGAACAGGCCGGGTCGGTCGGTGCGCAGATAGGGCATCAGACCCGCGACCGCCGCCTCGATGCGACCCTCGGCGTGGGCGCGTTCGTCCGCCGAGGTCGCCAGATCGCGACGCTGGACCCAGGCCTTGATCCGCTCGGTCTGGGGCCACAGGCGGGCCACCGTGTCGCCAGGTTCAAGATCGGCGTCGAGACCGCCAAAGGCCACGCCGCGCGCCGCATCGACGCCCTTGCTCTCGCCCAGATCAACCAGCCGCCGCCCGGCCGCGACAGCCCCGGCATCGCCGCGCATATGGCCCCAGCGGGTCAGCAGCCAGCCCCATTCGAACTGATGCCCCGGCTCGATCTGGGGCTCGGCCCCCTGCGGCAGGGCCTGCCAGTCGCCGTCATAGTATTCGCGCACCGCGCCCGTCTCGGGATCGACGAACCGGTCCAGCGCCAGTCGGGCGATCCGGTCAGCCATGTCGCGCCAGGGCCCGGCATCTTCCGTCGGCAGGGCCGTGGCCCAGGCCAGTGCCGCTTCCAGCAGATGCATGTGGGGATTGGCCTTGAGCGGCCATGAGGGCGGCGAGTCCTCTTCATAGCCCGCGATCGGGTGGGCCCGCAGCTCCTCGAGGGCCTGACGCATCGACCCCGCAATGCGGATGACCCTGTCCGCATCCTCGACCAGCGGCAGGGCGTGGGCCAGGCCGAACAGTACAAAGGCCTGATCGTAGAGGTCGGGCCGGTCGTCCAGCGGCTGTCCGCTGGCATCCAGCCGGTAGTGCGCCAGCCCGTCGGCGCGCAGAAAGGCGGGCAGGGTGGTGAGGCCGTGATTGACGATATCGGCCGCCGGTCCCGTCCAGCCCAGCCCGGGCGCGCGTGAAAAGACATAGATCTGGCGCCCCAGCACGCGCGCGCGTCGTGGCATGTCGGCGGGCGTGCCGTCGGTGTTCAGTTTCTCGAAAAAGCCGCCGTGCGCGCGATCCACGCCCTGCGCGGCCCAAAGCGGCAGGGCCTGATCGCGCATCCAGTCCAGATAGGTCTGCACCGCCGCACTCATTGTCCGGGATCCGGGAACGGAAGCCAGCTGACAGGCCGGGCAGGGACTCGGATCATACAGGCACGACCGGAACGACGAACGGGCGGGCATATAAGCGGCCCGGTCAAAAGGGCGCAACCGCAACAGGCGGCGACTTCTGGCATGGCGTGGTTTGGGCCATGCTGGCGGGCCGGGGCGAATCGCCGACCCGGACCGTGGAAGGGACGACAGCCGCCATGCAGCTGAACGGCAAACGCATCCTGGTCACCGGGGCGGACGGCTTCATCGGCTCGCATCTGGTCGAACGGCTGTTGCGGGACGGGCACCGGGTGCGGGCCTTTGTCCAGTACAACAGCTTTGGCCATCGGGGCTGGCTGGACCAGTCACCGGCCGAGATTCAGGACGACCTCGACGTCTTTGCCGGGGATGTGCGCGATCCTTATGGCGTGCGGACCGCCATGAGCGGCTGCGATGTGGTGCTGCATCTGGCCGCCCTGATCGCCATTCCCTACAGCTATCATTCGCCCGGCGCCTATGTGGACACCAATGTCACCGGCACGCTGAACATTGTGCAGGCGGCCCGCGATCTGGGGGTCGAGCGCGTGGTGCCCACCTCGACCAGCGAGGTCTATGGCACGGCCCGCTTCGTCCCGATGACCGAGGACCACCCGCTTCAGGGCCAGTCGCCCTATTCCGCCTCCAAGATCGGGGCGGACCAGATTGCGCTGAGCTTCCACGCCGCCTTTGGCACGCCCGTATCGCTGGTGCGCCCCTTCAACACCTATGGCCCGCGCCAGTCGGCCCGCGCCGTCATTCCGACCGTCATCACCCAACTGGCGGCCGGCGCCCGTCAGGTGAAGCTGGGCGCGCTCAGCCCCACGCGCGACTTCAGCCATGTCTCCGACACCGTGGCCGGCATCATCGCCGTGGCCGAATGTGATGCGGCGATCGGCGGCGTGACCAATCTGGGCAGCGGCTTTGAGGTCTCGATCGGCGACACCGCCCGCCTGATCGCCGAGCGTATGGGCATCGATATCGAGATCGTCAGCGAGGCTGAACGCTTGCGGCCTGAGGCCAGCGAGGTCGAGCGACTGTTTGCCGACACCCGCCGGGTCCAGACGCTGACGGGCTGGCGTCCGGCCTATGCAGGGCTGGAAGGATTCGCGCGCGGGCTGGACGACACCATCGGCTGGTTCCGTGATCCGGCCAATCTGGCCCGCTACCGCCCCGGCACCTACGCCCTCTGACGGCTCAACGGCGGTCCAGCGGCCGGGCCGGATTGCCGACCACGGTTTCGCCCGTGGCCACGTCCTTCGTCACCACGGCCCCCATGCCGATCACCGCCCCCTTGCCGATCCGCAGCGGCTTGTCCGGCGTACCCTGACGCAGGATCGCCCCCGTCCCGATATAGACGTCGTCCTCGATTACCGTATTGCCGTTGATGCACACGCGCGGCGCCAGGGTCACGAAGTCGCCGATCACGCAGTCATGGGCGACGTAGGCATAGATGTTGGCGTGAAACTGCCGGCCGATCCGCACATCGGCGGTCAGGATCGTGTGGTCGCACAGGATGGCGCCCTCGCCGATTTCACAGGGGCCGCGCCGCAGGGCTGTGGGGGCGACCAGCGACACCAGCGGTCGGCCCAGAGCCCGCATTTCGGCATCGACCCGGCGGCGGATGGCAGCCTCGGCAATGGCGACGACGATGCCGTAGTCCTCAGGCAGATCGGCCAGCGGGATCACGGGATGCCCGTTCACCGAGGGCGCGTACGGCTCACCGTCCTTGGGAATGAAGCAGACAGCGTCGGGCGAGCGGGCACCCGCCGCGCGGGCCATCTCCCACGCCAGCGGCGCGACTTCGCGGCTGAATCCGCCGGTTCCGCAAATGGCGATCTTCATGGGATGGCGCTCCCCTCCGGGAATCGGACAAGACTGCTACCCTGACACCCTGACCGACTCTGGCAAGGCAGACTGTAACAGGCGCATGGCGGAACCCGTGACCATCTGTGTGGTGAGCAGCGGCCGGGCTGACTATGGCCTGATCCGGCCGATCCTCGATGCCCTGCGCGCCGACCCGCGCACGGTAGGGCAGTTGCTGCTGACCGGCACCCATGCGGATGACCGATTCGGGTCGGAGGCCGACGGGCGGCTGCTGGCCGATGCCCTCGTGCCCATGCCGCTTGAGGGCGACGGTGCCGCCGCTGCCGCCCGGGGGGCCGCCGCCGTGCTGACCGGCGTGGTCGAGGCGTTGGAGCGGCTGAAGCCCGATGCCGTGCTGATTGTCGGTGATCGCTATGAGATTCTGGCTGTGGCCCAGGCTGCCATGCTGCTGCGCCTGCCGCTGATCCATCTGGGTGGCGGCGATGTCACCGAAGGCGCGATCGACGAGGGCATCCGCCATGCGGTCAGCAAGCTGGCCCAGGTGCATCTGGTCACTCATGCCGAAGCCGCGCGCCGCCTGCGTCAGCTGGGCGAGGAGGACTGGCGCATCCATACGGTCGGCAATCCCTCGCTGGACAGTCTGAGCGCCGCCGCGGCCCTGCCGGATGCGACGCTGGCGAGTCTGCTGGGCCGGCCACTGGGGGCCGACAATCTGCTGGTCTGCTTCCACCCGGTGACCCTGTTGCCGGACGGGGGAAGGGCCGAGTTCCGTGCTCTGCTGGCGGCGCTGGGGGAACTGCCTGAGAGCACACATCTGTGGATCACCCGGCCCAATGCCGATCCGGGGCATGACGCGCTGAACCGGCATCTGGATGACTGGGCTGCGGGCCGGGCGAATGTGTCGATCCATGCGGCGCTGGGCCCAGCCTATCTGCCGCTGATGGCGCGCTGCCGGGCGGTAGTCGGCAATTCCTCCAGTGGGCTGACCGAGACGCCTTCGCTGGGGATTCCCACGGTGAATGTCGGTGTGCGACAACAGGGGCGGCTGGCGGGGGCGACCGTGTTCCACTGTGCAGGCGAGGCGGGGGCCATCCGCGCGGCGCTGGCCCGGGCCATGGCTGCGGATCTCACCGGCGCGACCAATCCTTATGGAGATGGAAAGACTGTGCCGCGCATCCTGTCGGTCCTGACTTCCCAGCCCGAGCGTGACACCCTGATGCACAAGCGGTTCATCGACATCGAGGTCGCCGGTGGCTGACCGGGTCTTCATCATCGCCGAGGCGGGGGTGAACCACGACGGCTCGCGGGACGACGCCCTGACGATGATCGATGTCGCCGCCGAGGCCGGGGCCGATGCGGTCAAATTCCAGACCTTCCGCGCCGAAGCGGCCCTGACCGCCCGCGCGCTGAAGGCCGAATATCAGGTGACCAATACGGGCGAGGGCGGCACCCAGCTGGACATGGTGAGGCGGCTGGAGCTGAAGCCCGAAGACCACCCGGCGCTGGTCGAACGCTGCCGGGCGCGCGGCATCGCCTTCATGTCGACGGCGTTCGATATGGACAGTCTGGTGCTGGTGGCCGGGCTGGGCATGCCGTGGATCAAGATCCCGTCGGGGGACCTGACCTGGGGCGAGATGCTGATCGCCGCCGCGCGTGTGGGCCCGCCGCTGGCGGTCTCGACCGGCATGGCGACGCTGGACGAGGTGAGGCAGGCCCTGGCCCTGATCGCCTGGGGCCGGATGCACGAGGACCTGCCGCCCGATCTGGAGACGGCGCTGGCCGCCTTTGACACCGATGCCGCGCGGGCGGCGCTGGAGGGTCAGGTGGTGCTGCTGCACTGCACGACCCAGTATCCGGCGCCGCTGTCGGCCGTGAACCTGCGCGCCATGGACACGCTAAGGGACACGTTCGGCCTGCCGGTCGGCTATTCGGACCATACGCTGGGGCTGAGCGTGCCGATCGCCGCCGTGGCGCGCGGGGCGGTGATGATCGAGAAGCATTTCACCCTCAGCCGCGACCGTCAGGGCCCGGATCACGCCGCCTCGCTGGAGCCGGACGAGCTGGCCGCCATGGTCCGTGCCATCCGCGAGGTCGAGCAGGCGCTGGGCCATGCGGACAAGGCCCCGGCGCTCGAGGAAATGGCCAACCGGATCGTCGCGCGGCGGTCGCTGGTCGCGACGCGGCCGATTCGGGCCGGAGAGGTGTGGGCACCCGACATGCTGATGGCCAAGCGCCCGGCCGACGGCATAGACCCCCATTCGGCCTTTGCCCTCTATGGCAGGGCGGCAACCCGCGACTATCAGCCGGACGAGGCAATCGAGCCATGAAGCACTGGCAGCGCACCCTGGTCGGCCCGGATGCCCCGCTGAGGCAGGTGCTGAAGGCCATCGATTCGGCGGGCGTGGGCATTGCGCTGGTGGTCGATGACGGCCGCGTTCTGGTCGGCACCCTGTCGGACGGGGATGTGCGCCGGGCGCTGATCAACGGGGCGGATCTGGAGCAGGCGTGTCACCCGTTCGTGCACACGACGCCGGTGGTGGCCCCGGACGGGCTGGAGGAAGGCGCCGCCCTGACCATGCTGCGGGCCCGCAAGCTGCGCCAGCTGCCCCGGGTGGACGAAGCGGGGAGGGTCACCGGCCTTTCGACCGTCGGCGACCTGCTGGATGTGCCCGAGCGGCCCGAGGCGGTGGTGATCATGGCGGGCGGCCGGGGTGAACGTCTGGCCGAGCTGACCCGCACCACGCCCAAGCCCATGCTGAACGTCGGCCCACGCCCGATTCTGGAGACCATCGTTTCCAGCCTGGCGGTGCAGGGGTTTCGCCGCATTTTCCTGTCGGTCAACTACAAGGCCGAACAGATCGAGGCCCATTTCGGCGACGGCAGCGATCGGGGCCTGACCATCGGCTATCTGCGTGAGGATCAGCCGCTGGGCACCTGCGGGGCCCTGTCGTTGCTGCCGGCCGAGGTCGAGGGGCCGGTGCTGGTCACCAACGGCGATGTGCTGACCCGCGTCGACTATGGCCAGGTGATGGATGGCCACATCCGCGATGGTGCGGCGGCCACCGTGGTCGTGCGGGATTATGAAATGCAGGTGCCGTTTGGCGTCATCCGGGCGGCGGACGGCCGGATCAGCGGCATTGAGGAAAAGCCCAGCCAGGTCTTCAACATCAATGCCGGGGTCTATGTGCTGTCACGCGCGGCGCTGGCGCTGATTCCCGCGAACCGGCCCTATGACATGCCGATGCTGATCCAGGCCCTGATCGACGCGGATCAGCCGGTAAGGCCGCACCGGGCCGAAGGCTACTGGCTGGATATCGGACGTCCGCCCGACTACGACCGCGCCAATGCCGAGTTCGGCGCCGTGTTCGGCGGTTGATCATGTCTGGTTTGACCCATCTGGAACGACTTGAGGCCGAGAGCCTGCACATCCTGCGCGAGGTCGTGGCCGAGGCGCAAAAGCCGGTCATGCTCTATTCAGTGGGCAAGGACTCGGCCGTCATGCTGCATCTGGCGCGCAAGGCCTTCTATCCCTCGCCGCCGCCCTTTCCCCTGCTGCACGTCGATACGACATGGAAGTTCCGGGACATGTATGCGTTGCGGGACCGCATGGCGGCCGAGAGCGGCATGGACCTGCTGGTCCATCGCAATCCCGAGGCGGTCGAGCGCGGCATCAATCCGTTCGATCACGGGCCGCAGCACACCGACATGTGGAAGACCGAGGGCCTTAAGCAGGCGCTGGACCTGCACGGCTTTGACGTCGCCTTCGGCGGTGCGCGTCGCGATGAGGAGAAAAGTCGCGCCAAGGAGCGGATTGTCTCGTTCCGCACGGCCAGCCATGGTTGGGATCCCAGGCGCCAGCGACCCGAGCTGTGGAACCTCTACAATGTGCAAAAGACCGAGGCCGAAAGCCTGCGGGTCTTCCCGATCTCCAACTGGACCGAGCTCGATATCTGGCAATACATCCAGCTCAACGACATCCCGATCGTGCCGCTGTATTTCAGCGCGCCGCGCCCAACGGTTGTCCGTGACGGCCTGATCCTGATGGTCGATGATGACCGCTTTCCTCTGCAACCCGGCGAGCAACCGGTCATGCGGTCGATCCGCTTCCGCACCCTGGGGTGCTACCCCCTGACGGGCGCGGTTGAAAGCGAGGCGGCGACCCTGCCGCAGATCATCCGGGAAATGCTGCTCACCACCACCAGCGAGCGCCAGGGGCGAATCATCGACAAGGATGGTGGCGATGCCTCCATGGAGAAGAAGAAGCAGGAGGGGTATTTCTGATGACCGGTCCCGCCGCTTCCGATCCCGTCTACAGGACCGACGCCCTGATCGCCCGCGACATTGACGCCTGGCTGGACCTCCATCGGCACAAGTCGATGTTGCGCTTCATTACCTGCGGCAGCGTCGACGACGGCAAGTCCACCCTGATCGGGCGGCTGTTGTACGATTCAAAAATGATTTTCGAGGATCAGCTGGCGGCGCTGGAAGCGGACTCCAGAAGGGTCGGCACCCAGGGAGAGGCGCTCGATTTCGCCCTGCTGGTGGATGGACTGGCCGCCGAGCGCGAACAGGGCATTACCATCGACGTCGCCTATCGCTTATTCGCGACTGAAAAGCGCAAATTCATCGTCGCCGACACGCCCGGCCACGAACAGTACACTCGCAACATGGTCACAGGCGCGTCGACGGCGGACCTGGCCGTCATCCTGATCGATGCGCGCAAGGGCGTGCTGACCCAGACCCGTCGCCACAGCTATCTCGTGCACCTGTTGGGCATCCGCACCATCGTGCTGGCGGTCAACAAGATGGATCTGGTCGACTACGACCGGACCGTCTTCGACAGCATCGTGGCCGACTATCGTGACTTTGCCGACCGCATTGGCATCGGCGCGTTCGTGGCCATTCCGATCTCAGGGTTCAAGGGCGACAATATCACCGAGGCCTCGGCGAACACGCCCTGGTATGAGGGCCCGGCCCTGATCCATCATCTGGAAACCGTGCCGATCGAGACCGACACGGATCAGGCCCGGCCTTTCAGTATGGCCGTGCAATGGGTGAACAGACCCAATCTGGACTTCCGCGGCTTTGCCGGCCAGATCGCCTCGGGAGTGGTCCGTCCGGGCGACGCGGTGCGCGTGCTGCCCTCGGGCAAGACCTCGACCGTCAGCCGCATTGTGTCGCTGGGCGGTGACCTCGATCAGGCTGTGGCCGGCCAGTCCGTCACTCTGTGCTTTGCGGATGAGATCGACTGTTCCCGCGGGGATGTAATCGCCTCTGCCTCGGCACCGCCCCAGGTCGCTGACCAGTTCGAGGCCACCCTTGTGTGGATGGGAGAAGAGGCCCTGCTTCCGGGCCGGGCCTATTGGCTCAAGCTGGGCACGCGAACGGTTTCGGTAACCCTTCAGCCGCCGAAGTACGAGGTCAACGTCAATACGCTGGACCATCTGGCGGCCAAGACGCTCGAACTGAACGCCATCGGCGTGGCTGAAATCACGACGGACCGCCCCATCGTGTTCGAACCCTATGCCGACAGCCGGACTCTGGGTGGCTTCATCCTGATCGACAAGCTGACCCACGCGACGGTCGCGGCCGGCATGCTGCATTTCTCGCTGCGCCGGGCCCAGAACGTGCACTGGCAGGCGCTGGACATCTCGCGGGACATGCGCGCCCGACAGAAGGCTCAAACCCCCCGGGTTCTGTGGTTCACCGGCCTGTCCGGCTCAGGCAAGTCCACCATCGCCAACCTGGTCGAGAAGAAGCTGTACAGTCAGGGCCTGCACACCTTCCTGCTGGACGGCGACAATGTGCGCCACGGCCTGAACAAGGATCTGGGCTTCACCGACGCTGATCGCATCGAGAACATTCGCCGGGTGGGTGAGGTCGCCCGCCTGATGACCGATGCCGGGCTGACCGTGCTGACGGCCTTCATCTCGCCGTTCCGCGCCGAGCGCGAGATGGTGCGCGCGATGATGGCCGACGGGGAGTTCATCGAGGTGTTTGTCGATACGCCGATCGAGGTCGCCGAGGCCCGCGACGTCAAGGGTCTCTACGCCAAGGCCCGGTCCGGCCAACTGCGGAACTTCACCGGCATCGACAGTCCCTATGAGGCCCCTGAGGCGCCCGACATCCATATCGACACCACGGTGACCGGGCCGGACGAGGCCGCGGAGCAGATCGTGAGATGGATTTTCGACGCGTCGGGATGACGCCACTCGTGCTCAGCCGGGGCGGCCAGTCGTGTATTGAGCAGTTCGACGCTGGCGAGAGCGGTATTACCGCAGAGGGCCGAGGGCTACTGGCTGGATATCGGTCGTCCGCCCGACTGCGACTGCGCCAATGCCGAGTTCGGCGCCGTGTTCGGCGGCTGATCAGGCGTGGCGCCGACGCGGCTCCGGTTGGCGCGAGGGCCGGGCCGCCCCGTCCAGAACGGCGCAGCACAGGGCAAAGATGACGGCGATCGTCTCGGTACGCATCGGATAGTCAGCGGCCGAGTGGATGCCGATCAGGATCAGGGCAACCGATGCGGCCCTCTGCAGGTCCCGCTCCAGATGGGTGCCGGCCCGCCAGGCACTCCACGAGCGGCGCCCCCACCAGATGTAGGTGCCAATGATCAGGGCGATACCCATCCAGCCGGTCGTCAGCCACATCTGTAGATAATCGTTATGCGCCTGATTGAAGTAGGCGGCCTGGAGGGTCTCGACCGGCTCATAGGAGCGATAGACCGGGTCAAATGATCCCAGGCCCGATCCGAGCGGCAGGAAGTCCTGCGCGGCCTGGGCGACGATGGGCCAGTTCTCGAAGCGCAGATCCGTAGCCGGGTCGGTGTCGAACCGGTCGAGAATCGGCCCGAGGGCAAACACAGCAATAATGCCGATGGCAACGGCTGCGCCGGCTGCAAGTCCCATAACCAGCGGGGTGGGCCGTCCGCGTCCGGACGATACCCATGCGACCAGCAGAACTCCGACAAGGCCGGGCCCGGCCGCCAAAATGCCGAAGCGCGAGCGGATCGCGCCAAGCGCCACCAGCACCAGACCGATGATCAGTGCCCCCACCCACACCCTGAGGCCGGCGTCGGGCTCGCGACTGTTCAGGCCGCTGCCGGCCAGGGCCGCCGCGAACGGCAGGGCGATCAGGCACAGGGTGGCCATGTGGTTGCGGTTGGCAAAGAAGCCGACAAGGGAGCCGAAGTTGGTCGTCGCCCACGGATAGAAGGTCCGGCTGTCCAGCGTGATCTGAAGCGTACCCAGAACGATACTCAGGATGACGAAGGCCAGCACGCCCCAGACCAGACGGGTCACCGCCACCCGGTCCAGTGTCAGCGCCGCCAGAAGCATGGCCACGGGGGGCAGAAGAGCCAGAAAGGCCTGCCAGGTCCGGTCCGGCGTCAGGGACAACGGCAACCACGAAGGAGTAATGCCGGCAATCTCGAGGGCCAGCACGGCCTGATCCCGACCGGGCAGAGAAGTCCAGATGTTAAAGGGCAGGGGGATCAGCTGGATGAGCGGCAGCGCCATCGCCAGAGTGGCGAGTATCAGCAGGAAGCGGTGCTCTTTCCAGACGCCGGTCCGGATGAGGCGGACGAGGGCCAGTCCGAACACCGGCAGGGCCAATAGCTCGATCGCCGCCAGCGGCAGGAGGTGCTCACGGCTGGCACCGCCCAGAAGCATAGAAAAAGCCAGCAGAACGCCGGCCGCTATGGCCAAGGCATCCCACTGGCTTATTCGTTTCAGAAACGACCTGCTCAACTACGCACTCGTATCCCGAGCAGGATCGAAACTCTTACGGGCTGGTCGGCGCGTCGTCGTCCGAGAACACCGAGATCACGCCCGCCAGAACGGCGGTGCCGATCAGGATGACGGGAAGCGGCACACCGCGGAACTCGTTGGCGGCGTCAGCAGATGCGCCGACACGATCACCGACCCGATTCACGGCGCTGTTATTGTTAGCGGCGACCGCTTGGCCTGCGATGAGCAGCAAACCAACCGAGGCTGCGGCGATGGTCTTACGCATGCAAATCCCCTTTAATCAAAAGCAATGCGCGGGTTTCCCCGCTCCTGTGAGAATGTGTTTAGGTCGGACGGGTTGCACATGGCAAGCAAAAAAGCCGGTCTGGAGGGCTGAAAGTTGACTCAAGGCCAGCCTGTTGCGCCGTTGCATCCCTAAGGAATCCTTTCCAGCGCCAGTTGCGAAAACCATATGACAATGTCGGTCCGCCGCCCGGTATTTATCGGCACCAGTTTGACGATCTGGGCGGTACAGCCCTGTTGAGGAACCACGACTCTGGTCTGGAACGGGGACCAGTCAGCCTGGGCCTCCATGTCGAGGCCGAAACGAACTTCCGAAATGATTTCAGAGGTTTCAAGGCACTGGACCTGCCAGGCAAAGCCGGACCGCCCGCGCCCGTTCTCCAGTCTCTGGCGTCCCGACAGGCGGTAGGTTCCCGGCTGCATGAGGACGAGTTGCCTGGCCAATTCCTGTGCATTGCGAGCGTCATGAACCACCCGAAGTGCCGTGAGCTCGGGCTTGCGATCGTCGTTGAGCAGGGCGACAGAGATCCCGGCGCCCACGCCAAGATTCCAGCCGAAGGGCAGAATCGCCTCGTCGTCGGCAAATCCGCCATTCACGAGAATCGTTTCGTTCGAAGGTCGATCCAGGGCGTCACGAACCGTCTTCAGGCCGGGTATCCGGCGACCCACATAGAGGGCCTGATACAGGTCCTGTAGCTCCGGAGTCGTGAAGGGGGCGTCCGTCGCCTCCAAGCTTATTGCGAGGCCAGCCAGAAGCTGCAGGCCTTCGGGCCGCCGATACAGTGATCTGAAATAGTCAGCGCGCCATGGCGGCGAGTCGGCTAGCTCTGACACAAGGTAGGGGCCGGCCCGGGGGTCCATCTCAGCAGCGGTCGAGAAAAGATTGAACACCGTGGGTCGCAGGTCTTCCCGGCGCCGCGCCAGCGTATCGGCATGGGCAAAGGCCGAGCCATAGTTCCCCTGTCGGAGGCGACTTTCGATCAACCAGCTGTGGGCGGCATTGTCGCGCAGGCTCCAGTTACCCGCCAGGGTCATCAGCTCATCGGCCTGAGCCGTGCGCCCCGCCTCGGCCTCGGACATGGCGAGCACCCTGAGGGCCTCAACGTCGAAGGGGGCCCTGGACAAGGAAAGCCGGGCCAGATAGCCGGCATCCTCCATCTCACCGGCCCGCATCTCGCCTTCGGCCGCCCGCGCCAGGACCTCGGCCGAGCCGGGGGCCAGACGAATGGCATGCTCACTGGGCGTCCGCGCCGCCAGCGGCACCAGGGCGACCTGCCAGCCCAGCCAGATCAGGCCGACAGCCAGGCCGACGGGCCAGAGACCTCCAGCCTTGCCGGCGGCCTTCGGTTCAGACGGCGGGACCTCTGACATCACGCCTTGCGGCCGGGCTTACCTTCTGCCTCGGCCCCGTAATGATAGTCGTACGCGTAGTCATAGCCTTCGTGACGGGTGCGGTGGGCCTGGAATTTGGTCAGGACTGCTCCCAGAACGCGACCGCGGCCCATCGAAAGGCGACGCAGGGCGCCCCGCGCCTGGCGGCGGCCGGTGATGCGCGATTCCAGTACAAACAGGGTGCCCTCGACGGACGAGGACAGCACGGGCGCATCGGCAAAGCCCAGCACCGGCGGGCCATCGATCACGACGTGGTCGTAAACGGCAAAGGCCTGGTCCAGCAGCGCCTGCAGACGCGAGCCACCCCACAGTTCGGCCGGGTTGGGCGGAAGCGGTCCACACGGAATGAAGTCGAGGGTGGAATAGGGTGTCTTGCGCACGACACCGGTCAGTTCGGCCGCGCCGGACAGGAAGTTGCTCATGCCCTGGCTGTTCTCGATCTCCAGCACCCGGTGCATGGACGGATTGCGCAGGTCACCATCAACCAGCAGGACACGCCGCCCGACCCGCGACAGGTTGAGCGCTGTAGCAAAGGCGGTGGTCGACTTGCCTTCCCCGGGCCGGGCACTGGTGACCAGCAGGGAGCGCGGCGCCCCGTGCGAGGTCGAGAACTGCAGGGCCGTTCGCAGGGAATAGTAGGCTTCGGAGAAGGGAGATCGAATGTCGCGGAGGGCTTCGTTCGGGTCCTTGCCGCGTTCCAGCATGGGGATGACTCCCAGTGCCGGGATGCCCAGCTTGCTTTCCACATCGTCGGGCGACGTCAAGCGATCGTCCAGAGCCTCGATCAGGAAGGCACCGATGATGCCGAGGGTCAGACCCATGGTCAGGGCCAGCATCAGGTTCAGCGGCAGGTTGGGGCTGGAGGGGCCACCGGGAGGGGTGGCGCGGTCGACCAGCGAGATGTTGTTGCTGGTTACGCCGCCAGTCACGCCGATTTCCTTGTAGCGCTGAAGCAGGCCGTCATACAGCTGGCGGCTGGTGTCCAGTTCGCGAACCAGGATGTTGTACTGGACGCTGCGATCCCCGAGGTCGAGGACTTCGCCCTTGAGGCCATTGACCTGATTCTGGAGCGCCCGCTCCTGATTCAGGGCGATCTGGTACTGGGCCCGGATGCCGTCGCGGATGGAGGTGGCAGCCGTGCGGATCTGGGCATCGAGTTCGTCGATACGGGCCCGTAGTTCAACCAGTTCCGGGTAGTCGTCCTGGAAAACGGCAGCCTTTTCCTCGTACTGCGATTCAAGCTGGATCCGCTGCTGCATCAGGGTTTGATAGGTCGTGCTGGCCATCACTTCCGGAATGCTGGTCAGGGGCGCGTTCTGGGCCTGGCGCCAGCGTTCCTCAGCGGCGATCCGGTCAACCCGGGCCTCGCTGAGGGCCTCGTTCAGAGTGCCGAGACTGGTGGAAACCAGAGACCGGCCGGCCCCTGTCTCGGCGTCGGAAAGCGTGATGATTTCCTGGTCGCCGGCATAGGCCACCAGTTGACGTTCGGTGTCTTCAAGCCGGGCCTTTGTCTCGGCAATCTGCTCCTCAAGGAATTCACGCACATAGAGAGAGGCATCGAATTTGCGGGCGAGGTTCGCCTCAATGAAGTTCTCGGCAATGGCATTGGCCATCCGCGCCGACACGGCAGCGCTGGGGCTGCTGAAGGTGATCCGGACCAGTCGCGACCCGCGCTCGGGAGAGACGCCGAGGTGGCTGCTGATGAGGCCTGTGATCATCTTGCGGCGACGGGCCGCCTGTTGAGTCGCGGTTTCCCCTTCGCGAGCCTCGAACTCTCTGCCCATCTGCTGGATGAAATCATTGGAATTCGCCAGCCCCTCGCTGTCGATGATCCGCTCGACCAGCGAACGGCTGCGCAACAGGCCGTACTGGGTGTTGAAAAACTCCTCGCCGACGGGCAGCTCGCGCGGCATGCCGTCATCGGTGCTGAGCACCCGAGCCGCTTCGCGGTCGATCTGGATCGTCGCGGCAGCGGTGTAGGTCGGTGGGGTCATCAGGGTGACGATGACGGCGATCACGACGGCGGCGATCACACAACCGAGGATCAGCAGCCGGTGCTTGAGCGCCAGGGACCAGTATTTGGCGAGGTCGATTTCCCCCGAGCGGTCGGTCTCAAGAACGGTGCCATACCCGGCTGCGCCCTCGCGCTCCGGGCCCTGCCCGCCGCCATTGCCCATGCTGCGGTCTCCGACCATGGTCCAGTCCTAAATCACTAGCTTGACGAAAGAAGGTCGCCCTTTTTGGGCTGATAGCGCATCGATCCCCGTCGGGCGAGCCGCAAATGGCAACAAACCGGCGAGATTCGGGTCCCTGCGATTCGCAACCAGCATGACCGGCAAGGCTTTCCAGAATCCTGACACGGGTGCTGCGTGCATCAGAAGGGTGTCAGGGGTTGCCCGGATGCTCGTTTCTGGCGGATCTCATCGACGGTAAGCTGCTGGGCTCGCGCGCGGGCGCCGGCGGACGGGTGCCCCCATTGGGCATAGCGCACGCTCGGGTCCCGTTCTGCCAGGGCGCGCCAGAAGACCGGACCCTGTGCGGGGTCATAGCCGGCGCGCGCCATAAGGTAGATTCCAACCCGGTCTGCCTCGCGTTCCGCCTGGACCAGCTCCCATGGCGAATTGCCGTAGTTTCCGAGGATGGAACGGGCAAAGCCGCGTTCGTCGAAGAACTCGCGATGTTCCAGAACATTGTGCGCCATCTCGTGGCCGAGGATCACGGCCAGATCGTCGTCGGATTCCGCGAACACGGCCATGGCGGTCGCCACGAAGACGCGTTTTCCGTCGGCGCGTGCATTCAGCTCGGTCGAGGGATCGACCTGGAAAACATAGGCACAGGCCGTGACCGTGGACAGGGTGATCTCGCGCTTGAGCCCGTCCCGCAGAACCCCGAGACGAGCCTCGCCAGCGGCGAGCGCGGCGTCCAGGCGGGCGATGTTGGCCGCCAGCCCCTCGAAGGCGGCTGGCCTGTCAGGCTCGCCCGGGGCGAACGGATTGCCGTTGATCGAGACAAGGAGGTCTCCGACCTGCAGGCCCGCTTTTGCGGCAGGACTGTCCGGCGCAATCGCAGCGACACCGGGCAGGTCGCCTTCGAGGGCCCACCGTGCACGCGCGGCAGGCCGCAGATTGTCTGAATACTGACTTTCAGCATGCAGCAGCAGCCCGGTCGCCGGTCCGGTATCAGGACATAAATCCGCGTTGGCGAGGGCCAGTCGATAGCCGACGGCATTCACCCGGGTGTCCAGCGCATTCAGCACGGCGAGCCGCCCTTCGGGTGTATCCGCCACGCCAGCGTCGCCGTAGGCCGCCGCTGGAACCGATGTCCCGGTGCCGCAGCCCGCCAGGGGCAGGGTCAGGGCAAGGCAAAGGCCCAGGGTTTCTCTACGAAGACGGCCAGGGCTGGACACCGCCCGCGGCCTAGAAGAGGCGGAACAGCGTCAGCACCGGGGCCGCGGTGATCGCTGCCCGGAGGCCCGCGTTCAGGCGTGAGGTATCGACCACGATCACATCCTCGCCCAGCACCACGGGATCCTCGGCCTCGCCGTTCCGGATGGCGCCCAGATCAAAGACGGCGACCATGCGCTGACCGTCGATCGTGCGAAAAACTGCGACGCTGGACAAATCCGCGCTGCCGGAGGGGCCGCTGGCCATCGCGACCGCCTGCATCAGGGTGGTTCGCCCGCGCATCACGTAAACGCCGGGCTGGGTGACGGCGCCATCGACGGTGATCTTCTGGCTGGCGGCCTCGACGACGGTGACCGTGATCTGGGGATTGCGCAGATACCGCGCGCCCAGCCGGGTCGTGAGGGAGGCGGACAGTTCCGACGGCGTCAGTCCGGCGGCCTGGACGGTGCCGATCAGCGGCATCTGGATATTACCCGCAGAGTCGACTCGGAGATCGTCGAACGACAGTTCCGGTACACGGAATACGGAAACCTTCAGAAGGTCCGTTTCGCCAATGCGATAATCTTCGGCAGGAGCCGCAGCCTGTCCCACCGGCAGGGCATAGGAGGCCACCTGGGTCGCGGCCGTCACATCAGCCTTTTCCCGGCCAGATGATCCGCAAGCCGCCACAGTGAGAACAGCGAACAACAGGGCAATCAGGCGCATGGCGGTATTCATGGACACTCCTCGCCGGTCTGGCTCCGGCACGACCGGATACCCCGTGAGGGGTATTTCAGACTGCCTGATAGCCTCGAACGCGACTTCATTCCACTGATAACCGCTCATCGTTGGAATTCCTCGTTTTTCTGCTGGACGACAGGGAAATACGCAGGCAAAGGGCAGCCCCTATCGTGCTGGCATCTTATCCGGCGGAATCAGGAACGGTCAGGCTCAGGGGGCTTGTACGGAACCCGGGAACGTCAGAGCCATGACTGACTGAAATTGGGCCTGACGGGGAACCCGTCTTCGCTGTTCAGCGCTTGCGCCGGGCACGGTCCTTATACGGACGAGCACACTGGTGATAAGGCTCGTCATGATTGTTTGACGATCCGTCGATATGGGCCCACGCATGCGTACCCCGCTGACATTCTCGTGGACAGCAAAGTATCTGATCCACATTGCGGCGCTGTTCGTGGGGTTTGTGCTCGCCTATGAGCTGCGCCGGGCCCTTCCGATACATTGGTGGTTCGTCGATCCGGACGCCGTTCGCGTTCTGGGCTGGGCCGGACTTTTCGCCCTGATCGGCGCCGGGGTCGAGGCCGTCTTTCAGGCTGAGCGTGCCGCCTGGCGTTTCGCTTCGGCGCGGGATGTTGTGGCCCTGGCGCGAAATGTCAGCCTGACCATGGCCCTGTTCTTGGTGTCGATATTCTTTGTGGACCGGGGGCTGGAGCTACCGAGATCGGTACTGCCGCTCGCCTGGCTGCTGAGCCTGATGTTTCTGGTCGGCGCGCGGGTGGCCTGGCGCTTACCGCAAGAAAGCGGCCTGTCCGAGCATCTGTTGCCGGCCTGGTGGCGCAAGACCGCGGCTGGCCGCAAGCCCCTGCTGCTGGTCGGCGCCATGGCAGACGCTGATCGCCAGATCCGCCACCTGATGGCCGACCCAGGCCAGCCCTATCAGCCGGTGGGCGTGGTGACGCCAAATGCGGAAGAGGTCGGCATGCGGCTGCATGGCGTTCCGTTTGTCGCCCGGCTGGACCAGTGGCGGGTCGGACGCATGCCGGTGCCCCTGCGCAACGAAAAGGTCTCGGCGATCCTGTTCCTTCAGGACCCGGTCCAGATCCTTGGCCTGACCCCGCAACGGATCGGCGAGCTCAAGCGGGCAGGCCATACCCTGCTTCGTCCACATGCCCTGACCGAGGTGGGTGAGCCGCGCCCGAATGCAGACCTGCTGACCGAAATCCCGCTCGAGGAATTCCTGCCGCGCCAGCCGATCTCCCTGCCGACCGGGCCGGTCGAGGAACTGATTCGAGGCAAGCGCATCCTCGTGACGGGTGCAGGCGGCAGTATCGGATCGGAAATCGCGCGCCAGATGGTGCAGCTTGGCTGTGGTCATCTGACCCTGCTGGATCACTCCGAGTTCCAGCTATTCGAGATTGATCGTGAGCTGGGCGGGGTCACCACCGCCATGACGCGCCGGGCCGTTCTGGCCAATGTGCGCGACGAGGCCCGCATCCGCGAGGTCTTCGAACAGGAACGCCCCGAGATCGTTTTCCACGCCGCAGCCCTGAAACACGTGGCCCTGGTCGAGAACAACCCGGCCGAAGGGGTGCTGACCAACGTCCAGGGTACCTGGAATGTGATCCGCGCCGCGACAGGGACCAAGGCGGCGCAGTTCGTCCTGATCTCGACCGATAAGGCCGTTGATCCCTCCAATGTCATGGGGGCGACCAAGCGGATCGCCGAGACCCTTCTTGAACTGGTTCCCGACAGCGAGACCCGCCTCTCGGCCGTGCGCTTCGGCAATGTGCTCGGCTCGGCCGGCTCGGTGGTGCCGATTTTCTGGGATCAGATTGCCCGGGGCGGACCCGTCACTGTGACCCATCCGGACGTGAACCGCTATTTCATGACCATCCCTGAAGCCGTGCAACTGGTTCTGCACAGCACGGCGGTGAAAGCGGCGCGGTTAGATGAAGGTCCCTCGAAATTCCTGCTTGAGATGGGCGAGCCTGTCCGCATCGCCGATCTGGCCCGCCAGATGATCGAGTTGAGTGGCAAAACGCCGGATGTCGACATCAAGATCGAGTTCACCGGTCTGAAGCAGGGCGAGAAGATCGCCGAAATCCTGTCCGATGATGGTGAGGACCCGCGACCGTGCGTGGACGGGATCCTGGAGGTCATGGGAAGGCGCAGCTCCGGACGCCTGGATACCGCCCGTTTACAGTCTCTGATATCTGCGGCCTTGGGTGGACGCGGCCACGAGGTTACGATGCTGGTGGCAGAAACCATCAGGGACATCCGCAAGCCATGACGCGTTCGTCCAGGACGATCCCGACGGGGGATGGTCACCCGTGAAGTTCAAGATTTTCGACATCCAGAATCTGGCCGTCGCCTATATCTGCCTCTGGGCAACCTCGCCGGTGCTGGCCTTCGGCACGGGGTTCCGCCTGGCTGCGGTCGCGGCCGTGGGGCTTTGGGCCCTGCTTGAGATGTTTCGTCCCGGCGGCATTTTCACCCGCCCGACCCTGCCCGTGATCCTGACGGCCTTCTTCATTCTCTATACGGCTGCCACCGAGGCCGTGCTGGGCGCCGACCAGAATTTCGGCTGGCACATCCAGATCTGGATCATGCTGTTCTTCCTGATCTTCTACGAAAGCCGGCGGAGCGACGTCCGCAGCATGTCTTCCATCTTCTGGTTCATGCTGGCCACGCTGCCGATCTGGTATTTCACGACCTACACGGCGTTCGATCAGTATGGGACGCACACCGCGCGCCTTCTGACCCGGACCTCGGACTTTGCCCGCGAACTCTCGTCAGATGGCGTCGGCGGTTATTCGCTGGTGTACAGCATCGTCGTGGTACTGCCGGCGGTCGCCCTGCTGCTCCTGAATTATCGACGATTCGTGCCGCTGGAGCAGCCGCGCTGGCTGACGCCGATAAGCCGGATACCCCTTCTCGTTCCGGCGCTGATCGCGGCCAATCTGGTACTGGGCTTTGCGCTGGTGGTGCGCGCCGGATTCTCGATCGCCATCATCCTGATGATCTTCTCGCTGGCGCTGTCGCTTGTCTTCAAGCGTCGCAGCCCGTTGATGCTGATGATGTTGCCGCTGTTCATGATGATGGCGTGGCTGGCATTCCAGATCGCGCTGGTTCCGATGCTGCAGCTGATCGTGCCGCTCACTGAGGGAACGCCCTACTATCGCAAAGTTCTGGACGTGATCGAAACGCTTCAGAATGATCAGAGCCAGGGCACGCTGGATGACCGGATGGAGCGCTATATGCGCAGTCTGGGGCTGTTCCTGCAAAATCCGATCTTCGGGGTGATCAGCAATCGCGACGTCGGCAAACACTCGGCCTATCTGGACACCTATGCGCGCTACGGGGTGCTGGTGGGGTCGGTCTTCGTCTACCTGCTGACCTATCTGCCTGTGCGGATGATGCGGGCCATGAAGGATAATTTCGGCCTGGCCTTTTCGATCCTGTCAATCATGGTGCTTCTGCCGCTGCTCAACGACGTCTTCGCCAGCCTGGGCGTGGTGCTGTTCATTATGGTGCCGGTGGCCTGCGATCTGGTGGAGCGGGCTCGAGTGCGCGGACCGGCTGCGCCGCGCCGCCGGCTGGCCGTGCGCTGGGGGCCCCGCACCGAAGTGCCCGGTCCCCGCGCCGCCCACAGGTCGGGCCCGGAGAGCGGGCGTGCCTGACACCCTGATTCTCGTCGGCGGATACGGCCTGCCGGACCGGACCGCTTCGGCCACGCGCGCCATTGGTCTGGCCAGGCTGTTCCGGTCTATCGGCATGAATGTGATCATCATGGGCAAGATCACGCCCGAGGTGCCGCCGATCAACGGCCCGACCGAGATCGAGGTTGAGGGCATTCGCTGCGTGGACGTGCGCCGACCGTTCCCGGGCCGCGACTATGCCCGCTACGATCTCTCGGGCGAGACCGTTATGGCGCTGGTCGACAGTCTGCCCGAAGGCTCCGTGCGGGCGGTCAGCGCGTATAATCATGCCGGACAGGCGACCTGGTCGCTCCTCCGGGGCTGCAAGGCGCGCGGTATTCCCGCCATTCTCGACTGCACCGAGTGGTACGGCTGGGAAGGCAAGAAGGTCCTGCGCAATATCCAGCGCATCGCCTGGACCGAGTTTCGCCTGCGGGTGCTGACGCGCAAGGCCGGCAATGTGATCGCGGCGTCCCGGTGGTTTTCCGACACCTTGCCGGGCCTGAACCGGGTGCTGCTGCCCTTTGTCATCGACGGCTCGGATCCGAAGTGGAGACCCGAGCCCCCCCGTGTCGCCCTCCCCGATGGTCGCCGTCGCTTCCTCTATTCCGGCAGTCCCGGGCTCGGCATGGTCAAGGACCGGTTGCCGGTCGCCATCGCGGGCTTCGGCAGCCTCGAGGCTGATGGCATTCCCTTCGAATTCCGTATTGCCGGCATGACCCGCGACCAGTATCTGGCCGAGCGTCCCGACGACACAGCCCTGGTGACCCGGCTGGGGGACAGTCTGAGATTCTTGGGGCGTATTCCGCATGCCGATGCGCTCCGTGAGCTGAGAGCCACCGATTACGCCCTGTTCTTCCGTCGGGACGACCGCGTCGCCAATACGGGCTTTGCCACCAAATATGTCGAGGCGGCCAGCCTGGGCATTCCGGTCGTCACCAATCCGACCAGCGACATCGACCGGTACCTGACCGATGGGCGGAACGGTTTTCTGGCCCCGGACCTTTCGACGTCGTCCATAGCCGAGGTTCTGCGGCGCGCGGCCAGCCTCGGCGACGCCGACCTGCTGGCCATGAAATCCGTATGCGCGGCCTCCAACCCGTTCGACATTCCCCACTGGCAGGCTCCGGCCCGAGCCTTCCTTGATGCGCTGAGGCCGGTCCGATGAGCGCTCCGACCCGGGTCCTGTGGATCGTCAATATCGTCCTGCCTGCCGTGGCCGAGGACCTGGGGCTGAACAAAACGCCCTTCGGCGGCTGGCTGACGTTGATGACCGACCGGCTGGCGCTGCGCGACGATTTCCGCATCGGCGTGGCCATGCGCGCGCCGGTCAAGACCCTGACCCGGATCGAGAAGAACGGCATCGTCTATTACGCCATGCCGCAGTCGGCCTCGGACGCCTTTGACGTCGACGATGGCACGGTGGCCGAGGTTCTGGCTGATTTTGTGCCGGATGTGTTGCACGCTGAGGGCTCGGAGATGGCCTATACGCGGCGCTTTCTGAAGGCCTGGGCCGGGCCGAAACTGCTGTCGCTGCAGGGCGTGATCAACGGCAATCGCAACTACGACCTGGGTCGGCTGCCCCTGTTGTCGATGCTCAACCCGCTTCGGCCGAAGACGGCCCTGACGGCCGCGGCGCTGATGGCCAATTTCGCCTTGCGGTTCCTGCCGCGCTTGAAGGCTGAACGGGAGACGATCCAACTGGCTGGCCACATCATGGGCCGCACCACCTGGGACCGCGCCCAGGCCTGGGCGATCAATCCCCACGCCACCTATCACCACTGCAGCCGGATCCTCCGCGATGCCTTCTATGGTGCCGCCTGGGACAGTTCGGGGTATGAGTCCCACAGCATTTTCGTCGGGAATGCCGCCTCGCCGCGCAAGGGCACGCACGTCGTGATCGAGGCTGTGCGGCTGTTGCGGCGTGCCTACCCGGACATCAGGCTCTACATTGCCGGCGAGAGCCCGCAGGCAGGGGCATCGTTCAAGCGGCATGTCGGATATCCCGCCTATGTCTGTGACCTGATCGATCAACACGGTCTCAAGGACCGCGTGACCTTCACCGGATTGCTGGACGAGCAGGGCATGGTGCGCCGCATGGAGCAGTCCCACGTGTTTGTCATGTCCTCGATCATCGAAAACAGTCCGAACACCCTGGGCGAGGCGATGATGGTGGGCACGCCGTCGGTCAGTTCCTTTACCGGCGGAGTGCCGTCGATGGCCTCCGACGAGGTCGATGTTCTGATGTACCGGGCCGACGATCCGGCCATGCTGGCCGTGCAGATCAAGCGCCTTTTCGACGACCCGGCGCTGGCCGGTCGTCTGTCCGCCTCCGCCCGCACGCGAGCCCGCAGGACCCATGACCCCGACGCCAATGTGCAGGCCCTCGTCACGGCGTATGATCGCATCTCGGCTTCTGCACAGGAGGCCAGATCATGAGCCGTTTACTCGCACCGGTCGTGGTGTTCGCCTACAACCGCCCGGAGCACCTGCGCCAGACCCTGACCGCCCTAGCGGAAGCTGATCTGGCCAAGGACAGCCGGGTGCGGGTCTATGCCGACGGCCCGCGCAATGAGGCCGCCCGGGCGGGTGTGGCGGCGGTCCGCACCGTGCTGGACGATCCGGACTGGGGTGACCGGTTCGCCGCCTTCGAAGTCGTGGCCTCCGACGAAAACAAGGGCCTGGCCAAAGCCATCATCGGCGGCGTCACCGACGTCGTCGAACAGGCGGGCCGGGTGATCGTACTTGAGGACGACCTGATCGTCTCGCGCGACTTCCTGCGCTTCATGAACGACGCGCTCGACTTTTATCAGGCGGACCAGACGGTCGGCTCGATCTCGGGCTTTTGTCCTCTGCAATCGCCACCGGACGGATACATCCCCGACGTCATGCGGGTCCCCCGCAACTGCAGCACGGGATGGGCCACCTGGGCCGACCGCTGGCGTGAGGTGGACTGGACGGCCGCCGACGCAGGGCGCCTCTATCGCGATCCCGCCTTCCGCAAGCGATTCAATGCCGCGGGCTCCGACCGTCTGGACCGGCTGCGCCGCCAGATGGCAGGAAAGGTCAGTTCATGGTCGATCCGGTTCGGTCTGTGGCAGGCCGCCTCGGGCCGCGACACCATTTTTTCCAGCGTGAACCGGCTGGTGAACAGCGGCTATGACGGCAGCGGCGTCAATACCAAGGCGGGTGAGGCCATCAATCCGGACTTCCGCGCGGAAGGCAGTGCATATGTGCTCGCGCCCGTTGAAACCTCGCCGGCTGTGCTCGCCGGTTTTCGTCGCGTTTATTCCGGTTCCCCGCAGGCGCGCCTGCGGCGGTTCCTGAGAAACCTTTAGGCCGATGCAAACCCTCCCCGGTCACCGCGTCCTGTTTCACTACCCGATCCTGCACATGGGTGGGGCCGAGAAATCGACCCTGCGCCTCATGAAGGCACTGGCGGACAGGGGGTGGCAGGTGACCCTGGTCCTGACGACGGGGGGGGGGCAGCTGGAGGCTGATGTCGATCCGCGTGTCGAGTTGGTCCGGCTGCGTCCCGGCTCTCACGGCACCCGTTTTCTGGCCGCCCGGGGGACAGGGGCGCGGCTGAGGGCCCTGCCGGACCTGTTGGCCTATGGAACGGGTCGCTTGATCGGCGCGATCCGGATGCTGCCCTTCCTGTGGCGGCGGTTCGATGCGGCCGCCGTCATGATTCACAGTCTGGACCCGTTCTTCGTGGCGCGGGTGGTGCACGCCGCCCGGAAGTTTGTCTGGATACGGAACGACCTGAAGGGCATCGATCCGGACGGCTGGATAGCGGCTCAGCTTGAGCGATATGCCGGACATATCGACCATTTTGTCAGCGTATCGGGCGTGTCGCTTCAGTCCTTGCTGGAGGCGGTGCCCGGTGCGCGTGGCAAGGCCAGGGTGATCTATAATGTGCTGGATGCCGGGGGGATGCGAGCCCTCGGTCAGGCCGGCGCCGACCCCTTTCCGCCGCGCTCCAGCCCGGAAGAAGTCCGCATCCTGACAGTCGGCCGCCTGTCTGACCGGGACAAGGCGATTTTCCGGCTGGTCGATGTGGCGCGGTTACTCAAGGGCCGGGGCCTGTCCTTTCGCTGGTATCTGATCGGGGACGGGTCGGACCGCCGGGCCCTGGAGCAGCGCATCGCCGCCGCCGATGTCGCCGATCGGGTCATCCTCATGGGGCAGTCCAGCAATCCCTTCCCGGCCTATCGGCATGCGGATCTGGTGGCCATGGTTTCGAACCATGAGGGTCTGTGCGGGGTCATCAATGAGGCCAAGGTCTCGGGTGCCGCCGTTCTGGCCGTCAAGGTCTCCGGGATCGACGAGCAGCTGCAGGACGGAGACAACGGCTGGGTCATCGACAATAGCGAGGCGGCGATCCTTGAGGCCCTGTCAGATCTGATCCGGTCACCGGAAAGGGTCGCGCGCGTTCGCAATTACCGCTATCCCGCCGCTATCCTCGATGACGGGCTCAAGCTGGATCAGATCGAGGCCCTCTTCATGGGACGCAGACCCTGAATGTGTGGATTCACCGTCGTCCTGAACCGGGCCGGAATCACGGCTCACGACGAACAGGCCCTGAATGCCTGCATCGCCGGCATGACCTATCGCGGGCCCGACGAGCATGGCATTTGGCGCGACGAGCACGTCGCCCTGGGGCACGTCCGGTTGTCGATCATCGGGGTGGCCAACGGCCTTCAGCCGATCTTCAGCCACGACGAGTCGCTGGTGCTGGTCTGCAACGGCGAGATCTACAACCACCGGGAGTTGAGGGCGCGCTTCGAGGCGGAGGGCGCCGTCTTCCGGACCGCCTCGGACAGCGAGGTGCTGATCCATGCCTACCGGGCCTACGGTGATGGTTTCCTGGCCCACGTCGACGGTATGTTCGCCTTCGTGCTCTACGACCGCGCGCGCGGCATGGTCATCTGCGCCCGGGATCATGCGGGTAAGAAGCCCCTGTACTATGCCGAGATCGCGGACGGCATGGTGTTTTCGTCGGAGGTGAAAGCGGTCCGGCGCTTCCTCGACGACGGCGGCACCCTGAATGCCGAGGTGATCCGCCAGGTCCAGGCCCAGCGTTATTCGATCAGCGAGACGGACACATACGTCGCAGAAGTTCACAAGATCATGCCCGGGCACGTGGCCCGCGTCGGACGACACGAGGGGCTGACGCTGGAGCGCTGGTACCACTGCGTTCCCGCGCCCACGTTTGATGGCAGCTATGACCAGGCTGTCGAGCAGACCCGCCAGCTTCTGTTCCGGGCTGTGGAGCGGCGCCTGGAGTCAGAGGTACCGCTGGCCCTTTTGCTGAGTGCCGGGATAGATTCCTCGGCTATTGCTTGTATTGCCAGGGCGCTGGGGCATCCGCTCAAAGTTTTCTCAGCAGGGTTCTCGGACCGGTCGTCTCATGATGAGTCGCACGAAGCCGAGCAACTCGCGGGGCAGCTCGGCCTGGACTTCACTCGTGTCGAGATCGATCAGTCTGAATTCAGGAACGAGCTCCCCACCATACTGTCCTATCTGGATGAGCCGAACGGCGACCCGTCGCAGTTCGCCCAATGGTATTTATACAAGGCCGTCCGCAAGCACGCCTATACGGTTCTGTTGAGTGGGATCGGGGGTGACGAGATCTTCTACGGCTATCCTTGGGCCAACGAGACGCGACAGGTGGCGCACGCCGGGCGAGCAGGACGTTTGCGGCGCCTTGGGAGGGGGCTGTCCGGCAGCGATCTGAAGGGACAGGCCGAGCTACTCAACTATCTGCTCCGCAAGGTCCTGCACCAGCGCTCGTTCAAGACGGGTACTGTCCTGGCGGAGGTCGCGGAGCTTGCCGAGCATCAGGCGCGGCCCAAGGTCGCCTTTGCGGACATGGATGACCGCAGCCTGGAACTGCTGATCGACCAAAGCTACAGCCGCCTGCTGCGCGCCTATCTGCCGAACAACGGGTATTTCCTCGCCGACAAGCTGGGTATGGCCCACTCCCTTGAGGTGCGCTGTCCGTTTGCGGATCGAGATCTCAGGGCCTTCGTCGCCACGCTACCCTTGGCGTTTAAGTTCCCGCGTGAGGATGCCAAGGGTCTTCTCAAGGATGCGCTCCGGGGGATCGTTCCCGACGCGGTTCTGGATCGCCGCAAGACCGGCTTCACCCCGCCTTCCATCTATGTGCTCGAGGCCGTCAGGGCCTACCGGAACCGGCACTTTAGCTCCCGCCTGACGACGCTGGCCCAGGTTGCAATCGACTACTATTGCGCCGACCTGGTTGCCGCTGAAGCCCGGCAAGGCGCGCCATGAGCCGCCGCCTGAATGCGGCTATGCTGTCCTATACCCAAGTGGCGGTACGGATCGTCACGACGCTGGTGTTCACGCCCATTCTGGTTCGGGCGCTGGGCCAGGAAGGCTACGGACTGTTCAGCATCGTCGGCGCGCTGGCGGCCTATTTCTACATGATCGACTTCGGGATGAACGACGGCGTGATGCGCTTCTTCGTCCGGCACGAAACGGCCCCGGATGAACGCCGCCGGTTCCTGAAACAGATGCTGGGCTTCTATGCCGGGCTGGGCGTGCTGATCGTGGGGGCGACCTTTGCCATCCACGGCGTGGCGCCTGCCGTTTTCGGAGCCAGCCTGACCGGACCCCAGCTCGCCCTGCTGCGGGATATGATAATTGCGGTGGGTGCAGGCGCGGCGGTCATGGTCGCATTCAATCCGCTGGGGGCCCTGTTGTCCGCCATGGAGCGGTTCGTGTTCCTGCGCTTGCTGGAGATATTCACCGCCCTGTCATCGACCCTGTTGACTGTGATCCTGCTGTGGCAGGGCTACGGTGCCCTGATGGTGGTCATTGTGATGTCCGGCGCCCTCGTCTTCCAGGTCGTCGTGCGTCTGGTCTATGTCATTGTAGTCCTGAAGATTCCGGTCGGCTGGTCCTGGCCCGGCTGGTCGCGCCTTAAGCCCGTGGCCCTCTATGCGGCACCCATTTTCGTGTCGCTGGTGGTCGAACAGATTTACTGGAAGCTGGACAATCTGATCATCGGTGCGGTGCTGGGGGCGGCCCCCGTGGCCCTCTATGCGATCGGCACAACCTTCAACAAACATCTGATGGGCTTCGGTACCGCCATCTCGCGCATCATGGCGCCCGAGATCATTCGCCAGGCGGACTCTGATGCGGACGCCAAGGCGCTGAACGGCCTGTTGATCCGGATTTCGCGGCTGCAGGCCCTGTTCCTGCTGCTGGTGATTTCAGGCCTCGCCCTGTTCGGCGCGCGCTTTATCGAACTGTGGTTGGGCCCTGACTATGGCCTCGCCTACACCATACTGTTGATCGTGCTGATCCCCTATACGCTGGAGCTGATCGGCAATGCCCGCAACATCCTGTTGCAGGTCAGGAACCTGTACTGGCACCGCTCGCTGATGGTCCTGGCGATCGCCTGCCTCAACATCCCCCTGACCATTGTACTCCTCAATCTGTGGGGTGTGGTCGGGGCGGCGGTCAGCACCGGCATCGGCCTGTTGCTCGGCTATACCGCCGTGGCGGTTCTGCTGCAGCTCAAGCTGGGGCTCGACATGGGCTACTATTTCCGCGAGCTCGCCCGGGGGCTGGTTCTGGTGCTGGCGCTATGCGTGCCGGTGGGTGTCGCCCTGAACTTGTGGATGGTCGGCGGCTGGGTCGGTTTTGCCCTGTGCGTGGCGATCTATACGCCCCTCTATGTCGGCCTGATGCTGGCCGTCGGCATGAACCCCTATGAACGTGGTCTGGTGCGGCGTGTGCTGAGCAAGCTGGTGCCCGGTCTTGCGGCGAGGTGGACATGACCGCGGCAAGGCGCTTCGACCCCGCGCGGCCGTTCATCGTCTATGTCGGCCCGTTCGCCTTTCCGGAGGGCGGGGCTGCCGCGCGGCGTATTCTGGGCAATGCGCAGAGTCTGGTGGCCGCGGGCTATCAGGTGCTGGTCCTGTCGGGGCAGCAAGCCCCGGACGACGCGGTCCACCCGCTGGGCGACGGCATCTTTCTGGCCTCGACGTCCGAGCGGGACGCCGAACATCTGCCCAATCTTCTACGCCTGACCCGCTATGCCACCATGGGGGCGAAAAGCCGCGACTGGCTGGAGAGGCTGGAGACCAGGCCCGCAGCGGTGATCCTCTACAGCGGCTATACCCCGTACATCCTGCAGCTTCGCGGATGGTGCCGTACGGCCAGGGTGCCGCTGATTTTCGATGCGGTCGAATGGTATACCGCCGCGTCCCCGCTGGGCTTCGCGACCTCGCCCTATCTCTGGCAGACCGAGATCGCCCTGCGCTGGCTGATCCCGAAACTGGACGGCGTCATCGCCATCAGCCGCTGGCTGGAAGACCACTACGCGCGCGCCGGTCTGCCGGTCGTGCGCGTTCCCCCGACGATGGACGTCAAGATGACGCCTGTGGGGAAGGGGGGCAACGACGAGCGGCTGACGCTGGTCTATGCCGGAATACCGGGTCGCAAGGATCTGCTGGGCGTGCTGCTGCGGGCGGTCGCGACCGTCGATCCAAACAGCGAGCGCCTCCGGCTCAACATCTTTGGTCCGTCGGCTGAGGATCTGAAGGCCTATGGCCTTGCGGTCGTCCCGCCCTCGGTCACGGCCCATGGCCCGGTGGCGCAGGCCACTGCCATGGCCGGTGTGGCCCGCGCCGATTTTTCCGTCCTGCTGCGCCGCCCGGACAAGGTCGCCACCGCTGGCTTTCCGACCAAGTTCGTCGAGAGTCTGGCGGTCGGCACGCCGGTCATCGCCACCCTGACCAGCGATCTGGCGGATCATCTGGTCGATGGCCAGAACGGTCTGGTGTGCGACGACGCCTCACCGGAAACCGTGGCCCGGGTGCTGGAACGCGCCCTGGCCATGACCACAAAGCAGAAATCGGCCCTGCGAAAGACCGCCCGTCACACGGCTGAGACGGGATTCGACTATCGGCGGCACACTGACGGGTTGCAGCGTCTGGTCGAGGCGGTGACCTGTGCTAAGGACGCCCCCACAAAGAGGACAGGGATATGAAGGCACTCGTTACCGGAGGCGCAGGCTTCATCGGTTCGAATATCTGCGCGGCCCTGTTGCGGGACGGCGACCAGGTGCGCGTGGTCGATGACCTCAGCTCGGGCTATCGCAGCAATCTGAAATCGCTGGACGGTGTCGAACTGATCGAGGGCGACGTCCGCGACGCCGATCTGATGATGCGCGCGGCTGAAGGCTGTGAGGTGGTTTTTCACCTGGCCGCCTCGGTCGGCAACAAGCGGTCGATCGACAATCCGGTCGAGGATGCCGAGATCAATGCACTCGGCACCGTGCGGGTGCTGGAAGCGGCGCGGGCGGCGGGCGTCCGCAAGGTCGTGGTGTCGTCCTCGGCCGGCATCTATGGCGAGCTCAAGACCCTGCCGATCGCCGAGGATCATCCGCTGGAGCCGCTGACACCTTACGGCGTGTCCAAGCTGTTCTCGGAGAAACAGGCGCTGGCCTATGCCCATGTCTATGGGATGGAGGCGATCTGCCTGCGCTATTTCAATGTCTATGGCCCGAACCAGCGGTTCGACGCCTATGGCAATGTCATTCCGATCTTTGCCTTCAACGCCCTGGGCGGCCGGCCCATCCAAATCTTTGGCGACGGCCACCAGACGCGCGACTTCGTCAATGTGGCCGATGTGGTCCAGGCCAATCTGGCGGCAGCGAGGAACGTCGGCACCTCGGGCGCCTACAACATCGCCAGCGGCACCCAGATCGAGATCGGCGATCTGGCCCGCCGCGTGGTCGCCTATGTGCCCGGTGACGTGGCCATCGAACACGTCGGCACCCGGGCGGGCGACGTGGCCCACAGTCTGGCCGACATCTCGGCGGCGAAGGCGGCCTTTGGCTATGCCCCGACCGTCGGCATTGAGGACGGGCTGGACACCTATATGGCCTGGGCCACCGGCGAAGCCGCCGCGCCCGCCACGCAGAACTGAGGAGAGCTGACCCCGTGCTTGATGACGTTTGCCTGATGATCACTGGCGGCACCGGCTCCTTCGGGAATGCCGTGCTGCGTCGCTTCCTCGAGACCAATGTGCGCGAGATCCGCATCTTCAGTCGCGACGAGAAGAAGCAGGACGACATGCGCAAGCTGTACGGCCAGGAGAAGCTGAAATTCTTCCTCGGAGATGTGCGCGACAAGGACAGTCTGCGCACCGCCATGGTCGGCGTAGACTATGTGTTCCACGCGGCCGCCCTGAAGCAGGTCCCGTCGTGTGAGTTCTTCCCGATGGAAGCGGTCAAGACCAATGTCATCGGCACGGCCAATGTGATCGACGCGGCGGCCGACGCCGGGGTGCGCCGCATGATCGGCCTGTCGACCGACAAGGCCTGTCACCCCGTCAATGCCATGGGCATCTCCAAGGCGATGATGGAAAAGGTGCTGGTCGCCCGTTCGCGCACGCTGGACCCCGACAGGATGACGCTGTGCGCCACCCGCTATGGCAATGTCATGGCCTCGCGCGGGTCGGTCATCCCACTGTTCGTGCGCCAGATTGCGGCGGGTCAGCCGATCACTGTCACCGATCCCGAGATGACCCGCTTCATGATGACGCTGGATCACGCGGTCGATCTGGTGCTGTTCGGCTATGAGAAGGGCCAGAACGGCGACATCCTGGTGCAGAAGGCCCCGGCGGCGACGCTGACGGTGCTGGCCCGTGCGCTGGTCGAACTGATGGGCAAGCCGGACCACCCGATCCATGTGATGGGAACGCGCCACGGCGAGAAGAAGCACGAGACCCTGCTGTCGCGCGAGGAAATGGTCCACGCCGAGGAGATCGGCGAGTACTACCGAGTCTCGGCCGACATGCGCGATCTCAACTACGGCGCCTATGTCGAGGAGGGCGAGGCCAGCCTGTCGAACGCCGAGGACTATACCTCCGAGAACACCACGCGACTGGACGTCGAGGGCATGAAGGCGCTGCTGCTGCAGCTGGACTTCATGCGCACCGTGCTGGATGGCGGGCCGATCGAGGCGGGTGTCTGAGATGAAGGTCGTGGTCACCGGCGCAAACGGCTTCATCGGACGCAATCTGCGCCTGCGCCTGTCCGAGGTCGAGGGCATGGAGACGGTCGCCGTGACGCGCGAGACCACGCCGGATCAGCTGCGCGCCGATCTGGCCGGGGCCGATGCGGTGATCCATCTGGCGGGCGTCAACCGACCGCAGGATCCGGCCGAGTTCACGACCGGCAATGCCGATCAGACGGCGGCGCTGGTCGAGGCCTTGGGCAACCGGGCCCTGCCGGTCATCTATTCCTCCTCGACCCAGGCCGAAGCCGACAATCCCTATGGCGCGTCCAAGCGGGCGGCCGAGGATCATCTGCGTGCGTATGGTCAGGCCACCGGCGCACCGGTGGCGATCTATCGCCTGCCGAACGTCTTCGGGAAATGGGCGCGGCCCAACTACAACTCGGCTATTGCCACCTTCTGCCACAACATCGCCCGCGATCTTCCGATCACGGTCAATGATCCGTCGGCGCCCCTGACGCTGGTCTATGTCGACGATGTGATCGAGGCCTTCCTCGGCTGGTTGAAGGCGCCCGAGGCCGTTGACGGTTTTGCTGAGGTGCCGGTGGTCTATCGCACCACGGTGGGCGAGGTCGCCGACCAGATCCACGCCTTCCGATCGATCCGGGAAACCCACACGGCGGGGGCGGTCGGTGTCGGCCTGACCCGCGCGCTTTATGCCACCTATGTCAGCGCCCTGCCGGTCGAGGATTTCGCCTATCCGCTGGTCCAGCACGGCGACCCGCGCGGCGTATTCGTCGAAATGCTCAAGACCGAACAGTCGGGCCAGTTCTCCTACTTCACCGCCCACCCCGGCATCACGCGCGGCGGCCACTATCACCACACCAAGACCGAGAAATTCCTGGTGCTGAAGGGCCATGCGCGCTTCCGCTTCCGCCACATGGAAACCGGCGAGACCTATGCCGTCGAGACCGAGGGAGGCCAGCCCATGGTCGTCGAGACCATACCCGGCTGGGCCCATGACATCACCAATGTCGGGGACGAGGAAATGATCGTCATGCTGTGGGCCAATGAGATCTTCGACCGCGCCCGCCCCGACACCATCGCCAACGGACTGACCGGATGAAAAAGCTAAAAGTCGTCACCATCGTCGGGACCCGGCCCGAGCTGATCCGCCTGTCGAGGGTCATGGCGGCGCTGGACCGTCACTGTGATCATGTGATCGTCCACACCGGCCAGAACTACGACTACGAACTGAACGGGATCTTCCTGGAGCAGCTGGGCATCCGCAAACCCGACCACTTCCTCGAAGCGGCGGGCGCCACGGCGGCCGAGACCATCGGCAATGTCATCGCCGCCTCCAGCCGTATCCTGGCCGAGACCGCCCCCGACGCCATGCTGGTGCTGGGCGACACCAACAGCTGTCTGGCCGTGATCGCGGCCAAGCGGCTCAAGGTCCCGACCTTCCACATGGAGGCCGGCAACCGCTGTTTCGACATGCGCGTGCCCGAGGAAATCAACCGCCGCATCGTCGACCATGTGTCGGACATCAACCTGACCTACAGCGAGATCGCCCGCGAATATCTGCTGGCCGAAGGGCTGGATCCCCAGCGCGTGATCCGCACCGGCAGCCCGATGCATGAGGTGCTCAGCCACTATCGTCCCGGCATCGATGCGGCCGACCCGCTGCCGACGCTGGGCCTGACGGCGCACGACTATTTCCTCGTCAGCGCCCACCGCGAGGAGAACATCGAGTCCGATGTCCAGTTCAACGGCCTGATCGAGATCCTGAACGGTCTGGCCGAGCGGTTCGACAAACCGGTGGTGCTGTCCACCCACCCGCGCACCCGCAACAAGATCGCGGCCTCGGGCGCCAAGCTGGACGATCGCGTCATGCAGATGAAGCCGTTCGGCTTCCTGGATTATGTGCACCTGCAGATGAAGGCCCGCGCCGTCCTGTCCGACAGCGGCACCATCACCGAGGAATCCTCGATCTTGAACTTCCCCGCCCTCAACATCCGCGAGACGCACGAGCGGCCGGAAGGCATGGAGGAGGGGGCCGTGATGATGGTCGGCATGAACCCCGAGCGCGTCTTCCAGGGGCTGGCCATTCTGGAAAACCAGCCGCGCGGCGATGATCGCCTTTTGCATGTCGTGCGCGACTATGACGTCGACAATGTCTCGGAAAAGGTCGTCCGCATTATCGTCAGCTACACCGACTTCGTGAACCGCGTCGTCTGGCGCAAATAGTTTCCTCTCCGGCCCGGACCTCCCATGATCACCCTCGACACCACTCGTATCGCCATCATCGGTCTGGGCTATGTCGGCCTGCCGCTGGCGGTCGAATTCGGCAAGCGCTTTCCGGTCGTGGGCTTTGACATCAATGCCGCCCGCATCGACGAGCTGAAGTCCGGCCGCGACAGCACGCTGGAGGTCGAGCCCGACGAACTGGGCCAGGCCACCCATCTGACCTATGCGTCGGACGCCGCTGCCATGGCGGACTGCAACGTCTATATCGTCACGGTGCCGACCCCGATCACCGAGAGCAAACAGCCCGACATCACCCTGCTGAAGAAGGCGTCGGAGACCATCGGCCGGGTGCTGAAGCGCGGCGACATCGTCATCTATGAATCGACCGTCTATCCGGGCGCGACCGAGGACGACTGCGTGCCGGTGCTCGAGGCTACCTCGGGCCTGACGTTCAACACCGACTTTTACGCCGGCTACAGCCCCGAGCGGATCAATCCGGGCGACAAGCAGCACCGCCTGCCCGACATCATGAAGGTGACCTCCGGCTCGACGCCCGCGGTCGCCGACTATGTTGACGCCCTCTATTCGACCATCATCACCGCCGGCACGCACAAGGCCTCCAGCATCCGCGTGGCCGAGGCCGCCAAGGTGATCGAGAACACCCAGCGCGACCTGAACGTCGCCCTGATCAATGAGCTGGCCATCATCTTCAACCGCATGGGCATCGACACCGAGGCGGTGCTGAAGGCGGCGGGCACCAAGTGGAATTTCCTGAACTTCCGGCCCGGTCTGGTCGGCGGCCACTGCATCGGCGTCGACCCCTATTATCTGACGCACAAGGCCGAGGCGGTGGGTCACCACCCCCAGATCATCCTGTCAGGCCGCCGGGTCAATGACGGCATGGGCCAGTATGTGGCCGACCAGATGGTCAAGGCGCTGATCGACCGCCAGATCCACGCCAAGGGGGCGCGGGTGCTGATCCTGGGCCTGACGTTCAAGGAAAACTGCCCCGACATGCGCAACACCCGCGTCGTCGATGTGCGCCAGTCGCTGATTGACTGGGGGCTTGAGGTCGACGTCTTCGACCCCTGGGTCAGCCCGGACGAGGTCCGCCACGAATACGGTTTCGACGTCATCGGCGCGCCGCAACCCAGCACCTATGACGGCATCATCCTGGCCGTCGCCCATGAGGATTTCCGCAAACAGGGCGCCGCCGCCTTCCGCAAACTCGGCAAGCCCGACCACGTCCTCTACGACCTGAAATACCTGTTCACCGCCGAAGAGACCGACGCGCGACTGTAGGGGGATATCGCGATGGGGGGAGACAAGAGCCGTTTCGATATTCAGGTCATGCGCGGCGTGGCCGTGCTGGCGGTCGTGCTGTTCCACGCCTTTCCGGGCGCGTTCGGCTCGGGCTTCCTCGGCGTCGATGTGTTCTTTGTCGTGTCCGGCTTCCTGATCACCGGCATCATCCTTCGCGGACTTGAGGTTGCGGGGGGGGGGTAACGCAACCTTCAGCTTCAAGGCCTTCTACATTCGCCGGGCCAAGCGGCTGCTGCCTGCCTGACCACACTGGCCGTCACCACGGCGCTGGCCTTCGTCTTCCTCACCCGGTCCCAGATCGCCGACTATGCCGCGCTCCCCGTTTGACGCAGGCCGGTGCAATGAGCGAGCCCTTGAGGGCAAGCTGATCATGGGCCGCTCGGGATGCGACATCCCCCTATCCGTGGCCGTGTTTGAGGGGCAAGGCATCCCTGACCTGCTTGTGGCCATCGGTGAGCAGGCCGAGGTTGACGTGCTTGTTCCGGCCTCTGTCCTGTGCGGAGCCGCAGTGTGCCGCACCCGTCAAGGCGACGCCATCCTTTATGTGGATCAGGGCCACCTGACCCACGAGGGCGCGCGCCATGTGGTTGAGGGGCTGGGGTTGCGAGAAGCCCTGATCAGGTGATGGTTTTCTTCAAGGCCTGAAGCCTGCGCCAGTTCTTGATGCGGTGTTTGAAGCCTTCACCGCTTTCTATGACCAGTGGCTCGCCCTCTTTGAACTCGCCCGATTTCGGAACCAGATATTTGGTCGACAGGTTGCGGCCCTTGACCGAGCCGTCCTTCGGTCGACCTGCCGTATAGTAATACATGGCCAGCGAGTTGCGGGTCACACCGTCTGGGGCTGCTAGTGGCTCGGGGTGGCCGTGCAGGCTGTTGTCGTCGGTGTTGAATATGCAGAGCCGGTTGGCGATCGGCGCGATCTTGCGTTCCAGTTTGGAACCATCGGGGTTCCAAAGGCCCAGATGGCCGCCCCATTCGTCCTTCCAGCCGGGATTCAGATACAGCAGGACGTTCAGCCGTCGGTCGAGGCGGATGTCCGGCAGGAAGGTGTAGTCGGCGTGAACATGCAGAAAGCCTGACTTGCGGGTCTGGTGAATGCCGCCGCAGTGCATGTAGGGATCGCCCAGCAGGGCATTGATCCCGGTCAGGCGGGTCAGCCAGTCGAGGACGACTCGCCCGTTCATCTCCTGCACCAGATTGTGCAGAACGTCGGGATAGTTTTCGGCGTCCATCTTGTGCGCTGCCGACTTGCCGAAATTTCCGGTCTTGTCCTGAGGGGCATGGACTTCAGGATCGGGCAGGGCGGCCAGCACCTGGGCCAGCACCTCGGGCGGCAGGAAGTCGTCAATGCAGGCGTTCGGGAACGGGGCATTGGTCCGATAGGTCAGGGCCTCGCCCGTCAGCTTCGAATCCAGATAGTCGCGTGTGAGCCGAAACATGGCATCTCCCTTCCCCAACGGGCGTGTAGCTATAAATGACAAGGCTACGGCGGGGAAGCCGACAATTCTCTTTCAGCTCAACAGCGCTGGCCCATCGGCGCCCACTGCTCCGTCCTCGGGACAACTAAGGCAGATGTACAAAAAGTATTTGTATCGGCGTTCTCAAACGGCACAGAAGTCGCTAATCAGTGCCCAGCCAGTCATGGCCGGTTACTGATCGCAAGGCCTCTCATGAATCTCTTCCAGCGTTCGTTTCACCTGTCGCAGTTCATATTCCCGAACGGTGGAGCTTGTTTGGAGTTCGGCGTGTTCCGCGGAGGCACCTACGCCTACCAGGCCGAACACATTATCCGCCGATACCCGAACAGTACGCTGATTGGCTTCGATTCCTGGGAGGGGCTTCCCCCGGAGACAGACGGTGTCTGGACGGCGGACCGGCACGCAGTCGGAAAATACGCAGCGCCAAAGGCCGAGGTAAAGTCCAAGCTTGATGCGTTGGGGATCAAGGAGGGTGATCCCCGTTTCCGGCTGGTGGATGGTTTTTATTCGGACAGTCTGACCCCGGAAGTGGCCGCCTCGTGCGGCCCGCTCGCATACGTCAACATCGACGTCGATATCCACAGCTCGACCGTGGAAGTTCTGGAGTTCATCGGTCCGATCCTGCGTCCGGGCGTCATCCTCTATTGGGACGACTGGAAGGATCCTCGCGACCAGGCGGACGGTGCCTGGGGCGAACACTATGCGTGGGAGCAGTGGTCGCCCAAACAGGCGGGTCTTGAGGTCGAGACGATCGAGGTCAATCCGCTCGAACAGCGATCCATGCTGGTGACGGCGGCACACGGCAAGACGCTGGAGAGCGAAAACCTGCCGACAGTCACCCAGATCCGTTATCAGGCACAGGCCATCGTCGAGGATCCGGTGAAAGCCCTGAAGCCCCGCAGCGACAACGAGGGCATGACGGCTCTCAAACGCCAGCTCCGGACCCTTCCCGTGGTTGGTACCGTGGTGAAAAGCCTCCGCGATCGCAAGGGCTGAGTCAGGGGTGCGCTGGTCAAGGTCGCTCGGGTGATGCCGACTTAGAGCAGGAAACTTCGCACAAGGTGACGTAAGAGCTGAGCGATGATCTCACCCATATCGGCACCCCCTCACCCTCCCGCTGGGCCGGGTGCCGATTCTGCCGGACCCGGGCGGGCGATGTGATCCTGTATCAGGACCGGGGCCACCTGACCCGCGACGGCGTGCGCTATGTGTTCGAGAGGCTGGGGTTGCGGTAGCGACTCGGGCCTTTGGGGTGACAGCGGTGCGATGGCGCGGGAACCCTCTGTGCTCACTGGAGTTGTGCCCACCAGATCTGCTGGCCTGTTCGCTCAGGATCGTCTAAGCGGCATCATCTGGGCTCAGGGGAAATCATGTCAAATTCTGAAATGGTCAGTGACCATTATGATGAGCGGTATTTCGCGCGACAGGTCGAGATCGGTACCTTCGGGGGGTGGGCCAACCGGACAAAGTTTCAGTCCGAGATCCGGCCGACCGACGATGTGCTCGACTTTGGCTGCGGCAGCGGATTTTTGCTGAAGGGTCTGACCTGTGGCTCGCGGTCAGGGATCGAGATCAACCCGGCCGCCATACCGGTCGCCCGCAAGAATGGCGTGACCGTCTATACTTCGGTAGAAGACGCGTCCGACGGAGCGTTTGACGTGATTGTGTCGAACCATGCGCTGGAACACACCCTGCGTCCGCTGGACAATCTCAAAACGTTACGCAGGAAGCTGAAGGTCGGCGGCAAGCTGGTTTTGGTTGTGCCTTGTGAGGGTCTGTCGGGCAAATACGTTCCTGGGGACATCAACAACCACCTCTACACGTGGAATCCGATGACGCTCGGCAATCTGGTGACCGAGGCAGGCTTTCAGGTGCGGGAGTCCAAAGCTTACGTCCACAAATGGCCGGTCGGCTGGCGCAAGTTCAAGGGTATCTATTTCCGCCACCGCTGGCTGTTCGATCTTCTGTCGCGGATCCGGGGTCAGATGCACCGCCACTATTCCCAGGTCCGGGTGGTTGCCATCCGGCCGGATTGATCACGGTTCGGCGATGACGCACGTCCTTCTGCTCGCGTCTCACGCGCCCTCGCTGGTCAATTTCCGGGGGCCGCTGATTGCCGAGATGGTCCGCCGGGGCTGGCGAGTGACGGCGGCGGCCCCCGACTTTGATGTCGCAGGCCGTGCGGCCGTCACCAAGCTGGGGGCCTGGCCGGTTGAGGTGCCGATGGCCCGCACCGGCATGAACCCTCTGGCCGATCTGGCCTATCGCCGCAGCCTGATCGCCCTGTTCCAGCGCGAGCGGCCCGATGTGCTGCTGGCCTATACGATCAAGCCGGTCATTTGGGGGTTGCTGGCGGCGAAGGCGGCGGGTGTTCCGCGTTCGGTCGCCCTGATCACCGGTCTCGGCTATGCCTTTACTGACGGCGTCCAGGGGGGGGTGAAGCGTCTGGTGACCGGGGTCATGGCCTCGACCCTCTATCGTCTGGCGCTGGCGCGCGCGGACCGGGTGCTGTTCCAGAACCCGGATGACCGCGACCTGTTTCTCGACCGGGGTCTGGTGCGCGATCACGGCCAGATCGCCGTGGTCGATGGCTCGGGGGTCGATCTTGATCACTATGCTCCGTCGCCCCTGCCGGACGCGCCCATCTTCCTGATGATCGGGCGTCTGTTGGGGGCCAAGGGCGTGCGCGAATATGCGGCGGCGTCGCTGGCCCTGAAGGCCCGCTATCCCCACGCCCGTTTCCGGCTGGCCGGATGGCGGGATGATGGCCCCGATACGGTCAGCGAGGCGGAACTTGAGGCCTTCATCGACGGTGGCATCGAGTATCTGGGCCGGCTTGACGACGTGCGACCGGCGCTGGCGGCCGCCCGCATCTATGTGCTGCCCTCATACCGCGAGGGTACGCCGCGCTCGGTGCTCGAGGCCATGGCCATGGGCCGTCCGGTCATCACCACCGACGCGCCGGGCTGTCGCGAGACGGTGGTCGAGGGGGTGAATGGCCTCAAGGTCCCGCCGCAGGATGCCACGGCGCTCGAAGCGGCCATGGAGCGCCTGATCCTGCATCCGGATGAGGCCGCCGCCATGGGACAGGCGTCTCTGGAACGCGCCTGCGCCCGCTATGACGTGCACCGCGTCAACGCCCAGATCCTGTCTGCCGTATCGTCCTGAAACCAGATACTGTTTCCGCCATCAGCACTGGCCCCGGACCGGGGGCTTTGGTAAGCACGGGCCGACGTTCGCCCACCCGACCGGGGCCGGGCCGAAGAGGACGACTTCATGCGATTTCTGATCACGGGCACCGCCGGCTTTATCGGCTTCCATCTGGCGCGTCGCCTGCTCGAGGATGGCCATCAGGTCGTGGGCGTCGACAATTTTTCGGACTATTACGACATCACCCTCAAGGATGGCCGCAACGCCATCCTCGAAGGCTATGAGGGCTTTCGCGTCGAGCGCGTCGCGCTGGAGGATGCCGAGGCCCTGAACGCGGTCTGGGAGAAGGCCGAACCCGAGATTGTGGTCCACCTGGCCGCCCAGGCGGGCGTCCGCTACAGCATCGACCACCCCGAGGTCTATGTGGCCTCCAACCTGGTGGGCACCTTCAATGTGCTAGAGGCCGCGCGCCGCTATCCGGTCAAGCACCTGCTGACCGCCTCGACCAGTTCGGCCTATGGCGCCAATACCGAAATGCCGTTCCGCGAGACGGACAAGGCGGTCCACCCCATGACCCTGTACGCCGCGACCAAGAGCGCGACCGAGCTGATGGGCCATTCCTATGCCCACCTGTTCGGCACGCCGACGACCTTCTTCCGCTTCTTCACTGTCTATGGCCCCTGGGGCCGCCCCGACATGGCGTTGTTCAAATTCGCCAAGCTGATGCTGGAGGGCAAGCCGATCGAGGTTTACGGCGAAGGCCAGATGTCGCGCGACTTCACCTTTGTCGAGGATCTGGTCGAGGCGATCGTGCGGCTGGTCGATGTGGTGCCCGGCACCGCCCCGCCGGTCGAGGGCGACACCCTGTCCCATGCGGCCCCGTTCCGGCTGGTCAACATCGGCGGTGGCAAGCCCAGCCCGCTGATGGACTATATCGCCGAGCTGGAAAAGGCGCTGGGCAAACAGGCCGACAAGCAGTTCCTGCCCATGCAGGACGGCGATGTGCCCGACACCACCGCCTCGCCCGACCTGCTGGAACGCCTGACCGGCTACAAGCCCGAAACCCCGATCAGCGTCGGCGTGCCCGCCTTCGTCGGCTGGTTCCGGCAGAGGTACAATCTGTGATGACGACGGCGGCCGACCGGCCGGTTCGCCCGGCACCGCTCAAGCGCCTGGTCGATGTCGTGGCCACGGCGGGGGGGCTGGTCGTGCTTTCGCCCCTGCTGCTCGTTCTGTGGCTGATGGTCCGGCATCGCATGGGCGGCCCCGCCCTGTTTCGCCAGATGCGCCCCGGCCTGCACGGTCGGCCGTTCGAGATGATCAAATTCCGCACCATGCGTGATGCGACGGGTCCGGACGGTCATCCTCTGCCGGATGCCGAGCGGCTGACCGACTTCGGTCGCTGGCTGCGCGCCACCAGCCTCGACGAGCTGCCCGAGCTCTGGAATGTCCTGAAGGGTCAGATGAGCCTGGTCGGTCCGCGCCCGCTGCTGATGGAATATCTGCCCCTCTACACGCCGGAACAGGCGCGCCGTCACGAGGTCCGCCCCGGCATTACCGGCTGGGCCCAGATCAATGGTCGCAACGCGGTCGGCTGGGACCAGAAGTTCGCTCTCGATGTCTGGTATGTAGACCGACACACTCTGTGGCTGGATGTGAAGATCATTGCGCTCACACTTCGGCGTATAGTCCAGCGCGACGGCATATCGGCGCCGGGCTCGGCGACCATGGAGAGGTTTGAGGGGTGAGCAGGCGACTGGCCATTCTGGGTGCCGGCGGACACGGACATGTCGTTGCCGATTGCGCCGAGCGGCTGGGTTGGTCGCGCATCGTCTTCTTCGACGACAGTCCGGATGCGAAGACGCCCGCTCCGTGGACGCTGGCCGGTACGGGCGCGGACCTGTTGGCTTCGATCGCGGAATTCGACGCCTTCATCGTCGGCATCGGCATCAACCGCATCCGGCTGGAGCGTCAGCAGGCGTTGGCGGCTGCGGGCGGCCGTGTCGCGACCCTTATTCATCCGGCCGCAACCGTCAGCCGCCATGCCGTGATCGGCGAGGGCTCGGTGGTCTTTGCCGGTGCCGTGGTCAATCCGGGCGCCGTGGTCGGCCAAGCCTGTATCCTCAACACCGGCTGCGGCATCGACCATGACGACCGGCTGGCCGATGGCGTCCATGTGTCGCCGGGTGCCCATCTGGGCGGCGGGGTCTCGGTCGGCGAAGCCAGCTGGATCGGGCTCGGTGCCTCGGTCCGTGAGGGCATCTCCATCGGCAGCGACGTCCGCGTCGGTGCCGGGGCCGTGATCGTGCGCGATGTGACCCACGGCCTGACAGTGGTCGGAAACCCGGCCCGGGAAATGAAGCGGTAGTCCTGATGCTGAACACCCACTTTTCGCCCTGGCCCAGCTTCAGCCCCGAGGAGGTCCAGGCCGTCGCCGATGTGGTGGCCTCCAACCGCGTCAACTACTGGACCGGTGACCGCTGCCGCACCTTTGAAAAACGCTTCGCCGAATGGGCCGGCACGAAGCACGCCATCGCCCTGGCCAATGGCACGGTCGCGCTGGATGTGGCGCTGAAGGCGCTGGGCATCGGGCCGGGCGATGAGGTGATCACCACCCCGCGCACCTTCCTCGCCTCCGCCTCCTGCATCGTCACGGCGGGGGCCATCCCGGTCTTTGCCGACGTCGATCCCGACAACCAGACCATCACCGCTGACACCATCCGGGCCGTGATGACCGACCGGACCCGGGCCGTCATCTGCGTCCATCTCGGCGGCATGCCGTGCGACATGGATCCGATCATGGCGCTGGCACAGGCGCACGACCTGAAGGTCATCGAAGACTGCGCCCAGGCCCACGGCGCCCGCTATCGGGGTCGCAGCATCGGCTCGATCGGCCATATCGGCGCCTGGTCCTTCTGTCAGGACAAGATCATGACCACCGGCGGCGAGGGCGGCATGGTGACCACGGACGATCCTGCGCTTTGGGACTTCATGTGGTCGTACAAGGATCACGGCAAGAGCTGGCAGGGCGTCTATGAGCGCTCGCACCCGCCCGGCCCGCGACTGGTCCACGACACCTTCGGCACCAACTGGCGCATGATCGAGATGCAGGCCGCCATCGGCCTGATCCAGCTGGAGCGCATGGCCGGCTGGACCGCGCGCCGTACGGAGATCGCCCTCAGGCTGGCCGAGGCCTGCGCGCCGTTTCCGGTCGTGCGGGTGCCCCTGCCGCCCGAACACATCACCCATGCCTGGTACCGGTTCTACGCCTTCGTGCAGCCGGACCATCTGGCCGAGGGCTGGACGCGCGACCGCATCATCGAGGAGATCAATGCACTCGGCGTGCCCTGCTTCCACGGCTCGGCGTCCGAGGTCTATCTGGAGGCCGCGTTCGACGGCACCGGCTGGCGACCGCCCCAGCGCCTGCCCGTTGCGCGGCAGCTGGGCGAGACCAGCATCGCCTTCCTGACCCACCCGACGCTCACGGACGATGAGGTAGCAAAGACCGCAGAGGCGATCCGCACCGTGCTGGGCCGGGCGTCGGCCTAAGCTTTCAGCCGCTGCCGCAGGGCCTCCAGCCAGACGGGCAGGGCGGCGCAGGCGATGCCGGCGATGTCGGCCAGCCAGTCCGCCCATTCGGCATTGCGCCCGACCTGGCCCTGCACGATCTCGATCAGTCCGCCCGCCACGACCAGCAGGGCGACGATGGCCCACTGCGGCGCGTGCGGGGCCGCAAGGAGATAGAGGATCGTCAGCACATAGAAGCTGAGAAAATGCCCGGCCTTGTCCCACGGGATCAGCCCGGGGCCGTTGCCCGGCGGCTCGAACGCCAGCCACAGCGTGGCCACCGTTGCCAGCCCGGCCGCCAGCCGCGCGAGCCACAGGAGGGGGCGTCCATAGGCGGACTCACTCACGGGTCAGCAGCCGTTTGACGTCCTGGGCCCGCGACAGGTCGCACACCAGAACCGCATCGCGCTCGACGATCACCGCCAGACCGGAGACCCCCAGCGTCGCCACCGTCACCCCGTCGGGCGCGCGGATCAGGCACCCGGCGCTGTCGATGCTGAGGTGGGCGGTGCCCTCACCGTCGCTGACCGTAGCCACCGCGTCCCAGGCGCCCAGATCCGACCAGGCCAGGGACAGCGGCAGGACCGAGGCCCGGTCGCTCTTTTCCATCACGGCATAGTCGAACGACAGGCGGGGCGCGGTGCTGAAGCCTTCGCCCAGCACGCCGCCCTCTGATGGCACCGCCCCGGCGACCGCCGCCCAGATCTCGGGCGCATGGCGCTCCAGTTCCTCGCGCAGGGTCCGGGCCGTGGCGATAAAGGCGCCGCTGTTCCACAGGCAACCTTCAAGGATCAGCCCCGCCGCCCGGTGCGGATCGGGCTTTTCGATAAAGGCCTCGACCGGGGCCAGCCCCGCGTGCTCGGGTCGGATATAGCCATAGGCGGACGACGGCTGTGTGGGGGCCACGCCCAGTGTCACGATCCGCCCGCTGTCCCCGGCTGCGTCCGCCGCCGTGATCAGCGCGTGGCGATAGCCGGCCTCATCCGGGATGTGGTGGTCCGAGGCCAGGATCATCACCCGGCCGTCGGGATCACGCGCCTCGACCCAAGCCACCGCCGCCGCCACCGCCGCGGCCGAATCCCGGCCCTCGGGCTCGAGCAGCACGGTGGCCTCAGCGCCCAGCGCCGCCAGTTGTTCCGCGATCAGATCGGCATGGGCCTCGGCCCCCACGACCAGCAGCCGCCCGCCGCCCTCGACCAGCGGCATCACCCGCCGCACGGCCAGCTGGAACAGCGACAGCGGACCGATCAGGTCCAGAAACGGCTTGGGCCGGTCCGGGCGCGACGCCGGCCACAGCCGCGTCCCCGCCCCGCCGCACAGGATGACGGGATAAGGCTGACCCGAACTCAAGCGGGCCGCCCCTTGACCAGATCGTCGACCACCCCGGGGTCGGCCAGGGTCGAGGTATCGCCCAGCGCGCCCAGCTCATTCTCGGCAATCTTCCTCAGGATGCGCCGCATGATCTTGCCCGAGCGCGTCTTGGGCAGGCCCGGCGCCCAATGGATCACATCCGGCGCCGCGATCGGGCCGATTTCGCCCCGCACATGTTTGATCAGCTCGGCCCTCAGATCGTCATGCGCATCGACGCCCGCGTTCAGGGTCACATAGGCATAGATGCCCTGACCCTTGATGTCGTGGGGATAGCCGACCACGGCGGCCTCGGCGACATACGGGTGCAGCACCAGAGCGCTCTCGACCTCGGCCGTGCCCATCCGATGGCCCGAGACATTGATGACATCATCGACCCGGCCGGTGATCCAGTAGTAGCCGTCGGCATCGCGACGGCAGCCGTCCCCGGTGAAATAGCGCCCCGGATAGGTCGAGAAATAGGTGTCGAAGAACCGCTGATCGTCGCCGTACAGGGTTCGCATCTGGCCCGGCCAGCTGTCTGTGATGCACAGATTGCCCTCGGTCGGCCCGGTCAGCTCATGGCCCTCGGCATCGACGATCTGCAGCTGGATGCCGGGCAGGGGCAGGGTGGCCGAGCCGGGCTTCAGGTCGGTCGCCCCCGGCAGCGGCGTGATCAGATGGCCGCCGGTTTCGGTCTGCCACCAGGTGTCGACGATCGGACAACGGCCCTCGCCCACCACCTCATGATACCAGCGCCAGGCTTCCGGGTTGATCGGTTCCCCCACCGTGCCCAGCAGTCGCAGCGAGGCGCGCGAGGTGGCCTTCACCGGCCCGTCGCCTTCGCGCATCAGGGCCCGCAGAGCCGTCGGCGCCGTATAGAAGATCTCGACCCTGTGCTTGTCGACCACCTGCCAGAAACGGCTGTGATCGGGATAGTTGGGCACGCCCTCGAACATCACTGTGGTCGCTGCATTGGCCAGCGGCCCATAGACCAGATAGCTGTGGCCGGTGACCCAGCCGACATCGGCCGTGCACCAGAAGACCTGACCGGGGCGATAGTCGAACGTCACTTCGTGCGTCCAGGCGGCCCAGACCAGATAGCCGCCCGTGGTGTGCAGCACCCCCTTCGGCTTTCCGGTCGAGCCCGAGGTATAGAGGATGAACAGCGGGTCCTCGGCTCCCATGGGCTCGGGCGGGCAGTCAGCCTCGACCGAGGCGGCCTCGGGGCCATAGTCGATGTCTCGCCCCTCGACCCAGGCCACATCCGCGCCGGTGCGGCGCACGACCAGCACGCTCCGGACACTGACCTTTTCCAGCGCCGCATCGACATTGGCCTTCAGCGGAATGGTCTTGCCGCCACGCAGCCCCTCATCAGCGGTGATGACAAAGTCCGAGCCGCAGTCCTCGATCCGCCCCGCCAGGCTGTCGGGCGAAAAGCCGCCGAACACGACCGAATGGACCGCCCCGATCCGTGCGCAGGCCAGCATGGCATAGGCGGCCTCGGGGATCATCGGCATGTACAGGGTCACCCGGTCGCCGCGATTGACGCCGTGCTTCTTCAGGACGTTTGCAAATCGGCACACCGCAGCGTGCAGTTCGCCATAGGTGATGGCCGCGCTCTCGGCCGGATCATCCCCCTCCCAGATGATGGCGACATCGTCGCGCCGCTCGGGCAGGTGCCGGTCGATGCAGTTGACCGAGACGTTGAGAATCCCGTCCTCGAACCAGCGGATGCGGAAGTCGTCCTTGTTGAAGCTGACGTCCTTGATCCGGGTCGGAAAGGCCGTCCACTCCAGCCGTTCGGCCACTCCGCGCCAGAACCCCTCCGGATCGGTCTCGGCCGCCTTGCACGCATTCTCATAGCGTGCCCGGTTCACATGGGCCGTGCGGGCCCATTCCTCGGGGACGGGATAGATCGCCGTGTCGCTCATGACTCACCTCATCTTGAGGCGGCATCCAACAGCATGCGGTCGCCGGTTTCCAGCGTCGCCGGAAAATCCCGGGTCGATCAGCGGCGGGCGGCGGCGCCGTCGCCGCGGGCGAGCGCCTCAACCTCATCAAGGCTGGTCATGGCATTGTCGCCCGGCGTGGTCATGGCCAGGGCCCCGTGGGCGACGCCCAGCGCCAGAGACGCCTCCAGCGATCGTCCGTCCATCAGGCCAAAGGCGAGTCCCGAGACAAAGCCGTCGCCGCCGCCGACGCGGTCCAGAATCGCCACTTCGACCGGCGCATGGACCGTCAGCGCGCCGTCCGCCCAGGCGCAGGCGCCCCAGCGGTTCATCGAGGCCGTGACCGGATCGCGCAGCGGTGAGGCCAGCAGGCGCAGGTTCGGCAGCTGACCCCTCAGTCGCTCAGCTGCCGCCGCGAACGGGGCGGGGTCACAGGCGTCGGTGCGCACCTCGGGCGTCTCGATGCCCAGACAGGCGGTCAGGCTGTATTCGTCACCGATCAGCACATCGACCTGTTCGGCAACCGCGCGATTGACCCGCCGGGCGGCCTCGGGATCGGGATGGGCCGCCCACAGGCTGGCGCGATAGTTGAGGTCATAGCTGACGATGGTGCCGTGGCGCCGCGCCGCCGTCACCGCTGCCAGCGCCGTCTCCGCCGTCGATTCGGACAGGGCCGAGAATATCCCGCCGGTGTGCAGCCAGCGCACCCCCTCCGTGCCGAACAGGGCGTCCCAGTCGACGTCATCGGGCTGCATGGCCGAGGCCGCCGAATGCGCCCGGTCGGACACGCCCAGCGCCCCGCGCGGCCCGAAGCCCCGCTCGGTAAAGTTCAGCCCCACCCGGTTCTCGCGCCCGACCGGATCGGCCTCGCGCCGCAGGATGAGGGCGTCCGACACCCCGCCTTGCAGGATCAGCTCATGCACCAGGGCGCCAAGGTCATTGCGGGGCAGGGCGGTGACCACGGCGCTGCGCAGGCCGAAGGTTTTCGCCAGACCGCGCGCGACATTGTATTCGCCGCCGCCCTCCCACACCTGGAACTGGCGGGCGGTGCGGATGCGGCCCTCGCCGGGGTCCAGCCGCAGCATGACCTCGCCCAGCGCCACCGCGTCCCAGCGGCAGCTGTCCTTCGCCTTCAGACGGGGCAGCAAGGTCATTTCATCAGCGAGGGCAGCCACAGCGACAGGGCCGGGATGAAGGTCACCAGCATCAGCACGATCACACAGGCGAAGTAGAAGGGCCAGATGGATCGCAGCGACTGGGTCATCGGAATCTTTGCAATAGCGCTGCCGACGAACAGCACCGATCCCACCGGCGGCGTGATCAGGCCGATACCGCAGCTGAGCAGCAAGATCACGCCGAACTGAACCGGGTCGACGCCGAACGCCTTGGCCACCGGCAGGAAGATCGGTGTGACGATGATGATCAGCGGCGCCATGTCCATGAAGGTGCCCAGGAACAGCAGGCAGGCGATGATCATCAGCATGATCAGGACCGGGTTGTCGGTCAGGCCGTTCAGCACCTCGATCATCATGCCGGGCACCTGAAGGTAGGCCATCAGCCAGCCGAACGCCCCGGCACAGCCGATGATGAACAGCACCGCGCCCGAGGTCCGGGCCGCGCCGATGCAGGCCTCCTTGAAGGCCGCCCAGCGCATGTGGCGATAGACGATGCCGGTGACGATGATGGCATAGACCACGGCGATCGAGGCGGACTCGACCGCAGTGAAAATGCCGGCCCGGATCCCGCCAAAGATGATGACGACCAGCAGCAGGCCGGGAATGGCGGCGATCAGACGGGTCAGGACGGTGCCGAACCCGGGGAAGACATCGGCGGGATAGCCGCGCTTGCGGGCCACCCAATAGGCGGTGACCATCAGGGCCATGGCCAGCAGCAGGGCCGGGACGATACCGCCCGCGAACAGGTCCGAGATCGACACTCCGCCTCCGGCCGAGGCCGAATACAGGATCATATTGTGCGAGGGTGGCACCAGCAGCGCCACCAGCGCCGCCGAAATGGTGACGTTGACGGCATAGTCACTCTCATAGCCGCGCTTCTGCATCTGCGGGATCATGGTGCCGCCGATGGCCGAGACGTCGGCGATGGCCGAGCCGGACACGCCACCGAACAGGGTCGAGCCGACCACGGTCACCTGGCCCAGACCGCCGCGCACATGGCCGACGAGGGACGAGGCCAGCGCGATCATCCGGTCGGACAACCCGCCCTTCATCATCAGCTCCCCGGTAAAGATGAACAGGGGAATGGCCAGCAGGGCGACCGAGGCCATGTCCGACCCCATTTGCTGGAACACCACGATCGGCGGCAGCGCCAGATACAGCACCGTCGCCAGCGTCGCCCCCATCAGACAGAAGGCGACCGGCACCCCCAGGATCAGCAACAGGGCCAGAACCCCGAACAGGATGATGAATTCCATGCTCAGTCCTCCCGCACGGGCTTGGGCGCGCCGGTAAACAGCCGCTCCAGGGCAAAGATCAGGATCAGCACGCCGCCCAGCGCCAGACCCAGGAATTTCAGGCCGGAGGGCAGGGGGGCTCCGGCCAGCGGCACGGTCCAGTCATCCAGCATCAGATAGCCGCCCATGGTGGCCAGCCCCAGCCCGGTCGCCGCCGCGATCAGCCGCGACAGGGACGCCAGCCCCGACCGGATCGGTCCGGGCATGGAGTGGGCGAGGGTCTGGAAGGCGAAATGGGTCTCAAAGCGCACGCCCACGGCGGCCCCGAACATGACGGCCACGCTCATCAGGATCAGTGCCACCGGCTCGGTCCAGCCGGGCGAGTCGTTCAGCACATAGCGGGCGAACACCTGCCAGGCCTGGACCAGGGCCATGGCCAGCAGGGCCGCGCCCGCCAGTCCCAGCACGATCCGGGACAGGTGGTCCAGCAACCCCCGACGTGGCGCTTCAGATGATGTCATCGGTTCCTCCCCGGAGGCGGTCGTGTTCGGGCCGTTCAGGCGGCCGCTGTGATCTGTTCGTAGAGGGGCTTCAGACCTGCCCCCGCTGTGTATTTGGAATTCACCGGTTCGACCGCGCGGGCAAAGGCGGCCAGATCGACCTCATTCACCTGAGTGCCCGCGGCGATCACCGCGGCCCGGGCGTCAGCCTCGCGCTTGTCCCACTCGGCCCGCATCAGCGGCACCGAGCGCCGCGCCACGTCGCGCACCAGATCGCGGTCGGCGGGCGTCAGGGCATCCATCGACGCCTTGGAAATCAGCAGGGCGTCGGGCGAATACAGGTGCCGGGTGTCACTCCAGTAGCGGGCCACCTCAAACTGGCGGCTGGACTGATAGCTGGGCCAGTTGTTCTCGGCCCCGTCGATCAGATGGGTCTGCAGCGACGAGAACACCGCGCCAAACGTCAGCGGCGTCGGATTGGCGCCCATGGCCCGGACCGTGTCGAGGAAGATGTCCGACTGGGGCGCGCGGATCTTCAGCCCCTTCATGTCGGCGGGCTCATAGACCGGACGGCGCACATTATAGACGCTGCGCGGCGCGGCATCGTAATAGGCCAGCCCGACCAGGCCCCGGCCTTCGAATACGTTCAACAGCTGCGTGCCGATGTCGCCATCGACCACGGCCCGCATATGCTCGACCGAGCGAAACACATAGGGCAGGCAAAGCAGGCTGGTCTCGGGAAAGGCATTGTTCAGCGCGGCCGCGGCGACGCGACAGATGTCGATCGCCTGAAATCGTGCGAGACCGATGGAATCGTCCTCATTGCCCAGCTGGCCCGAGGGGAAGGAGCGGATGCCCAGCCGTCCGTCGGTCAGCCGGCCCAGTTCCTCGCCCATCCATTTGACGGCCGTGACGGTCGGATAGTCGGCCGGGTGCACATCGGCGGCATGCAGCAGGCGCGGCCCGTCGCTGCCCGTCCCGGTCGCCGTTCCACAGGCCGACAGGGCGGCGGCGCCGGCCCCGATCAGGCCCGTGCCCAAAAGGCGTCTGCGTGTGGGGGTCATGGGGTTCCTCCCTCGGCGCGGATGGCCCGGCAGGCGATGATACCATGGGGCCCGAAATCAGCTTCGGCGGTCTGCCCGATGGCGATGCGATGCACCCCCGTGGCCGCGCCGGTCGAGATCCACTGACCCGCCTGCGGCCGCAGGCCCCGCTCCGCCAGAACGTTCAGCAGGAAGGCGAGGGAGTCGAACGGCCCGCCCGGAATATGGGTGGCGCCGCCGGTCCCGACTGTTTCGCCGTCGATGCGCATGGCACACGTCAGATCGTCCAGTGCCCCGGGATCACCGGCCCAGTCGCGCTCGACCTCGGCGCCCAGGATCAGCCCGGCATTGTTGCCAAAGTCCGAGGCCGTGACCGCCGGTCCATGGTCATTGATGCCCGGAAAGGGACTGCCGGCGATCTCGACGCCGACGCGGATCTGGCTGACCAGCCGGGTCGCCTCCGCCACGGTCCAGCCGTCTCTCAGCGGCGGGGTCTCGGCCATCAGCAGCAGATACTCGGCCTCGACCGCGCCAAAGCCGCCCTCGATCAGCGCAAAGTCGGTGAGGTCTTCGGCAGGGCGGACGCTGGCAGCAAAGATCGGCCCGGCCAGTCGCCCGGCGCCGAACTGTGCATCCAGAGGCGGCGGGATCCGGCCCAGCTTCCAGCCGTCGATCGCGTCCGGGACCAGCGCAATGGCCGCATCCTGGATGGCATAGGCCGCCTCCAGAGTGCCCGGCACAGTGCCCGGATAGGTCGGCAGGGCCCGGCCCGCGCGCCGCGCCTCGACAAAGGCGCGCGCAATGGCCCGGCCGTCCTCGGAAAGGACCGCCGCGTGAGGCAAAGCATGGGCCGTCATGACGTCGACTCGGGTGAGGGACGCATACAAGCTATTGAAATCGTTAGGGACAGGCGCACGCGTCCTCCGTTTTTCTTTTGACATTGCGCAGGAAGGAAACCGGTGTCAATTTGAATCGAGACAAAGGGCGTCACAACGAGCCGAGGCTCGTGGCAAGATGGCGCCCGTACCGGGAAGGAAGCCGATGAACCGTCGACACACTCTGATCTCCGCCTGTCTGGGCCTGTTCGCCGCCCTCACGCTCAGCCTCGCCAGTGCCGCGCCCACGCTGGCCCAGTCCGGCCCGCTGGCCTTCCCCGGCGCCCTGGGATGGGCCTCGGCCACCCCCGGCGGACGGGGCGGGGAGATCATCCGCGTCACCAACCTGAACAGCGAAGGCCCCGGCTCGCTCCGCGCCGCGATCGAGGCCGAGGGTCCGCGCATCGTGGTGTTCGAAGTCGGCGGGGTCATCGACCTCGAGATGAAGACCCTGCGCCTGCGCAACCCCTACATCACCATCGCCGGCCAGACCGCGCCTTCACCGGGCATCACCCTGATCCGGGGCGGCATGGACGTCGGCGGACACGATGTCATCATCCAGCATATCCGCATCCGCCCCGGCTCGGCCGATCAGGGCTGGATGAGCGGCTGGGACGAGGACGGCATCGCCACCGTCAGCGCCTACAATGTCATCATCGATCACTGCAGCCTGACCTGGGCCACCGACGAGAACCTGTCGGCCTCTGGCCCCCGTTTTACCGGCTCAACGCCCGACGAATGGCGTCGCGGCACCAGCCACAACATCACCTTCTCGAACAATATCGTCGGCGAGAGCCTGGCCTATTCGACCCACTCCAAGGGTGAGCACTCCAAGGGCTCGCTGATCCACGACAATGTCACCGGCCTGCTGATCATCGGCAATCTCTATGCCCACAACTATGAGCGCAGCCCCCTGTTCAAGGGCGGTGTGCACGGCGTCATCGTCAACAATCTGATCTACAATCCGGGCCCGCGCGCCATCCACTACAACCTCGCCCCCGAGGAATGGGGCACCGTCCCGTTCGAGGTCGGCAAGATGTCGGTGGTCGGCAATGTGCTGCGCGCCGGCCCGTCGACCCCGACCGACCATCTGGCCTTCATGATGATCGGCGGCGCGGGCGACGTGGAATACTATGGCCTCGACAATATCGCCGTCGATCAGGTCGGCGAGCCGATCCGTATGTTCGGCCGCTATACCACCAGCCCGGCGCGGATCATCGAAATGCCCCGTCCGCCTGTCTGGTGGGAAGGCCTGACGCCCATCCCGGCCGTCGACGTCCAGCGCTCCGTGCTGTCCACGGCGGGTGCTCGTCCGTGGGACCGTGACATGCGCGATGTCCTGCTGATCGCCGAGGTGGCCGAGGGCCGGGGCGAGATCATCGACCATGAGCGCGAGGTCGGCGGCTATCCGGCTGTCGGCGAACCCACGCGCAAGGCCTTCAACCCCGACGACTGGAACCTGCACGACATGACGCCGAAGCGTGACGATGTGCTGGACCGCCCGGCCAACCGTCGCGGAACCTGAGACGCCCCCGCAGAACCGCCAGTATGCAGGCCGTGCCGAAATAGCCTATCAAGGGTTCACAAGCTCAGCAGGACTTCAGGCGTGGCGGATAACAGGCGGACAGGCGGCAAGCCCGTGACCATCAATGACGTCGCGCGGCTTGCCGGGGTCTCCAAGAAGACCGTGTCGCGCGTTATCAACAACTCACCGCTTCTGCGGGCCGAGACGCGCGAAAAGGTGCAGAAGGTCATCGCCGACTCCGGCTTTGCCCCCGACCCCCAGGCGCGGGGGCTGGCCTTTCGCCGGTCCTTCCTGGTCGGCATGATCTACGACAACCCGAGCCCCAACTATGTGGTCAACATGCAGCAAGGCGTGCTGGACGCGGTGCGCGGCTCGGGGCTCGAGCTGGTGGTCCATCCTTGCAACCGCGCCAGCGACACCTTCCTGTCCGATGTGCGGGGCTTCATCGTCCGGCAAAAGCTGTTCGGCGTGGTCATGCCGCCGTCGGTGTCCGAGGACGAGCGCGTCATCGCCATCCTGAAAGAGGCTGAATGCCCCTATGTGCGCATCGCCTCGGTGTCGCTGGACGAACCCCGACACATGGTCGTCACCAACGACAGTTCGGGCGCGGCCGAGGCCGCCCGCCACCTCGCCGGGCTGGGCCATCGCCGCATCGCCTTCATCTCGGGCCCCGACAGTTTCCGCTCCTCGCACGAGCGGGGCAGGGGCTTTGCCGAGGGTCTGGCCGAGCACGGGCTGACGCTGGACCCGGCCTATGTCCGCGTCGGGGCCTATACGTTCGAGTCCGGGGTCGAGGCCGCACGCGACCTGCTGGCCATGGCCGACCGGCCGACCGCCATCTTCGCGGGCAATGATGAAATGGCCATCGGCGTCATGAAGGCGGCGCGCGACGCGGGCCTCGATGTGCCGTTTGATCTGTCGATCTGCGGGTTTGACGACCTGCCCATGGCCTCGCGTGTATGGCCGAACCTGACCACCGTCCGCCTGCCGATCCGCGACATGGGCCGCATGGCTGCTGAAAAGCTGACCGCCTCGATCCGCGGCCTCGACGCCGCCACCCTGACCCAGCCCGAGGTCCGCCCCTCGCTGGTCGTGCGCGATTCGACCGCCCCGCTGCAGGGCAGCTGAGAGGTTCCACTTCCGACCGCCGGTTGTTAGTGTCCTCGCGCCTTGAGAGCGTGGGCGGGCCTGGGAGCGAACCATGGGACAGCAGTTGACGCGCATCGGCGCAGGCTTTGCCGCCATGCTCGCCGCGTTGGCGGTGCTGGCTTCCGTCACCCCCTCGACCGCCCAGATCCTGCCCGTCGAAGAATTCGCGCGCCGCCCGGCTCTGGCTCACGTCAGCCTCTCGCCGTCGGGACGCTACCTCGCTTACGTCGCCCAGGACGACAGCACGGCCAATCTGGCTGTCCGCGATCTCGTCACCGGCGAGACCAGCGCCCTGTTTGGCTCCCAGGCCCGCGAGCGCTTTGGCGGGGTCTATATCGAATGGGTGGAATGGAAGGGCGACGACCTTCTGATCATGGGCGCGACCCGGCTTGAGGTGACCCGCTACCGGGGTGAAGCTGACGGCGCGATCCGCACCGCCAACTATGGCCGGTCCCTGCTCGCCATTCCCCGCAACGGTGGCGATATCCGGCGTCTGGAAGGTCCGCTGGCCCGCGCCGGCAGACCGGGCGATCTGCTCGATATCCTGCCCGACCAGCCCGGCCATATTCTGATCACCCACATGGATGCCTCGGGCGACCTCAATGTCGCACGCGTCGACGTCCGGTCGGGCGAGTCCGAACTGGTCATCGAAGGCGATCCCCGCGTTATCAGCTATCTGACCGACCAGCAGGGCGATGTCGTCGGGCGGCTTGTCTACAGGGGCATCCGGGGTCGGGTGCTGGTCATGCAGGCCCGCGACGCCGACGGCGGCTGGACCGAGACCTTCCGCCTGCACCGCGACGAGATCCGCGATTTTCCACGCTTCCGGTTTCTCGGTCCAACGGACCAGCCCTCGCAGGTCTATGTCGCGGTCCGACCCGAGGAGGGCGCACTCGAGGACACCTACGGCGTCCATGTGTTCGATTTCGCCACCCGGACCATGGGCCCGGCGATCTGGCGGCACGGCACCTATGACGTCGCCAACATCGTCCTGAACAGCGACGGCTCCGGTCTGGCGGCGGGGTGCTACTGGGCCGATGTCTACCGGTGTGATTTCATCGACCCGGATCAGGAGCGCGTGATGGCCGGCATCCGTCGCTTCTTCGGGGCGGGCTTCAGCACGTCGGTCGTGTCCCAGTCCGAAGCGGGCGATAAATGGCTGATCTGGGCCAGCTCTCCCTCGAACGCCGGTCAGTATTACCTCTTTGACCTCACGGCCCTGAAGATGGAGTTGGTCGGCTCTCTGTTCCCGGGGCTGCCGGAGGCCCGCCTGGGCCAGATGCGCCGGATCGACTATGCTGCGACCGACGGGCTGGCCCTGACGGCCTATCTCACCCAGCCGCCGGGCACCAACGACGGTGATCGGCCACCGCTGATCGTCATGCCCCACGGCGGGCCCGAGACCAGCGACCACCTGAAATGGGATACCTGGGCGCAGTTCTTTGCCAGTCGGGGTTATCAGGTGTTGCAGCCGAATTTCCGCGGCTCCAGCGGGCAGGGGCGCAGTTTCGCCGAGGCCGGCTATCGCCAGTGGGGCGGGCTGATGCAGGACGACGTCACCGCCGCCGTCCAGCACCTGATCGATCAGGGTCTGGCTGACCCCGACCGCATCTGCATCGTTGGCGCCAGCTATGGCGGCTATGCCGCCCTGATGGGACCGGCGACACGTCCCGACCTCTATCGCTGCACCATCGCGATCGCGGGGCCGTCGGATCTGGTCGACCTGATGAATTGGGAGCGCCGCGAGGCCGGCGACGACACCGACCGCTACGAATACTGGGTGCGCTCCATCGGCGACCCCCGCGAGGACCGCGCGGCATTGGAGGCTGTTTCGCCGGTTCGTCTGGTCGAGGGATGGACTACGCCGGTGCTGCTGATCCATGGCGAGCGCGACGATGTCGTTCCGGTGGCCCAGTCACGCGACATGGACCGTGCCCTTCGCCGCGCCGGTGCCGACGTCGAACTGCTCATCCTCGAAGAGGCCGGCCACGCAGACTGGGAGCGCCGCGAGGAGATTGCCGTGATGCAGGCCATGGAGGCTTTCCTCGCCGAGCACCTGCCCGTCGCGCCATAGGCCAAGGCGACGGCTGTGGTGAGACCGTCGGGCCACAGGGCCTGTGTTAGGGTCCGCCCGGCCTTGGGAAGGGGACCACCATGCTGGGATTGTTCAAACTGCTGCGCCGGATCATCGAGGGATCGATCCTCTCGATCATCCTTCTGGCCGCCGTGGCCGTGCTGGGCGTCTCCAGCACCGTCAGCCTCGCCCTGGCCGAGCCATCGGCGGCCTCTCTGGTGTTCCTGCTGGTGCTGGCCGTCGTGCTGGCCGACCTGATCGGGAAATTCCTCTCGATCCTGTCGACCACCTTCCCCGACCTGATCCCGGCCGTGGAAGACGAGGACATCAAGCGCGCCTCGCTGATCCAGCGGCTGCGGCCCGGCCAGACGATCGCTCTCCTGTCCGGGGCCTATGCCGCGCGGCTGGTCATGTTCCTGATCATATTCGCCCTGCTGGGCGCCAGCTATGCCTGGGCCCCGCTGGCGGTGCAGGAGACCCTGGTCGGCCCGCTCGGCACGATGGAGGCCATCACTGTCTTCATCCGCGAGGGCATCGCCGGGTCGATCGGCTATTTCCTGTTCTTCCTCGGGCCCGACAACCTTGCGCCTGTCACCCGCGCCATTCTCGACCAGCCGCTGGACCCGGCCACGCCCAGCGGCGACGCCTTCCTCGTCGGCATCCGCATCTACGGCCTGGCCTTCATGTTCTCGATCCTGCGGACGCTGGTGATGCCCATCACCTTCTGGCGCGCCCGCAGACGGGCCCGCAAGCTGGCGACGACGGAAGAGGTGGCTGTCGAGGTCTGAGCCCTCAGCCCCCGATCACACCCCGGATGTACTCGCGGATGCCCTCGTCCGTGGCGTTGGCGAAGAACAGGTCCTGGAACCGCTCACCGGCGACGGCGGCCTTCAGCAGGTCCTGATCGACAGTCTTCAGGACGGTCAGCATGTCGTGGCAGGTGACGGCCTTGAGGTCCTTCAGGATGCCGCGGTTGGTGGCCATGATCTGGGCCCGCTCCTTGGGATAGCCCAGCCCGCGGTCGCCCTCGAACAGCTTGCGATAACAGTCCTGCAGGTTCAGCTCGGCGGCCCAGCCAAAGCCCTTGGCATAGGGCATGGAGATGGCGTTGCCGTCATTGATCTGGCCGAACAGGAACGCGTCGGTCGGATCGATCACCAGTCCGCAGAACACGCCCGGCATGGCGTTGGCGGCCAGCATGGAGCCCATGCCCGTACCACACCCGGTGACCACGAAATCCGCCGCGCCCGAGTTCAGCAGGATGCCGGTCAGCAGGCCATTCATCACATAGGTCAGCGAGGCCTTATCCTCGGGCGTATACATGCCGTAATGGTGCACCGCGTGGCCCAGCGGCCCGGCCACGGCGGTCAGGGCGGAGTGCACGATCTCGCTCTTGGCGGCCTGGCTGTTCTCGATGATCAGGGCGATTTTCATGGTCTTCCTCAAGGTCGCGGGCGGGCTGGGCGAAGGGAGTATCCCGATGTCCGGCTTTCAGAGTCGGGGACGACGACGATAGGGCGGCATCGCCCTTACCTCATTTGCATCGGGTTATGACACCGGTTACCTATATGTTCAATCTGAGGCGTTCAATCCGCCTGTGACAACCCACCCAGAGGCCTGCCCGCATGACCCCGTCCTTTGATCTCTCCGGCCGTACCGCCCTCGTCACCGGCGCCAATACCGGTCTGGGCCAGGCGATCGCCCTGGGCCTGGCCGCCGCCGGGGCCGACATCGTCGCCGTGGGCCGTTCGGCCCCGACCGAGACAGCCGAAAAGGTCGCGGCGCTGGGTCGGGCCCTGCACGCCATCCCGGCGGACCTGTCGACCACAGCGCCGATCGCCGATGTCGTGGCCAAGGCCCGCGACGCGGTCGGCGACATCGACATTCTGGTCAACAATGCCGGCATCATCCGTCGCGCCGACAGCCTCGACTTTTCGGAAGAGGACTGGGACGCCGTCATCGACACCAATCTGAAGACCGCCTTCTTCCTGTCGCAGGCGGTGGCCCGCACCTGGGTCGGTGCCGGACGGGGCGGCAAGATCCTGAACATCTGTTCGATGCTGAGCTTTCAGGGCGGCATTCGCGTGCCGTCCTATACCGCCTCGAAAAGCGGCCTCGCCGGGCTCACCCGTCTGCTGGCCTGCGAATGGGCATCGAAGGGCATCAACGTCAACGGCATCGCCCCCGGCTATTTCGCTACCAACAACACCGAGGCCCTGCGCGCCGATGAGGGCCGCAACCGCGATATCCTCGCCCGAATCCCGGCCGGGCGCTGGGGCGATCCGTCCGACGTCGCGGGCGCCGCTGTATTTCTGGCGTCAGATGCCTCGGCCTATGTCCACGGCACCATCCTGACCGTCGATGGCGGCTGGATGGCGCGCTAGCAGCCCCCTGTTCCGGCGGCGCGAGCGTTCAGCCAGTCTTCCAGCAGGGTATGGCCGTCGCCGTCCGGGTCGGTCGCGCCGTCGGTGGGGTCCGCAGGGTCTGATCCGTGCGCGGCTTCCCAGTCGTCGGGCAGGCCGTCGCCGTCGCTGTCGACCCAGGGCACGCCTGCATCGATCTGGCCCACGCCTCCGACCGCCTCCGGGCTGTCGATGATCCGCCCCGACCGGTCCCTCACGCCCGCCACGATCCGGGCATCGACAGCATCTCGGGGGACCGAGGCGCCGGCCGTCGACAGCACCTGATCCTGCCGGGCCTCGGCGTCTTCCGGCGGAGGCCCGGCCCAGTCCGGTCGCGCGGTCAGGCGTGTGCCCGGCCCGCCGTCGTCCTTCACCAGGCTCCAAGGATCGTCGGGCAGGGCGCCATCCATGCGGTTGCCCTCGAACCAGGCCACGGCCAGCGGATCGGAGTCCTCGAACGCCCAGCGCCCGGTCGAGTCCGGGCCGGGCAGATAGGCATTGCCGACAAAGGCATAGGTCGAGACGCTGTCGGTATCGGCATTATAGCCCGCCTGCGCCCCGCCCCAGTTGTAGAAGACATTGCCCCGGAATTCGAAATAGGGCCCCTCGGGATCGACTTCGGGCGGATTGTAGTTGCCGGGCCGCGGCATGCGCGCCCGGTGGCTGGCCCACAGATTGCCAATGAAGCTGATCTGCGCCCCATACCCGCCCCGCATCAGCGAGCCATAGCCGTGATCCCCCTTGGCGTGGGCCGAGGCGTTCAGCGATTCGGCGATCACCGAGTTCTGCACCGTCACGTCATAGATGCCGCGCTCGGGCGGGTCATACCGGCTACCGACCGACAGGGTCTCGTCCACAGACCATGAAGCCGACACATGGTCCAGAATGATCCGCCGCCCGCGCGTGACCGAAATGGAATCGGCCTCCACCGCTTGCTCCGCCCCCAGTCGCGAGCGGATATGGCGCACAATCACTTCGTCGGCCGAGATGATCAGTGGCTGGCCGATCAGGGTGATTCCCCCGCCCGGCGCGGTCTGCCCGGCCACCGTCACCCGGCCTCGCCGGATGACCAGCGGGCTCTCCAGCCGGATCACGCCGCCGGTGTCGAAGACAATGGTCCGGGGGCCGTCGGTCTCGACCGCCGCCCGCAGACTGCCCGGGCCGGAATCGCCCGTATGTGTGACCCTCAGCACACGCCCGCCGCGTCCGCCGACCGCGTACCGGCCCGCGCCCTCGGCCCCTGGAAAGGCCAGCACCTGCGACGGGGCGTCCTGGGCAAAAGCCCGTCCCGTGGGGCTGATTGCTCCCATAAGACCGAAAACCACCGCCAGTCCGAGCGCCGCCGGTCGCGCCATCGGGGCGGCGAGCAGGGTCTGTGACTTGGGGCTTGCCATTTCGATGTTCATCGGGTTACGCTCGTCATTGATACCGGTGTCATTCACTTTCGCATCTAGACATGACACCGGTGTCAAAACAAGGTTCAGGATTGAGCCTCAATAAAAGATCGACCGGGGCCAACCTCCGGCGTCCTGTATGTCCTTGGGAGGAGGCATATGATGCACGTTCAAAAAACAGGCGCGTCCCTGCGCCACTATCTGTTCGCCGGAGGATCGGGCATGGCGCTTGCGCTGTGTCTCGGTGTCGGTGGTGTCGCCGCACAGGACGCGGGTGAACCCGAGACCGAGGTCGATGAGATCATCGTCACCGGCTATCGCGGCAGCCTGGCCGCCGCCCTCGACGTCAAGCGCAACGAAGCCGGCATCGTCGATGTCATCCTGGCCGAAGACATCGCCGACTTCCCCGACACCAACCTGGCCGAGGCCATCCAGCGCATCCCGGGCGTCTCGATCGACCGCGACGCCGGCGAGGGCCGACAGCTGACCGTGCGCGGCCTCAGCTCCGACTTCACCCGCACCCGCATCAACGGCATGGAGGCCCAGGCCACCACCGGCGGCACCGACTCATCGGGCGGCGCGAACCGCGGTCGTGGCTTCGACTTCAACGTCTTTGCCTCCGAGCTGTTCAACTCGATCAAGGTCCGCAAGACCGCCGCCGCCGAGACCGAAGAGGGCTCGCTGGGCGCCACCATCGACCTGCAGACCGCTCGCCCGTTCGACTTCCGGGGCCCGCGAATGGCCTTCTCGGTGCAGGCCGGATACAATGACCTGTCCGAAAACTGGAACCCGCGCGCGGCCTTCCTGGTCAGCAACACCTTCGGTGACCGGGACCAGTTCGGCGCCCTGCTGTCGGTCGCCTACAGTGAAAAAGACTCCTTCGAGGAGGGCTTCAGCTCGGTGCGCTGGGCCCCCGCCGTCGGCTCCGGCAGCTCGGGCGGCTTCTGTTCGCCGTTCGGCTATTCGCCCCAGAATCCGGGTAACAGCGGAAGCAACGGTTCAAGTGCGGCCAACTGCGCCACCGGGATCGCGCGTCCGACCAATACGCCGGGCAATGTCACCGCCTATGAAACGGCCAACCAGCCCAATGTCTTCATTCCGCGTCTGCCACGCTATGGCCGCCTGACCCACCATCAGGAACGTCTGGGCCTGACCGGATCGCTGCAATGGCGCCCCGCAGACTCCACGACCATCAGCGTGGATGTGCTGTACTCACAGCTGGACGCGACCCGCGAAGAGCATTTCCTCGAGTCGCTGTCCTTCAGCCGCAATGCCGGTGCCGGTGGCCAGACCCAGATCATCGTTCGCGATGCCGTGGTTGAGAATAATACCCTGGTCTATGGCCTGTTCGACAATGTCGACATCCGCAGCGAGGCCCGGTTCGACCAGTTGGAGACCCAGTTCCTGCAGGTCGGCTTCACGGTCGATCACGACTTCTCCGACACGGTCCGGGGCCGCTTCTTCGCCGGTCGCGCCGAGTCGAACTACGAGAACCCCTTCCAGACCACGGTCACCATCGACCGTCAGAACACCCAGGGCTATTCGTTCGATTTCCGGGGTAATCCCAACACCCCGCTGATCGACTACGGCTTCAATGTCGCCGATCCGGCGGCCTGGGACTGGCGTGCAATCGGCACCAGTGTCCCGCGTTCGGAAATCCGCATCCGGCCCCAGGGCGTCGATACCATCTTCGAGTCCCTCCAGGCGGACCTGGAGTTTGACGTCACCCCGTTCGTGACCTTCCGGACCGGCGTCAACTGGAAGACCTTCTCGTCTGAGTCCTATGAGTTCCGTCGCACCGATGAAACGGTCGTGCCGGCCCTGCCGCCGGGTGTCACCATGGCGGACATCACCACCCTGCTGACCGGATTCGGCGGCGGCTTTGGCCCCAGCGGCAATGACTCGACCTGGGTCATCCCGGATCTGAATGCCATAGCCGACCTGTTCAACATCTACTGCAACTGCGACACAGGCGTTCCCGGCGGGAATTTCACGCTCGGCAGCATCACGGTCGGCAACGCCCGGGGCGGCAACCGCTTCCTCGAGGAAGAGGACTTCGCCATCTACGCCCAGGCGGACTTTGACGCCGACGTCTTCGGTCGTCCGTTCCGCGGCAATGTTGGCCTCCGCCACGTTTGGACCAGCCTCTATGCCGAGGGCTACAGCTCGACCGGTGGCGGCACCCTGGTGTTCGACACCCACGACTATGAAGACAGTCTGCCGTCGCTGAATCTGACGTATGAGCCGATCGACAATGTCCTGGTCCGCTTCGGCGCCGCCAGGGTCATGGCCCGTCCCCAGATCAACAACTCCATGTCCGGAGCCAACTATCTGGTGCCGACCACGTCGCTGAACTCGACCGGACCGAACTACACCGCCACCATCGGCAATGTGGAGCTGGAGCCGTTCCGGGCCTCGACCTACGACCTTGCCCTCGAATGGTATTTCGCGCCGGAAAGCCTGATTTCCTTCGCCTACTTCTACAAGGACATCGACACCTACATCCAGGTGATCCGTCAGGATCTGACCTATGCCCAGCTGACGGCGCTCAATCCGTCGGCCTTTGATCCCAGCTTCTGTTCGGGCAGTTGTTCGCCGACCACCATCTTCGCCCTGACCAGCGCGGTGAATACGGATGGCGGACCGCTGAAGGGCTTCGAGGTCAGCTTCCAGACCCCGTTCACCTTCCTGCCGGGACCGTTCTCGAACCTCGGTGTCCAGCTGAACTACACGAATGTCGAATCCGAGATCGACTACTGTACCAATGCCCTGTGCTCGACCTTTGTGACCAATGACCTCGCGGCCCTGTCGCCCACCGCCTACAATGGCACCCTCTACTATGAGGATGACCGCTTCTCGGCCCGGGTCTCGGCCTCGTACCGCGACGCCTATCTGCAGAACGTCCCGGGCCGGAACGGCAACGCCCTGGAAGGCAAGATGGAGACGCTGAACATCGACTTCTCGTCGTCGTTCAAGCTGACCGACGATGTCACCGTCAGCTTCGAGGGCATCAACCTGACCGACGAGGAAAACCACCAGTGGGTCGGCGACGACGATCGCCAGTCGACCTCGGTCTATCACCACACGGGACGACAGTTCTTCATCGGAGCCCGCTACACCTTCTGACGAAGGGCCGATCCCTACCTGAACGTCCGCTCCTGGACGCGACTTTCAAGGCCGCCGGGTCATCCCGGCGGCCTCTTCTTTTGTCAGTTCGGCAGGTCTTCGGGGGCCCAGCCGCCGGCCAGGGCCTTGAACAGCTGGATCTGCAGATCCGCCACCTGCGCCTCGGCCTGCGCCAATGCCGCGTCGGTCTGGGCCAGGGTGCGCTCGGCATCCAGCACGGTCAGGAAGCTGTCGGCCCCGGCATCGAACCGCGCGCGGGCCAGCCGCGCCGCCTCGGCCGCCGCATCGCGCGACACCGTCAGCGCCTGCCGTCGGTCCAGCGCATGGCCGTAGGCCGACAGCGCCGTCTCGGTTTCCTGCAGGGCCACCAGCACCGTCTGGTCAAAGCGCGCCAGCGCCGCCTCGGCCAGACCGCCTGCCGCCTCGATCCGCGACCGGGCCACGGCGACATTGGGGAAGGACCAGCTGATCAGGGGCCCGACGCTGAACCGCAACGCGCCATCGTCGCCCAGTTCGCCCAAATCCAGGGCCGTCGCCCCGACCGAGCCGCCCAGCTGGATGCTGGGATAGAGGCTGGCGGTCGCGACATCGACGCGGGCACTGGCGGCGGCCAGATCGCGTTCGGCCCGGCGCACATCCGGCCGTCGCGCCAGCAGGGCTGCACCATCGCCCACCGGTATCGGCTGGGTCAGACGCGGCGGGGCGGCACAGTCCACGACCGCCTGCGACACCTCGCGCGGGGTCACCCCGGTCAGGGTCGCCAGCCGGAAGACGGCCGCGTCCTTCTGCGCCCGCAGCGGGGGCAGGGCCGCCTGGCTGGAGGCCACGGCCGAACGCGCCCGGGCCACGTCCAGACCGGTGCCCGAGCCCGCACCCAGCAGCCGCTCGGTCAACTCCAGAGTCCGCGACTGCAGGTCAATGGTCTGTTCGGCCACCGCGATCTGCACATTGGCGGAGCAGACCTCGGTATAGGCCCGCGCGGTTTCAGCGGCGACGCTGACGCGCACCACATCCAGCGCGGCCTCGGCGGCCCCGGCATCGGCGCGCGCGGCGGCGATGGTCGAACCCACCCGCCCGAACAGGTCGATCTCATAGGCCACGTCCAGTCCAACGTCGTATGTCTCGGACTCGTCCAGCGGCTGGCCGCCCGAGCCCGGAACCGTGGTCGCGGCCGGCCGGCCATAGCTGCCGGCACCGGTCAGTGTGGTCGAGGGCAGGCGTGCGGCCCGCGCCTCGCCCAGCGAGGCCCGCACCACGCGCAGATTTGCGACCGCGGCCTCCAACTCATTGTTGTTGCCCAGGGCCTGCAGCACCAGCGCATCCAGCATCGGGTCGTCGTACAGACGCCACCAGTCGTCGCGGGCCGGGGCGCTGACCGTGCCCTGACCGGTATCGGCGACAAAGCCGCCGGCGGTTGCTTCGGGCAGCACCTGCGGGGTGCCGACCGGCGCGGTGGCGCAGGCCGTGACCGTAAGCCCCAGCGCCAGCGCCGAGGCCGCGACGCGCCCCTTCAGCAGGAAAGACAGGCGGATCATACGATTTCTCCCTGGGCCGTCGTCGCGGCCGGAGGCTGAGGCTCATAGGCCGTCTTGGTCTTCTTCGCGCCCGGCAGCTTCGACGCCACCCAGCGCATGAAGACATAGAAGGCGGGGGTGAAGATCAGGCCGAAGAAGGTCACCCCGATCATGCCCGACACCACTGCCGTTCCCAGCGACTGACGCATCTCGGCGCCCGGTCCTGTCGCCAGCATCAGCGGCAGCACACCAAAGATGAAGGCGAACGAGGTCATCAGGATCGGACGCAGACGGGTCTGCGAGGCGCGTACGGCGGCGTCCCAGCGGTTCAGCCCTTCGTCCTCGGCCTGTTTGGCGAACTCCACGATCAGGATGGCGTTCTTGGCCGCCAGGGCGATCAGAACCACCAGCCCCACCTGCACCAGGATGTTGTTGTCCAGCCCGGCCAGATTGACCCCGACCATGGCGGCCAGAATGCACATCGGCACGATCAGCACGACCGCCAGCGGCAGGGTGAAGGCCTCATACTGGGCGGCCAGCACCAGGAAGACGAACACCACCGCCATGACGAACACCAGCGTCGCCCCGCCTGAGGATTGCTTCTCCTGCAGCGCCAGACCGGTCCATTCATACGAAAAACCGGGGGGCAGGGTGGCTTCCGCCAGCGCCTCCATCTGCGCGATGGCCTCGCCCGAGGACACGCCCGCCGCCGCCTGTCCCTGTAGCTCGGCGGCCGGGAACAGGTTGTAGCGCACGATTCGCGACGGACCGGCTTCCTCGCGCAGGGTGGCGACCGAGCCGATCGGCACCATGGCGCCCGAGGCCGAGCGGGTCTCCAGCGCGGCGATATCGGCGATGTCGTCACGGGCCGAGGGCTCCGCCTGGGCCGTCACCCGGAAGGTGCGGCCCAGATAGTTGAAGTCATTGACATAGGCCGAGCCCAGATAGACCCCCAGGGTGCTGAACACATCGCCGGGCTGGACCCCCATCATCAGCGCCCGGTCACGGTCGACGTCCGCAGCGATGCGCGGCGAGCCGGTGTTATAGGTCGAGAACACCTGATTGACGGCCTCGGGCGCCTGGGCCGCGGCCCCCATCATGGCAAAGGTCGCGCCTTCCAGCGGCACATAGCCAGCGCCGGAGGTGTCCTGCACCATCATCTGGAAGCCATTGCCGTTGCCCAGTCCCTGCACGGCGGGCGGGGCGATGACAAAGATGTTGGCGTCCTGGATGCCCATGGTCGCGCCCGTGATCGCGCCCGCCAGGGCGGCGGCCGCCTGTTCGGCTGACTTGCGCTCCTCAAAGGCGTCGAGGCGAACAAAGATGGTCGCGGCATTGGATCCGAACGAGAAGCTGGATCCGTCCAGACCCGCGAATGACACGACGCCGTCCACGCCCTCGGTGTCGCGGATGATCTGCGAGGCGCGGGCCATGACCTCCTGGGTGCGGTCAAGCGAGGCCCCCGGCGGCAGTTGCACAACCCCGATCAGGAAGCCCTGATCCTGTTCCGGAATGAAGCCGGATGGCGTGTTGAACAGGGTGAAGCCCGTTCCCACCAACAGCAGCGCATAGACGCTGAACACCAGCACCAGCTTGCGGATCAGCCGCGCCGTCAGTCGTCCGTAGCGATCCGACAGCCAGTCAAAGCCCTCGTTGAACTTGCGCCCGGCAAAGCCGAGGTAGTGCAGGCCGGTGCCCAGCACACCGGGCTTGCGCGCGTGATCGTCGTGCGCCTTGTGCGGCTTCAGCAGCATGGCGGCCATGGCCGGCGACAGGGTCAACGACACCAGCAGCGACACGACCGAGGCCGTGGTGATGACGATGGCGAATTCGCGATAGAAGATGCCGGGAATGCCGGGCACGAACATGGTCGGGACGAACACCGAGACCAGCACCAGTCCGATCGAGATCAGGGCGCCCGACACCTCCTGCATGGAGCGATAGGCCGCCTCCTTCGGCGCCAGACCCTCGCGGATATAGCGCTCGACATTTTCGACCACGACGATGGCGTCATCGACCACGATCCCGACCGCCAGCACGAGGGCGAACAGGCTCAGCGAGTTGATCGAATAGCCCAGCATCAGCTGCACGGCGAAGGTCGCCACCAGCGCCACCGGAATGGCCACGATCGGGATGATCGCCGCCCGCCAGGTCTGCAGGAACACCACCACCACCAGCACCACGAGCAAGATGGCCTCGATCAGGGTGTGCTGCACCGACTCGACCGAGGCGGCGACGAACTCCGTCGGATTATAAGGAATGGAGATGTCCATACCGGGCGGCAGCTCGGCCCGGATGGCCTCGACCTCGGCCATGACCCGATCCGCCGTGCCCAGCGCATTGGCGCCCGGCTGCTGGATAATGGCCATGCCGACACCGCGCTCGCCGTCAAAGAAGCCCCGGATGCCGTAATCCTGGGCCCCCAGTTCGACACGCGCCACGTCGCGGATGCGGGTCACGCGCCCCTCGGCATCGGTCTTGATGACGATGTTCGAGAATTCGTTCGGGTCGGTCAGGCGGCCCTCGACCTGCACCGGCAGCTGGAAGGCCGCGGCATTGGTGTCGAACGGCGGCTGGCCGATGGCACCGGCGGCGGCCTGGACGTTCTGGGCGCGCAGGGCGGCGACGATGTCCGGCCCGGTCAGACCGCGCTGGGCCGCCTTGGCCGGGTCGATCCAGACCCGCATCGAATAGTTGCCACCGCCAAAGATCTGGACCGCGCCTACGCCCTCAAGGCGCAGCAGCCGGTCACGCAGCGTCGAGTTGGCATAGTTGCCGACATAGTCATTATCCAGCGACTGGTCCGGGGACGTCAGCCCCAGGATCATCAGAAAGCCGCTCTCCTGCTTGTTCACGGTCACGCCGATCTGGCGCACCTGTTCGGGCAGGCGCGGCTCGGCCAGGGCCACGCGGTTCTGCACCAGCACCTGGGCGGCATCCAGATCCGTGCCGGGGTTGAAGGTGACGGTGACCGCCACCGTCCCGTCCGAGGTCGAGGACGATGAGATGTAGAGCATCCCCTCGACGCCATTGACCTCCTGCTCGATCGGCGCGGCGACGGTCTCGGCCACCGTCTCGGCCGAGGCGCCCGGATAGGCGGTGTTGATCGTGATCGTCGGCGGCGCGATCTCCGGATACTGCGACAGCGGCAGCAGCGGATAGGCGAAGGCGCCCATCAGGGTGATGAAGACCGCGATCACGGTCGCAAAGATCGGCCGGTCGATAAAGAAGCGAGAGATATTCATGGCTGGGCCGGTCTTTCGCTTAGCGGCGTTGGGGCAGGGCGCCCGCCGGTGTGGCGATGGCGGCCGGCGGGGCGCGGGTGACCTGGGCCTGGGTGTCGGTCGGGGTGCGTTCGATCTCGACGGTCTTCGGCGTCACCGGCTGACCCGGACGGGCGCGCAGCTGACCGTTGACGATCACCCGGTCGGTGGCCTCGATCCCCGAGCGGATGACGCGCAGGCCGTCGGACAGCGGACCCAGTTCGACCGGACGGGCCACGACCACATTCTCGGCATCGACGACATAGACGACGCGGCGCGCCTGATCGGTGGCGACGGCGGCATCGGGCACCAGCAGCGCCTGATAGGGGGCGGCACCGGCCACCCGCGCCTGACCGAACAGGCCGGGCTTCAGGAAGCCGTCGCCGTTCTGCACCACGGCGCGCAGGCGAATGGTGCCCGAGGCGGGATCCACGACGTTATCGGAAAAGTCGACCGTGCCGCTCCAGCGGAAGCCGGTCTCGTCCTGAAGGCGGATGCGGATCGGGGCCGAGGTGCCGTCGCGCGCATCGCGCTGATAACGCAGCATGACGGCTTCCGACGCCTCGAACACAAAGTGGATGGGGCTGGAGGCGACGATGGTCGTCAGCACATCGGCGGCGGATGACCCGCCCACGACCAGATTGCCGGCGTCGACGCGGCGGTCCGAGACCCGGCCCGAGATGGGCGCGGTGATGCGGGTGAACTCGACGTCCAGTTCCCGGCCGCGGACGGCGGCCCGGGCCGAGGCCACACCGGCCTCGGCGGTCTGGACGGCGGCGCGCTTCTGATCGACCTCGGCCTGGGACACGGCCTGGATTTCCAGCAGCGATTCGGCGCGGGCCAGCTCACTGCGCGCCAGAGCGACCTGCGCTTCGGCCTGCGCCGCCTGGGCGCGGGCCGAGGCCAGCGCCGCCAGCGCCGGGCGCGCATCCAGGGTGAACAGCAGCTGGCCCTTTCTGACAAACTGCCCGTCGCGGAAGTGGACCGCCTGGATATAGCCGCCGACCCGGGCGCGGACGTCCACGCTCTGCGGCGCCTCGAACCGGCCGGTGAACTCGTCCCAGTCGACGACCTGATCAACCAGCGGGGTCGCGACCGACACCTCGGGCGCCGGGGGCGGGCCCTGGGCTTCGCTCCGGTCGGTGCATCCATACAGCAGGCTGGTGATCAGCACGGCCACGGCCATGATCTTGAAATGGCGCATCTGCGCAGTCTCCGGCGGCCGGGCGCGCCGGCTCAAACAGGTTGGAAAGCGGCACGGCGCGAACGGGGAGGAAGCGCGGTGTCAACGACGGGTGACTTAATGGTGATGTCTGTTTCGCTTGTCAACAGCTGGTGACAAAGCCATATAGGCCGTGGGGACATTAACCGGAGATCCGATTGGCCTTTCCCGTCTGCGGACCACGCCCACGCAATGCTGCCGCCACCCGCGCCTTGATCCTCGAGGCCGCGCAAAATCGTTTTGCGCGCGAGAGTTATGATGATGTCGGCATGCGTGACATCGCCGGGGACGCGGGCGTCGACCCGGCCCTGATCGTCCGCTATTTCGGCTCCAAGGAGGGTCTGTTCCGCGCCGCCCTCGATCACTGCCACGAGGGCTCGACCCTGTTCGACGGGGACCGCGAGACCTTCGCGACCCGAATCGCCCACGAGATCGTCTACGGCACCAAAAGCCCCAAGAAGATGCAGGGCCTGCAGATCATCCTGCGCTCCATGTCTTCGGCCCGCGCCATGGAGGTGGTCCAGCAACAGTCCTGCGAGCAGTTCATGAACCTGCTCACCACCTGGATCGGGGGCGACCACGGCGCGGTCAGCGCCCGCATGGCGGCGGCCCTGATGATGGGCATGACGGTCTCCAAGGAGATCACCGGCGGCCTCGACCTGAGCGAGGCAGAATGTCGCTCTCTTGAGCAGAGACTGGCCCGCGTGCTTCAGGATATCATCGACGGCGCTTGAGCCCGACGGCACTGTCGGTATAAGGGCCGCACACCAGACCTTCCGACCGGATGATCCGCATGGCCACCCCCGAGACCGAAACCACCCACGGTGACTACCAAAAGGGCACCCAGCCGGTTCACGAGCAGCAGGCGACCTATTCCCTGTTCATGAGCCTGGCCAAATGGGGCTCGCTGCAGATCGCGGTGGGCATCACCTTCTTCGTGCTGTGGCTGCAGCCGGGTGGCAGCATCGTCTTCGGTTTCGTCGCCGCTCTGGCCCTGGCGGTGATCGGCTACTTCGCGCTCAAGTCAAAGCCCGCGAAGCACTGACCCCGATACACTGACCCCGAGACACTCGACAGGGCGCCGTTTTCGCGGCCCTTTCATATAAAACCAGCGCTTTACCGTGGGGGACCAGACAGCCTAGGCTGTCCGTGAACTGTCCACCCACGGAGGGATTCGCTTGGCCGTCACTATCGCCGTGACCCGCGAACGCCGAGATGGCGAGACGCGCACTGCCCTGACACCCGACATGGTCAGAAAGCTGACCGGTATGGGTGCGACCGTCGTGGTCGAGACCGGCACCGGTCTGGGCTCCTCCATCCCCGACACCGCCTATGCCGAGGCGGGCGCGACCGTCGTCCGCGACCTCAAGACCGCGCTCACCGGCGCTGACATCCTGATGAAGGTGCGAGGCCCCACGGCCTCCGAGATCAGCGCGCTGCGGCCCGGTACGGTGGTCGTCGCCCTGCTCGACGCCTGGCGCGACAAGGACACCGTCCAGGCCCTGTCCGGTGCCGGCGTCACCTCCTTCGCCATGGAATTCGTGCCTCGCATTTCCCGGGCCCAGGTCATGGACGCCCTGTCGTCCCAGGCCAACCTCGCCGGCTATCGCGCGGTGATCGAGGCCGCGGCCGCCTATGGGCGCGGTTTTCCCATGATGATGACGGCAGCGGGCACGGTGGCCGCGGCCAAGGTGTTCGTCATGGGCGCGGGCGTCGCGGGGCTGCAGGCCATCGCCACCGCCCGTCGCCTCGGCGCCGTCGTCACCGCCACCGACGTCCGCCCCGCCGCCAAGGAACAGGTCGAGTCGCTCGGCGCCAAATTCGTCGCCGTCGAGGACGAGGAGTTCAAGGCCGCCGAGACCGCCGGCGGCTATGCCAAGGCGATGTCCGACGAGTATCAGGCCAAACAGGCCGCCCTGACTGCCAGCCATATCGTCAAACAGGATGTGGTCATCACCACCGCCCTGATCCCCGGTCGTCCGGCCCCGCGTCTGGTCACCGCCAACCACGTCGCCTCGATGAAGCCGGGCTCGGTGATCGTCGACCTGGCCGTCGACAACGGCGGCAATGTCGAGGGCATCAAGGCGGGCGAGCTCGCCACCACGGCAAACGGCGTCACCCTGGTCGGCTGGACCAATATGCCCGGCCGTATCGCGTCGGACGCCTCCAGCCTCTATGCCCGAAACCTCGTCGCCTTCGTCGCCCTGATGCTCAAGGACGGTACCCTCGCCGTCGACCTCGACGACGAAATCCTCAAGGCCGCCGCCGTCACCCACGCCGGGGCCATCGTCCATGAGGGGGTGAGGGGATGATGTTGCGTCTCACGCTTTTGATCCTCGGTTGGTCTGCAGTCGTCCTCGGAGCCGTTTACGCCGTGTGGCGGATCTGGCTCGGCTTTGATCAAACAGTCCGTTGGGCCGAAAGCGTTGATGCTCAGCTGATTGTCTCGACCCTGCTTGTCGCTTTGACGCCGGGCGTCTTCGTCTCCGGTTTGGGAGCCTTGATGCTCATGCTCGCTTCGCTGGATCGTCGGCTCCAACGCCTTGAGAGGAAACCGTGATGGAACACGTCGACCCCACCGTCTTTCGTCTGGCCATCTTCGTGCTGGCCATCTTCGTCGGCTACTATGTGGTCTGGAGCGTCACACCGGCGCTGCACACGCCGCTGATGGCTGTGACCAATGCCATCTCCAGCGTCATCATCGTCGGCGGCCTGATCGCAGCGGCAGCCGTGTCCGAGGCCTCGGGCATGAACGGCTGGATCGCCAAGGGCGCCGGCGTCGCCGCCGTGACCCTCGCCAGCGTCAACATCTTCGGCGGCTTCATGGTAACCCGCCGTATGTTGGCCATGTACCGCAAGAAGGAACGGCCCGCGCCCGCCGCCGCTCCGAAACCGGCCGCCTGACGCATGATGCAGCCTGATCCCACCCGCATTGCCGAAGTCGGCGCCTGGATTGCCACCGGGCTGGGCGCGGGCATGTGGATCTGGATGTTCGTCAAGGAACGCGATCCGATCCGCCGGGTGCGTCTGAACGACTGCGGCGTGGTGCTGGTGTTTTCGGCCATCCTGACGCGGGTCGTCATCGACGGTCGCCCGCTCGATCCGTTCGACTGGGCCTTCCTGATCCTCAGCCCCCTGTTCATCGCCGCCGCCCTCTGGCGCCTCGCCCGCACCCAGGGGATGGGGCGATGAGTTTTGCTCGCTGCCCGACTTTCACACTTCGGGGACCTCTCCCATGACCGCATCCCTTGCCGCCCTGGCCTATCTGGTCTCCGGTGTCCTGTTCATCCTGTCCTTGCGCGGGCTCTCCAGTCCCGAGACCAGCCGACGGGGCAATACCTTCGGCATGGTCGGCATGGCGCTGGCCATCCTCGTGACGCTGGCCACCCTCGGCCTCACCGACGCGCTGGATCCCCTGACGCTCGGCCTGATCGCGGGTGGGGTGATCGTCGGCGGCGGGGCCGGGGCCCTGATCGCGGCCAAGGTCCAGATGACCCAGATGCCCCAGCTGGTCGCCGCCTTCCACAGCCTGGTCGGCATGGCCGCCTGTCTGGTGGCGGTTGGGGCCGTTTATGCGCCGGTCTCCTTCGGCATCGCCACGCCCGACGGCGGCATCAAGATGCTGTCGATCATCGAGCTGGGCCTCGGCCTCGCCATCGGCGCCATCACCTTCACCGGCTCGGTGATCGCCTTTGCCAAGCTGAACGGCAATATGTCGGGCGCTCCGATCCTGCTGCCCGCCCGCCATCTGATCAACATCGGTCTGGCGCTGGGGCTGGTGTTTCTGATCGGCATCCTGATCGGCACCGGCGGCACGGCAACCTGGGCCTTCTGGGGCGTGTTCCTGATCGCCCTGATCCTCGGCGCCACCCTGATCATCCCTATCGGCGGCGCCGACATGCCGGTCGTGGTGTCCATGCTCAACAGCTATTCCGGCTGGGCCGCGGCGGCGCTCGGGTTCACGCTTGAGAACATCGCCCTGATCATCACCGGCGCCCTCGTCGGCAGCTCGGGCGCCATCCTCAGCTACATCATGTGCAAGGGCATGAACCGCAGCTTCATCTCGGTCATCCTCGGCGGCTTTGGCGGTGACAGCGGCCCGGCGGGCACAGGCGCGGTCGAAACCCGCCCCGTCAAACAGGGCTCGGCCGAGGACGCCGCCTTCATCATGAAGAATGCGTCGAAGGTCATCATCGTCCCCGGCTATGGCATGGCCGTCGCCCAGGCCCAGCACGCGCTCCGCGAAATGGCCGACAAGCTCAAGGAGGAGGGGGTCGAGGTTAAATACGCCATCCACCCCGTCGCCGGCCGCATGCCCGGCCACATGAACGTCCTGCTGGCCGAAGCGAACGTGCCCTATGATGAGGTGTTCGAGCTGGAGGACATCAACGCCGAATTCGCCTCCTGCGACGTGGCCTTCGTCATCGGCGCCAATGACGTCACCAACCCCGCCGCCAAGACCGACCCCCAGTCGCCGATCTACGGCATGCCCATCCTCGACGTCGAAAAGGCCGGCACCGTCCTGTTCATCAAGCGCGGCATGGGCAGTGGCTACGCCGGCGTCGAGAACGAACTGTTCTTCCGCGACAACACCATGATGCTGTTCGCCGACGCCAAGAAAATGGTCGAAGGGATCGTGAAGGGGCTTTAGTCATGCCGACGGTCCTCCGCTGGAACGGCTATCGCTTCTATTTCTTCTCGAACGAGGGGTTCGAGCCGCCGCATATCCACATCGACAAGGCAGGCTGCTCGGCCAAGTTCTGGCTGTCGCCTGTCGCAGCGGCCCGAAATATGGGCTATTCTGCGAAAGAGATGGCCGAGCTTGCCCGCAAGGTTGCGGAGGAGCGTGACGGCTTTCTGGAGGCTTGGAATGGCTATTTCGGCCGTCAGGATTGATGAGCGGGTTGCCGACGTCGAGGTCACCGACGCCGAACTGATCGTGCGCCTCCACGACGGACGTCGACTGGCCGCCCCCCTCGACTGGTTCCCGCGCCTGAAAGCAGCCTCACTGGCCGAACGCGCCCATTGGGAACCGGCGGCCGCCGGCCTCGGCATCCACTGGCCCGACCTCGACGAAGACATCAGCGTGGCAGGCCTGCTGAGGGTCGCGGCATCGCGAGCGGCGTAACACCTCCAACTCTCCGCTCATCCCGGCGGAAGCCGGGATCCAGCTCTTTGGCCGAGGCAGGAACGGCCAGCCGTGTGCGCGCTACTCTTTCTGGGTCCCGGCTTCCGCCCGGGTGCGCGGGGGCCTAGGCTGGCTCCAATGACCCCCGCCGACATCATCGCCCTGCTGGACCTCGCGCCGCACCCCGAGGGCGGCCACTACCGCGAGACCTTCCGTGACCCGCGCTCCGTCGACGGGCGCTCGGTCGGCACGGCGATCTATTTCCTGCTGACGGCGGGCGAGCGGTCGAAATGGCACCGCGTCGACGCGACGGAGATCTGGCACCACTATGTCGGGGCCCCGCTGGCGCTGGACATCGACGGCATCGGCCGCCTGATCCTCGGCCCGGATGTCGAGGCCGGTCAGCAGCCCCAGATCATCGTCCCGACCGGCCGGTGGCAGGCCGCCGAAAGCCTCGGCGACTGGTCTCTCGTCGGCTGCACCGTGGCGCCCGGATTCGAGTTCGCCGGATTCGAAATGGCCGACGATGATGCGCCGCAGGGGAGGGCCTGACCCATGTCCGAGCTGAAAACGCTGCCGACTGACGCCTCGGTTGAGGCTTTCCTCGCCGCCGTGCCCCATGCCGGCAGGCGTGCGGACGGGATCGAATTGGACGCCCTGCTGCGCGCGCGTACCGGCTGCGACCCCGTCATGTGGGGCCCGTCGATCGTCGGCTATGACCGCTATACCTATGTCAACACGACCAAAAAGCCCGCCGACTGGCCGATCATCGGCTTTTCGCCGAGGAAGGCGAACCTGACCCTGTATATCATGCCGGGCTTTGCCGAGCGGCCCGAGCTGATGGAGGGGCTGGGCAAGTACAAGACCAGCGTGTCGTGCCTCTATCTAAACCGGCTGGCCGATGTGGACCGCGACAGGCTGACCGCCCTGATCGACTGGTCGATTGCCACCATGCGCGAGCGCTACGGCGTGTCGTAATCCACGCCCGGCCCGTAATAGGTGTCGAAGAAGGGCTTCATCGGCGCCTCATACCGCTTCCACGCGGCCTTGGACGAGGCATAGAGCGGCTGGCGCACCTGGGCGAAGCTGGCGGTGGTCACGGCCCGGTCGGTGGCGTGGAAATCCTTGACCTGATCCTCCCAGTCCAGCCCGGCGTGATCCAGAATGCGCCGCATCCAGGTGTCGGGATCGTCGACCAGCTGCTCATAGGGCACGGTCAGCAGGGTCTCGGGCGGCAGCACCCTGGTCCAGTGTTCATGCAGCCGGTCCTCGCCCCGGAAATGCCGCCCGATGTCGGTCAGCGAGCGGGTCCAGTCAGCGCCTTTCACGAACCGGGTGCGGAAGCACGACCAGGCGATCCCGGCCGGATGCCGCCTCAGCCAGATGAATTTGGCATTCGGCAGGCACTGGTGGATCAGGCCCAGAAACCGCGTCTGGTTCAGCGTCTTGTCGATCACCTTGCCCTCGGTGCCGAACCGCTCGTCCATCAGGTGCAGATAGGCGCGGCCGATCCGCGTGGCCAAAGTCTCCCCGCCCGGCTGGGCAAAGGCGGCGCGGACGGCGTCGGGCGTATAGCCCTGCACCGACATGGCGGCGTGGCGGAACAGATTGACCTCGGCCCCGTCTTGCACCGCCGAATGGCTGACCAGAATCTGCTCGACCAGGGTCGTCCCCGAACGCGGCAGGCCCAGAATGAAGATCGGTCGATCGCTGTCGACCGCGCTCTTCGGCAGGCTGTCGATAAAGGCGCGGTCATAGCCGCCCACGACCTGATCGACGAACAGGTCCGACTGGTCAGCGTTGAAGGTGCTGTCCGGCATCTGCAGCTGGCCGGCCTCGTGGAAGGCGGCGAACGCCTTGTCCGTCTGGCCGGTGTCGTCATACGCCTTGCCCAGCGCATACAGCAGCACCACCCGGTTCAGCCGCCGCTCCGGCGCATGTCCGATGCGGGCGGCCAGGGCCTCCATGGCCGGGATGTCGGGATCGTCCGCCGTGAACTTCTTGATGCCGGCCAGCACTGCCCAGGCATTCTCCGCCCCCAGCGCCACGGTCGGCAGGTCCAGAATGCGGCGCAGATTGGCAATCGCCGCCTCATTGTCCCCGAACTGCACCTGACAGGTCGCCAGAAAGTGCAGCGCCGCCGGATCATTGGGCCGTTCGCGCACCAGCGCCTGCGCCTCGCGCAGGGCCTCTTCCGAGCGACCGTTCTGGCTCAACAAATTGGCATAGGCCTGACGCGACTCCGGCGTCGGGGCTGCGGCGATGTTCCTTCGTGCGGCCGTCAGCGCGATCGACACCTCGCCCATGGTCGCCGCGAGTCGCGAGACCGAGGCCCATTTCGTCCCGATCGGTGGGTCTGCCTTGATCGCCCGCGCCAGCTTGTCGGCGGTCGTATCGCGGTCGCGGGCCTTGAAGGCCTCCACCGCCTCATTGATCAGGCGGGCGCCGTCCTGGTGGGCCGTCGTCATACAGGTCTGTCCTCCGTAAGCCGATGAGGGCTAGCGGCCCCGGCCCCGGATCGCAAGCGCGCTCGCGGATCAGGCGGCCATGGCCGGGATCCAGCTGTCCTGATCGCTGATGCCGGGGGTCCAGCGCGCCTCGTCCCACAGCTGGTCCTCGACCGTATAGCCGGCGCTTGCCGACAGGCTGATCACATCGACCACCTGTTCTTCCAGCCGGTCCCAGATGACCGCCAGATCGCTGCAGCCATCGGCGTCGCACGGCACCGTCAGATAGCGGTCGGCCAGGCGGGTCGGGCGGGGGGCGGGGGAAGCTTGGAACATGGGTCTGATCCTTGTTTGGCGGGGCCGGATCGCTCCGGCGCTTGATGACAAGGATAGAATGGCGCACACATACGTCAGAAACGGTCGTAGGCATCCGGAGCCCCCATGCGGCACGACAAGGCAGCGCTGATCCTCGACCTGGCCCGCCGCCTTGCGGCCAGTTCCGAAGGCCTGTCGCTGGACGACATGGCCCGCGACCTCGCCGTGAGCCGCCGCACGGCCGAGCGCATGCGCGACGCGGTCCTGATGATGTTCCCGGCGGTCGAGGAGGTCTCCGATCCCCCGCACAAGCGCTGGCGCATCCGCGGCGGCCTGTCCGCCTTCGAGCAGGCCCCGACCGCTTCCGAACTGGTCGAACTGGCCAAGGCCGCCTCGGGCCTCAGACTGTCGGGTGAACCGGGCCGGGCCGCTGCGCTGGAAGGGCTGGAGCGCAAGATCAAATCGGCCATGCGCTCGACCACGCTCAACCGGCTGGCCCCGGATCTGGAGGCCCTGGTCCGGGCTGAGACCATTGCCGTCCAGGCCGGTCCCCGCCCCACGGCGGACGAGGCCGAGCTGACCCCCATCCGCCACGCTGTCCTGGCCGAGCGCCCGCTGGGCTTTGTCTACAGCCGCCCCGGCGCCCCCTCGCGCCGGCGGATCGTCACCCCCTGCGGCCTGATGTTCGGCCGGGCCAACTATCTGGTCGCCGCCGACCGCGACAGCGGCCGCATCCAGACCTTCCGCCTCGACCGGATGAGCGCCATCACGGTCGAGGAGGGCACCGCCCGCCCGCCCGAGGGCTTCGACCTCCAGGCCTTCGCCTCCCGCTCGTTCGGTATCTATCAGGACGAGGTCGAGAATGTGGAGCTGCTGGTCCTGTCCGAGGGTGCGGACGAGGCCCGGGCCTGGCGCTGGCACCCCACCCAGACCTTCGAGGACCTGCCCGACGGCTCGGTGCGCGTGCGCTTTACCGCCTCGGGCATGCGCGAGCTGGCCTGGCACCTGTTCACCTGGGGCCATCAGGTCCGCATCATCGCCCCCGACCGCCTCAAGACCGCCATGGCCGAGGCGCTCGACGCGGCGAAAGCGGCGTTGGGCTGACAGCCGTCATTGCGAAGCCGGCGCCCTTCCACAAGGTCGCAGGCACCTTCTTGCTGATGGTCTACTGGGTCATCGGCGTCTGGGTGATGCAGGGCCGCCTCAAAGCCTTGCGGCACAAGCTTGAGGCTGCACCGGAGTAGCGATCCCGCACCCTTTGTCATCCCGGACGCCCCGCAGGGGCGATCCGGGACGGCGGTCCCTGCACTCCATCCCTCCCGGAAATCGCTTGTGCGATTGTCCGGGAGACGGCCCGCCCCATCCGCCCGTCTCCCGGACAGCCGTTCCGTCTTCCGGGATGCCCATAACCACAGGAGCACCGTCCCGGATAATCGCTGACGCGATTTCCGGGATGACAATCCGAAACCTTCACCCGCACCGCCGCCCCCTCCGTCACGACGCTTGCGCGTCGCGCCACCTCCCCATGCAATGGGGAGGAGATGAAAAGGGCGGCCGCCGCCCCCCGCACGCCCCCCCCTGTGTCCTCCGTGGCTTCTCTTCGCTGTGCTCGCTGTGAAGAACCTTGGACCGTCAGCCATACCCCACACCCCTTCCGCTTCCCCGGCGCAGGCCGGGGCCCAGGGCCATGGGCAGACAGGTCCCGATCAACCCCCCTGGACCCCGACCTTCGTCGGGGAGGCGGATGTCTGTCACGCCCCCGTCCGTTTCTGACGCACCCGCGTGCCAGCCTCCCTGCCATGACACAGGCTGCTCCCTCTCCCTCCGCCCCGGACGACGTCTGGAGCGTCGCGCGCGAGGCCTATCTGGCGGGGTCGACCGCCACCATGGTCTGTCGCGAGCTGGCGCTGTCGCCGTCCACCTTCTGGCAGCGCGCCGCGCGTGAGGGGTGGTTGCGCCGCGACCATCCGCGCCGATCCGACTCCTTGCCGCAGCCCGCGCCGGTCAATCTGGATGATCCCGTCGATGATCTGTGGACCGCGCTCGACAAGGTCTGGCACCGCATCTGCGCCGCGCTGGATGCCGGGGATGCGGCCGCCGCCGCGCGCTGGACGCGGATCCATGCCCAGCTGAAAGCCACGGCGGCCGCCGAGACCCGCGCCCGCGCCACCGAACGCCGACGCGCCGCCCATGAGCAAAGCCGCGATGCCCTGCGCGAAAGCGAGGCCATCCTGCGCGCCGCCGAAGCCCATCTGGCCGCGTACCAAGCCCGACAGGCCGCCCCGAAAGTGGAGAAAGTGGAGTCTGTTTTGCGAGACTCCACTCTACCGCCCGAACCGCCCCTCGCGTCCCCCCTCAACCGCGCCCAGCGCCGCCGGTTGCGGAAGCAGGGCGGCGGCCCTTGATGCCCTCCACACCCTCCGTTTCCCCGGCGCAGGCCGGGGCCCAGAGCCACAGGCAGACGGTTCGCCCACCCTCCTGGACCCCGACCTCCGTCGGGGAAGCGGATGTAGAGTCACACCTCCTCAAACGGATAGGGGCTGACCGACTTGGTCCAGTCGTCGACCGCCAGCGGCCGGTCCAGCGGCGGGGCCGCGCGTTCGGCGCAGGGGTGGCGCAGGCACAGCCGGCAGGCCGGGCCGATCGGCGTCACCTCGGGCGCGGCCAGATCGAGGCCCCGGCTATAGACCAGCCGCGGCGCATGCTTCAGCTCGCACCCCAGTCCGATGGCCAGATCCTGCCCGCCGTCGTCGGCTCCGTCCCCCTGCCGCCCGACCGTGCGCGCCAGGGTGAACCAGCGCCCGCCCTCCGGCGTCTCGATGATCTGGGTGACGATCCGCCCGGGCGTGCGGAAGGCCGCATGCAGCCGCCAACGCGGGCACGCCCCGCCGAACCGCGAGAACGGAAACGCCCCCGAGGCATAGCGTTTGGAGATATTGCCCGCCTGATCGACCCGCATCAGGAAGAAGGGCACCCCCCGCGCCGTAGGCCTGGACAGGGTGGTCAGCCGGTGCGCGGCCTGTTCGAACGACACCCCGAACCGCGCCGTCAGCCGCCCGAGGTCATAGGCGGTGTCCTCGGCCGTCGCCTGAAACGGGCCGTAGGGCATCAGGGTCGCGGCCGCCAGGGTGTTGGTCAGCGACACCTTCAACAGCCGCCGGGTCGCCTCATCCGGCGGTCGCGCGGCTCCGGTCATGGCCTCCAGCTCGGCCCCGTGCTCGCTCAGCGCCAGCTGATAGGCGACGGCAAAGGCCCGCGACGACGGTCCCAGCGTCTCCGACAGCAGCAACCGCCGCCGGTGCGGATCGAACCGCCGCGTCCATTCGACCATCACCTCGGCCGGCATCACCTTGACCGTCAGGTGGTGTCGCGTGGCCAGCCGCGCGCGCGCCGCCGCCTCAAAGCTGTCGTGCACCCCACGGGCCGGGTCGAACAGGGCGGCGTTAAGCGCCTCGCCCAGCGTATCCAGCTCGGCGAAATGGTTGTTGCGCGACTGGATGTGGTCCCGCACCCAGTCGGACGGCGTGCCGGTCTCGACGCCGCCGTGCTCGGCCTCGATCCGGCTGCGGCTGCGCTGCTCGGCCAGCGACCGGTAGAGCCGGATCAACGCCTCGGCCGCACCGGGCAGGTCCTCGCCCAGCTGCAGCATCTCATGGCGGGGCACGCTGATCCCGGCGAACAGGGGGTCGGCGAATACCTCGGCCAGTTCGGCCTCGCCGACGCCTCCCTGATTCAGGGCGCGCAGATCGACGTCATAGGTCTCGGCCAGTCGCAGTAGCAGCTGCGCCGTCACCGGCCGCTGGTTCCGCTCTATGTGGTTGAGATAGCTGGGGGAAACGCCCAGATCGGCGGCCATGGCCGTCTGCGTCAGGTCCAGCTCGCGCCGCAGCCGCTTGAGGCGCCCCCCCAGAAACAGCTTGCGGTCCGGCGCCTGATCCATGGCCGCAGTTTGTCACATTATGACTGGTATGCAAGTGTCATGATGTGACGAAATGTCAGGAATGAGACCGGTAATTGTGTATCAATCGTGACTGTCGCGTGTTTCCTTCCTCGCAACCGGTGGCCGCGCGCCGCCTGCTTCCAAGACGAGGGACTACCCATGACCACTTTCGCCGATCTGGTGCCGTCGCCCAAGGGCCGCTTTGACGGGATTGAACGCCCCTATACGCCGGAAGACGTCCTGCGCCTGCGCGGCTCGGTGACCCCGGCCCAGACCCTGGCCCAGCGCGGCGCCGACCGCCTGTGGGAGCTGCTTCACAGCGAGCCCTACATCAATGCCCTGGGCGCCGTGACCGGCAACCAGGCCATGCAGATGGTCCGCGCGGGCCTCAAAGCGATCTACCTCTCGGGCTGGCAGGTCGCCGCCGACGCCAACACCGCCGGCGCCATGTACCCCGACCAGTCCCTCTATCCCGCCAATGCCGCGCCCGAGCTGTGCCGCCGCATCAACCGCACCCTGCAACGCGCCGACCAGATCGAGCATGCCGAGGGCGGCGCCAAGCGCGACTGGTTCGCCCCCATCGTCGCCGACGCCGAGGCCGGCTTCGGCGGGCCGCTGAACAGCTTCGAGATCATGAAGGCCTTCATCGAGGCGGGCGCCGCCGGCGTCCACTTCGAGGACCAGCTGGCCAGTGAGAAGAAGTGCGGCCACCTCGGCGGCAAGGTGCTGATCCCGACCCAGGCGCACGAGCGCAATCTGGTCGCCGCCCGTCTGGCCGCCGACGTCATGGGCACCTCGACCATCACCGTCGCCCGCACCGACGCCGAGTCGGCCCAGCTGATCACCTCGGATGTCGATGAGCGCGACCACCCCTTCATCAACCGCGAGGACCGCACGCCCGAGGGCTTCTTCCGGCTCAAGCCCGGCACGGGTCTGGACCACTGCATCGCCCGGGGTCTGGCCTATGCCAACATCGCCGACCTGCTGTGGTGGGAGACCTCCCACCCCGATCTCGACGACGCGAAGAAGTTTGCCGAGGCCATCCAGAAGAAGCACCCCGGCAAGCTGATGGCCTACAACTGCTCGCCCTCCTTCAACTGGGAAGCCAAGCTGGACAAGGCCACCATCGCGAAGTTCCAGCGCGAGCTGGGCGCTATGGGCTACAGGTTCCAGTTCGTCACCCTGGCCGGCTTCCACAGCCTCAACAACGGCATGTTCGAGCTGGCCTCGGGCTACCGCGACCGCGGCATGGCGGCCTATTCCGAGCTGCAGCAGCGCGAGTTCGCCAATGAGGCCACCGGCTACACCGCCACCCGTCACCAGCGCGAGGTCGGCACCGGCTACTTCGACCAGGTCGCCACCGTCATCTCGAACGGCCAGTCCTCGACCACGGCGCTCAAGGACTCGACCGAAACCGCCCAGTTCGTCGCCGCCGAATAAGCAAGGAACCCCCATGGAACCGATCAAATCCACCGACGGCATCATCGACTTCTGCCTCGCCCCGCTCAGCCTTGACGGGGGCTCCGAGTCGGAGCGCGAGGTCCGCCGCCGCATGACCCACGTCATCCGCACCCTTCAGGCCAAACTGGCCGGCCCGGTTGCCGTCGACTTCTCGAACATGCCCTCACAGGTCATCAACGAGGCCGCCCACGGGTATGAGTGATCGCGTCATCCTCCCCCGCTTGCGGGGGAGGGGGCTGCCTAGCTGAACGCGAACAGCAGGCGGCCCTCGCCCATCCGCTCGCGCAGGGCCGGGAGGTCCGCGTGGGCGACCGAGAAACAGCCATACGACCGGCCCAGCTTGCCTTCGCGCTCGAGGAAGTCCGGATCGGCATAGTCGGCGCCGTGCACGATGATGGCCCGCTCGCGCGCCTTGTCGTTCGAATACTCCAGCCCGTCCAGCAGCACATTCGGTCCCTGCTGCGGTCCGTGGCTGGCCCCGGCCGTCACATAGCTGCCGACCGACGACATGAAGCTCTCCGGCGTGTTCGAAAAGGTGCGCGGCACACCGGTGTGCTCGGGGTCGGATCCCCGGCCGTGGCTGGTGCGCATGGCGGTGACCGTCCCGGCCAGCAGATCGACTTCGAACAGGCGCGGCTCGGACGAATGCACCTTGAAGTCGACCAGATACATGCGGTCGCGCTGCGGGATGCGGCGGTGATGGATGTCCAGCGCGGCCATGGCCCGGTCCATCACTTCCTTGCGCACCATGCCCTTGGGATCCAGCGGCGCGGGGTCACCGGCCAGACTCACAGGCTCGACGGCCGGGGCCGGAACCGGTTGCGGCATGACCAGCGGCGTGGCCAGCTCGACCGTGCTGGCGGTGGCCGAAGAGCATCCGGCCATCAGCGCGGAGCCTCCCAGGATCAGTCCTCGTCTCGATATCCGCATGCGACGCCCTCTTGCGGTTCAACGATCATGACAGGTTGTTTCAAATCCGTACGGCCATAGCAACCTGAGCCTTGGCGAAACCTTCCAAGGGCCTATGGTGCAAGCCTCATACCGGGGAGGTGGAAATGCGTTCAATCCTGATGGCCCTTGGCCTGTTGCTGCTCTCGGCCATGCCCAGTCTGGCACAGCAAGGCGCGGGGCCCGTTGGCCTTTCTCCTGATGGGGGAACGACGTTCCTGCAGGTCGGAAGACTGCTGGCCGATCCGGGAACCGGCAGAATTCTCACGGATAAAACTGTTGTGATCACGGCCGGCCGGGTGGTGGAAATCCGCGACGGTTTCGTCGGCGAAGGCCAGCCGGGGCGCATCATCGACCTACGCGACGCCTTCGTCCTGCCCGGCCTGATCGACAGCCACGTCCACCTGACCAGCCAGCAGAGCCCGACCGGCCGACTGGATGCCGTCACCCTGTCGACCTCGGACCGCGCCATGATCGGCGTCCGCCACGCCCGACTGACCCTGATGGCCGGCTTCACCACTGTGGCCGATCTGGGCGGGGCCAATGAGGCCGTCTTCGCCCTGCGCGACGCCATCCGACGGGGCGATGTGGTCGGCCCGCGCATCATCGCCTCGGGCTCCTCCGTCTCGATCCACGGCGGCCACGGCGACGCCAACGGTTACCGCGACGAGGTCCTGCACGTCCTGTCCTCGCCCAGCATCTGCTCGGGCGTCGACGACTGCATGCGGGCCGTCCGCGAGCAGGTCCGGGCCGGGGCTGACGTGATCAAGATCACCGCGACCGGCGGCGTTCTGTCCAACACGGCCGCCGGTCTGGGCCAGCAGTTCACCGAGGCCGAGCTGGCCGCCATTGTCGAGGCCGCCCACCGCATGGGCCGCCGCGTCACCGCCCACGCCCACGGCGCCGACGGCATCAATGCCTTCCTGCGCGCCGGCGGGGACTCGATCGAGCACGGCACCTATCTCGATGACGAGTCGATCCGCCTGATGCGCGACAGGGGCGCCTGGCTGGTCCCGACCCTGATGGCCGGGGACTTTGTCGCCCGCGTCGCCTCGGGCCCCGACAACTTCTTCACCCCGGCCCAGACGGAAAAGGCCCTGCAGGCCGGCCCCCTGATGCTCGACATGGCCGGCCGCGCCCACCGGGGCGGCGTGCGCATCGCGTTTGGCACTGACTCCGGCGTCTCGGCCCATGGCGACAATGCGCAGGAGTTTGCCCTGCTGGTCCGCGCGGGCCTGACCCCGCTGGAGGCCATCCAGACCGCCACCGTCAACGCCGCCGAACACCTCGGCATCGCCGATCAGGCCGGCCGCATCGCCCCCGGCATGCCCGCCGACCTGATCGCCGTACGCGGCGACCCGCTCAGCGACGTCACCGTACTCGAACACATCGCCTTCGTCATGAAGGGCGGGGTGGTCTACCGGGACGACCGCTGATGAGGCGGTCTGCCTTTGCCCTGGGCCTCGTCGCGGCGCTTCCGCTGCTCCTGAGCTGCATAGGAGGGTGGGGTTTCGTGCACGATCAGACCTTGGTCGGACCCTACCGGCTCGTGGCGGTGGACACGCGCGAAGACATGGCCTTATGCCGCTCGCTGGAGGGTGGCGATTGCCTGGGGCACGGGCTGCCCGGGCGGACGGTCTTCGCGGCCGGGGCTGATGAGCGGTATCTGGTCATCGCCCGCCATCCCTCGGCCTTCGGAGAGCCGCTGAACAAGGCCGTCACCGAATACTATGTGGTGGAGCGCAGCCCGGATGAGGCCGACCTGCGATTCCGGCCGGAGGTGCTCGGCCCGTTCGATCAGGCGGAGTTCGAGGAGCGCGTCCGGCAGCTGTCCCTCCCGGAGTTCACGATCGTCTTCGACGACCTGCGTTGATCAGCCCCCGCAGGTCCGGGCCAGCAAGGTATCCAGCGCCGCCTCGTCCTCGAAGCGGGCGCGGACGGGCCAGGCGGTGACGCGGGCGCGCCAGTCGGGGGGCAGGCGCACCCAGTCCTTCTCGGTTGTCACCAGACCGGCGTCGAACACCGCCGCCCGCTCGGCCAGGGCCCTCAGCTCGCCTTCGGAGTAGGCGGCGTGGTCGGCGAACGGGGCAAAGTCGACGAGGTCGCATCCGGCGGCCTTCAGCGACCGCTCGACCTTCCACGGCTTGGCGATGCCGGCAAAGCCCATCTGCGGTCCGGGCGGCGGCGGTCCCGCCGGTTCCAGCCGCGCGATCAGTACGGGCAGGGCCCCGAACAGGGCCAGCAGCTCGGGATCGGGCGTTTCGAGATCGGCGGGCATCAGCACCACCACGGCATCGGCCCGGGCCAGGCCCGTCGCCAGCGGCTCGCGCATCGGGCCGGACGGGAACACCGCCCCGTCGCCGAACGGCCATTCGTCGTCGCGGGTCTCGCCATCGACGATGATCAGGCTGAGGGTCTTGGTCAGCGTCGGGTTCTGGTGGGCGTCATCCAGCACCAGCGCCTCGGCCCCGGATGCAACGGCAGCGTCGGCCCCCGCCGCCCGGTCCCGCGCGATCCAGGCGGGCGCCACCTGCGCCAGCATCAGCGGCTCGTCGCCCACGTCCTCCGCCGTGTGCGCGCCAGGATCGACCCGCACCGGACCCTCCAGCCTGCCGCCATAGCCGCGCGACAGGGCATGGGCCGTGACGCCGCGCGCCTTCAGCCGCTCCAGCACGGCCAGCGCAATCGGCGTCTTGCCCGAGCCACCAACGGTCAGGTTGCCGATCGAGATGATCGGCACGCCGGGGTCATGGGGCACCGTCCGGGCCATCCGCCGCGCGGTCGCCGCCGCCCAGATCCACGAGACCGGCCGCAGCAACAGCCGGGGCAGGACGCCATATTTGCGGTCGCGGCGGTACCACCAGCGCGGGGTCGAGATCTTCATCGGCGGCCTCCGGCGGGGGGCAGCAGCGGTGCCATCGCCTGCCAAAGGACTTCCAGCCCGCCGTCGGCGCCCGCCGCGGCCTGTTCGGCCTGCCGGCCCAGCTGGCGGGCCTGATCCGGGTCTGCCAGCAGCGCGGCCACCCGGGGCGCCAGACGCGACAGGTCGGTCAGGATCTCGAGCCCCCCCGCCTCGGCCATCGCCCCGGCGATGCTCCAATTGCTCATGTCCGGCCCGGTCAGCGTCGGCCGTGCCAGCCGTGCGGGCTCCAGCGGATTGTGGCCGCCGACGGGCGCGCGCCCGATCAAGGGACCGAACGCCCCGCCCAGCACCACCACCTCGGCCAGCCTCAGGAACAGGCCCATCTCGTTCAGCGTATCGGCCAGATAGACCTGCGTGTCCGCGCCGGGAGTCTCGCCCTGCGACCGCACCGCGACCGTCAGGCCCAGCGCCGCCATGTCGGCCTCGATCGCGCCAGCCCGCTCCGGGTGGCGCGGCACAAGGATCAGGAAGGGCAGGGGATCAAGCGCCTGCAGCCGCTGGACCAGCGCCGCCTCCTCACCCTCATGGGTGCTGGCCAGCACCACGACCGACCGGTCGCCGATGGCCTCGCTCAGCCGGTCGAACGCCTTGCGGTCAAAGGGCAGGGGCGCCCCGACCAGCTTCAGATTAACCCGTCCGCCCGTCCGTCCGCCCAGCTCCGCAATCCGTCCCGCCGAAGCGTCATCCTGCGGCAGGATGCAGGCGAGGGCTTCCAGCAGCATCCGCGCCGCTGCCGGGCGCTTCTTCCAGCCCCTCGCGCTGTGTTCGGTGATCCGCGCGCTGGCCAGCATCAGCGGAATGCCCCGGTCCTGCGCCTCAAGGATCAGGTTCGGCCACAGCTCGCTCTCGACAAACAGGCCCAGCGACGGCCGCCAGTGGTCGAGGAATCCGCTGACCGCCCCCGGCGTGTCGACTGGCGCATACTGGTGGATCACCCCCTTGGGCAAGCGCTGCGCCATCATCCGGGCCGAGGTCAGCGTCCCCGTCGTCACCAGCACCGACAGGTCCGGCCGCCGCTCGGCCAGCAGGGCAATGACCGGCAACAGGGACAGGCTCTCGCCGACGCTGATGGCATGCATCCAGACCAGCGCGCCGGCGGGCCGCCCGGCCGCGGCATGGCCCAGCCGCTCCTCGATGCGCGCGGGGTCTTCCTTGCCCTTCCGCGCCCGGTACGCCAGCACGTGCGGCGCCAGCGGCTCCAGCACCCGGGTCGCCAGCCGATAGGTGCGCAGCAGCAGGCTCACGCCGGATCCCGGGCTAGACCGGTCAGCCGGTCGGCGCGCGCCTCGACCGCGTTCAGCCGGTCGGTCCACTCCGCGGTGACCTCGTCCATGTCGCCGTCTTCGGGCCAGTCCACCCGGTCCCAGACCACCGCCCCCTTGCCGAACGGCAGGGGCAGGACCGCCCGGTCCCAGCTGTTCAGCCGGATGGCCGGATTGCACGATACCCCGATCAGCAGCACCGGTGCCCCGGACATCCGGGCCAGCGTCGGCAGGCCCGGCGCCATCACATTGGCCGGTCCGCGTGGACCATCCGGCGTGATCGCCAGTCCCCCCACCTTCAGCTGCCGCAGGCCATCGCGCAGCGCCTGCGTCCCGCCCTTGGCCTGCTGGCGCTTGTCCTTATTGGCCGAGGACCCGCGGATCGCGGGAAAGCCCAGCCGCGCCATGGCCCGGGCCAGAAACTGTCCGTCGGGCGAGAGCGAGATCAGCCCCTTGGTCGGCTGGGCCCGTCCGTGCGGCCAGCTGGCGGGCGCGAGGCCCAGCCGCGAATGCCAGAAGACCACCAGCACCCCGCCGCCCTGATCCCAGACCGCCTCGGCGACGCCCTCATTCTCGCGCTGCCAGCGCAGGGTCGCGTAACAGAACGCCATCCACTGCGAGAGCAGCCAGGCGACCGTCTTCTGGATCAGGGGATTGCGCAATGGCCTCATGCCGACACCCCGGCGGGCTGTCCGTCGAGCGCCTGACTGCGCGCCAGCCGGGCATAGAGGCCCTTCTGCGCCACCAGATCGGCGTGGCTGCCTTGCTCCACCACCCGCCCGGCCGAGATCACATAGATGCGGTCGGCGTTCTGAACCGTCGACAGCCGGTGGGCGATCATCAGGGTGGCGCGGCCTTCCATCAGCCGCTCCAGCGCCGCCTGCACCAGCGCCTCGCTCTCGGTGTCCAGCGCGCTGGTCGCCTCGTCCAGCAGCAGGATCGGCGCGTCCTTCAGGAAGGCCCGGGCGATCGCCACCCGCTGGCGCTGGCCGCCCGACAGGCGCAGGCCCGCTTCCCCCGCCCGCGTCTGATAGCCGTCGGGCAGGGCGCTGATGAACTCATGCGCCGCCGCCGCCCGGGCCGCGTCCTCGATCTGGTCCTGCGTCGCGCCCGGCCGGCCATAGGCGATATTGGCCGCGAGCGTGTCGTCGAACAGGAAGGGCTCCTGCGTCACCAGCGCAATCCGGTCGCGCAGATCGGTCAGCTTCAGCTCGCGGATGTCGCGGCCATTGATCGTCACCAGGCCCGCCGTGACGTCATAGAAGCGCGGCAGCAGGCTCAGGATGGTGCTCTTGCCCCCGCCCGACGGGCCGACCAGCGCCACCGTCTCGCCGGGGCGCACCACCAGCTCGACGTCGGACAGGGTCGGGGCGCTGCCCTCGCTCAGCGGGCCATAGGCGAACGACACGCCCTCCAGCGCCACCGTCACCGGCCCGTGGGGCAGGGGGGTCGCATCCGGCGCCTCGCGGATCTCGGGCTGGATATCCAGCGCGCTGAACAGCCGGTCGGCGGCGGTCAGGCCCTCGGACATGACGGTCTGCAGATTGGTCACCTGACGCAGCGACTGCCCGGCCGCCATCAGCAGGCCGATATAGGCGGCAAAGGCCCCGACCGTCATGGCCCCGTCGCGCGCCTGCCAGCCGGCATAGGCCATGACGGCGGCGACCACGATCATCGCCACCAGATTGGACATCGGCCCGGCAAAGGCGCGGGCATCGGCGCTCTTGATCACATGGCGCTGGCGCCGCCCCACGACCTCGCCCACGCGAGCCTGTTCGGCGTCCTCGCGGTTCTCGATCTTGATCAGGCGGACGCCGTCCAGATTCTCCATCAGGGCGGTCGACAGATTGCCGGTCTCGACCATGGCGCCGGTCGTGGCCTTCTTCATCCGCTTGCCGAACCGGCGGATCACCAGGGCGATCAGCGGCGCCCCCAGCAGCACGATCAGCGTCAGCCGCCAGTCGCTCCAGGCCATATAGGCGATCACCGCGATCAGGGTCAGCGCGTGCTGGGTATAGTTGACCATGCCGTTGGTGAAGGCTTCCCGTACCAGATTGGCGTCGAACAGCACCGACGAGACAAAGCCGCCCGAGTGTTGCGCCCGCAGCCGCGCCAGATCGGCCCGGATCATCGCCCCGAACAGCTTGATCTGAATGTCGCCGACGATGCCGTGGCCCAGACGGTTGACCAGCGCCGCCTGTCCCAGCGCCGCCACCGTCCAGATCAGGCCGGCCCCCACGATGATCAGGGGGATCCACACCAGCGCCCGTCCGGGCGGCACGGTGATCACGCCCCAGATGGTCACCGCCTCGCCGAGGAACAGGCCGTCGATGGCCGGCTCCAGCAGCTGCAGGACCGTCGCCGCCATGATCCCGACCACGGCCGCACAGAGCATCGACAGGCCCAGCGCCGCCTTGTGCCGGGACAGATAGTCACGCCAGATCCGGCCCAGCAGCGGGCGGGCAGGTCTGGAGGATGCGTCGTGCGCGGACATGTCCTCTCGGTCGTCTGATGCCCCCCGCAAGTCAAGCTTCTGGCGAAATTGCATTGCTGCCCTTCCCGGCGAAAGGCTATCTGCCCCCCATGTCGCGCCATGATCTGTCCACGCGCCTGGGCCGCTTCAAGACCCACCTGTCCTACTGGCTCGAGGACCATGCCTTCCTGCGCGTGGCCTTTTCGAATGCTCACTGGCTGGGCCCCGATCTGGTGCGCACCAACCAGCCCTCACCGCGCCAGTTGGCGGGCTGGAAGGCGAAGGGCATCAAGACCGTCATCAACCTGCGCGGCGCGCGCGACGAGGCGTATTACTGGCTGGAAAAGGACGCCTGCGCGCGGCTGGGCCTGACCCTGATCGATGCCCCGCTGGACTCGCGCGACGTGCCGGGCCCCGACCGGGTGCACCGGGCCAAAGCCCTGTTCCAGACCATCGAATACCCCGTGCTCATCCACTGCAAGTCGGGCGCCGACCGGGCCGGTCTGATGGCCGTCTTCTATCGCCACTTCCATCTCGGCGAGCCGATCTCCGAGGCGATGAGCCAGCTGTCGAAGAAGTATCTGCACAGCCGCGAGGGCCTGACCGGGGTGCTCGACTTCTACCTCGAGAAATACGTCCACGAGATCGAGCCGCAGGGCATCGGCTTCCTCGAATGGGTCGACAGCCCCGGCTATAACCCCAAGGCCATCCGCGCCGAGTTCAAGGCCGGCTGGTGGGGCACAGTGCTCACCGAACGCCTGCTCAAGCGGGAGTAGGGCCTACCCCCACGGACCGCCCGATCCACCGCCGCCTTCGGCCCGCTCCTGCGCCTCGCGTCTTGCCTTGCGGTCGGCTTCCCAGCGCTTGAACCAGCGGTGGTAGCTGCGCTCGCCGCGCATGACGAACACCCAGTAGATCAGGCTGGCGCACAGCAGCACCAGGGCGAACACCTGCTGCGTATCAAAGGTCTGGCCGAACAGGGTCATCGGCTCAGTGGGCGTCGCCGCGCGGGTCGATCATCCGGTGCGCATGCAGGATGAAATAGCGCATGTGGGCGTTGTCGACCGTGGCCTGGGCCTTGGCCTTCCACGCCTTCTTGGCTTCGGCATAGCTGGGGAAGGCGCCGACGAAGTCGATCTTCGACAGGTCGCGGAACACCGGGGCGTCCAGGTGACGCAGCTCTCCGCCGATCACCAGATGCAGCAACTGCTCGGGCTCTTGTCCGGGGGTCTTGGGGGTGTCGGTCATGGGCGGCTGGCCTGCGGGCAGGCCTCCTGATGAAGGGGAGGGATCAACTGGCCCGGGGGATAGCCCCGGTTCGCTCCAGGATCAACGGGTGGAGGGCCGGTGCCGAACAGATCAGGCTGGCCTGACGCGGGTCGGGCCGGTTGAAGCGCCAGTCCCCGCCCAGATGATCGGTGACGATCGCCCCGGCCTCACGCGCGATCAGGGCCCCGGCGGCGACGTCCCAGTCCCATTTGGGCGTCAGCGCCACCGTGGCGTCGAAGGCCCCGCCCGCCACCAGCGCCATGCGATAGGCGAGCGCATTGCGCTTCTCGAACCGCATGGGCGGCCAGGGCGTGACCCACTGCGGCCCCTGCAGCATCTGGGCGCTGGCCAGCAGGGAGGCATCCTCCAGCGCATCGGTGTCGCTGGCCCGGATGGTGCGGCTGTTCATGCGCGCGCCGGTGCCGACGGTCGCCTCAAAGGTCTCGGACAGTTCCGGCACATGGATGACGGCGGCGACGGGCTGGCCGTCCTCGACCACGGCGATGGGAATGCACCACCACGGCCGGTTGGCGATAAAGGCCTGGGTGCCGTCGATCGGGTCGACCACAAAGATGCGCCGGTGCTTCAGCCGCTCGGGGCTGTCCGGCGTTTCCTCCGACAGCCAGCCATAGTCGGGCCGGGCGGTGCGCAGGCGATCCTTCAGAAAGGCATCGACGGCATAGTCGGCGCTGGTGACCGGCGAGCCGCCGGGCTTGTGCTCGATCTCCAGACCCTTGACCCGTTCGGCCTCGGCCAGAATGGCGCCCTCGCGCGCGGCCTCGACGATCAGGGTCAGATCGGCGGCGAGGTTGGTCACTTGCCGGCCACCGCCACGCCGTCGATCAGCAGCGACGGGCTGTTGAACGACGACCGGAACTCGAGGTCACTGCCCGCCACCATCCGCTTCCACAGCGCACGGAGGTTCCCGGCCACGGTCACCTCGCTGACCGGATGGGTGATCTGCCCGCCCTCGAAGAAGAAGCCCGACACCCCCGCCGACCAGTCGCCGGTGTTGGGGTTCAGCGACGGCCCAAACATCGACGTCACCAGCAGGCTGGTGCCCGCCTGGCCCATCAGCCCGGCAAGGTCGACCTCGCCCGGGGTCAGGTGCAGATTGTGGGTCGAGACGCCTGACGGCCCGGCCAGCCCGCGCGAGGCGTGGCCGGTGCTGGCCAGACCCAGCTGCGTCGCCGCCGCCGTATTCATCAGCCAGGTGGTGATCACGCCCCGGTCGACCAGCGCCCGCTCGACCACCTCGACCCCCTCGTCGTCGAACGGGGTCGAACCCAGACCGCGCATCCGGAACGGGTCATCGATCAGCGACAGGTGGGCAGGCAGCACCGCCTCGCCCATGGCGTCCTTCAGGAACGACGTGCCGCGTGCGATCGACGGGCCGGAGATGGCGCCCAGCAGGGGCGACAGCACCTGGGTCGCGACCCGGTTCTCGAAGATCACAGGCAGGGTCTGCGAGGCGATCTTGCGCGCTCCGACGCGGGCCACGGCGCGGCGCCCGGCCTCCAGCCCCAGACTTTCGGCGGACGGCATGTCTGACAGATGGCGCAGGGTGCGGTGCTCGCCGCCCCGCTCCATCGCCCCGTCCTTTTCGGCGATCACGCCTGCGCCCAGCGAAAAGGCCGTGCCGCGATACTGGCCGTCGAACCCGTGCGAGGTCACCAGCCGCCAGGCGCTGCGCGAGGCCGAGGCATGGCCGCCCTCCGACCGCGCCACGCCCTCGACCCCCAACGCCGCCGCTTCGCAGTCGCGCGCCGCCGCCTCCAGCGCCTTGGGCTCGGGGAAGGCGGCGTCATACAGATCCAGCTCGCGGAACGGCGCTCGGGCCAGCCGGTCTTCGGGCGCGAGCGTCGCATAGGGATCCTCGGGGGCCAGCCGCGCCATGGCCACGGCCCGCTCGATCAGCCGCGCCCGCGTGGGCGCCGACAGGTCCGAGGTCGAAACCGTCGCCTGCCGCCGCCCGATGAAGACCCGGAGGCCCAGATCGTGCGATTCCTCGCGCTCGACATCCTCCAGCGCCCCGTCGCGCACGCCGACCGAGAGCGACGTCCGCTCGGCGGTCACGGCCTCGGCGGCATCAGCACCGGCCCTTAGCGCGGCGGCCAGGACATCATGGATCAGATCAGCGGAGGGAGCAGGGGAATCGGCCATGCCCCGATATGGCGACAGCGGCTCTCAGGGGCAACCGTCCGCGCCTGTCCGACCTCAGCCGACGGCCTGTCCGATCAGGAGCCCTGTCGCAAACAACAGCACCGCATAGGTCAGCAGCATACCCAGGATCCGGCCCAGCGACGGCCCCTTCTGGAACAGCAGCCCGCCCGCATGGATCACCCGCCCGACCAGCAGGGTCGCGCCCAGACTATGGATCAACAGCGGCGTCGCCCCCGTCAGGGCCAGCAGCAACAGGGCGATCAGGCCGGCCGGCACATATTCCGCTGCATTGCCAAAGGCTCGCCCGGCCGCCGTCAGCGACACATGGCCGCCGTCGCCAAAGGCCACCTTCAGCCGTCGCCTCTGCCCGACCACACCAAACGACAGCACCACCAGCCACAGCACCAACAGGCCCACCCACAGCGACAGGGCGTCCAGCGCCCCGGCGGCGGCCTCGGGCTGGATGAAATCCGCCAGCGTCATCAGCGTGTCTCCCGTGCGACCGGATACAGGTTGAAGCGGTCGTCATAGAAGGGCGTCCGCTCATAGAACCACGCGAGGCGCGCGTCACCGTTCGCGGCAAACTCGGGATCGGCGGCCAGCTTGGCCTCGAACTCGGCCTTCAGCGCCGGGTCGGCGGCCAGCATCGCCTCGGCCAGCGGGGCAATGGCATAGCCCTCGATATATTCGACGCGGTTCAGCACCTCGAGGAACATGCCCCAGGCAAAGAAGCTCTCGCTCGACTGCGGCTCCAGCAGCAGCACCACGACATCGCCCAGCGGCTGGTCGGTCGACACCCGCACCGAGCCGGCGGGGAAGGTCCAGTCGCGGGCCTCGGGCGTCACGCCGCCCACCCGGACCGGCACATGGCCCTCATTGGTACGGGGCGACAGGCGGATGTCCTCCAGCCGCAGCATCTCGACGGACACCGTGCGCGCCTCGGTCAGGGTCTCCATCTCGATACCGTGCATCTTCAGCCGCTCGATGATGTCGGCCCGGTGCGCCGGCACCCAATAGGCCTCGGGCCGCGCCAGCTCCAGCGTCGGCACCGAGCCGTAGAAGGGCATCTGCCACAGCTCCGGATCGGCCACGCCCAGCCAGCGCACCTCTTCGCGGCCGGACGCCGGGCTCACATAGGTTTCATAGCGGATGCCCTTGAACGGGCGGATCGAGACCGGCTCTTCGCTCGGCACGAAATTGGTCGGGACGGTCGCGGGGCGCAGGGCCCGGTCGGCCTCGACCGCAGCCCGCAGATCGCTGCCCTCGTCCGCCAGCACCGTCAGCGCCGTCTCGAGGAAGACATAGGTGCCCAGCACCCGCTGGTCATAGGGTTTCAGGCTGTGGTTCTCGATCAGGATGGTCGGCACATGGGCGGCCGAGCCCCAGCCGTTCGAGAACCGCTCGCCCAGCCCGCCGTCCGAAAGGCCCGCGCGGGGGTTCTGGTCGTCGATGCCGAACACCAGCTCGCCCGGGATGTGGCCCTGCGCCTCCAGCGCGTCATTCATCGCCGGCTTGAAGGCATTGTCCAGCCACAGGGCTGTCGCCGGGCTGCGGCTCCAGATGCCGTTCTCGCCGTTGTAGCCATAGGTCACGTCATATTGATAATCGAGGCCGTCGGTGACGTGGATGTCGACATACAGGTCCGGCTGATACTTCAGGATCAGCCCGCGCACCGCCTGCATCTCGGGCTGGTCCAGCTTCATATAGTCCCGGTTCAGGTTCTGGTTGGTCGCAGTGTTGCGCCAGCCCTGAATGCGCGGACCGCGCTGGTTCGGCCGTGAATACGCACTGGCCCGCTCATGCCCGTCCACCGACAGGATCGGGATCAGGATCAGATTGGCCCCGTCCAGCAGGTCGTCGCGCCCGTAAAAGGCGATGTCGCGCAGCAGCATCATGCCCGCGTCCTTGCCGTCGATCTCGCCGGGGTGGATGCCCGCCTGCGCCACGATCACCGGCTTGGACGGATCGAAGGTCGCCCCGTCCTTGGAGGCGATCACCGCATAGATGGGGCGGCCCTCGGGCGACGTTCCAAACTCCTCGATGCGGATCCAGTCGGACGCCGCATCCAGCCGGTCGAACCAGGCGCGCGTGTCCTCATAGTTGGGGCTGAAATCCAGCTCGGGGTCACGCTCGAAGTCCGTGGCCCAAGGGTCCGACGCGGGCCGCAACAGCGACCGGCTGGCCCCATCCCACGCCGGTGCCGGCGGCAGGAAGCCCTGCGGATCATACAGGGCCTGATTGGGCAGGGCGGGCGAGGGGGTCTGGGCCATGGCGAGGGCTCCCGTAAAAAGCTGGGCCGACGCCGCGAGCAGACTGATCAGGATAAGGCGACGCATCATGGGTTCCCTTTGACCATGCCAGACAGAGGGCCGCAACGTCTGGGCTAGCTTCCCAGCAGCGACCAGCCCCCGGCCTGGACGAGCGCGGTCAGCGCCCGAGCGGTGGTGAAAACGTGGTAGGCGACCAGCACGCACAGCGCCCCGATGACCCACTTGCGGGAGGGCGCAAAGGCCCCGATCGAGGTGCCGCCGATGAAGATCGCCAGCCCGATCCAGAAGATCGGCCCCAGCGGGATCCGGGCAATCTCGCCGCTCAGCCCGGTGACGAGGAAAAAGGTCGCTGCCACGATCAGATTGGCCGCCAGCACACAGGCAAACACGATCCGCCGGTGCGCCCAGAAATGGTCGTCGAGGTCCAGCCGCTTCCCCTCGGTCGCCACCCGCGGAAAGGTCACGCTGGCCGCGACGTAGAAGGTCCCCGCCACTACCAGCCCCAACACCAGCAGGGCAAAGTTGAACGGCGCAAAGCGAAAGATCACCCAGGCCTGATTCCAGAAGGTGGCGATGTCGATGGCCACAAAGATCGCCAGCAGCGGCGTCAGCCAGCCGAACCGGATCCGCTCGCGCTCATGCAGCACCCGCGAAAACCCGCCCACCAGCTCCGCCACCGATAACCCCAGCAACAGGCCATAGAAGCTGAAAAAGAACTCGAACGCGCTCATGTGGCCCCCTGAAGTGCGACGCCTGTCGTCGCCCTATTCCTCGAACATCTCACGAAGCACCGCCAGGGTGGCGCTCAGGATACCGGCTTCAGCCTCGCCAATGCGACGGCCCAGCCGTGCGTGATCAATCATTCGAACCTGATCCACGGCCGCCGCACCCGGCTTTTCGGAAATGGACGTAGCGACGCGGTAGCGCCGACCCTGACTGCTGGTCAGAGGCACGACGATGCAGGTGCCATGGCGATTGATCTCGTCCGGCGAGACGATCATGCAGGGACGGGTCTTGCGAATCTCGTGTCCGACAGTGGGGTCCAGCTTCACCCACCACACCTCGCCGCGCTTCGGCACTATGGTTTCACCACGCCGTCGGCGAGCAGTTCAGCCTCGACGCGATCCATGTCCGCCTCGGTATGGGCATCCCAAGCGTCGGGGATATCGTCTGACAGATCGGAGTCTACCCACTCGCGCTCCTCAGCGGTCAGCCCTGCGGCCGCGATCGCCTTGGCGTCTTCCTCCCATCCTTCGCGGACAGGTCGCTGCGCGGGGACAATGCTGATCTTGCCCGGCTCATAGACAAACTCCACCAAGCCGCCCTCCGCTACACCCAGCGCCTGAAGTGCGGGCTTTGGCAAGATCACGCCTTGCGAGTTGCCGATTTTCCGGATTGAGGTGGCCATGGCCGAACTCCGTTGCAACGAAGTTATAACATGGCTTGGCCCTCATTTCCAGATCGGCGTTCCGTCACCGGGTAATCCCAGGCGGGTCCACATCTCGCTGACCCGTTCGACCACATCGGCCTCCATGCGGATCTCCTCGCCCCATTCGCGTTTGGTCTCGGGGGGCAGCTTGTCGGTGGCGTCGAGGCCGATCTTGGAGCCGAGGCCGCTCTCGGGGCTGGCAAAGTCCAGATAGTCGATTGGCGTGCTTTCGATGACGGTGATGTCGCGGGCCGGGTCCATCTTGGTCGAGATGGCCCACATCACGTCCTTCCAGTCGCGGGCGTTGATGTCGTGCTCCACCACGATGATCCATTTGGTGTACATGAACTGCCGCAGATAGCTCCAGCAGCCCATCATCACCCGCTTGGCGTGGCCCGGATAGGCCTTCTTCATCGACACCACGGCGATGCGATAGCTGCACCCCTCGGGCGGCAGCCAGAAGTCGACGATCTCGGGGAACTGCTGGCGCAACAGGGGGATGAAGACCTCGTTCAGGGCCTCGCCCAGCACGCTCGGCTCGTCCGGCGGGCGCCCGGTGAAGGTGGTCAGATAGATGGGGTCGCGGCGCATGGTGATGGCCGTCACCTGAAACACCGGGAAGGTCTCGACCGAGTTGTAATAGCCCGTGTGGTCGCCATAGGGGCCCTCGGGCGCGTGCTCGTCCAGCAGGACGTGGCCCTCCAGCACGATCTCGGCGGTGGCGGACACCATCAGCGGCACGGTCTTGCAGGGGACCAGCTCGGCCTTGGCGCCGCGCATCAGGCCGGCGAACTGGTACTCCGACAGGGTGTCCGGTACCGGCGTCACGGCCGCCAGAATGGTGCCCGGATCGGCCCCCAGCACCACGGCGCAGGGCAGGGGCTCGCGCTTGCCCGCCTTCTTGTGCCGGGCATAGTGCTGGGCTCCACCACGGTGGGCCAGCCAGCGCATGATGGCCTTGTCCTTGCCCAGGACCTGCATGCGATAGATGCCGAGGTTGAAGTCATCCTCGCGGTCGTCGGACGGGCCTTTGGTGACGACCAGACCCCAGGTGATCAGCGGCGCGGGCTCGCCCGGCCAGCAGCCCTGAACGGGCAGGGCGGTCAGGTCGATCTGGTCGCCCTTCAGCACCACCTCCTGCACTGGCGCCTTTTTCACCACCTTCGGCCGCATCGCCATGACGGTCTTGGCCAGCGGCAGCATCTCCATGGCATCGGCCAGACCGCGCGGCGGGGTCGGATTCCTGAGGAAAGCCAGCAGCTCGCCGACCTCGCGCAGTTCGGCCGCCGTGGTGCGGCTCTTGCCCTCCAGCGTCACGCCCATGGCCACCCGCTTCACCGTGCCGAACAGATTGGCGAGGCAGGGTATGGGGCTGATCGACCCATCCGGCATGACCGGCTGTTCGAACAGCACCGCGGGGCCGCCGTTGCGCAGCAGCCGGGTCTGGATCTCGGTCATTTCGAGCTGGGTCGAGACCGGTTCGCGGACGCGCACCAGCTCGCCCTCGGCTTCCAGCAGATCGATGAATTCGCGCAGGGACTTGTAGGCCATGCGCCCACGCTTAGGCGGGCCCGCGGCGTCTGTCACGCGGCCAGGATGTCGCTCAGTAGGCCGGTGTGTCCGACACCAGCGCCCAGACCGGCAGGTGCAGGTGGCGGGTGGCGACGGCCATCTGGGTCGAGTTCATATGGGCGCGGCCGCTTTCCAGCCGGCGGACCGCCTGGGGCGTCAGCTTCAGCGCTCCGGCCAGCGCATCGACGCCGCACCCGCGCTGGTCGCGCCAGTGTTTCAGCCGACGTCCGACCGCGACATCACCCGGGTTCGTTCCCGGAAACGCCAGGACACTGCCCATCTGCGAACCTCCCCAGGTTCATTATGATTGGGAGGTATCCTGATCCCATTCAAAGACCGGATCAATCCAGTCACCCAGACGACCGCCCGGATGGGCCAGGGCGTGGATGCGGGCCATCTCGTCTTCGGTGAGGGCAAAGTCGAAGATGTCGAGGTTCTCGGCGGCGCGGCTTTCCTTCGAGGTCTTGGGGATTGCGATCACGCCCTGCTGCACTATCCAGCGCAGGGTCACCTGTCCGACCGACTTGCCGTGGACCTCGGCGATGGCGCGGATCGTGGCGTCCTCGACGATCTTGCCCTGGGCCAGCGGCGACCAGGCCGTGACGGATGATCCGAGGTCCCGGGCCGTGTCGATCAACGTCTTCTGCGACAGATAGGGGTGGTATTCGACCTGGTTGGTGATCAGCCGCGCCTCGGACAGGTCCTGCGCCTTCTTCCACTCGCCGGACGGGAAGTTCGACAGGCCGATGGCAGCGGTCAGCCCCCGCGCCTTCGCCGCGTTCAGGGCCCCGATCGTCTCGGTCAGCGGCGGCGTGGCCTTGGGCCAGTGCAGCAGCAGCAGGTCGGGCGCCGTGCCCAGGCTGTTTGCCGATTCCTCGGCCTGCTTCAGCAAGGTGTCGTGGCTGAAATGATCCACCCAAATCTTGGTGGTCAACCAGAAGTCACCACGCGCCAGACCGGCATCGCGGATGCCCTCGCCGACGCCCTTCTCGTTCCGGTAGATCCAGGCCGTGTCGATGTGGCGATATCCGTTCGTAAGGGCGTGACCGACCATGCGCCGCGCATCGTCCGGCTCCATCTGCCAGGTGCCCAGCCCCAGCAGGGGAATGTCGTGTCCGTCTACGGTCAGGGTGTCGGCCGTTGCCATGGGGAAATCCTTCGGCGTGGGGAGGGGACTTTAGCTGGGGCTGATCTCCGAAGGATCAAGGGCGCGCTCAACCCGCCTCGGCCATCTCCGGATGGGCCTTCCTCAGTTTCGCCGGCGCGACCTTACGCCAGCGGCTGGCCAGTTCGGCCTTCAGCCAGTCCGGGTCGACCCGCTCGATGCGGATCAGCGCATAGGCATAGGGGCGATAGTGGTCGGTGATGTGGAAGACCTCGGGGTCGACCTCGACCAGCATGTCGCGCCGCTCGATCGAGCCGACATCCAATGCCAGACTGTCGTCCTCGGCCCGCAGTCGCGTCAGGAACTTGCCCGCAATCCGCCAGCAGGGCTGACCATAGGCCGTGCTGTGTTCCGCCCCGGGCAGGGCCATGATCAGGGCGTCGACCTCATCCGCAGTCATCCTGGCGCTCCGAATTGAAAAGGGCCGCCCCGGACAGGAGCGGCCCTTTCGGTATCAGGCGGTTGGCCCGATGCCTACATGATGTCTTCGTTCATCAGGCCGACTTTCAGAAAGCCGTTCTGCTGCAGGGTGTTCATGACGGTCATGAACTCATTGTACGCGACCTCGGCGTCGGCCCGGATGAAGACGCGCTCTTCCTGGCAGGCGCCGCCGCCCAGAGCCGCACAGGCGTCGACCGGCAGACGCGTGATGTCGGTTTCGGTCAGCACGTCACCCACGCCGACATACAGCTGTCCGGATTCCTGGATGTTGATGACGACCGGCTCAACGATTTCCTGGCCCGGCTCGGGCGGCGTTGCCGGCGGCAGGTCCAGACGGATCGACACGGTAGCCAGCGGCGCGGCGACCATGAAGATGATCAGCAGCACCAGCATGATGTCGACGAACGGCGTGACGTTGATGTCCGCGTTCTGGCTGATGGTCTTGCCACCGCTCGGTCCCGAAAGTTTGGCGCCCATGGGGTCGTCTCCGTGTCATGCCGCCGCTCGGGGCGTACGTGTGGATCAGCTTCAACCGTCTCTTGGCGATCCTGACGGCGCTTGTAAAGCGGTCAGAGGCCCTGAAGGGTTCCGATTCTGAGGATTACGCCTGACGGGCGAACCCGCCGACCCTTCTCAGCCCCTCGCCAGCTTCAAAAACCGCTCCATCTGCGCCGGATCGCTCTTGAAGACGCCAGTGAAGCGGGTGGTGATGGTCGAAACATGGCGGTGATGAACGCCGCGGGTGGTCATGCACTGGTGTTCGGCGTCGATCAGCACGGCCACGCCGGCCGGTTTCAGGTGCGATTCGATGGCCCCGGCGATCTGGTTGGTCAGGACTTCCTGGGTCTGCAGTCGCTTGGAGAAGATCTCGACCACGCGGGCGATCTTGGAGATGCCCACGACCTTTTCGGTCGGCACATAGGCGACATAGGCCTTGCCGAGGAACGGCGCCATATGGTGCTCGCAGTGGCTCTCGACCTCGATGTCACGCAGCAGCACCATGTCGTCATAGCCCTGCACATCCTCGAAGGTGCGCGACAGTTCCTTGGCCGGATCGGCGCCATAGCCTTCGAACCATTCGCCATAGGCGTCGACCACGCGCTTGGGCGTATCGATCAGGCCCTCGCGGTCGGGGTTGTCACCGGCCCAGGCCAGCAGGGTGCGCACGGCCTGCATGGCCTCTTCGCGCGACGGACGGATGATGGCGTTGGTGTCGGCGTCGGTGACCAGGCTGGGCTTTTGCACAATGGCATCCATATCGATGTAATGGCGACGAAGTTGCGCCGGAACGAGGGTTCCGGAAATGACGCGCGCCGCTCTCCCTTTTTTCTGCGGGAACGAACTGTGTGGTTGGACCCGTCCCGTCCCGGCTATATGGGATGATCCCCTTTCCCCGCAAGCAAGCCGGACCGGCCCCCGCCATGCCTCTCGTGCTCCACGACACCCTGACTCGCACCAAACGGGTCTTCGAGCCCCGTGATCAGACGCGCGTGACCCTCTATGTCTGCGGACCGACGGTCTATGACTTCGCCCACATCGGCAACGCCCGCCCGCCGGTGGTCTTCGATGTTCTGGTGCGGCTCCTACGCCGTCGCTACGGGGCCGAACACGTCGTCTATGCCAGGAACGTCACCGACGTGGATGACAAGATCAATGCCAAGGCGGCGAAGGAGGGCGTGCCGATCGGAGAGATCACCGCCCGCTATGAGGCCGCCTACCTCGAGGACATGGCGCGGCTGAACGTCACACCGCCCGATATCGCCCCCCATGTCACCGATCACATGGATGCCATCGTGGCCCAGATCGGGGCGATTCTGGAGCAGGGCTGCGCCTATGCGACCGAGGGCCATGTGCTGTTCGATGTGTCCTCGTATGAGGCCTACGGCGCGCTGTCGGGCCGCAATCTGGACGACATGATCGCCGGGGCCCGGGTCGAGGTCGCGCCTTACAAGAAGAACCCTCACGACTTTGTCCTGTGGAAGCCGTCAAAGCCGGGCGAGCCGGAGTGGCCGTCCCCCTGGGGCCCGGGCCGTCCGGGGTGGCACATCGAATGCTCGGCCATGATCGAACAGGTGCTGGGCCTGCCCATCGACATCCACGGCGGCGGCATCGACCTGGCTTTCCCCCACCATGAGAATGAGATCGCCCAGGGCGTCTGCGCCCACGGCCATGCCCATGGCGAGCGCCCGCACGACCACTATGCCCGCTACTGGATGCACAACGGCTTTCTGACGCTCGATGCGGAAAAGATGTCCAAGTCGCTCGGCAATGTGCTGCTGCTCCACGATCTGGTGCAGGCCATCCCGGGCGAGGTGGTGCGCTGGGCCCTGTTGTCTGCCCACTACCGCCAGCCGCTGGACTGGACCCAGAACCTGCTGGATCAAAGTCGCAAGTCGCTGGACCGGCTGTATGGCGCGCTGGCCCGCTCGGCCGAGGTCGCGGCCTCGACAGGCGAGCCTCCCGCCGAGTTCCTCAAAGCCATCGAGGATGATCTCAACACGCCGGGTGCCATGGCGGTCCTGTTCGCCCTGTCCGGCGAGATCGAGCGCGGGCTGACCGCAGGCGACGCCGTTGCTGTTGCGCAGGCCAAGGGTCAGTTGCTTGCATCAGCCGATGTTCTCGGCGTGCTTCAGTCCGACCCAGCCGACTGGCTGAAAGGCGATGCCTCCGACGATCTGGCGGCCGAGGTCGAGGCCCTGATCGAACAGCGTGCCACCGCCCGGGCCGCCAAGGACTGGCCCGAGGCCGACCGCATCCGCGCCCGGCTGACCGAGCTGAACGTCGAAGTCATGGACGGCCCCGAAGGCGCCCGCTGGCGCCTCCGGTCCTAGGCATCAACGCGTGCGGCTGGACGGCAGCCCACGGATTTCGCAGGCATAGTCCCGCTCGGGCGCAGCGCTTTGCGCACCGGTCGGGGTCAGGATGCCGCCACGGGCATCACAGTCGGCCCGGAGCGCGTCCAGCTGCTGGGTATAGGTGCCATCGCGCGGTCCCATACCGGCGCAGGCGGCCAGCGACAGGCCCAGAACACCGACCGCAGCGGCCGACAGGATTGCGGGTCGTTTCAGACGGTCATTCATCGAATTCTCCATCACAAGGTGTGGGACACATTAGCTTGTCCCTGACTATGGCTAACCCGTGGCAACGCCAGCTGTTCCGTTCAGGAATGTGGCGGGGGGTGGACCCGATTGCGGCAACGCTGCTACCCCTTCGCGTATGGAAACCGGAACCTGGATCACCCTCGGCCTGTATTTCGCCCTGATGCTGGGCATCGGGCTGTACTCGTACCGCGAGTCCACCTCGGACGTGTCTGGCTATATGCTGGGCGGGCGAAAGCTGGGACCGGCGGTCGCCTCCCTGTCCGCAGGGGCCTCGGACATGAGCGGCTGGATGCTGCTGGGTCTGCCGGGGGCCATGTATCTGTCCGGCCTGTCCTCGGCCTGGATCGCCATCGGCCTGTTCCTCGGTGCGCTGGCCAACTATCTGATCGTGGCCCCCCGCCTGCGCACCTATACGGTGATGGCCAATGACGCGATCACCATCCCCGACTATTTCGACAAGCGGTTCATGGACCGGTCGCGCCTGCTGCGCGTGATCTCCTCGCTGGTCATCGTCGTCTTCTTTACGCTCTACACCTCCTCGGGCCTTGTCGCGGGCGGCAAGCTGTTCGAGAGCGCCTTCGGCCTCGATTACGCGTGGGGTCTGTGGATCACGGCGGGCGTGGTGCTGGCCTACACCATGGTCGGCGGCTTCATGGCTGTCAGCCTGACGGACTTTGTGCAGGGCTGCATCATGTTCGTGGCCCTGATCCTGGTGCCCATCGTCGCCCTGATGCAGATCGGCGGCGTCGACGCGATGACCGAGACGGTGCGCGGCATCGATCCCGGCCTCCTCAACCTGTTCGAGGGGGCGACGATTATCAGCGTCATCTCGGCCATGGCATGGGGTCTCGGCTATTTCGGCCAGCCTCACATTATCGTCCGCTTCATGGCCGTACGCTCGCTCAAAGATGTGCCGGCCATGCGCAATATCGGCATGAGCTGGATGCTGGTCACCCTGATCGGGGCGCTCGGCACCGGTCTGGTCGGCCTGGCCTATGCCACCCGCATGGGGGTCGAGGTCGCCGATGCCGAAACCATCTTCATCATCCTGTCGGATGTGCTGTTCCATCCGTTGATCACCGGCTTCCTGCTGGCGGCGATTCTGGCGGCGATCATGAGCACCATCTCGTCCCAGCTGCTGGTGTCGTCCAGCTCACTGACCGAGGACTTCTATTCCATCTTCCTGCGTAAGAATGCGCCCCAGAAGGAACTGGTCATGATCGGCCGACTGGCCGTGCTGGCCGTGTCGTTGGCGGCCATCTTCCTCGCCTATGATCCCTCGAACAATGTGCTGGGCCTGGTCTCCAACGCCTGGGCCGGCTTCGGCGCTGCCTTCGGGCCGCTGGTGATCCTGTCGCTGACCTGGAAGCGGATGACCCGCAACGGGGCGCTGGCCGGCATGATCGTCGGTGCGGTCACGGTTCTGGTCTGGATCTATGCGCCCGTGCTGGCCGACGGCCAGACCCTGTCGCAGGGCAGCGGCGTCTATGAAATCGTGCCCGGCTTCATCCTCAGCTGGCTGGCCATCTGGCTGGTCAGCATGATGGGCAAGCCTCCCGGCGAAGACGTACAGTCGACCTTCGAAGCGGTCCGTCAGGCCCTGCACCGCAACGGCGAGCCTGAAACCCCCCATTAACGCATCGGGCCCACCCTGAGGGCTTACGCCTTCAGAGGTGCGCCATGTCGACCATCCAGACGTCCAGCTACCGGCGGACCCGGGATCATTTCGAACCCCAGGACATCGACCCGCACGAACAGCGCCGCCTGCGCGGCCTGATGGAGCAGATCGACTACACGGCCTATGTCTCGAACCGCGAGGTTGTGGGCCAGATGCTGTCCTCGGTCGACGCCGGTCATTTCCAGCGGCTGGCGATCACCGTGGCGACCGCCCGCGCCAAATGGGTGGCCGAGGCGCTGCGCCAGTCCGAGTCCGGCGCCCCGTCCACCCCCGACCAGATCGCCCGCCTGACCGCCGCCCGCACCGCCTTCGAGGAACTGTCCGAGGCCTATGAGGGGCTCCGGCGCATGGTCGATCGCGGCTATGTGCCGATGAAGTCGCCGGGCTGAATACCTTCAACCCGTCATCCTCGGGCTCGACCCGAGGATCGGTGTCGCCCCAAACGAATGACGGTCTGCCCGCACCGATCCCCCGATCAAGTCGGAGGATGACGATGTGCCATTGGCTCAGGCCTTCAGCCGGTAGCCCGTCTTGAACATCCAGCCGACGATCGCCAGACAGGTGAAGAAGAAGCCCAGCGTCGCCGTCAGGCTGATGCCGACGCTAACGTCACCGACCCCATAGAAGGCCCAGCGGAAGCCCGAGATCAGATAGACGACCGGGTTGAATAGCGAGATGGTCCGCCAGATGCCCGGCAGCATGTCGATCGAATAGAACGACCCGCCGAGGAAGGTCAGCGGCGTCACGACCAGCATGGGGATCATCTGCAGCTGCTCGAACCCCTGGGCCCAGATGCCGATGATGAAGCCGAATAGCGAGAAGGTGGTGGCGATCAGCACCAGGAAGGCGATCATCATCAGCGGATGCTCGATCCGCAGAGGCACGAACAGCGCGGCCGTCGCCAGGATGATCAGCCCCAGCACCATCGACTTGGTCGCCGCCGCCCCGACATAGGCCAGAACGATCTCGAACGGCGAAATGGGCGCCGACAGAATCTCGTAGATGGTGCCGGTGAATTTCGGGAAATAGATGCCGAAGCTGGCGTTGAAGATCGACTGGGTGAACAGGCTGAGCATGATCAGGCCGGGCACGATGAAGGCGCCGTAGGCCACACCGTCGATTTCGGTCATGCGGCTGCCGATGGCCGAGCCGAAGACCACGAAATAGAGGGCCGTGGTGATGACCGGGGTGACGATCGACTGCCAGAAGGTGCGCAGCGCCCGCGCCATCTCGAAGCGATAGATGGCCCAGACTCCATAGGCGTTGAAGCTCATGATGCGGCTCCTTCACCGGTCGACGGTCGGGCCGGTTTGTCGCGATGGACCAGGCTGACGAAGATGTCCTCCAGCGAGCTCTGGGCGGTGTTCAGATCCTTGAAACCGATGCCCAGATCACTGACCGCGCGCAGCAGCGAGGGCACGCCGGTGCGCTCGGCATTGGCATCGAACACATACTCAAGCTCATTACCGTCGGCCTTCAGCGTGACCTTCCATTCGGCCAGCTCGGTCGGCACGGCCTGCATGGGATCCTGCAGGTTCAACGTCAGCGTCTTCTTGCCGAGTTTTTTCATCAGTTTGGTCTTGTCCTCGACCAGGATCAGTTCGCCGTTCAGGATCACGCCCACCCGGTCGGCCATCTCCTCGGCCTCCTCGATATAGTGGGTGGTCAGGATGATGGTCACGCCCCGCTCGCGCAGGCCCCGCACCAAGGCCCACATATCGCGGCGCAATTCGACATCAACGCCGGCGGTCGGCTCATCAAGGAACAGGATGTCCGGCTCGTGGCTGAGCGCCTTGGCGATCATCACCCGGCGCTTCATGCCCCCCGACAGGGTCATCAGCTTGGCGTCCTTCTTGTCCCACAGACTCAGATCCCGCAACGTCTGCTCGATAAAGGCCGGGTTCGGTGCCCGGCCGAACAGGCCGCGGCTGAAGGTGACGGTGGCCCAGACGGTTTCAAACGCGTCGGTGGTCAGTTCCTGCGGCACCAGGCCGATCCGCTCGCGCGCCTTGCGATAGTCGGACTGGATATTGTGCCCGTCGACCAGCACCGTGCCGGTGCTGGGGGTAACAATCCCGCAGATGGTGCTGATCAGCGTCGTCTTGCCGGCCCCGTTCGGCCCCAGCAGGGCGAAAATCTCGCCCTTTGAAATCTCCAGATCGACCTGCTTCAGCGCCTGATGGCCGCTGGCATAGGTCTTTGTCAGGCCGTCGATAGAAATGACCGGCTGCATTCCGTCCCCCTCGTGTCCGGCTCTGCCAATTAGGGGCTCGGTACCCGCCTCACAAGCGGAGCTTCCTGCGGTTTGGAGAGTTGATGCCGCCGATGGATATCCGCTGGGCTGAACACCGCACCGAAAAACTGATCACACGCGTGCGCAGGCTCTGGCGGCGGCGGTCCGACTTGTCGACGGTGTTCGAGGCTCTGGCCCGCTTCGGCTATGGCGCGCGCGGCTTTGTTTATCTGTCGATCGGCGTGATCCTGATGCTGACAGCCCACGATCTGACCAGTCAGACGGCCGGGGCTACCGGCGTGGTCGAAACCTTGGCGCGACAGCCCTTCGGACGGCTGTGGCTGATGGCCCTCGGGCTCGGCCTCTGGGCCTTTGTGCTGTGGCGGGTGCTGCAGTCAGTCTTCGATGCCGACAACGAAGGCAGCGACCTGTCCGCCCTTGGCAAGAGGGCGGGGCAGGCGATCAGCGGTGTGGTCTACGGCCTGTTGGCCTCGACCGTCTTTGAGGTGCTGGACGAGGTCTTCGCCAATCCAACCCGCGAGGACGTCGCGGAGAATCAGGAGAAGGCGCGCGCCCTGATGGAGCTGCCGTTCGGACAGGCCATGCTGATCGGCGTCGGTCTGGTGATTCTGGCGGTCGGCGTCGGCAATGTCGTGCGCGGCTTCCGGTCCGATTTCGCCCGCGACCTCGCCTGTTCCGAAAAGATCTGCAAGCGCGTCGTGCCTCTGGCCCACATCGGCTATGTCGCCCGGGGCCTCGCCTATTTCCCCTTGGCCGGTCTGGTTATGCTGGCGGGGTTCCGCGAGCGCGAGTCGGCGATCACCAGCTTTGGCGGCGCGCTCGAGGCGGTCGAGACCCTGCCGGCCGGCCCGTGGCTGCTGAGCGCCACCGCGCTGGGGATGATGGCCTTCGGCGCCTTTGCCTTCGTCGAGGGTCGCTTTCGCCGCATCCGCCCGCCGCGCGACCTCGAAATCACCTGACGGTCCGCGTCCGGAGGCGATCCCCCGGCGTATCTGCGGTACCTGCCCGCCCGGAGCCCTGACCATGACCCTCGTTCGCCTGTCCGCCCTCGCTGCCCTGGCCCTGATGGTCAGCGCCTGCGTCACCGCCCCGTCGCCCTCGGAGTACCGCGCCCCCGAGCCGCTCAAGCCGGTTGATGCCGAACGCCTTTATTCGGGTCGCTGGCTGGAGGTCGCCCGCCTGCCCATGTCGATCACCGACGGCTGTGTGGCCGGGGCCTCCAACTACACCCTGGTCAACGAGACCCGCGTCGATGTTCTTGACACCTGCCAGGTCGGCACCCCGGACGGTCGTGAAAAGGCCATCGGCGGGCGCGGCGAAATCCTCGACCCCGGCACCAACACCCGTCTGCGCGTCCGCTATGTCGCGGGCTTCGTCACCTGGGACTACTGGATCCTCGACCGGGCCGATGACTACAGCTGGTTCATCTCGGCCGACCCCACCTTCGAGAAGCTGTTCATCTACACGCGTGAGATTCCGACCGATGCCGAGCTTCAGGCCCTCGTCCGGCGATCGGCCGAGCTGGGCTATGACGTGTCGAAGCTGGAGTTCCCGCCGGCCGAGTAACCTTCCGGCGCTTGACCCTGCGTCACCGGGGCACGCGCGCCACGCCCGCCCACAAACCGCGTCCCGCAGCACCCGACGATTCCCCTCGTGGTTGACCTGACGCCTCCGGCCCGTCATCACCGGTGAAACAGCCGCACAGGGAGGATCGGGCGATCATGGGCTTGCTGGCCAATATCCGACGGGATCTGAAGTTTGCCGCCGGACTGCGTCGCCTGCTTTCGCGCATCAAGCCGATCGATCTCGACAGTACGGTGCTGGTCTGTGACGACCTCGAGGAGGCCGTCGATCGCTTCCCCGACCGCATCGCCATCGAGGACGAACATCGCAGCCTGACCTACCGCGAGTTCGACAGCATGGCCAACCGCTTTGCCCACTGGGCGCGGGGCCGCAATCTGAAGCGCAGCGATACGGTCGCCCTGGTCATGCTGAACCGGGCCGAATACCTCGCGGCCTGGTTCGGCCTGTCCAAGGTCGGCGTCGCCACCGCCCTGATCAACACCAACCTGACCGGCCCGGCTCTGGGCCACTGCATCGAGATTTCCGGCGCCTCCCAGATCATCACCGATCAGGACTGCTGGCGCGCGCTGGAGGACGCCCGTCCCCATACCGACCGCAACATGATGCTGTGGGTGCTGGGCCTTGCCGATGAGGACGAGGTCAGCGACCGTCGCGACCTCGACACCCCGCTGCGCAGCGCATCATCCGTGCGCCCGGCCCCCAGCGCGCGGGCGGGCCTGACCAATCGTTCGACCGCCCTCTACATCTATACGTCCGGGACCACTGGCATGCCCAAGGCCGCGCGCGTGCCCCATTCGCGCGCCCGCACCTACATGCGCGCCTTCGCAGGCTGTACGGCCACGACCGAAAAAGACGTCATCTACAACGTCCTGCCCCTCTATCACTCGACCGGCGGTCTGGTGGGCATCGGCCCGGCCCTGCTGAACGGCGGAAAGCTGGTGCTGCGCAAGCGCTTCTCGGCCACCGCCTTCTGGCCCGATGTGAAAAAGTCCGGCGCCACCGTCTTCGTCTACATCGGCGAGCTGTGCCGCTACCTCGTCAACAGCCCCGAGCATGAGGACGAGCGCGCCCACCAACTGCGCCTCGCCTATGGCAATGGCCTGCGCCCCGACGTCTGGGACGACTTCAAGACCCGGTTCGCCATCCCTGAAATCCTTGAATTCTACGGCTCGACCGAGGGCAATGTCTCGGTCTTCAATTTCGACGGTAAGCCCGGTGCGATCGGCCGCGTGCCCTGGTTCGTCAAGGGCAAGGTCAACATCCGTCTGGTGCAGTTCGACTTCGACACCGAAACCCCGGTGCGCGGCTCTGACGGGCGCTGCCGCCTGGCCGAGGTCGGTGAGGTCGGCGAGGCCATCGGCATGATCGGCGATGACACCCGCCACGACTTCTCGGGCTATGCCGACAAGTCCGCCTCGCAGAAAAAGATCCTGACCGACGTCTTCAAGCCCGGCGACCGCTGGTTTCGCACCGGCGACCTGATGAGTCAGGACCGCGAGGGCTATTTCTACTTCATCGACCGGATCGGCGACACCTTCCGCTGGAAGGGCGAGAATGTCTCGACCGCCGAGGTCGAACAGCGGCTGGCCGAGGCGCCGGGCGTCAAGGAAGTCATCGCCTACGGCGTCCCCGTCCCGGGTCAGGACGGCAAGGCCGGCATGGTCGCGCTGGTCGTCGAGGGCCGTTTCGGCGCCACCGCTTTTGCCGAATATGTCGAGGCCAACCTGCCGTCCTATGCACAGCCCCAGTTCGTGCGCGTCATGAAGGCCGTCGACACCACCGGCACCTTCAAATACCGCAAGGTCGATCTGGTCACAGACGGCTTCGACCCGGACAAGGTCGACGGCCCCCTGTTCGTGCGAGGCGGCAAGGCCGGCTACACCAAACTGACCCCCGCCGCCCGCCAGGCCATCCTCGACGGCGAGACACGGCTCTAGCGACCCTTGGCAACGCGGCCTTAAGCATTAACGGGCAGGGTTGACGCCTCTCGTTCGCCACAGGTGTCGCCTCCGTCCATGTTCCAGATCATCGGCATTATCCTGCTGTTCGCCATGGTGTTCGGCAGCTACATCCTGGCGGGTGGCAAGATGGGGGTGATCATGCACTCCCTCCCCTATGAGCTGATGGCCATCCTGGGCGCCGGTGTGGCCGCCTTCCTGATCGGCAATTCGGTCGGCACCATTAAGGCGACGCTGGCCGGCTTCGGCAAGGTGTTCGTCGGCAACAAGTGGAAACGCAAGGACTATATCGACCTGCTCAGCCTGCTGTTCCAGCTGACCAAGACGATGAAGTCCAAGGGCGTCATCGCCCTTGAAAGCCACATCGAAAAGCCCGCCGAATCCACGATCTTCCAGAAATATCCGAAGATCATGAAGGACCATTTCGCCACCGACTTCATCTGCGACACCCTGCGCATGATGACCATGAACCTCGAGGATCCGCATCAGATCGAGGACGCCATGGAAAAACAGCTGGAAAAGCACCACCACGAGGGTCTGGCCGGCGCCCATGCCCTTCAGACCATGGCCGACGGCCTGCCGGCGCTGGGCATCGTCGCGGCCGTGCTGGGCGTCATCAAGACCATGGGCTCGATCACCGAGCCGCCGGAAATCCTGGGCGGCATGATCGGCGGCGCCCTGGTCGGCACCTTCCTCGGCGTGTTCCTGGCCTATGGACTGGTCGGGCCGATGGCCGCCCGCCTTAAGGAGATTGTCGACAGCGACGGCGCCTTCTACAAGATCATCCAGTCGGTGCTGGTCGCGCACCTGCACGGCAATGCGGCCCAGATCTCGGTCGAGATCGGTCGCGGGGATATCCCCTCCGGCGCCCAGCCCTCGTTCACCGAGATGGAAGAGAGCCTGGCCAACGCCCCGATGGAAGCGGCCTGACGACCGGCTTCATCCACACGTACCGCTCACGGAAGATCACGAACCCGTGAGAATTCGCTTGCGACTCGGCTCACATTTCCGTTATCACACCTTTGCGGGGATTCATGACCTCGTTGAACCTTCTGAAGGATGAAAAACACATGCGTATCGTCGCTCTGATCGCCGCCTCGGCTGCCGCCCTGGCCATCACCGCCTGCACCCCCGCCGCTGACGAAGCCGCTCCGGCTGAAGAAGCTGCTGCCGAAGCCGAAGTGGCTCAAGACGCCGCTGCCGACGCCGAAGCCTCCGCCATGGAAGCCGGCGCTGCCGCCGACGAAGCCACGGCCGCCGCTGGCGAAGCCATGGCCACGGAAGCTCCGGCTGCCGAAGCCGCTCCGGCCCAGTAAGCCAAACAGATACGGTCCTTCGGGACCTGATCGGGAAAGGGTCGCCCTCACGGGCGGCCCTTTTTTCTTGCGCCGTCGCGACACCTGTCTCCCGGCCCGATAGGGAAGGTTATGACTCCCCCCTCCGACACCTCCGCCGACCTGATCTGGGACGACGACGGCACCCCCCGTTCGGGACGGTTCGGCGACATCTATTTCTCGCCCGAAGACGGTCTGGCCGAGACGCGTGCCGTCTTTCTTGAGGGCTGCGGCCTGCCGGGTGCCTTCGCCGGTCGCGATCATTTCTGTGTCGCCGAATTGGGGTTTGGAACCGGGCTGAACATCGCGGCTCTCCTGATGCTGTGGCGCGACCATGCCTATCCCGGGGCCCGCCTCAGCCTGTTCTCGATCGAGGGCTTTCCCCTTTCCCGCGACGAGGCCGCCCGTGCCCTGTCCGGCTGGCCCGAGCTGGAACCCGCCATCCGGGCCATGTGGGCTGTCTGGCCATCCGCGACGCCGGGTCTGCACCGGCTGGACCTGCCGACCTTCAATGCGACGCTCGACCTCGCCGTCGGGCCGGTCGAGCAGGGGCTTTCGAACTGGACCGGCGCAGCCGACGCCTGGTTCCTGGACGGCTTCTCGCCCGCCAGCAATCCCGACATGTGGTCCCCCGCCGTGATGACCCAGGTCGCCGCCCTGAGCCGCCCGGGCGCGCGCCTGGCCACCTTCACGGTTGCCGGTGCCGTCCGGCGCGGCCTGACCGAAGCGGGGTTCGCCGTCGACAAACGTCCCGGTCATGGCCGCAAGCGTGAGCGACTGGAAGCGGTGCGCCACGGAACGCCCGCCCCGGACTGTGCGCCTGCCGACATCGTCATCCTGGGCGCCGGGATCGCCGGGGCATCCCTTGCCCGGGCTTTTGCGGCGCAGGGCCGCGCCGTCGAGGTGATCGAGGCCGAGGAACCCGGCGCAGGCGCATCCGGCTTTGAAGCGGCCCTCGTCACGCCGCGTCTGGATGTCGGCGACGCCGACCTCGCCTCAGGCTATGCCCAGGCGCTGGAGCGGGCCGGACAGCTGTATGACGCCGTCGAGGGCGCGGTGCTGGCGCGCGGTGTGCTGCAACTGCCGGGGCGCGAGCGCGACATCGACCGTCACGCCAAGATCGCCGAACAACCGATCTGGCAGGATGGGCACATGACCGTCCTGTCGGCCCGGGAGGTCTCCGACCACCTCGGTCAGGCGGTTGAGACCCCGGGCCTCCTCATGGCCGACGCCCGGGTCGTGCGGCCGCGAGCCATCCTCTCCTCCTGGCTGCCGGCGGGGGTCACGTGCGCCCCAGTGGCCCGGGTAGAGCGCGATCCGCAGGGCTGGGTCCTGTATGACCCGCACGGAGCCGTCCTCCGTCGCACCGCCTGTCTGATCCTGGCCGGGGGAGCGGGCACAGCGGCTTTGATGCCCAACCTTTCTCTGCAGCCCGTGCGCGGTCAGGTCGAGGTGGCCCGGGGCGTTGCCGCGCCTCCGCCCGTGGCCTGGGGCGGCTATGCCATTCCGATCGGCGACGACCTCCTGTTCGGATCGACTCACGACCGGGATGACACCGGCACAGAGGTCCGCGCCGCCGACACGGCGCGCAATCGCACGGCGCTCGCAGACCGGTTTCCCGGGCTCGCCAACGGGCTGGAAGAGGGCACCATCACATCCCGCGCCGCGACCCGGGCCACCACGCCCGACCGCCTGCCGTATGCGGGCCGATTGGACGAAGGCCTTTATGTCCTCGGGGGTCTGGGCTCCCGGGGCTTCTGCCTCGCCCCCCTTCTGGCCGAGCATATCGCGGCCCTGTGCCTCGACCGGCCATCGCCTGTGCCAGACGCCGTCGCCCGAAGGTTCGACCCGCGTCGCCGCGATTCCGGACTTGCGAAACCCTCGTTACCGTCGGACGTTAGCGATGCATGACCCTTTCGATCCGAACCCCCGTTTCGCTAGCCCTCGCCGGATCGCTTCTGGCTATGGGCGCCTGCGCGCCGACGACCCCTTCGGGCGACACGACGGCCTTCAATGACCAGACCTGTTTCTCGCCTTCCCAGGTGCGGGGCTTCAGCGATGGTCCTGGCCAGACGGTCTATCTGAACGTCGGGCGCGACTCCTATCCGTTGACGGTCTACGGGGCCTGTACGGGCCTCGACAGCTCGCTGGGCTTTGCGCTTGAGCCCGATGCCGTGGGCGTGACCCGTCTGTGCCCGGGCGATTCCACCCGCATCGCCGTGCGTGGAAACGTCAGCCCCGTGGAATACTGCAGTGCCCGTGTCGGCCCCCGCCTCGAGGGCCGCAGCTAACCCCTCTTCGGAGACTCGCCATGATCCGCATCGCCGCGCTTTCGTTGCCCATCCTGATGCTGGCTGCCGCCTGCGCCCCGGGGCCGGACATGGTCATGGCCGACGGCACCCAGCGCGCCTGCTTCATGTCCGACCGGATCATCAACTTTCGTGCGGGTCAGTCGCCCTCGATCTATGTGAAAGCGCTGGGCGGCGACGTGTTCGAGGTCCAGACCACCAGCTATTGCTCCGGCATTGAAAGCGCCAACACCTTGGCCTTCACCCCTCTGGTCGGATCCAGCACCCGGACCTGCGTGTCCGACTCCCTGTCCGTCGATGTGGCCGTGGCCGGGGCCTCGTCCAACCGGTGTCGCGCCCGCGTGGTCCGCCAGTTGAGCGCGGAAGAGGTCGCGGCCCTGCCGTCACGCTACCGGCCCTAGGTTGCCGATCTAGCCCTTGGGCTTCTGGGCATAGCCCAGCCGCTGGTTCAGCTTGTCGATCAGGTCAATGGCCGTGTCCGCGATCACGGACCCGGGCGGATAGACCGCCGCCACCCCGGCATCCAGCAGCGGCTGAACGTCTGAAGGCGGAATGACCCCGCCGACCACCACCATGATGTCCTCGCGGCCCAGCTTTTTCAGCTCGGCGATCAGCTGCGGCGCCAGCGTCAGGTGCCCGGCGGCCAGCGAGCTGGCGCCCACGGCGTGAACGCCTTTCTCGACCGCTTCCTGCGCGGCCTCGGCCGGGGTCTGAAACAGCGATCCGGCCGTGGCCTCAAGGCCGAGGTCGCCATAGGCCGTGGCAATCACCTTCTGACCCCGGTCGTGGCCATCCTGACCCAGCTTGGCGATCAGGATGCGCGGCGGCCCGCCGTCATTCTCGACAAAGGCGGCGACCATGTCCCGCGCCCGACTGATCTTCGGGTCCTTGCCCGCTTCCCGGGCATAGACCCCCGAGACCGTCTTCACCGTCGCCACATGACGGCCAAAGGCGGCCTCCAGCGCATCCGAGATTTCGCCGACGGTGGCCTTGGCGCGTGCTGCATTGATCGACAGGGCCAGCAGATTGCCGTCGCCCTTCGCGCCTGCGGTCAGGGCATCCAGGGCTGAGGTGGTGGCGGCTTCGTCGCGCTCGGCCCGCAGCCGCTTCAGCTTGTCGATCTGGGCCGCCAGCACCGCCGCATTGTCGACCTTCAGCACCGGAATGTCGTCGACCTGATCGGACAGATAGCGGTTCACCCCCACCACCGTCTGCTGGCCGGTATCGATGCGCGCCTGGGTCCGGGCCGCCGATTCCTCGATGCGCAGCTTGGGAATGCCGGCCTCGATGGCCTTGGCCATGCCGCCCAGGCTTTCGACCTCGGCCATATGGGCCCGCGCCCGCTCGGCCAGTTCGTGGGTCAGCCGCTCGACATAGTGGCTGCCGCCCCACGGGTCGATCACCCGCGTCAGGCCGGTCTCCTGCTGCAGCAGGATCTGGGTGTTGCGCGCGATCCGGGCCGAGAAATCGGTCGGCAGGGCCAGTGCCTCGTCCAGCGCATTGGTGTGCAGGCTCTGGGTCTGGCCACCGGCCGCCGCCATGGCCTCGACCATCGTCCGGCTGACGTTGTTGAACACATCCTGGGCCGCCAGCGACCAGCCCGAGGTCTGGCAGTGGGCGCGCAGGCTGAGCGACTTGGGATTCTTCGCGCCGAATTTCGACACGGCCTCGGCCCACAGCAGCCGCCCGGCCCGCATCTTGGCCACCTCCATGAAATAGTTCATGCCGATGGCCCAGAAGAAGCTGAGCCGCGGCGCGAACCGGTCCACGTCCATGCCGGCGTCCACGCCCGCCTTCAGGTACTCGATCCCGTCCGCCAGCGTATAGGCCAGCTCCAGATCGGCCGAGGCCCCGGCCTCCTGCATGTGGTAGCCGGAGATCGAGATCGAGTTGAACTTCGGCGCATGCTCGGCCGTCCAGGCGAAGATGTCCGAGATGATCCGCATCGAGGGCAGGGGCGGATAGATGTAGGTGTTGCGGACCATGAACTCCTTGAGGATGTCGTTCTGGATGGTCCCGGTCAGCTGGGCGGGGGCGACCCCCTGTTCCTCGGCGGCGACGACATAGAGGGCCAGGATCGGCAGCACCGCCCCGTTCATCGTCATCGACACGCTCATCTTGTCCAGCGGGATGCCGTCGAAAAGGGTCCGCATGTCCAGGATGGAGTCGATCGCCACGCCCGCCATGCCGACATCGCCGGCGACGCGCGGGTGGTCGGAATCATAGCCGCGGTGCGTGGCCAGATCGAAGGCGACCGACAGCCCCTTCTGCCCCGCCGCCAGATTGCGCCGGTAAAAGGCGTTCGATTCCTCGGCTGTCGAGAACCCCGCATACTGGCGGATGGTCCACGGGTTCTGGGCGTACATCGTCGGATAGGGGCCCCGGTGATAGGGCGCGATCCCCGGCAGGCCATGGATGAAGTCCATCCCCTCCAGCGCGTCTGCCTCATACCGGGGCCCGACCGAGATGCCCTCCGGCGTCTGCCAGGCGGTACGGTGCGGTCCGGTCCCGGTCGCGCCGGTGTCCAGCGTCAGGGTGGTGAAATCGGGACGGGTCATCGGGCGGTCTCCCCGGTCTCGAGATCTGCGGCGAGGCGCAGGGGGGAAAGCGGCTCACAGCGGTGGTCCGGCGTGGGCGGCGCGGAGTCCGTCTCGGCCGTCACATGGGCCGGGCGCGGGCTCTCGTCGACAAAGCGGGTCACACCGATCAGATGGGCATCGCCGCGCGCATAGCCGGCGACCAAAGCCTCCCGCGCCTTCGCCACACGGCTCTGCAGACCGCCGCCTTCGACCAAGGCCACCAGCCCGCCTTCGCGCTCGATCTGTCGGAAGGCCGCCCAGCCCGCCTCGGCCAGATCGCGGGTGCGGGTATCGAGAAACCAGGAGCCCGCCGCCGGATCGTCGACCCGCCCCAGATGCGCTTCCTCCATCAGGATCAGCTGCGTATTGCGCGCCTGCCGCAGGGCAAAGGCATCGGGCAGGCCCGCCGCCCGGCTGAAGGCGTCCAGCACGATCACATCGGCCCCGCCTACCGCGCCGGCAAAGCCCGCCGCCGTCAACCGCAGCAGATTCGGCCAGGCATCGCGCGCAGCCAGCATCCGCCTGGACGAGCGCGCCTCGATCACAGCTTCGGTCTCGGCACCCCATTCCTGGGTCAGGGTGCGCCACATCAGGCGCAGCGCCCTCACCTTGGCCAGGCCGTCGAAATAGCTCTGGTCCAGAGACACGCCCAGAACCATCCGCTGAAACGCCTGCGCCGGCGACAGGCCCGCGCGCCCCGACGCATCGGTCAGGGCCACGGCATTGGCCAGCAGATAGCCCAATTCCTGTGCGGCCGTGCCGCCGGCCTCGTGCACCACCCGTCCCGAGGCGAGGAAGGCGCGGGCGTCGGGATAGGCCTCGGCATGGCGCGCCGCCGTATTGCCCGCCAGCTCCAGATAGTCCGCCAGCGGTCGCGCCCCGCCGCCCTGGCCGACAAAGGCCGAGACGGGATCCATGTGGAAGGCCAGCCGCGCGCGCGGAGAGCCCTTGGCCGCCACCGCCAGCGCATCGGCGGCGGTCGCCCCGTCCAGACCCGCGTCCAGTGCCACCTCGGCCAGTTCCAGCTGAACCCCCGCCAGCGTCTGGACGAGCGTGTCCGAATCCGCCGTCACGCCGCCGCGCACCAGAAGCGAGGCCGCGCCCCCCTCCAGCTGCGCCAGCGCCAGCGCGTTCAGCGCGGCCGCATCATCGCCTTCCACCAGAACCCGCAGGTCCCACGCCCGCCCGTCGGCATGGGAGGGCCGGGGTGCCGTCACGGCCTCTCCCGCATTCGCGGCGGCATACAGCGGCCGCAGATCCAGACCGTCGGCATCCAGATGCACCAGACTGGCCAGATCGCGGTCCTTGAGCGCGGCTTCGGCCAGCGCGCGCCAGTCGGCGGGGGAGGGGGTGGCAAAGGGCGAGTTCGACATGGGGCCTCTATGGCCGAGGCGGCGGCGCGTCGCAATTGTATCGGTGCCTGCCAGGGCCTATCACAGGGGTTCCTCCCACCGGAACGTTGCATGCTCCAGGTCCGATTGAAGCCGCCCGTCTGTCCCAGCCGCCCGCTGGCTGCCGACTGCGGCGCGTGCGGCGCGCGAGCTTTCAGCGTCTGCGCCAGTCTGGAGGGCGAGGATCTGGCGCGCCTGTCAGCCATGGCCGAACCGGTCCGATTCGCGGCGGGACAGGCCCTGACCCGTCAGGGGGATCGCGCCGACTATCTCTACAACCTCACGTCGGGCACAGCACGGGTGCAGACCCTGCTGGCCGATGGGCGGCGTCAGATCACCGGCTTCCTGTTCGCGGGTGACTTTGTCGGGCTGGAGGCCGCCGCGCGCCATGCCGGTTCGGTCGAGGCCATCGAGCCGGTGACGGCCTGCCGGTTCGCCATCGGGGACTATCGCACCCTGGTTCGTCAATCCCCGAAGCTGGAGGCGGTCCTGCTGGAGCGCGCGGGCCATGAACTGACCGAGGCCCGAGCCCAGATCCTGCTGCTGGGTCGCAAGACGGCCGAAGAAAAACTGGCCTCCTTCCTGCTCAATCTCGCAGACCGGGATCCCATGCGTCCGCACGCCGAGGGTCAGTTGCGCCTGCCCATGAGCCGCACCGAAATCGCCGACTATCTGGGCCTGACCATCGAGACCGTCAGCCGCGTCCTGGGGCGCTTCAAGACCGCCGGCATCGTGCAGCTGGTGTCAGTCTCCGAGCTGCGCATCTTGCGACCGGAACGTCTGACCCAGCTCGCAGACGGGGAGAGCTGAGGCCTCCGCCTCCGGCCGCTGGACGACCTCCACAACCCGGTCGCAAAGGTCGACCCCTGCGGGCCGGTGGGTGATCAGCACCAGTCCCTGACCGGTGCGCTCAAGCCGTGCCTTCAACCGGTGCAGGACCTTCTGTTCGGTTCGCGCATCCAGCCCTTCGGTCGGTTCATCCAGCACCAGCCACGGCGCCGTCCGCAGATACGCCCGCGCCAGCGTCAGCCGCCGCCGCTCACCCCCGGACAGAAACGCCCCGCCCGGCCCGATCGGCATGTTCAGCCCCTTGGGCGCGGTGGCGACCCGCTCGCCCAGCGCCGCCTCTTCCAGAACCTCCCACAGTCGGGCCTCGGGCGCCTTCGGGTCGGCCAGCCTCAGGTTCTGGGCCACCGTCCCGTCCAGCAGTGACACCTCCTGCGCCGCATAGGCGAACAGGCCGCGGACATCGACATCGCTCCGGGCGGGGTCCAGCCCGCCGGCCGACATGCGGCCCTCCACACCGGCCCTCAGCCCCATCAGCTGCTCGATCAGGGTGGTCTTTCCGATCCCCGACGGACCACTCAGCCGCACCCGGGCCCCACCCGGAATCTCCGGTCGATCCGGAAACAGGCCCAGCGCGGTCCCGGCGGGGGTCTGCATGCGGGCCGCCTCGACCTCACCCATCAGGGGCTCCAGACGCGCGCTAGCCGCGCGGGCGGCTCCGGCATCGCGCAGGGCGACCACCAGGGCCAGCGCCGCTTCCATACCCGCCGCAGTCGCCAGCGCCGCCACGGCGATCAGGGGCGTTGCGGGCGGCACCGGCGACAGGATCAGGGGCAGACCCACGACCCCGGCCAGCGTCAATCCCGTCACCGCGCCCGCCCAGCTCATCAGGGAGCCAGCCCGCCGGGCCAGCGTCACAGCGGCAGCGTCTGCCGCATCGGCCACCCGGGCGACCTCAGCGGTGGCCCAGCCTTCCAGAGACCAGGCCTTCAGCTCGGGCGTCGCGGCCTCCAGCTCGGCCAGCCGGGCCTTCAGCTGCCCCTGCGCCGCCTGTCGGTCCGCAGCGGCCGGCTGAACCCATCGCTCGGCGATCCAGCGGCTGCCCAGCACCAGCACGGCCGCGCCGACGACAAGCGTGACCGCTGAAGCGACGTGTGCCAGCGCCGCCATCCCGGCCGAGACCAGCAGTCCTGCGCCCAGCGCCCAGGGCGCCGACAGGCGGATAAACCGCGTCTGAATGGCGTCCACATCTTCGATCAGCCGCGATGAGGCCTCACCTGCCGCCAGCGTCTTCACGGCCCCCCGACCCTCGGCCAGCCGGGCATAGAGGCGCGGTCTGAGCCGCCCCAGACCCTGCAGGGCGGCCTCGTGCCCGGCGACCCGTTCGACGTAGCGCGAGCCGGTCCGCACAATCGCCAGCAGCCGGATCAATGCGCTCGGGATCATATAGTTGAAAGCATAGGCGACCGCCGGTCCGGCAAGGCCCGCCAGCGCCGCCGCCGTGATGAACCAGCCCGACAGGCCCAGCAGCAGCGCCGCCCCGCAGGTCACGCCGATGGCCGCGACGGTGGCGATCATCAGGCGCGGACGCTGCGCCCGCACCTCGGCCCGGATCAACTGCTCAAGAGGAGACAGGGACCGGCTCACAGCGCCACCACCCGGTCGGCCAGCGCCATCACGGCGCGGGAGTGGGTGGCGATTAGACAGGTCCGCCCCTTGATGGAGGCAGCCAGCGCCGGGATCAGCGCCGCCTCGGCCTCGGCATCCAGATGGGCGGTCGGCTCGTCCAGCAGCAGCAGGGGGGCCTGTTTCAGCATGGCGCGCGCCAGCGCCAGCCTGCGCCGCTCGCCGCCCGACAGACCCCCGCCGCGTTCGTCGATCCGGCGATCGAGGTCGAGCGTCAGACCGGCCTGTTCCGCGGTCGCCCGGATCAGGTCGCGCGATGCGCCCGTCTGCGACAGGGCGATGTTGTCGGCCAGGGTGCCCGGCACGACCACGGTGGCCTGTCCCATCCAGCCGATCTGTCCGCACCAGTCCCCGTGTCGCGACAGGGGATGGCCATCGACCTCGACCTCGCCTGCCGACAGCGGCGACAGGCCGAGGAACAGGTGCAGCAGGCTGCTCTTGCCCGTACCGCTGGCGCCCGTCAGGGCGATGACCTGACCGGGGCGAATTTTCAGATCGAACCCGGAGACGAAAGGCGGCGCGTCGCCATAGGCAATGTCGACACCCCGAAAGCTCACGGCCGGGCTCTTGCCGAGACGCGGCGCGGGCAGGAGGGTCGGGGCGTCACGGCGTTCCAGGGTCGGCACCACGGCCTCGGCAGCCTGCCGGTCGTGATAGGCGGCGGCCATGCGTCTCAGGGGGGCATAGACTTCGGGCGCCAGCACCAGAGCGAACACGGCCCGGCCCAGATCCAGTGGTTCGGGGATCGGCACCGGCATCAGGTCCAGCAGCTGAAAGCCGCAGTAGACCGCGACCAGCGCCACCGCCAGCGCCGAGAAGAACTCCAGTATGCCCGAGGACAGGAAGGCGATCCTCAGCACCCGGGCCGTGCGTTTGGCCAGGGCGTCTGACGCGCGCTCGACTTCCGATGCCACCGTGTCCGAGGCCTGAAAGGCCGCAACGGCCGGCAGCGCCCGGATGCGATCCAGAAATAGTCCTGACAACCGCTCCAGCGCCTGAAACTGGTTGCGACTTTCGGCCGCCGCCGCCGTGCCCGCGAGCCACAGGCTCAGGCCAAAGGGGATCAGGGTCAGGGCCAGAATCAACGCTGACACCGGACTGGCCGTAGCAATGGCGATCAGCACCAGCACCGGGGCGACCACCGCCGCCATCCGCGCGGGCTCGAACCGGGCATAGTGGCCCTCCAGCCGGTCCACACCCTCGACCGCGGCGATCAGCCCGCCCCCGGACGGCCGCAGCCCGGCAAACAGATCGGCCACGACGCCGCGACGCACCTGTCCCTTGATCCCGGCAGCGGCCCGGGCACCGACGTCAGCCGCCCGCTGCGACATCAGGCCACGCACGGCGAACGCCGCCACCATCAGCAGAATCCCGGTCACGATCGCGCCCGGCCGGTCAGGCCAAGCCGTCAGGGTCAGAGCCAGTCCCGCCGCGAACCCTGTGGCTGGCAGCACATCAGCGGTGGTCATCAGGGCTGCGAGGCCTAAGCCCCGCCTCTGCGGGCGGCCGGCTTCACGCAACCAGTGTCGCAGGGTCAGGGGGGAGGGGGGCACGGCGGTCACCCGGGCCTTATACTGGATTCCGATCCTGCCGGCCCTTGATCCAGATCAAGGCGCGACTCGCCCCATGGTTTAGGGCGGCATCACATCCGGCCAATCCGGCCATGACCAAGGGAGTGTTCGGTTCCATGATCGATCTGGCGGTCGTTGACCTGTCCCGCCTTCAGTTCGCGCTGACGGCCCTCTACCACTTCCTGTTCGTGCCCCTGACGCTGGGCCTCGCCTTCATGCTGGTCATCATGGAGTCGATCTATGTGATGACCCGCCGGCCCATCTGGCGGACCATCACCAAATTCTGGGGCACGCTGTTCGGCATCAACTTCGTGCTGGGGGTCGCCACCGGCCTGACCATGGAATTCCAGTTCGGTATGAACTGGAGCTATTACAGCCACTACGTCGGCGACATCTTCGGGGCGCCGCTGGCGATCGAGGGTTTGATGGCCTTCTTCCTCGAGGCCACCTTCGTCGGGCTGATGTTCTTTGGCTGGGACAAGCTGAAGCCTGTGACCCACCTGTTCGTCACCTTCCTCGTGGCGTTGGGCACCAATCTGTCGGCCCTGTGGATCCTGATCGCCAACGGCTGGATGCAGAACCCGGTCGGCTCGACCTTCAACCCGGACACCATGCGGATGGAGGTCACGGACTTCATGGCCGTGCTGTTCAACCCGGTGGCCCAGGCCAAGTTCGTGCACACCGTTTCGGCAGGGTATGTCATCGCCGCCGTCTTCGTCCTGGGCATCTCGGCCTTCTATCTGCTCAAGGGCCGCCACAAGGGCTTTGCCAAACGGTCGATGACCGTGGCCGCCGCTTTCGGCCTGGCCTCGTCCCTGTCGGTTGTCGTGCTGGGCGACGAGAGCGGCTATGCCCTGACCGACAACCAGAAAATGAAGCTGGCCGCTATCGAGGCCATGTGGGAGACCGAGCCCGCCCCCGCCGGCCTGACCGCCGTCGGCCTGCCGAACATGGTCGACCACCGCACCGACTATGAGATCAAGATCCCGTATGTTCTGGGCCTGATCTCGACCCGCAGTCTGGACGGCCAGGTCGAGGGCATCCTGCCCCTCGTCGCCGTGGCCGAGACCCGGATCGAATCCGGCATGCTGGCCTATGACGCGCTCGAGCGGATCAAGGCCGATCCGGAGGACGTCACGGCCCGCGGCGACTTCGAACTGCGCCGCAACGACCTGGGCTATGGTCTGATGCTGCGCCGTTTCGTGGCCGACCCGCGTGAAGCCACCCCCGAACAGGTCCGCGCCGCCGCCTGGGCGACGGTGCCCAATGTCCCGGTCATGTTCTGGTCGTTCCGCATCATGGCGGGCATCGGCTTTTTGATGATCGGTCTGTTCGCCACCGCCTTCATCCTGTGCACCCTGCGCAAGCATGAAACGAAGTGGTTCCTGCGCCTCGCCGTGCTGGCCATTCCCCTGCCGTGGATCGCGGCCGAGCTGGGCTGGATCGTGGCCGAGGTCGGCCGTCAGCCCTGGGCCGTCGAAGGGGTCCTGCCGACCTTCCTCGGCGCCTCCAGCCTGACCGTGCCGCAGCTGTGGGGCACCATCATCGGCTTCACCGTCCTGTATGGCGCGCTGGCCGTGGTCGAGGTCGGCCTGATCCTGCGCACCATCAAGAAGGGGCCGTTCGCCGGACATGGCGATTCCGACTCCGAACCGGGATCGCCCTCGGGCGAGACCGAACCCGCAACCGCCTGACCCGACAGACCCGGAGATCCGTCATGGAACTGCCTCTCGATTTTGCCACCCTCCGTGTCATCTGGTGGGGCCTGCTGGGCGTGCTGCTGATCGCCTTTGCCCTGACCGACGGCTTTGACCTCGGCGTCGGCGCCCTGCTGCCGTTCGTCGCCAGGACCGACGAGGAACGCCGTATGGTGATCAACACCATCGGCGCCACCTGGGAGGGCAACCAGGTGTGGTTCATCCTCGGCGGTGGCGCCATCTTCGCCGCCTGGCCGTTCGTCTATGCGGTCAGCTTCTCGGGCTTCTACCTCGCCATGTTCCTGGTGCTGTCCGCCCTGATCCTAAGACCCGTGGCCTTCAAATACCGGTCCAAGCGGCCCTCGCCCAAATGGCGCAGCTTCTGGGACTGGTGCCTGTTCATCGGCGGCTTTGTGCCTGCCCTGGTGTTCGGTGTGGCCGTCGGAAACGTGCTGATCGGCGCGCCCTTCCGCCTCGATAGCGACCTGCGCTCCTTCTATGAGGGCACCCTGCTGGGCCTGTTCACCCCGTTCGCCCTGCTGTGCGGCCTGCTGTCGGTCACCATGCTGGTCCTGCACGGTGCCACCTGGCTGGGGCTCAAGGCCGAGCGCGGCCCGGTGCAGAAACGCGCCTTTGCCATCGGCACCGTCGCGGGCCTGCTCAGTCTCGTGCTGTTCGCGGCGGGCGGCGCCTGGGTGGCCTTTGGCGACCTTGGCTTCCGCATCGTCAGCGAGGTCGATCCCAACGGCTTCTCCAACCCCCTGCGCTCGACGGTCGAGGCCGCCGGCGGGGCATGGATGGACAACTATGCGACCTACCCGTGGATGCTGATCGCCCCGGCGCTGGGCTTCCTCGGCACCGCCGCGGCCTTGCTGGGCCTGTGGCGCAAGTCCGAGCCCGTGGCCTTCATCGGCTCCTCGGCGGCGACCGTCGGCATCATCTCGACCGTTGGCCTGTCGATGTTCCCCTTCATCCTGCCCAGCTCGATCGACCCGGGCTCCAGCCTGACGGTCTGGAATGCCTCGTCCAGCCATCTGACGCTGTTCATCATGCTGGGGGTGACGGTGGTCTTCCTGCCGCTGATCCTGATTTACACTGCCTGGGTCTACAAGGTGCTGTGGGGGCGTTCGACCACCGCCGCGCTCAAGACCAACCCCGACCTCTACTGAACCGAAGGGCCTGAACGATGTGGTATTTTGCCTGGATCCTCGGCCTCGGCCTCGCCGTCGCGTTCGGCATCCTCAACGGCCTCTGGCACGAGTTCCGCCTGTTCGACGAGGGCGACACCGGCGAGTCCGTGCCCGACCCGGAGGAGTAAGGGGCTACTGCAGTCGGAAGGACATGGTGAACTCCAGCAGGCGGCCATGTTCTGCCTCCAGGGAATTGGCCGGTGTATAAGGCGAACTCCGCGCTGTCCTGACACTTGCCAGAGCAGCCTCGCCGAAGCCGAGATTCGGGGGACCTTCACTGTCCACCTGACATTGGCGGACGGCCCCGTCGGGCATCGCGATGCAGCTCAGGAAGACCAGTCCCCACGATGAATTGTTCACGGCCCGATCCGGAAAAGTCGGCGTAGGTCTGCGCTGCCATGACGGGGCGACCGGGTAGTCCGGAAGCACCCATTGGTCGCCCGGGATCCGCGTATCCTCGATGGGCTGGTCACACTCGGTCAGCACGGCGTTGATCGCTGACACCGACGGGACGATGTCCATGACAAACCGGCGCCTCGCCTCGCCCTCCTTTGCGGGCACCACAATGTTGAGATCCCCGCCCTGCCGGAACCGCCGGGCGGTCAGGCCGGGCCGGGTTGAAGCAAGAAGGCCCGGGACTTCAGAGCCCCACCAGGTTGTGTCGCGAAGTTCCTCATCGCCAAACCCGAGTTCAAGCGTCACCGTCTGTTCATCGCTTTCGGGCAGGCCTGTAAGGATGACTTCGAACCTTCCAGCGACGCAGCGCACTGCCACCGCAGGGCCGCTGTCGTAGGCCAGCACCGCCATGGTCAGGTTCCGTGCGGGGTCCTCAACCAGACCCAGTCGTCGCTCGCGTCCTGCGCCCACGACACACCCGGCACCGCCAAGGCCATCGCGCTCGCGACCAGCCAGTGAGACATCTTCATAAGGCGTCCTCCCATGCCAGCCACGATGTCAGCGCGCCGCAGCAAGGGCAAGCCAGCGACAACCTGTGGCAATGGAAAGGAATGGTGGACGCGACAGGGATTGAACCTGTGACCCCCTCGATGTCAACGAGGTGCTCTCCCGCTGAGCTACGCGTCCGCCGGGGCGGGGCCGGCAGGTGCCGGTCCGGGAAGGCGCGGGGTATAACCCGTCTCCGCGCGAGACTGCAAGCCCCTCACGGCCTTGTCAGAACGCTTATCAGGCGGCGATCATCTTCTCGACTTCGCCGACCAGGTCGCGCAGGTGCACAGGCTTGGCCAACACCTTGGCCTGGGGGGTGCTCTGGGCGGCGGTCAGGGCCACGGCGGCAAAGCCGGTGATGAACATGATGCGCAGGCCCGGCTGGCGGGCGGCGGCCACGCGGGCCACCTCGATGCCGTCGGCGCCCGGCATGACGATATCGGTCAGCAACAGGTCATAGGGGCCGTCCTCAAGCGCATCGATGGCGTCGTCGCCATTCTCGCAGTCGACGACCTCATGACCGGCCCGCTCCAGCGCCCGGGTCAGAAAGCCCCGCAGCGATCCATCGTCTTCTGCCAGAAGAATGCGTGCCATCGATTGGTCCCCAAAGCCGTCAGCCCGAACGGCCGTTTGCCTCACTTGCGGAAAAGGTTAAGGCGACAAGCGTAAACCGGCCATGAAAATCAGCGATCCGTGTCCACAGGGATTCGACGGGCGGGCCAAAGGGGAGGGCGTATGTCGGGTGAAGACGGGGATCTGCAGGCCCAGGCCCCGTTTCGCCTGCTGTCCCCTGTCGGGGAGGCCACCAGCCCGCTGGTGTTCGCCTCGCCGCACTCGGGCCGCCTCTACCCGAAGTCGGCGGGCTTTGACCCGGACCTGTCCGAGCTGTCGCTGCGCAGCGCCGAGGATGCCCTGGTCGACCGCCTGATCGAGGGCGCGCCCGGGCACGGCATCCCGCTGCTGCTGGCGACCCATGGCCGGGCCTGGCTCGACCTGAACCGGGCCCCGACCGACCTCGATCCCACCCTCATCGACGACCTGCCGACAGGATCGGAGGGCGGGCCACGGGCCCAATCGGGCTATGGCGTGGTGCCGCGCCTGACCGGCGACGGGCGCCCCCTCTACCGCGATCGCATCAGCCTCGCCGAGGTCACCGGCCGCATCAAGGAAGCCCATGGTCCTTATCACGCGACGCTGGACACCTTGATGGAGCAGACCCGCGCCCGGCAGGGTGTAGCCGTTCTGATCGACTGGCACTCCATGCCCGGGCCGCGCGCCAGCCCGCCAGCCAAACGCCCGGTCGCCACCTTCCCCCAGATCGTACTTGGCGACCGCCACGGCGTGGCCTGCGCGACCGCCCTGACCCGGCGCGTGGCGGCCCTCCTGCGCGGCGAAGGGCTCAGGGTGGCGCTGAACCAGCCCTATGCCGGGGGCTGGACGACCGAGCGCTGGGGCCACCCGGGCGAGGGCTTCCACGCCCTCCAGATCGAGATTTCCCGGGCGCTATATCTGAATGAGGCGCTTATGCAGCCGGGCCCGGGCTGGGCGCGCTGCCAAGGCATCATCACCCGCCTGATCGACAGCCTGGCGCGGGAGGCGAGCGACCTCGTACCCTGACCCCTCGGACAGAAAAAATGCCGCGCCCGGAGGCGCGGCATGAAAGTCTATAGGGAGGAAACGCCCAGGAAGGGCAAGACGCCCGAAGGCGTCAAGGTCAAGTTAGGTTGCAGTGCACAAATCGTCAAGCAGGTATTTTTCACCCGTCGTCACGCATTGTAACACTCAAGCGGTATTTTTGGCCGATGTAACCGTTTCAACGTCAAAAAATATCCCATTAAGGGCTGCAACTGCTCAGTATCAGGGCGCAGGCGGGCCCTTGCCCGACTCCGATTCCAGAACTGCCCGCACCTTGCGGATGGCCCGGGCTGCGGGCGACCCCTCCTGCCGCCAGATCAGCAGGGCGAAGGCCGCGATCACCCCCGCGCCCAGCCACAGCGGCCCCATCAGCCAGGCGGCCGCCGCGAGGGCGAAATAATAGGCTCGCACCCCCTGACTGAATGACGCCAGCGCCGGATTGATCAGATCGCCGGCCGCCCGGCCCAGCGCGGCCCGATCCAGCGCCTCGTCCTGCTCGGGCACCGAGCCGATCACCGCAAGGGTGTAGTTGAGCTGGCGAATCGACCAGATGAAATCCAGCAGGCCCCGCACCAGACACACCAGAATCAGCGCCAGCTTGGCCTCCAGCAGCGGCAGGGGCACGGCCTCCGCCCCCACGGCGGCAAAGCCCCGCAACGCGGCCTCGCCCCCGAACAATATCCCCGCGACCGCCGCGATCAGCAGCAGATTGGTCGAGGCAAAGAACGAGGCCGAATTGATCGAATGGCCCATCAGTTGGCTGTCGACCAGCCGGATCTCGCGCCGGGTCATGACCGACATCCACACGCGCCGGACCAGCTCCATGTCCTGGTTCAGAGTGCCGAACCGTCGCGACAGGACCCGCAGGACCGGCTCATAGCCCAGCCAGCACAGGATGAAGAGAGCCACTGCGGCCCAGTCGAGGGAGCTCATGCGCGACGCCTCATGGAGAATGCCCTTGCCGCCCGATCTGCCGGGCCCTGCGCGGAACGCTTGCTACTGGTGCCGGGTTTGCCTATCACGCGCGCCTCCCCGTTTCGCAAGTGCACAATAGACCCGTCATGAACATCGATGCCATCCCCGTCGGCCCCAATCCTCCCTGGGACCTGAACGTCATCATCGAAATCCCGCAAGGGGGCCTGCCGGTGAAATATGAGATGGACAAGGCCTCGGGCGCCCTGTTCGTCGACCGCTTCCTGCATACGGCCATGTATTATCCAGCCAATTACGGCTTTGTGCCCCACACCCTGTCGGCCGATGGCGACCCCTGTGATGTGCTGGTGCTGAACCCGACGCCGGTGGTGCCCGGCTGCGTCATCCGCTCGCGCCCGATCGGCGTGCTGATCATGGAAGACGAAAAGGGCATGGACGAAAAAATCCTCGCCGTGCCCGTTGACGCGCTCCACCCCTATTACACCGACGTCGCCAGCTATCGTCAGCTGCCGGCCATCATGATCGACCAGATCCAGCACTTCTTCACCCGCTACAAGGACCTGGAGAAGAACAAGGAAACGACGGTCAAGCGCTGGGGCGACGCCGGCGAGGCCGCCGAGTTGATCGCCATCGGCATCCGCGCCCACCAGGACAAGCTGAAGGCCGACAAGAAGGGCTGAGGGCCTCGACTATGATGGCTAACGCCTGAATTCCTCGACTTTTCAGCACCAGAACCCGTTCCCACAGCGTTCTGCCCGACCGGCCCGGCGCCTGACACATACTGTCCGGTTGCCATTCCCACGGACAGCGGAGGTGCGAATTCAGACGGTTCAGACGGTTCAGACGGTATTTTTCTTCCCCTCTCCCGTTGGGACCCGAAGGGCAGCGCGGAGCCTGAGAGGGGGCAGGGGGTGAGGGGCTCAACGCATCCTTCGGCGTGAGCCGTCGCACCGTCCCTGCCACGGCATTCGCCGACGCACACCGTCGACCTTCATCCGGCGCTCACGCGCCACCTTCTCCCATCGGGAGAAGGGTCGAGCTCCCACCAGCGGAACCCCATTTCAGACCATTCAGACTATTCAGACGGTGTTTTCTCACCGTCTCAATTCCCGGACGCGCCCCTTTCCCTGAGGCCCCGCCGGGGCTAGGTCAGGACCATGCCGCCGGACACACCGACAGAGACCTTCAAACGCGCCCTGGCCCATGCCGCGCGGGCCCTCGCGGAGCAGGACGAGCTCGAGGTCGTGTTCGCCTCGGACGGGCCGCGCCTGTCGAATGGCGTGCTAACCCTGCCGCACCCGCCGCGCGACCCTTCCGGCCCGGAAAGCGCCTCCCTGCGGGGACAGGCCGACCGCCTGGCCCTGCGGCTGGCCAATCATGACGACAGCCTGCACCGGACCCTGACCCCGCTGGACAGCCGCGCCGCCGAAGTGTTCGAGGCCGCCGAGCAAGCCCGGGTCGAGGCCGTGGGCGGCCGCGCCATGGCCGGGGTTCGCGCCAATCTGGAGGCCGCCCTCGTCACCCGCATGGAGCGCAGCGGCCTTACCCGCGTGACCGAGGCGGATCAGGTTCCGCTGGATCAGGCCGTGGGCCTACTGCTGGCCGAACGACTGGGCGAACGGCCCCTGCCGAAAGCGGCCACCACCACCCTCGATCTGGTGCGTGACGACCTGGTCGAGCGGGCCGGTCCGGCGCTCGACCGGCTGGTCGCCGCCCTCGACGACCAGCAGGCCTATGGCCGCGAGATGCAGGCCGTGCTGAAGGCCCTCGACCTCGATCCCGGCAATGGCCAGGCCGACGACACCGACGACACCGAGGGCGAGGACGAGGCGGCGGACGACGCCCCTTCCGAGACCGAGGACGACAGCGAAGACCCCGACACCGGCGACAGCGAGGACAATTCACCCGAGGGCCGCAGCGAGGACTCCGGCTCGGAAGGCGAGCGCGACAGCCGTCCGGACGGCGCTCCGGCCGAGGCCGACGGGCAAGAGTCGGATCAGGCCTCCGACACCGAAGAGGGCATGCGCCCCGGCCGCACCGAGGGCGAAGGCGGCAATGACCCGTCCGTCTATCGCGCCTTTACCACCGCCTTTGACGAGGTGATCGCCGCCGAGGAGCTGTGCGACCCGGTCGAACTGGACCGCCTGCGCGCCCTGCTGGACCAGCAGCTGACCCAGCTGTCCAGCGTGGTCGCCCGCCTCGCCAACAAGCTGCAGCGCCGCCTGCTGGCGCAACAGAACCGCAGCTGGATGTTCGATCTGGAAGAGGGCGTCCTCGACACGGCTCGCCTGACCCGCGTCATCACCGACCCGACCGCGCCCCTGTCGTTCAAGGCCGAGAGCGAAAGCCCGTTCCGCGACACGGTCGTCACCCTGCTGCTCGACAACTCGGGCTCAATGCGCGGACGGCCGATCATGGTGGCCGCCGTCTGTGCCGACATCCTCGCCCGCACGCTGGAGCGCTGTGGCGTCAAGGTCGAGATCCTCGGCTTCACCACCCGCGCCTGGAAGGGCGGCCAGCCGCGCGAGGCCTGGATCACCGCCGGTCGTCCCGCCAACCCCGGCCGCCTGAACGAGCTGCGCCACATCATCTACAAGACCGCCGACGCCCCCTGGCGCCGGTCCAAGCGCAACCTCGGCCTGATGATGCGCGAGGGCCTGCTCAAGGAGAACATCGACGGCGAGGCGCTGGCGTGGGCGCACGAGCGCATGCTGGCCCGCACCGAGGCCCGGCGCATCCTGATGGTCATCTCCGACGGCGCCCCCGTCGATGACACGACCCAGACCGCCAATCCGGTCCACTATCTGGAACGCCACCTCCGGCAGGTGATCGGCCAGATCGAGGACAGGTCCGACGTCGAACTGCTGGCCATCGGCATCGGCCACGACGTGACCCGCTTTTACCGCCGCGCCCTGATGATCACTGACGTCGACCAGCTGGCCGGCGCCATGATCGAGAAACTGGCCGAACTGTTCGACGCCAAGCCAAAGACGGAACGCACCGGCCGCCGACTCAGGCGGGCCGCCTAGACCCGCTCGCTGACCTTGATGGCGGCGCGGCAGCCGGTCTTGATCACCGAGGACAGCAGGCGATAGGCGGGCGCCTCGCGGCTGCCGTGTTCGACGGCGTGGTCGTGGTGGGCCATTTCCTCGGCCCGGAACTGGGCCAGCTCGCGGGCCAGCTCGGGGTCACGGTCGGCCAGTTCTGCGATCTGGTCGGCATAGTGCTGCTCGATCACCGATTCGACCGCCTCGGTGCATGCGTGGGCCGCCTTCTCGCCCAGCAGGGCCGTGCCGGCTCCCAAGGCCTGGGCGGCCAGATGCCACAGGGGCAGGGCGGCGGTCGGGGCGACCCGGTTCTGGTTCAGCAGGGTCTCGAACCGCGACAGGTGCACCTGCTCGTGCCCCTCCATCCCGGTCAGGTCGTCGGCGATGGCATCCTTGCCCTTCCGCCCCTCAAAGACGGCGCGCTGGGCGCGGTAGATCTGAACGGCGGCATACTCGCCCGCATGGTCGACCCGCAGGATCTCGGCCCTCCGCGCCCGGCTCATGCCCGCGCCGGGCCGGGGCAGGGGGATGGCGCGCGAGCCCTTGCGGCCCGTGATCTCCGGGTCGTTCAGCGGGTCGGTGGAGGGATCAACCTCTGGGGGCACGGGCATCCTTGGGACGTTTCGCGGCCAGCAGGCTGAAGATCGCGAGGGCCGCAGCAATCAGAGTATTCCACGCTGCCATGGACAGGCCCAGGAAGCGCCATGTCACGGCGTCGCACGCCACGATGGGCTCGACCTCGGCGGTGCCCATGGCAAGCGCCGCCAGCCGCTCCAGATTGATCTCGCCCGCCCCGCCCGAGCACACGGCGGGCAGTTCCCACCAGCCAGCCTCACCCCCGGCATGGAACCCGGCGGTGATCGCTCCGGTCAGAAAGACGATGAACAGCAGGAAGGCGGCGACCCGCGGCGTGCCCCGGCTGGCCCGGCTGACGAGGGCCCACAGGCTGGCGGTCAGGGCGATGGCGACCGCGACCCAATAGACCTCGCGCTGCTTGAGACACAGGTTGCACGGGGCCAGTCCGCCGAACCGCTCAAAGGCGTGGGCGGCAGCGAGGAGGCTCAGGGACGCCGCAAGGGCGAACACCGTCCACCAGCGGGTCAGGACACGATAGGCCGACATCATGCTGCGATGCTTAGCGCGGTCCTGCGGGAACGTCGATCCATCATCGTCGGCGGCTGGACCTGACACACCGGGATGCTAGACGAGCGTCATGACGACCGAACCCGCGCCCCTCCCGCCGTCCTCCGAACAGGACGACGTCCGCCAGAATCTGGCGCGCCTGCTACGGCGGCTGGCCGATGACGGGGCCGAAAACGGTCTGACCCTGCACCAGATCCGCGACCGGCTGGACGAGCGGGCCTACGGCCTGCTGATCCTCATCCTGGCCATCCCCTGTCTGGTGCCGGGCCTGTACGGTGTCCCGCAGGTGGTCGGCATCGTCATCGTCATCCTCGCGGCCCAGCTACTGGTCGGGCGCGAGGAGCCGTGGCTGCCGCAGTGGGTGCTGAAGCTGCGGGCCAGGGCCGGCTGGCTGAAGGCCATGGCCGATTTCGCCGAGCAGCGTCTGGGCTGGATCGACCGGTTCTCGCGGCCGAGGCTGTCGGCCTTCGCCTCGGGGGCGGGGGAAAAGCTGGCGGCGCTGTTCATGATCCTGGCGACCCTGACCATCGTCCTGCCCATGACCAACACCATCCCCTCGGTGGCCCTGTCGCTGCTGGCCGTGGGCCTGATCCAGCGCGATGGCCTGTTCGTCATCGGCGGGGCGATCGTCGCGACCGCCTGGATCGGCCTGCTGACGACGCTCGCCGTCGCCTTCCTGCTGGGCGCGGACTGGGCGATGCGGCTGGTCACGGACCATGTTCCGGGGCTGGGCTGAGGCCGGCTCGCCAGAAGGTGAAGCCACCTCGCTTGGCTTGAGCGGTCCGGATGACTAGGTTCCGGCCTCAAAGGCGGCCGTGCGTGCCGCCGTGAACCCTTCAGGATCAGGAGACGCGACCATGGACGACGCGACCCAAACCCCCACCGCCCAGCAGATCAATGCCGCAAACCCGCTCGGCGTCGACGGCTTTGAGTTTGTCGAGTTCACCGGTCCCGAGCCCAAGGCCATGATCGCGCGGCTGGAGCTGATGGGCTTCACCCAGACCCATGTGAATCCGGCCAATGGCGTGGTCCGGATGAAGCAGGGCGACATCACCATGCTGGTCAACCGCACGCCCAAGGGTCAGGCCGCCGAGTTCGCGACCGACCACGGCCCCTCGGCCAATGGCATGGCCTTCCGGGTCAATGACGCCAAGGCCGCCTTCGAGGGCGCGGTGTCGCGCGGCGCCAAGCCGGCCGAAGGTCACGACGGCGGCGCCCTGGGCGGCGGCTATTCCTACGTGCTCCAGGGCATTGGCGGCTCGCTGCTCTATATCGTCGACAAATACGGCGAGGCCGGCTCGCTCTATGACGGCTGGGACGAGATCGAGGGCTGGGAAGAGGCCGAGCGCAAGAACAGCGTCGGCCTGTATTGCCTCGACCACCTGACCCACAATGTGCGTCGCGGCCAGATGCGCACCTGGTCGGGCTTCTACGGCGACGTCTTCGCCTTCGAGGAGCAGAAATATTTCAACATCAAGGGCAAGGCGACCGGCCTGCTGTCCCAGGCCATGATCGCGCCGGACCGCGCCATCCGCATCCCGCTGAACGAGAGCCAGGACGACAACTCCCAGATCGAGGAGTTCCTGAAGCGCTACAACGGCGAGGGCATCCAGCACATCGCCCTGCACACCGACAACATCTTCGAGACCGTCGAGGAGATGAAGCGGCGCGGCATCCCCTTCCAGGACACCATCGAGACCTATTTCGACCTGATCGACAAGCGCCTGCCCGGGCACGGCGAGGACGTGGCGCGCATGCGCGAGAACCGCATCCTGATCGACGGCTCGGACGAGGACGGTATCCTGCTGCAGATCTTCACCCAGGACACCTTCGGCCCGATCTTCTTCGAGATCATCCAGCGCAAGGGCAATCAGGCCTTTGGCGAGGGCAATTTCCAGGCGCTGTTCGACTCGATCGAGCTGGACCAGATCCGGCGCGGCGTGATCAAGGTGGATGCGTGACGCCGGGCCACGCGCCCGGCGCACAGGCAAGGATTCGAGGAGCGGCCGAGTGAGGCCGCTCCCGAGGCCTCCGGCCTGGATCCCGTTTACGGGACCGGTCGCAGCGGGGGTGACGGCGGGGCTGGCCGCGCCGCACCTCGGTTTCTGGCCGCTGGTGATCGTCGCCACCCTGATGGGACTGGTGCCGGTGATCGGCTATCAGCTGTGGAAACGGGCGCATCACGAACGATGACGCCCAATCGGGGAGGCGGACCAATGAAGACTTGGCTTGCGGCGCTTGCGAGCGCTCTGACTGTAACGCTGGCCTCGCCGGTCCTTGCCCAGGACGGCGGGTGGTCGCTGGCCATTCACGGCGGGGCCGGGGTGATCGACCGCGGCAGCCTGACCCCGGAGCAGGACGCCGCCTATCGCGCCGCCCTGGACAGCGCGCTTCAGGTCGGGGCCGGGGTGCTGGACAATGGCGGCTCGGCGCTGGATGCGGTCGAGGCCGTCATCCAGGTGCTGGAGGACGACCCCCTGTTCAACGCCGGCCGCGGGGCGGTCTTCACCGCCGACGGCCGGATCGAGCATGACGCCGCCATCATGGACGGCACCACCTTGGACGCGGGCGCCGTCGCGGGCCTGACCCGCACCCGCCATCCGATCAGCGCCGCCCGCGCAGTGATGGAGGACTCGCCGCACGTGTTCCTGATCGGACAGGGGGCCGAGACCTTTGCCCGGTCGCAGGGACTGGACGAGGTCGAGCCGGCCTTCTTCTTCACCGAGCGGCGCTGGCGCGGACTGGTGCGGCAGCTGGAGCGCGACGGCCTGCCCGTCCCCGTCCGGCCCCAAGGCGCTCCGCCGGAAGGGGCCATGGCCGAGGTCGCCCCGCCGCTCGACGAGCGCAAATTCGGCACGGTCGGCGTGGTCGCCCTGGACCGCGAGGGACGGCTGGCGGCAGGCACCTCGACCGGCGGCATGTCCGGCAAGCGCTGGGGCCGGGTCGGCGATGTGCCGGTGATCGGCGCAGGCACCTATGCCTCCAACGCCGACGGCTGCGCGGTGTCCGCCACCGGATCGGGCGAGTATTTCATCCGCGCCACGGTGGCCCGGGACATCTGCCACCGCACCGCCATGGGCGCCGACGTTCAGACGGCGGGCGAGGGCGAGATCGCCGATGTCGGCGCCATCGGTGGGGATGGCGGTGTGATCGTCATGGGCACCGACGGCGCGGTCGGGTTCGCCATGAACACCTCGGGCATGTACCGGGGACGGGTGGCCGAGGGCGAGGACCGTCGGGTGGCCATCTATGCTGATGAGGAAGACTGAGCTGTGACCACCCCCGATCATCCGAATGTGGCGGTGCCGCCGCCGCTGATCTATTTCGCCTTCCTCGGCCTCGGCTGGGCGCTGGATCGCTATGGCGTGCAGATCGGGCTGCCGGCAGGAGAGGACATGAGCCTCGGCCTCGGGACCGAGCTGCGGCGTGGGTTCGCTCTCGCCCTGATCCTCGGGGGCCTGTTGCTGGACGGCATGGCGGCGGGACTGTTCCGGCGCCTGGGCACGGCGGTCGAGCCGTGGAAGCCGTCGACGGCGCTCGCCACCGACGGACCCTACCGGTTCAGCCGCAATCCGATCTACGTCGGGTTTGCCATCACCTATGCCGGCCTCGCCGTGGGCATGAACTCGCCGATCACCCTGCTGCTGCTGATCCCCTGCTTGCTGGTGGTCGACCGGTTCGTCATCCAGAGGGAAGAAACCTATCTGGCGGCGAAGTTCGGCGCCGATTACGACGCCTATCGCAACCGGGTGAGGCGCTGGCTGTGAGTACCGAACGCCCCGACGACCTGTCCGCCCTCGCGATCGAGGAACTGGACGCCGCCTGCGCGCTCAGCTGGGCCGAGATGAAGCGCATTACCCCCTGGGGCGACACCTATGAGGGGCTGACGGCCGGCGGGCTCGAGGTCGAGGTCGAGCGCCGCTACATCTGGGCCCACCAGCCCGAGGGCAGTATCGCCATCGAGGTTGAGGTGCGGTTGCCCGGCACGCGGCAGGGGGCCGAGGCCCGCGCCGTGATCGAACCGTCACGCTGACGGGCGGCCGTTAACCTTTCCCGTTGCCAAGCGGGCTGACCCTGCCATCATGGCCGCGGTTGAGGGAGGGTGATCGTGGCTGTTTATGCGACCGATTTTCAGGGGGGCGGCACGTTCGAGCCTGTCGACCCGCCTGTGTTCCTCGGCATCGAGCCGCTGTTGCTGGCCCTGCTGGTGGCCATCGGCGCCGTCCTGTTCTTTCTGGGCTGGCAACTGAGAAACAGCCAGACGAGCCGCGACACCGATGCCGCCGAGCGCATCTGGAAGGCGATTGATGAGGCGCTGAAGGCCGCCATGAAGGCCGACGGCGGAGCCCTTGTGGGCAAGGCTGAGGAGGTCGAGCGAGTCATCCGCAAACGGCTGGGCGCAACCCTGTCCATCGCCAACGGCCTCAATCCGGGGCTCGACAGCCTCAGGTCTGCGCTGGACGGGCGCCGCCATGTGCCGCACGCTCATAGCCACGCCGAAGCGCATGATGATCACGGCGACCACGGTCATGACGATCATGCGGACGATGACCATGGCGCCGAGGAATCGTCGTCGGCCTCTGTCACTCAGATCACGGTCATCAATGGCAACCGGGACGGTCGGCGAAGCGGGATCGGTCACGGCGCTGGCGGTCGCAACCCTGACCATGGGGGCTCGCTGTCGCCGCGCGAGCGGGACCATGCCATCCGGGCAGCCATCGCGGATCTGAACGACTGGTGGCGGGACAAGGACGCCCGGATCGGCGAGATGCGCGCCGCCCATCGCGAGCTGTCGGCGGACTGAGGTTTTCCTCGCGGCGGAAACCGCCTAATCGATAGGGATGAAACTCGCATCCCTGAAACATGGCCGTGACGGCCGCCTCGTCGTGGTGTCGGAAGACCTGAACTGGTTCACCGACGCCTTCCTGATCGCCCCCACCCTGCAGGCGGCCCTCGATGACTGGGAGCGATGCGAACCGCGCCTGCGTGCCCTGGCTGAAAGCCTGGAGCACGAAGCCGTGCCGCGCGGCCGTTTCCATGAGCGCGAGGCCTCGGCCCCCCTGCCGCGCGCCTATCAGTGGGCCGACGGCTCGGCCTATGTGAACCACGTGGCGCTGGTCCGACAGGCCCGCGGTGCCGAAATGCCCGAGAGCTTCTGGACCGATCCCCTGATGTATCAGGGCGGCTCTGACGGCTTCCTTGGACCGCGCGATCCCATTCCGTTGGCCGATCCCGCCTGGGGCTGTGATCTCGAGGCCGAGGTCGTGGTCGTCACCGGTGATGTGCCCCAGGGCGTGTCGCGCGACGAGGCGCTGGGCCACATCCGGCTGGTCGGACTGGTCAACGACGTGTCCCTGCGCAATCTGATCCCGGCCGAACTGGGCAAGGGCTTTGGCTTCGTCCAGTCCAAGCCCGCCAGCGCCTTTACCCCCGTGTTCGTCACGCCCGACTCGCTGGGTGATCGCTGGAAAGACGGCAAGCTGCACGGCGCCCTGACCGTCACCCTGAATGGCAAGCCGTTTGGTCAGGCCGACGCCGGCGACGACATGACCTTCGACTTCGGCACCCTGATCGCGCATCTGGCCAAGACCCGGTCGCTGGTGGCGGGCTCGATCATCGGGTCCGGCACGGTGTCGAACCGCGACGCCGACGGTGGGCCGGGCAAGCCGGTCAGCGAAGGCGGGCTGGGCTATTCCTGCATCGCCGAGGTCCGCACCGTCGAGACCATCCAGCGCGGCAAGGCCGAGACCCCCTTCCTGCAGCATGGCGACACCGTCCGCATCGAAATGCTGGACGAAAAGCACCACTCGATCTTCGGCACGATCGAACAGACGGTGGAACCCTTGGGATGAAAGCCGTCGCCCTGACCCTGATTGCAGCCCTCGCCGCCGGTCCGGTTCTGGCGCAGCAGCCAGAGGCCTGGACGGCCCAGACTGCGGATGACCTCACCCTGGCCTATGCGGTCTTCCCCGAGGGTATCGCGGTGATCGCCCGGTGTCAGGCCGGCACGCCCGAGCTACTGATTCAGGGGCTTCAGATTCGCATGCCGACCATCGATGTCGCCGCGCGGTTCGGGGACGGCCGGGTCCACTGGGGGTCGTGGATGCCCTCCGAGAACGGGCGATACCTGATTGCCGAGCGGCCGACCCAGCTGATGCGGGGCTTCGTCAATACCCGCACGGCCATGCTGCAGTTTGGCGAAGGGGACGGGGCAGTCCAGTTCACTGTGACCCCGCCCGCCGATACCTCCGGGATGGAGGGCGTACTGACGGCCTGTGGCCAGCCCCTGTTCCACGAACGGGACGAGGCCGAGCCACTCCGCCTGTCTGCAGGGGGCGATGATTTTCTCCGCGAAGGCCGGGTGATCATTCCGCCGCGCGCCGCCCGCGACCGTGTGTCAGGCTGGGCCTATGTCACCTGCATGACGGCCGAGGGCGGTCGCCTGACCGACTGCGAGGCCGAGGCTGAAAGCCCTGCTGGCTATGGCTATGGCGAAGCCAGTGTCCGCTCGCTGGAGGAATCCCGTATCCGCGGCGAGGTCCCGCCCGGCCGTCTTGTTTCGATCCGGCTGACGACTTTGGTGAACTGATGAGTTCGACAGGGTTCCGACCGTGGACAGCAGCCCTCGTCGTCATCTTCGGGCTGGCGCAGGCCACGCCCGGCCTGGCTCAGGATCCTGGCGACGACTGGGACATTGTCCGCGACCGGCGCGGGCGAGCGGAGATGGCCCATCTGCAGTTCAGCAACGGACTGGCCATCATGGTCCAGTGCAAGGACAGGTCCCTTGAGGTGGTGGTGGGCGGACTTCCACCGGCCAGATCAACACCCAACCGTCTGGGGTTCCGGGAACGTCCCTTTGACCTGCGATTCCGCGGCGAGGAAGACCGGCGGCAGTTTTGGGTAGTAGGGACGGACAACACGCTCGCGGTAAGCCTCCTTCCGGCACCCTTTGCGCGCCAGCTGCGTCAAGGCGGAACCCTTGAGCTGGGGGTTCCGGAGGCCGGCAGTGAGGGGCAGACTCTGACCTATCAGATCGAATTGCCGCCCTCAGCGCTCAATATTGATGAAGTCCTGAACACCTGCCGTCGCCCGCTTGTTGATCCCCGCGACGAGCTTCTTGATCAGGTGGGGACGAGCGGGCTGCCGACTCGCATTGTCTGGGCAGAACGACCAGACTTCGTGCCACGAGCAAGTGACCTCGTTTCGGGGTTTGCCGTGATCAGCTGTCTCACCCGACCCGATGGTCGCCTTCACGACTGTGTCGTGGAGTCGGAACACCCGCGTGGGGCAACGGCCGCGCGATCCAGCTCGGCAGCTGCCCGCCGTGCGCGCGTCGAGGTTGCCGGAGACCCGGACGCACCCGTTCCGGCCAGGCTCGTCCACTTCACCCTGAGCCTGTTCGTGGATTAGCCATCTTCGGCGTGACAGAGGATGGCGCACCCGGCGATGATTCGCTAAATCCGCCGAACCTCACGCGGGTGTGGTGGAATTGGTAGACGCGCCGGACTCAAAATCCGGTTCCGAAAGGAGTGTCGGTTCGAGCCCGACCACCCGCACCATGGCCCTCAGGGCTGGCCGGTTTTCTGGACGATGATGCCCACGGACGTGGTCGCGAATCCGGCCAGCGCCATCCGCAGGTGGGGCTCCGGCAGATAGGGCGGGATGTCGACGAAGCTGTCGACAGGGCCGCTTCCGGCATCGAAATCCAGCGGGGCGACGATGTGGCCCGCAGCGGTCAGTCGCTCGGCCAGGGCCGTCAGGTCGCGGCGGCGATAGAGAATGGTCCCGCCCGTTTCGAGCGTGCGCTGGTCCGATGTCAGGTTCAGTTCGGTCGTGTGTATCGCAAAACCGCCGGGCTGAAGGGTGTCGATCGATCGTTCGATGAAGGCCATGCCGGCCTCCAGACTGCCCAGATGCTCAAGCGCGCAAGCCGACCAGCAGAAGTCGTAGCCTGTAAGGTCGTTCGGGATGGCGTTCATATCGACCACCCGGAAATCGACTGCGGTCTCGAACACGTCGGGGTCACAAAGGTCCGGGCGCATCAGAGCGGCCTTGCCCTCGGCATGTTGATCGGTGGCCGTCCATCCGGCGTCTGCGGCCTGCTGCGGGGCCAGATCGGTGCCCGTGACCCGGCAGCCCCGCGACGCGAAATAGGCGGCCAGCGGCTCCCGCCCGACCCCGAATCCAAGACCCCGGGCGCCTGAGCGCAACTGGCGGCGCTCATGCAGGGCCTGGGCGATGAAGACGAACTCCCACAGCTTGCGGTGATAGCGCAGGCGTTCCCCCAGCCGTTCCGACCAATACGAGAACCACGGGGTCTCGAAATCAGCCTGCCGACAAGGGCGGGAGTGGTTGAGCACGTCCACGCCGGGCTTGCGGTCATCACGCAACTCCGGCCGGCCCAGCCAGTGGCCTTCGCCGGGTCGACGCAGGGCTGACAACTCACGCAACTGAAGTTCGAGAAGTTCTACCCGCGTCCGCAGCTCAGCGATCTCACGCGTGGATTCGTCCGGGTTGGGCTGCTCTGGATCGGTCGTCATCCGTCAGGATTAGCAGAGGCCGACAGGGCGTCGACCCGGAATTGGCAGGGAAGGGACTTTTCGCAGTTGCAAAACCGGCTGTCGGGTCACATCTGCACGCGATGCAAACTGGCGATGTAACGAGTCCCAAGCCCGTGCGCGGCCCGGGCTTTCCCGAGTTCGTCGCCCTGATCGCCATGATGATGGCGCTGAATGCCCTGGCCATCGACATGATGCTGCCGGCGCTGCCTGCCATCGGCGAGGCCCTGAGCGTTGCGTCCGAGAACTCGCGGCAATGGGTGATCACCGCCTATCTGCTGGGCTTTGGCGTGGCCCAGCTGATCTATGGCCCGCTGGCGGACCGCTATGGCCGCAAGCCCGTGCTGATGGTGGGACTGGGTCTCTATGTGCTGTTCAGCGTGGCGGCGGCCTTTACCACCACGTTCGAGGCCCTGATCCTGGCCCGTCTGGGTACGGGGCTGGGCGCGGCGGCGCTTCGTGTGCTGGCGGTGTCGATCGTGCGGGATCGCTATTCCGGGCGGACGATGGCGCGGGTCATGTCACTGAGCTTCCTCGTCTTCCTGGGTGTACCGATCCTGGCGCCGACCCTGGGGCAGCTGGTCCTGTTCGTTGCGCCCTGGCGCTGGATCTTCGGGGTGCTGGCACTGGCGGGGTCGGGTTTCATGGTCTGGGCCCTGATCCGCCTGCCCGAGACGCTGGCCCCCGAAAACCGCCTGCCGATCCGTCTTGGGCGGATCGCCGAGGCTTTCCGCGCGGTGCTCAGCGACCGGCTGTCGGTCGGCTACACCCTGGCGATGACGGCGATCACCGGCGCCCTGTTTGCTTTCATCAATTCCAGCCAGCAGATCTTCTTCGATGTGTTCCAGCAGCCGGGACTGTTCACCACCGTCTTTGGCCTCATGGCGGCCGGCATCGCCGTCGCGTCGCTGACCAATGCGCGGCTGGTCGAGCGGCTGGGCTCGCGGCGGCTGTCGCACCTGGCGCTGATCGGCTTCATCACTTCGGCCGCCGTCCATGCGGGGGTGGCCCTGTCGGGGAACGAAAGTCTGATCAGCTTTGCCGTGCTGCAGGGGCTGACCATGTTCTGCTTCGGCTTCATCGCGGGCAATTTCGGCGCCCTGGCCATGAACAATATGGGCCGGATTGCCGGCACGGCGTCGTCGGTGCAGGGATTCGTCTCGACCACCTTCGGCTCGCTGACCGGGTTCCTGATCGGGCAGAGCTTTGACGGGACGGCCGCGCCGATGACAATCGGCATCACCACCTGCGGGATTCTGGCGCTGGTTGCCGTGATGGTGGCTGAGCGCGGCAAGCTGTTCAGCACTATCGAGACCGAGAGCCGGCCGGCCTGAGCTTGACCTTGGGCGGCCGGACTGGTCGGTTGGCCGGAACGAAGGCGCCCCGGGACTCATTTCCGGCGGGAGCCACAACGACACCATGAGGAAACCCCGATGGCCTTCAAGCTCGCTTCCGTCTCCACGCTTGCCCTTACTGCCGCTCTGGGCATGACGATGGCGGCCTGTACCTCCATGCCGGGTTGGGGCGGAGCGGGGACCAATCCGGCCGTCCAGGCCCCGGCCCAGGTCCAGTGGGTGCGCGACGTCCACTCGCACGCCCGGCCCGAGATCGCGCGGGTCGGCCACGTCGATCTGGACCTGACTGCCGACTTCGACCGCAAGGTCCTGTCCGGCACGGCGACGCTGGACATCAGCGGGCGCGCGGGCGCCGACCAGATCATTCTGGATGTCCGCAATCTGGACATCGAGTCGGTGAGCGACGGCGCCGGTCGGGCCCTGACCTGGCGGCTAAGCGCCAGCGACCCGATTCTGGGGCAGGCGCTGGAGATCGAGCTGCCGCCCCTCAGCGCCGGTGAAACCCGCAAGCTTGTCATCAACTACGCCACCCGGCCCGATGCCGCGGCCCTGCAGTGGCTGAACCCGTCCCAGACGGCGGGCGGTGAGCAGCCCTATCTGTTCAGCCAGGGCCAGGCGATCCTGACCCGGACCTGGATCCCGACCCAGGACAGCCCCGGCATCCGCCAGTCCTACTCCGCCCGCATCGTGGTGCCCGAGGACCTCAAGGCGGTCATGAGCGCCGAGATGCTGACGCCCGAAGGTGAGCCGGCGGGGCCCGGCCAGCGGGCGTACCGCTTCCGGTTGAGGAACCCCGTTCCGCCCTATCTGATCGCGATCGGCGTGGGTGACATCGCCTTTGCCTCGCTGGGTGAGCGGACCGGCGTCTACACGGAGCCGTCCATGCTGGAGGCGGTGCGCGCCGAATTCCCCGCCGTCGAGTCGATGGTCGAGGAGGCCGAGGCCCTCTACGGGCCCTATTTGTGGGGCCGCTACGACCTGCTGGTGCTGCCGCCCAGCTTCCCGTTCGGTGGCATGGAAAATCCGCGCCTGACCTTCGCCACCCCGACCATCGTCGCCGGGGACCAGTCGCTGGTCGCCCTGGTCGCCCACGAACTGGCGCACAGCTGGTCCGGCAATCTGGTGACCAATGCCACCTGGGACGACTTCTGGCTCAATGAAGGTTTCACCGTCTATTTCGAGAACCGGATCATGGAGGCGGTTTATGGCCGCGACCGCGCCATGCAGGAGCAGGTGCTGGGCTGGGAGGACCTTCAGGGCGAACTGGCCGACCTGCCGCCCGAGGACACCCGCCTGAAGCTGGACCTCGCCGGGCGCGATCCGGACGAGGGCATGACCAACATCGCCTATGAAAAGGGCGCCTTCTTCCTGCGGACGATCGAGCGGATCGTCGGGCGCGACCGGTTCGATGGCTGGCTGAAGGGCTATTTCGAGAGGAATGCCTATCGGCCCATGACGACGGCGATGTTCCTTGAGGATATCCGCACTTACCTGATCCGGGGCGACGCCGCGCTGGAAGAGGCTCTGATGATGGACGCCTGGGTCTATCAACCTGGCCTGCCGTCCAATGCCATGGCCCCCGTGTCGCAGGCCTTTGATCCGGTCGATGCGGCGGCCCGCAGCGTCTTCCTCGAAGGCGGCGCACCGCCGCAATCCCTGTGGCAGGGCTGGAACACCCAGCAACGCCAGCGTTTCCTCGCCTGGCGGCCCGAGGGGCATCAGGCCGGTCAGGACTGGCTAAGCGATGCGCAACTCAAGGCACTGGACGAAGGTCTCGGCCTGTCGGCGGCCGGCAATTCCGAAGTGCTGTTTGCCTGGCTGCAGATTGCCATGACCCATCGCTATGAACCTGCGGTGGCGCCGACCGAAGCCTTCCTGACCGGGATGGGACGCCGCAAATTCGTCCTGCCGCTGTTCCAGACCCTCTGGGGCGAGGGCGAATGGGGCCGCGACCTGGCGCGGCGCATCTATGCCGAGGCGCGCCCCCTCTATCACCCGGTAACCAGTAACTCGGTTGACGCCGTGGTGGGTGTGCCGAACTAAAGCTGACGCTTTGCGATGAAATGTGGCGGTCGTCCCAGCGGGTGGCCGCCGCTTTCATGACCCCGGCGCCATGATTGTGGCGGTCCAGGCTTCAAGTATACACAATTATGTCGCATTTAGCGGAACGCGGTATGTGGCAACAATCGCACGGTTACGGCCATGTAATCGTTCGGCCTTGGAACTGCCCGAACCCGTACATACTTGATCCTTTGCCAGTCGGGATGGCTGGTAACTGATCAACGATAAAAAAGGAACTACACGCATGCGTAGTCTCGTACTCTCTGCCGCCGCCCTGGCCCTGATGGCCTCGCCCGCCCTGGCCCAGGATCCGGCTTCCAACGTCTATGGCACCATCGGCTACAGCCAGCTGGACGCTGACGGCGTTGACCTCGGTGCTGTCACCGCACGCCTCGGCACCCGCTTCACCCCGAACTTCGGCATCGAAGGCGAAGCCTCCTTCGGCGTGAAGGACGAAGACTTCACCGTCGGCGCGACGACCGTTACCGCCGAGCTGGAATATGACGCCGCCATCTACGGCGTCGGCTATGTGCCGCTTAGCCCGAACTTCGAACTGTTCGGCCGCGTCGGCTACGGCACCAGCGAAGTGAAGCTGTCCAGCGGTGCCGTCTCGGCCTCGGCTGACGGTGAAAGCTGGAATTACGGCGTGGGCGCCCAGTACTCGCTGGACGGACAGAACGGCATCCGTGCCGACTGGACCCGCCGCGACTTCGGTGACGACGGCGACGCCGACGTCTGGTCGCTGAACTTCGTCCGCAAGTTCTAGGGCTGTCGCCAGACAGAACAACGGCGCGTCACCCTGCGGTGGCGCGCCGTTTCTGTGTCCGAGCCGTGGATCAGGCCAGTTCGGGATTCAGGGCCCAGCGCATGGAGCCCTCGCCGAAGGGACGAAAGAACAGGTCGCGATAGCGTTCAAAGACGTCGACGATCTTCTGGGCCAGATCCTGGGCGACCGTCTCGCCCCGCTGTCGCTTGAGAGCGGCCACACATTGCACCACCTGTGCCTGATGGCAGGACCCGCCCATGCTCTTCAGCACAGTGGCCACATCGCGGACCAGGGGTTCGTCAATCCGGGCCATCCAGGGACCGGAAAACTCAGGGGCAGCATACTGGGTCATGGACTGGGGCTCCCGTCAGGTCTCCAAGACTTGAGGTACCCGTTCGCAAAAACGCCTGCCGCGTGCAAGCGGCGCCGTAAAAAGTGATCGAAAGGCGAGCCGATCAGCCGCGCTTGCGCACGAACACCGTTCCCGCCGAATAGCCCGCGCCGAAGCTGCAGATCAGGCCCACATCGCCCGCGGCCATATCCTCCTGATGCAGGTGGAAGGCGATGACCGACCCGGCGGAGGAGGTGTTGGCATAGTCGTCCAGGATGATGACGTTCTCGGACGGCTCCGGATCGCGGCCCAGCACCTTGCGGCCGATCATCTCGTTCATGTTGATATTGGCCTGGTGGAGCCACAGCCGCTTCAGCCCGGACGGCTCCAGGCCGAGATCACTCGCGTGGCTGACGATCATCTCGGACACCATGGGCACGACGTCCTTGAACACCTTGCGCCCCTGCTGAACGAACAGCTTGTCTGGCTTGCCGATGCCCTCGGGCGCCGCATTGTTCAGGAAGCCGAAATTATTGCGGATGTTGTTCGAGAAGACGGTCTTCAGCCGCGTGCCCAGAATGTCCCAGCCACCCGACCCCGCCTGGTCGCCGGACTCGACGATCACGGCGGTGGCTACGTCGCCGAAGATGAAGTGGCTGTCGCGGTCCTTGAAGTTCAGATGGGCGGAGCAGACCTCGGGGTTGACCATCAGCACGGCCTTGACCGAGCCCGAGGCGATGAAGTCGGCGGCGGTCTTGAGGCCAAAGGTCGCCGAGGAGCAGGCGACATTCATGTCAAAGGCAAAGCCCTCAATCCCCAGCGCCTGCTGCACCTCGATGGCCATGGCGGGATAGGGGCGCTGCATGTTCGAGGCGGCGCACAGCACGGCGCCGATCTCGCTGACGGGTTTGCCCCAGGCAGCGATAGCCTCCTGCGCCGCCTTGACCGCCATTTCGGCCAGAATCGACAGCTCTTCGTTGGAGCGTTCGGGCAGATGCGGGACCATGCGCTCGGGGTCCAGAACCCCGGTCTTGTCCAGCACGAACCGGCTCTTGATGCCCGAGGCCTTTTCAATGAACTCGACCGAGGACGGGGTCAGGGCCTCGCGGGTGCCGGCGGCGATGTCATCGGCGTTGCGGGCGTTCTCCAGCTCGGCCCAGGCGTTGTAGGCCTTGACCAGTTCGGCGTTGGAGATGGACTGTTCCGGCGTGAACAGGCCGGTGGCGGCGATGACGGCAGTCGGAGAAGAGGCGCTCACTAAGGGTATCCGTGTTCTGATGCTGGTCTTCAATAGGCCGGTGGATCGCTTCGGTCGAGGCTGGCGATCAGGCCGCGTGTCCAGCGCTGCAACCCGTCGGTGCGACCGGTGTCGGTCAAAGGCCCCGGCTGGCCCAGTTGCCGGGCCACATCCTCGGCCTCGCAGGGGTATCCGTCGGGGGTCACATACAGCGGATAACGGATCAGGGCTTCGGCGATCAGCGTGTCCAGATCGACCCGGCGGGTACGGCGCGGAAAGCTCAGCGTATCCTCGGTCAGCCCCCAGCCGGCATAGAAGGGCCGCCCCCAGGTCATCACCCGCTTCCCGCGCAGCAGGGCTTCGAACCCGGTCAGTGAGGTCATCGTGGCCAGCCCGTCGCAGGCGTCCAGACAGGCGGTGATGTCCAGGCCCTCGGCGCGCGCATCCACCAGCCCTGCGGTGTCAGCGTCCAGCCGGCCCGGCCGGTTGCCCGCCACCGTATCGGGATGGTCGCGATAGATCAGGAAGGCATCCGGCAAGCGAGCGCGGACCGCCCGGACCAGGCCGGCATTGGTGCGGATGTCCTCACACCCCAGAAGGATGGACCGGTCATTCTCGACCTGACCGACGATCAACACGTGATCACGGTCGGTCGGCCAGTCCGGCGGGGGCGTCGCCCCGCCCAGATTGTATTTGCTCAGCCCTCGCTCGACGAGGGCCTGACGCAGGGCGCGGGCCCGGACGAGGTCTGCGGCCGGGGTCTGTCCGGCCTCCAGGGCCTGTTCCAGCGCGGACGGCCGCGATCCGTCGAAATGGATACCGGTCGGGTCCAGCACGGCCGACAGGGCCGCACGGAAGTCCGACCCCAGGCCCCGCGAGCGCAGGAAGCCGTCCTCCATCCGCCAGAGGGGCAGGGTCGCGGCTTCGGCTGCGGGGGCCACATCGGGTGACTCTTTCCCTGCCCACACGACCAGCCGGCCGCCGCGCTGCCTCGCCGCCGTCACGGCTGCTGCCGTCGAGGTGAAGAAGGCCGTCTCGCCGAGCGGGCTGTTCATCAGGCGCCGAACCGCGCCCCGCTTGGCCGGGGAAAAGCCGACACAGGCCGAATAGCCCGCCAGCCTGCGGGCCCGGTCTCGTTGCTGCAACAGTCGCGACACGGCGGCCTCGGGTGTCGAGGGAGTTTGCGTCACGGGATCGACATAGCGGGCCTGAACGATCAGGGCCGCCGCCACCAGCACCTCGAGCGAGCGGGTCATGCCCGGACGCGGGCAGGCGAGGTGATCGGTGGTGAGACCCCAGCCGGCATGGAAGGGCAGGCCGAAACAGTGGACCGGCAGACCCCGGATCAGGGCCTCGAACCCCAGTCCGCTGGACACGGTGAAGACGGCGTCGACCTGAGGCAGCAGCACATCCAGCGCGACGTCATCGACCGGAATGGCACCCGTCAGCGCCTCGGATGCCAGACATCCGCGTTTGAGCCCCGCAACGGTGGCCGGGTGCCGACGCACCAGCAACTGACCTGATCCGGTCGCGAACCGGGCAGCCTCCAGCATCCGGGCGAAACTGTCCCGGTCGGCCAGTCCCCCGGCAATAGAGGCGTCGCCCGCCGTCTGGTCGACGACCAGAATGCGCGGGCCGCATGACGGCGGCAGGTCGAGGTCGGTGCGGCCCATGCTGGTCTTGCTCGGGCCGGCGTCGCGCAGGGTCTGGATCAGGGCGCGGGCCCGGGTCTCCATGGCGGTATCGAACCACGGCTCTGGCTCGCGGATCAGGCTTTCCAGTCGCGACGGGCGCCGCGCGTCATGGTGCACCCCCAGATCGTCGATCAGCAGGCTGTGGGGTGCGGCCCCGGCCTCGCCCAGTCCGACCGATCGCAGGAAGCCGTCCTCGAGCGCCAGATACGGCACCCGGGTCTGCTCCGCCCAGGTGCGGCCGACCAGCGACGTGCCCTTTCGGCCCCATCCGACGACGGCCCGTGTGGCCGGTGTTGGGACGCCCTGCAGCCGGTAGTCGGACAGGAAGGCCGCCAGCCCCCGGATCTTCCAGAGCCCCGGCGCCGAAACCCAGGCATGGGGCCTGTCGTCGCTCATTCGCGCGACTGGGCCTCCACCAGGGCGTCGTGGCTCGCCAGCAGGCGCTTGGCCTGCTCCAGATGCAGCCGCTCGACCATCCGGTCGTCGATCCGCACCACGCCGAGAGCCTCGGCGTCGGGCGAGGAAAAGGCCTCGACGATCTCGCGCGCGTGGGCCACGGCGGCGGCATCGGGCGCGAAGGCGGCATTGGCGGTGTCGATCTGTGATGGGTGGATCAGGCTCTTGCCGTCAAAGCCGAAGGCGGCGCCCTGGGCACATTCGGTCGCAAGACCGTCGAGGTTGTCGATGCTGTTGTAGACGCCGTCGATGGCAAGGTTGTTCGACACGCGCGCCGCCGCGACAATCATGGCCAGCCAGGATTTGATCGGTTCGCGGTCCGGACCCAGCTTAGCGCCCAGGGCCACGGCCAGGTCGTTGACCCCCGGCATCAGGGCATCGATCGGCGCCTCGCACTGGGCGATCTCCTCCAGATTGAACAGGGCGTGGGGCGTCTCGATCATCGCCCAAAGCGATGTGTGGCCGCCCATCGCGCGCGAGACGGCCTTGATCTGCGTGGCCCGCTCGACCTTGGGCAACACGATCAATCTGGGCTCGACCTCGGCCAGGGCACGGGTGTCGGCTTCCCCCCAGTCACTGTCGTGGGAATTGATCCGCACCCCGACCATGGCTCGAAATCCGCCCGCTTGAACAGCCGCACAGGCAGCGTCGCGCGCGGCCTCCTTGGCATCGGGGGCCACGGCGTCCTCCAGATCCAGAATGACGACATCGCAGTTCAGCCCCTTGGCCTTGGCTACGGCGCGCGGGTTCGAGGCGGGCACGAACAGCACGCTTCGGCAGGGATGGGGCGTCATGCCTCTCAGACCCGACCGGTGACGGGCACCAGCGCCCCGGTCATGGCCCGCGAGGCGGGGGAGGCGATGAACAGCATGACCTCCGCCAGATCCTCGACCTTGACCCATGTGGCAGGGTCCGCATCGGGCATGTCCTTGCGGTTCTGGGGCGTGTCCAGAATGGACGGAAGGACGGCGTTGACCGTCACCGAGCTGGATTTGGTCTCCTCCGCCAGGCTCTCGGTCAGACGGTGCACGGCCGATTTCGACGCCGCATAGGCGCCCATGCCCATGCCGCTCTTCAGCGCGCCGGCGGCGCCGACATTGACGATCCGGCCCTCGTCCGACGCCTTGAGGTGGGGCAGGGCGGCACGGCTGGTGTTCAGGGCGGTGACCAGGTTCAGGCGATACATCCGGTCCCAGGCGGGCTCGGCGTCGTCGACGGTCTGCCAGACAAAGCCGCCGGCGATGTTCAGCACGGCATCCAGTCGCCCGAAATGGACCTGGGCCCGGTCGACGGCCTTCTTGGCCGCCGCCGCGTCGGTCAGGTCGACGCCGCCGATCTCGAGACAGGCCTGCGAGTCGAACGGGTCCACCGCCGAATGGTCGATGGCGGCGACCTTGAGCCCCCGGGCCAGCGCCGCCGTGATCACGGCCCGGCCCAGCTGGCCCTGACCGCCGGTGATGACCAATACCCTGTCGCTCATGCCTCATGTCTCCCGCTGTTCATTCGGCGGACCATAGGCGGCTACGCCCATGGATCAAACTTGGGATCAAACCGGGGATCACACCGCGAAGGCCCGGTTCAGCAGGTCTTCCAGCGCCGCCTGGTCGACGCGGTCAAAGGCGGCCTTCTCCGTCGAGTCGACATCGAACACGGCGAGCAGTCGGCCCTCTACATCCCGGACCGGCACCACGATCTCGCTGGCCGAGCGGCTGTCACAGGCAATATGACCGGGGAAGGCATGAACGTCGTCGATCAATTGGGTCTCGCCCGTCACCGCAGCCGCTCCGCACACGCCACGTCCGAAGGGAATCCGCAGACAGCCAAGGGTGCCTTGATAGGGCCCGACCACGAGCTCGTCGGTGCCGGCGGCGCGCTTGTCCTCATCGACGACATAGAAGCCGGTCCAGAAGAAGGTCTCGAAGGCGTCGTGCAGCATGGAGGCGACGGTCGCCATGCGGGCCGTGCGATTCGGCTCGCCTTCCAGAACCGCCATGATTTCCTCGGCGACCTCGGCATAGCGTGCAGCCTTGTCCTCGGGGCGGTCGTCTCGGGCGATATAGGCCATCGGGGCAGAAATCCTGGGCTCGTGTCAGATTGGCCATATGGGCCCGGATTGGCGCAGCGGAAGGGGTAAACCCCTCGCCCCGCAGGTGAATTCGCAAGCAACCATCTGGGGAAAAGTCTAGCTCGGACACAATGTGGTCACTGTGCGGCAACGGTATGGCACCGGTCGCGTTAACCATATCGCGATGTTCACTGGACCGATCGGCAAGATTGGGAAAAGGTTAACGTCGTGCGGCCTTTGAGTGCGGCAAGGGGTGTGGGGGATTATGAGCGACAACGGCAGGAACAGGGGCATGCGGGGCGGCACCGGCCCGATCGCCATCGCGGCTGTGGCCGTGCTGTTGATTCTGGCCCTGCTGTCGATGGCGGCTTGCGGCGAGCGGACCCCGACCTTCTTCCAGCGCTCTGAAACCGCGAACCCGTGCCCCCGTCCAGCGAATCTGACCGGGTCCGAGTTCAACGCCCAGGAAACCGGCGTCCGCGCCCTGCGCCGGGCGGCGTTCCGGGGCGACTTCTTTGCCCAGCTGGAGCTGGGGGGGCGTTACGCGGCGCTTCGGGCCACCGACAAGAATCTGGAAGACCCGATCGAAAGCTCGGTCTGGCTGGCCATGGCGCTGGCCAACGAGGATGGATTCGCCCCGATCAACCGCGTCGAGCGCGGCATGTTCGGCGGCTTTCGGCCGCTGTCCAAATATGACGACTGCCGCGCCTGGGAGCGCCAGAACGCCTATCAACGCCTGAACAGCCAGCTGTCGCGGATGACCCTGGCCGAGCAGGAAGAGGTGCGCGACCGCGTGATTTACGTCCTGTCGACGCAAGGGGCCGACGGCTATCGCACCCTGGCGCGCCTGCATGATGCGCTCTACGGCGCCTTCGGCGAGCCGCAGGACAACCCTCAGGCCCGCGAAGCGATAGGCCGGGGCTCGGGTCGCGACCGTCGCCGCGGGGGCTATCCCGCCGCGCTGAACCTGTTCCAGCGCAATGAGGTCGACGCCTATCTCTATAACTATCTGGCGGTGCAGACCGGCGATGTCGGGGCGTTTGTCCTGATGAAGGACTTCGAAAGCTCCTCGCCCGGCCGGGCCCAGTACAGCGGCTTTGTCGAGGCCAAGGCCCGTCAGTGGGTGCCGCCGTTCGAATTCTATCCCAACGCAGCGCCGGCGTCGGGCGTGCCCTTCTCGGACGAGAGCCGTCCCCGCGGCGACGCCTATGAGTACGCCCTGTCGCGGGTGACCGAGCTGCCCTTCGTCCATGTCGGCCGGGCCATCCGCTATCTGGGTATCGCCGACAAGGCCGCCGCCCGCCCCGAGGACCTGTCCAAGCGCGAGGTCGAATCGCTTGAGGCCGTGCTGGGTCACCCGATCGAGGGCCGCCTGTCCTATCAGGAGCGGGTCCGGGCCATCCAGCTGGCGGCCGTCAATGGCTCGTCCGAGGCCCAGCTGGTGCTGGCGGTCATGTATTCCGAGGGTATCGGCGTGCCGCCCGACTATGCCCGCGCCTATTTCTGGTACGAGGAAGCGGCCCGTCAGGGCAGCCCCGAGGCCAAGTTCGCCCTGTCGACCTTCTTCGCCCTGGGCGTCTCCGGCGTCGCCGATCAGGACAAGGCCGAGGCCGTGGTGATGCGGATCGACTCGGCGCTGGCCGGGTTCGCCCCCTCGGTGGCCCGCCTGCAGGCCGTCCTGTCCCAGGTCTCCCGTTCCCAGCAGCGCCGTTAAGGAGGGCGTTGACACATGATCACGTTCCGCACCCCCCTCCGCCTCCGCTCCCTGATCGCCCCCGCGCTGGGCCTCGCGGTCGCGGCGACGGCCATGTCGCTGGCCCCGCAGGTCAATGCCCAGGAAGCCGCGCGCGTCGAAAGCGAGACCCGGCCGAACTTTGGCGTCCTTCTGGATCCCCCGGCGCCGCGTCGCAGCCGCGCGACCACGCACCGGCGCTGGACCAGCGGCGACCGTCGCCGCGACTACTACCCCGGCCCCGGTCCCCACGACGGGCGACCCTATCCGGCGGGCGGCGAGCAGGTCGTGCTGGTCGACTGTGGCGGCAATCCGGGATCGGGCGCGATCGAGGACGCGGTGCGCCGGGTCGCCCCGGGCGGGACCCTGATCCTGCGGGCGCGGGGCGGACCTTGCGTCGGCTGGCTGAACATCAACAAGCCGCTGACCATCATCGGCGAGGGCGGGTTCGATCCGCGCGACTGGAACCGCCAGCCTACCGCCACCCTGCAGGCCCCCGATGGCCTGCCCTGCATGACCGTGGCCCAGGGGGTCCGGGTCGATGTTCGCGACGTGGTCTTCTCGTCCCAGCGCGCCGGCGACGCCGCCTGCATCATCGGCTATGGCGCCGAGATCCTGATGAACCGGGTTGGCTTCCGCCATGTCGGCGACGAGGCGGTCATCTATATGGACGGCGGCCTGCTGGACATCCGCAACGCTGTTCTGGAGACCCAGACCGTGGCCCCGGCCATCGTGGCCGACGGGGCCTCGTTGACCGCGTGGGAGGTGGTCGTGACCGGCGCCCATGTCGGCATGGAGCTGATCCCCGGGCCCGGTCAGACGGCCCGGATCGACTCGACGACTCTGAAGGGCATCGGCGCGCCGAACAGCTTTGGCCCCCGCTCGATCGGCATGATCATCCGCTCGGGCCGCGATTACGGCCGGGTCGAGATCACCAACACCGCCATCTGCGGCTTCGTCGAGGGCGTGGCCGTCGAAGGGGCTTCGGTCGACATCCAGGGCAGCCGCGTCTGTCGCTCGGACAAGGGCGTGGTCGTCTACAACGGCGAGCTGACCCTGACCGACACCCGCATCCGGGCCGAAAGCGTCGGCGTGGCCGTGGCGTCGGGCCGGGCCGTGATCACCAACAATGTCTTCTCGGGCGTGCGCGAGGTCATCTATGGCGAGAACCGCGCCAGTATCGAGGCCAGCGGCAACCGCGTCTGGTCGCGCCATGTCTGCAGGGCCCGGTTCCGCGAACGCACCCGGGGCCGGTATGAACCCTACTGGTCCGGCGGCCAGGGCTGGGAGTGCGTCTATGGCGCCTATCCGCGTGATTGGTGGGCGGAAGAGGACGGTCTGCTGGGCCTCGACTACTATGACGACGGCTATTCCCTGCAGGGCTATGACACCTATCAGGACGGCTACGGCTGGTACGACCGCGAGGGGCGCTACATACAAGACCGCGACTATTACGGCGACGACCGCTGGGTCGAACCGCGCCGTCGCGGCTTCTGGTAGGCCCGGAGGGACTCGAACCCCCAACCAGACCGTTATGAGCGGTCGGCTCTAACCATTGAGCTACGGGCCCCCGGAGGCGACGCCCGGGCCTAGCAGGCGCACGGGATGTTGCAAAGAGGGCGGGGGAGGCGGTGCCGCCCCTTCCCCGATGGAGGAGATGAGCCAAAGCTCCCGTCCGTGTTTGCGGCGGGTTGGAGGGCAGGCGGAGCGCCGGGCCTTCGCCCGGAGAAGATAGATATTACCGTTTCGACGAAGACAGACGCTCCGCGCGGGTGGTTTTCCAGGAGCTTGCGTCGGGTGGCCGTATTCGGGCCTTACCGCAGCGCCCCCGGCGGGCGGGGCCTTCCTGCGAAGGCTCCCGGACGATCGAGTATCCCCCTCGACCCAGTGTTGAAGGCGGGCCCTACGCCCGGCTCACGAAGTCTCCCTGAGACTAGAGAGCCGGACAGCGTCGCCTACAACCCCGCTCCATCCGCTCCCGCCGCCGCAAAGTCGCAGGCCTTACGAGCCCTCCGTGCAACGGGACGGGAGTAGTGTGGCACACCGCTGGACCTCGTCAGGAAGAACGGTGCGAGAAACGGTGGGGGCGTTGAAAGGGCGGGGGAATTCGGGGGCGGCTATCCTATCTACTGACCTCAACTCAACACGCACCCGTCTCCCCGGCGCAGGCCGGGGGCCAGAGGATCGACTGAACGGAGGCCGACAGCTGGGTTCCGAATACCGATGAAGTCAGCCTTCCTGCACGCCCCTTGGGCCCCGGCCTTCGCCGGGGAAGCGGAGGGGTAGGAAGAATGAGGTTCATCACAGCGGGCACAACGAGGGCACGGCGATCACAGCGGCGGCAGCGGGCTCGACGCCGCTGTGACCTCTGTGAGAACGCCGTGGTCGCTGTGATGAACCCGCTTTGCGGAGGGGGGAATGCCCTAACGCAGCTCCACGCGGCGGGTGCCGCGGGGCAGGACCAGCTCGCCGCCGGACCACTCCACGAGGCGACCGTCGATGCGGGCGGTGCGGACGTCGCTGCCCGGAGGCCAGGCGAGGACGAAGCCGCCGGGCGGCGTGGCCGTGGTGGCGAGGTCGAGCACATAGCCGCGACCGTCCTGGCGCAGGTGCCAGCTGACGGGGCCGTAGGCGGTGCGCAGATTGGCGATGCCGACCCCCTCCTCCGTCTCGATCCAGTCCAGCGGGATGCCGGCGGCCAGCACCAGGGCGTGGTCGCGGTCGCGCTCATGCACGAACAGATCCAGCGCCGAGCGGATATAGTCAGAGCTGATCCAGGCGTGGGGCATGTCGCCGATGAAGCGAGGCTCGCGCTCGTGACGGCCGACGACCTCGGCCCAGCCGTTCCAGGCCTGCGGCCGCAGGTCGCCGAAGAAGTAGTCGAGGGCGGCGATGGCCCGGTCGCGCTGGCCGAGGCGCACGAAGGCGCCGACCGCGCGCAGTTCGTAGGGGGTGTAGTCGAGCCAGTCGGGGCGGGGATCCCAGTCCTCGGCCATCAGGGGAGTCCAGTCGCCGGTGCGGCGCGCCTCGAAATTCAGCCAGTAGAGGTCGAAGGTCCGGCGCAGCAGGTCCTGCGGCAGGACGTCGATCAGGCCGCCGGGCGACAGGCCAATGGTGGTCGAGGTGGCGTCGAAATCACCCCTGTCAGCCGCGCCCGCGATCCAGTCGATGTCGTGATAGGCGGCCGTGGCGACGATGGCGGCGGAGATGTCGGCGCTGAACTGGTCGCGTCCGGCGGCGAAGCGGGCCTCGGCCGCGTCCTCGCCCAGCACATCGGCGATGAAGACGGCGTCGCGATAGCCGACCAGACCCCAGAAATCGTCCCAGTAGGAATAGGCCGGTTTGTCGGAATAGCCCTCGTGGCTGATGGTCGGGGGCAGCAGGCCGTAGAGGTGGCGGGTGTCGGGGGTCTGGAACTCGGCCGTGCGAGTCTCGGCGCGGAGTTCATCCATATAGGCGATCGCGCCCTCGACCTGGGGCCAGACGTCGCGCAGCAGGGCGCGGTCGCCGGTGTAGCGATAGACCTCGGCGGCGAGGAAGACGAACTCGCCGTGGCTGTCGTTCTCGGGGACCGGATCGGCACCGCGCGCGTCGACGCAGCACGGCACCTTGCCGTTGTCGAACACATAGGGGGCGAACCAGCGGAGATAGTCGGCTGAGATGTCGGCATGGCCCAGCCGGTTCAGCCCCTCGGCGATCATGGCGCCGTCGCGGATCCAGGAGCGGTTGTAGGAGCGGGTGCCGGGCTGAAGGATCGGGCCCTGGCGCGACATCAGGATGTGGGCCAGCGAGGATTTCAGCACATCCTCGACCACCTGGGCCTGGGGCGGCAGGATCAGCTCGACGCGGTCGATCTTCGCGCGCCAGTCGGCGGCGACGCGGTTCTCGACGGCATCCAGCGCAGCCTCGACCGAGCCGGTGACCGGCAGCGGATCGGGGACACCGGCCATGGGCAGCATCCAGCCGAACTGGCGGGTTTCGCCGGGCTGGAGGGTGACTTCATAGAACAGCGCTCCGGCCATCAGGCCGTCGTCGGATTCCACCAGGCGCTCATCCACCGGCTGGCGGCGGTCGGGTTGGGTCAGCAGGCTATGGGGATCGGCGCCGGACGCAAAGATGGATGCCGCAACCGCATCGGGCATCACCAGCGGACGCACGCGGATGTCGTCGTTCAGCACCAGCTCGCCGCCGGTCCAGTCGATCTGGAGGATGGGGCCGACCCCGCCGGGGACGGCAAGGAACTGCCGGGGGCCGTTGACCTGATAGGGGCGTGCCATCAGGGCCAGAGTGACGGTACGCGCTCGGTCCGAGGTGTTGGTCAGATGATAGCGACCGAACAGTCGCGAGCTCTCGGGCGTGCCGTCGGCGAAGGCCTCGATCTTGAGCGTCAGGCCGTCGGCCTGCCACTCGACCCAGGGCATGGGCAGGTCATCGTCGCGCAGGCCTTGCGTGATGTTGACGTCGGCCCAGGTGGTCAGGCGTCCGTCTTCCAGGATGAAGGGCTCGATCGACGGGCCGCCGCGGCGCAGCTCGATGGCGCCGTCCTCGCCCATCAGGCCGCTTTCGCCGCCGCCATCGACGCCAACGAGGGTCCAGTAAGGCTGTTCGCCGTGGAAGCCGCGCGGATACTGGCCCCTGCGGGACTCCGCGGCGATGGCGGTCACAAAGGCGGTCTGCGAGGCGCCGAACGCCAGCGGCCGGATCTCGATTTCCGACAGGCCATAGGTCGGCTCGCCGTCCATCAGGTCGAACTGAAGATAGCGCCCCGAGGCTTCGGGTGTGCGCAGCCAGTCGGTGCCGCCATCGCCGTATTCCACGCGGGCGATTTCGGTCCATTCAAGACCGTCATTGGAGGTTGAAACGCTATAGCGATCAGCCTCCCCGCCGTCTTCCCAGTGCAGGACCAGGCCACCGAACTCGCGCTCATAGCCGAGGTCGAGGGTCACCCCCTGGGACACACCGTATTCGCTGCGCCAGACGGTCGAGGGATCGCCATCGACGGCATTGGCGATCGGAAAGGCCGCCAGTTCGGAGGTCGTGGTGGCCAGCGGGCGCGGCGGCACCGATGGCTCGGGCGGCAGTTCGCGCAGGGTCAGCTGGTCGATCTCGATATGGCCGGACCCGCCCTCGGCCGCGACCACGACAAACTCCATCCGCGCGGCCTCACGCAGGACGGGGTCCTCGCCCGGGCCCCAGGCCTTGGTGACCTGACGGCGCTTGATGGTGAACAGGGTCCAGTCGTCGGGGAAGTCATAGCGGGTGATCTGGCGCCACCAGACGTTCTCGTTCTCTGCGTCGGTGAATTTGACCTCGAAGGTGTTGGACGGACCGACGCCGCGCACCCAGAAGCTGATCTCGTAGTTGTCGGGCAGGGTGAGGTCGATCTCACGCGCGGCAAAGGCATAGCCCGCGCGGCCGTTAAAATCGAAGTCGAGGCGCAGCGCCTGCCCTTCCCGCCCCGGAACGGTGCGGATAGTTGACGTCACATCCGTCGAGGCGTCGGCTTCCCAGGCGCCGGTGGTCTCGAAGGCGTCGAGCACGCGGGTGTCCTGGGCGAGCGCGGGCATGGCAGCCAGAAGACAGGCCGTGATCGCCAGAAGGCCGTTTCGGATCATGGGCATACGGAGCACTCCTTACTCAGCCTTTGACGCTGCCCGCCAGCATTCCCCGGATGTAGTAGCGCTGCAACGCGAGAAAGAGGATCAGCACGGGGGCGACGGTGATGACCGAACCGGCCATCATCATTTCAATGTCCTGCACATGCTCGCGCGACATGGCGGCCAGCGCGACCGGCAGGGTGTAGTTTGACTGGTCTGTCAGGATGATCAATGGCCAGAGGAAGTCGTTCCAGCTGCCGAGGAAGACGAACAGGCCCAGCGTGACGATGATCGGCTGCATGGTCGGCAGCACCACGCGGCGGAAGATCTGGCCCTCGCTGGCGCCGTCGACGCGGGCGGCCTCGAGCATCTCGTCGGGGATCGACAGGGCGTACTGGCGCACCAGAAACAGGCCGAAGATGGAGGCCAGCCACGGCACCAGCGCCCCGGCATAGGTGTTCACCAGCCCCATCCCCTTGAGCATCAGGAACAGCGGCAGGGTGCCGATCTGGGCCGGGATGACCAGGGCCCCGATCAACAGTTGAAACAACCGATCACGCCCGGCGAACTTCAGCTTCGCGAAGGCGTAACCGGCGGGAACGGTGAAGCCGAGCGCCAGAAGGGTGGCCATGGTGGCCAGCGCAAAGCTGTTCCACAGATACTGGCCCATGCCCTGGGTGACGAACAAGGTGCGGTAGTGCTCAAGCGTCCAGCTGTCGGGCAGCAGCGGCGGCGGGAAGGTCGCGGCCTCACCCGTCTGCATGAAGCTCACCGAGACCATCCAGGCCAGCGGGAAAAGGACCATCAGGGCGATGAAGCCCACGGCGAGGTTCAGCGCGATGACGCGAGGTTTGAGCTTCATGACGTGGCCCCCAGACGCTTCGACACCCACAGCTGGATCAGGGTGATGGCGAAGATGCACAGGAACAGGATGAAGGCGACGGCCGAGGCGGAGCCGAGGTTCCACCATTTGAAGCCCTCTTCGTACATGAAGTAGAGGACGGTCACGGTCGACTGGGCGGGGCCCCCTTGCGTCATCACATAGGGCTCGGCGAACAGCTGGAAGAAGGCGGCGACCGAGATGATGCTGACCAGCAGCAGGGTCGGGGCGATGGCCGGCAGGGTCACGTGGCGGAACTGTTTCCAGGGGCCGGCGCCGTCGATGCGGGCGGCCTCGTACAGCTCGTCCGGGACGGTCTGAAGCACAGCCAGGAAGATCAGCATATTGTAGCCGAAGGTCTTCCACACCACGAACATCAGGATGGCCGGGATGGAGGTCGAGGGCTGGCCCAGCCAGTCGACCGCCGGCAGGCCGACCGAGGTCAGGCCCCAGTTGATGATGCCGTAGCGGGTGTGCAGCAGATAGTTCCAGAGCACCGCCGTGGCGACCAGCGTCGTCACATAGGGGGCAAAGAACATGACCCGCCAGATGGGCCGCCACAGCACCATGCGGGCGTTCAGAATGACAGCCGCGGCCAGCGACACGGCCAGCGTCAGGGGTACGCCCAGCACGCTGAACCATACGGTGTTCTTCATCGCCCCCCAGAACAGGGCATTGCCCAGCAGGTTCTGGTAGTTGTCGAGGCCGACGAAGCGCAGGTTGTTGAGGTCGGCCAGCGCATAGATGTCGAAGTCGGTCAGGCTGAGCAGCAGGGCCGAGACCATCGGAATGACGAAGAACAGGCCGATGGCGATCAGCGACGGGGCGACAAAGCCCCAGGCGGCGCGGGTGCGCTTGCGGTGGTCCGAGCGCCGGGGGGGACGGGTCGCCTCTCGCGTGGCGGCGGGGGCCGTGACGGTCTGCATGGTCATGAGGCCCCTCCCCGCTCCAGCATCCAGCGGCGTTTTTCAAGCAGGCGGTCGGCGCGGCGATCGATCTCGGCGGCGGCGGTCTCGGGCGTGTATTCGCCGCGCACCATACGTTCGGCGACGATCTGCATTTCGGTGACGATCCGCTCCCACTCCGGAGCCTTGGGCACGGCCTCGGCGCGGGCCAGCTGGGCCTTGAACGGCTGGATCATGGGATCGGAGGCCAAGGCGGGCGCCTCCCATGCGCTTTGGCGGGCCGGGAGGCTGCCGGTGATCTGGTTGAAGCGGACCTGGGTCTCGGGCTCGAGCAGATAGCGGACCCAGGCCCAGGCGGCCTCGGGGTGGCGGGTGGAGCGGAACACGGCCAGCGAGGAGCCGCCGGGCGCCGAGGCCCCAGGGCCGGTCGGACCGGGAATGCCGGCGGTGGCCCATTGGGTCTCGGGCGGCAGGCGACGGCGGAAGTCGCCGATCGACCAGGGGCCGGAGAAGTAGAAACTGAAATAGCCGCGCTGGAACTCGGTCCAGACGTTCGAGATCTGGGTGGCGGAGACCAGCGGGGCCAGCCCTTCGTCGAACAGGCTCTTGTAGAAGGCCAGCGCCGCGATGAAGCCGGGGCTGGAGAAGTTGCCGCGCGTCGCCTGATCGGCCAGCAGGGGCTCGTCCGCCTGAAGCCCGAAGGTCAGAAGCTGCTCGAATTCATTGACGGGCAGCAGGATTGCGAAATTTCCATCGCCCGCCACGCGCTTGATGGCGTGCATGGAGGCCTTCCACTCGGCCCAGGTCGTGGGGACGGTGTCATAGCCGGCGCGGGACAGGATGTCGGTGCGGCAGAACAGCAGGCGGGTGTCGACATACCAGGGCGTGGCGACGGCCTGACCGTCCACGCGGTTGGTTTCAAGCACGGCCGGGAACTGGTCGGTCAGCAGGTCGGAGGCAAAGGCGGGCGTGGCCGACAGGGCGCCGATGGCGGCCATCTCCGACACCCAGGTGTTGCCGATCTGGCTGATGTCCGGAAGGGAGTCGCCGGCATAGGCGGTCAGCAGCTTCTGGTGGGCGGCCGTCCAGGGCACGGCCTGGACCTCGACCGCGATGCCGGGATTGCGGCGCTCGAACTCGGGCACCAGCTGCGGCACGGCGGTGCCCTCGGCGCCCATGGCCCAGAAGGTCAAGGGCGTGCGCCCATCGCTACGTCCCCCACAGCCCGCTGTCGCAAGTGCAGCCGTCGATCCGGCCAGCCAGCCCAGTGCCGTCCTGCGGTCGGGCCGGATCAGTGTCATGCGCGGTCCAGCCAGCCGCCCTCGAACCCGGCGCGCTGAAGGCCCCGGATCAGATTGGGCTCACCGTGCATGTGGTTCCAGACCAGGTTGGTGCGGTGGTTCTCGATCATGACGACGATGGGGCCCTGGTCGATCCCCAGATAGTCACCGTTCACCCAGCCGATGTCCGGCACGATCTGGCCGTGGCGGAGCGGTCCGTCGCGTTCCTTGAGCGTCGGGTTAAAGGAGTCGAGGAAGCCCCATTGCGTGTACAGGGCCTCGCCGTAGCGGGCCCTCATGGCCTTGAGGCAGGTCGTCACCGCGTCGGGGGCAAAGGGCATGGAGGCCATGGCGGCGGTGGGTGCGATGGTGCCATCGTCGCGCTCGCCCGGGCCGCGCGCCGAATAGCTGAAGAACTCGCGCTCGCGGCCGTCGATCGTCTGGATGAAGTCACCCGGGCCGTCGCAGGCGGTCAGGCCCCAGACGTCGTCGTCATAGCCGACCCAGCCCATGGGGTTGGTGCGGGCGTAGAACTGCTGCGCTTCGGCTGCGCGGACGCTGTTCTCGAAATAGTCGAAGTCGCCGATCTCGGCCGATTTCTCGCGCATCCAGGCGTCGCGGATGCCGCGGAAGTCGATGAACATATGGCTGTACTGGTGGCCGAACATCGGCGCGAAATGCAGGTGAGGCGAGCCGTATGCGTCGGTCCAGCTGTCGCCGTAAGCGGAGCACCATTCGGTCCAGACGTCGGGTGACACCGGATGGGTCTCGCTGCCCATCGCCATCAGCAGGACGATCATGCCCTCGTTATAGACGTGCCAGTCATAGGGGATGTGGCCCGTCTCGGGGTGCCAGCCCATGGAGATAAGGTTGGGGCGGGCGACGGCCCAGTCCCACTCGACCCGGTCGTAGATAGCCTGGGCCTTTTCACGGATTTCGGTCTCGCCGGCGTCGTCGCCGTCGAAATAGCGGGCCGCGAACAGCATGCCGCCCAGCAGCAGGGCGGTGTCGACCGTCGACAGCTCGGTCGTGCCGAAGCGGTGGCCGGTGTCCATGTCGAGGAAGTGGTAGAAGAAGCCCTTGTAGCCGGTCACGCCGGTCGCCTCGGGCCCCTGGGGCGCATCGTGGAAGAAGCGGATGGTGGTCAGGGTGATGTCGCGGGCCTCCTCGCGCGTCATCCAGCCGCGTTCGACGCCGACCGGCCAGCAGGCCAGGGCAAACCCGACGGCGGCGACCGACGAGAAGGACGGGGTGGGCCAGCGATCCGGCGTCAGGCCGGTGCGCGGGTCGGTGACATGGCGGAACCAGTCAAAGGTGCGCTTTTGCAGTTCCTCGACATCGGCATCGAGGGTGACCGGAGCCCCAGGGGCGTCGCTCTGACCACGTCCGCAGGCAGCAAGCCCCACAAGACCCGCACCCGCCACCGAAGCCAGAAGAAACCGTCTGCGATCCATGATCACACCTTACGCGACTGTCGGGCCAAACCCGAAAACACAAAAAAGAGGGGCCGCCCCCCACGCACGGTGAGAGGCGGCCCCAGGCTCAGGAGATCAGAACTTGTAGCGAGCGCCGATCTGGAACGTCCGCGTCGGGAACAGAACCGACGACGGCTGTCCGAAGTTCGGGTTCGGGTTCGTTGCCGAACCGGTTCCGCCATCGAAGCCGTTGTAGTTGTCGAAGTTGAAGACGTTGATCGCGTCCAGATAGACCGACAGTTCCGAACCGTTCGGCAGGCCGATGTCCTTGGTCAGGCGCAGGTCCAGATTCCGGTACGCAAAGGCGTTCGGAATGATGAAGCTGTACTTCTCAGGCTCGCCGCCATACGGGCGGAAATAGAAGCGCGAACCGGTGCCGTCGAACACGTTGAACGGCGTGCCCGATCCCAGCGTCAGTATACCCGACAGCTGGAAGTCCCACGGCAGATCGACGATGCCGTTGGCGACGATGCGGTGCTCTTCATCATTGGCCGAAGGCCGGGTCGGCGAGGTCTCGACGCTGAAGCAGTCGAAGCAGAAGGCATCGTTGCCACCGTTCTGGGTCGATTCCGACCAGGTGTAGGCCACGTTCATGCCCCAGCCGGATTCCCGCGTGTAGGGCTTGTCCAGCTTGACGTAGAGGGCGGTGAACTCGCGCTCCTTGTTGTGGTCCGAGACCAGGTAGGTCCGGTACGGGTTCGAGCCGCTCGGCGAGCAGAAGCCACCGTTGTCGCCGAAGCCACCACCGTCGTTGCCGAACGTAGGTTCGCGGCAGCGGTTCAGATACTGCCAGGTGAACTCGTTTTCGGTCTTGCCATAGGCCAGGGTGAACTCGGTCTGCCAGTCGCCGAAGCGTTGACGGACACCCAGGTTGAACTGATCGGTGCGCGGCGGTTCCCACTCGTTCTGGAGCAGGAAGGCCTCACCCCGCCCGGCGATGGTGGCGAAGACCGGATCCAGACCGGCGGCCGTACGATAGGACTCCTGCCACAGGATCGGGTCACCGGCCGAGCCGGACGCCACGCCCAGCGGCCCGCCCGTGGTGCTGAAGAAGACGTTCTGGCGGATGTCGTTCGGCTTGACGATCTCGTCGTACGAGAAGTTGAAGTTGATCCGGTCGTAGTAGCGACCGGCCCCACCGAAGATTACCGTCGCGCGGTCTCCGAACACATCATACGAGAAGCCGATCCGGGGCTGGAAGGCGCCCATGAACGGGTCGCGGTTGTCACCGGTCGAGATGTAGTCGTCGCGATTGAACCAGCTGGGGGCATAGCCGGCGGGCTTGCCGCCGTCCGTGGAAGCGATCCACTGGTCCAGACCCGCGATGACGCTGGCGGGGGTGACATAGTCCTTGTTGCCGGCGTTCGATTCATAGTCCCAGCGGAGGCCGAGGTTGATCTCGAGCTGATCGGTGATCCGCCAGTCGTCCTGAACGTACAGGCCGATGACCGTGTTATCGAGGTCGACGTTCGGGAAAGACCGGCCCAGTTCGACGCGGTACGGAACCGTGGTCGAGCCGCTCAGTTCCGGACGGCCGTCCACGTCGTAGTAGAACTGCGGGTTGCGACCAAACTGCTTCAGGACCTCATAATTCTGCATCGATATCTTGCCGCCGATCTTGACGGTGTGGAAGCCGTTCATTTCCAGCTGGTCGAATGTCAGATCGTTGCGGATGGTGAAGGCGCGGTCGTGGATGTCCTGGGCACTGTCACGGCCGCCCAGGTTGAGGATCGTGGCCCCGCCGAAATAGTCGGGCTGGAATCCCGGCATACCCGGATTGGTGTCGTTTTCGAACAGGCGATAGCTTTCGCCGGCGTCGCTGAAGTTCAGGGCGCCGGGGGCGTAGTTGTAGTCCCGGTAGTCGACGGCGAGTTCATTCAGGAAGCCATTACCCTGCCACTGCCAGCGCAGGTTGCTGGTCAGGGTCTGCTGGCTGAGGTTGGTTGCCCGCTCATAGGCATTGGCCCCGCCGAAATCGCGGATGTCGAACTCGTCGCGATAGGTGACCGACCAGTCGACGAGGTGACCTTCGCGCGGCTGCCAGCTGAGCTTGCCGAAGAAGAGGTCTTCCTCGAACGGCGCCGCGAAGGTGCCGATGTATTGGCCGAACTGGGTCTGGAAGCGCGGATCCTGACGGCCCAGGTTGACCACGGCCGCGCGGTTTTCTTCCTTGCGCTCATAGGTGCCGAAGAAGTGGAGACGATCGCGAATGATCGGGCCCCCGAAGGCAACGCCCCACTGCTCGACGCTGAGATCGGCCTTTTCATCCCCGCGACGTTGCGCGAAGACGTCCTGCTCGATCATGCTCTGGTCGCGGTAGGACCCGAAGATCTCGCCCTCGAACTCATTGGTGCCCGAGCGGGTCACGGCCGTGATGATAGCCGAGGAGGCCTGCTCATACTCGGCCTTGAAGTTCTGGCTGATGACCCGGAACTCCTGGATGCCGGCCTGGGGGAACGGGTTCCCGCGGCTGTCGTCCTGACCGATGATGCCACCGGCGATGACGTTCGACTTGAGGCTGGCGCCGTCGATGAAGGCGTTGACCGATTCCGCGCGTTGGCCACCAGCGGTGATGGTCTGTTCCTGCTCATTCACCGAGACCCGGACACCGGGGGCCAGGGCGGCGAAGTTCAGGAAGTTGCGGTTGATCTGCGGCAGGGTCTCGATCTGCTGGGTCGTGACGTTGGTCGCGATTTCCGGGGTCCGGACCTCGGGCAGACGGCGGCCGACGACCACGATGTCATCGACGCTCGTGCCGCCGGGGACGCCCGCGACGACCGTGCCGCTGACGTCCAGGTCCAGGTCACCGACCTGGCCGACGCCGATGGTGACGACGTCGCTGGCGGTTTCACCCTCGGCGGTCGTGACGGTGATCTCATAGGTGCCGGGGCGCAGGCCCGACAGGACGTAGCCGCCGTTGGCATTGGCGGTGGTCCGCGAGGTGAACCCCGAGGCCACGTCGCGGGCCACGACCGTGGCGCCGGCTTCGCCGACACCGCTGTCGGTCACTTCACCCCGGACGGTGGACGTCGCCACTTGGGCCGTGGCCATTCCAGCCATGCCCAGCGACACGGCCATGGCGAGGGCGGAGGCCGCCCCCAGATATCGAATGTTCATTTTAGCCATCCTGGTTTTCCCCCTGAGCGGAAGCTGTCACGCCCGACGGCCGCCCGTCCGCCGCGCGTGTGGTTGAGACCGACGCCCGGGTGGACGTTCGGATCACGAGTTCAGGCCGAACGACCTCGCAGGCGGAGGACGACTGGGTCGCCTCACGTCCGGCCTGCGCGGCCTCGATCTGACCGACCAGACGCTGCAGGGCGCGGCGTCCGGTTTCGGCAATACGAATTCTGAGGGTGGTCAGGCCGGGCCTGACGAGGGCGGCGATCGGCACATCGTCGAAGCCGACCACGGCCACATCCTCGGGGCAGCGAACGCCGGCCTCCTGGAAGGCCAGAAGGGCCCCGATGGCCATCATGTCATTGCCGCAGAACACACCGTCGAAGCGGCGCGGGGCCGCCATCAGCGCTTGGGCAGAGGCATGGCCGGAGCCCTGGTTGAAGTCGCCCTCGACCACATGCGGCTCAAGCCCTGCTTCGGCCATGGCCTCGAGATAGCCGGCCAGGCGGGCCTCGGCCTCAAGGTTTCCGGCCGGACCGGCGATGTGAGCGATGTCGCGGCAGCCGCCGGCCAGCAGGTGGTTCACCGCCGCGCGCGCGCCGCCGTTGTTGTCGACCACGATCGACGGAAGGGCGCTTTCCGCGGCGCCGCCGTGCATGAGCACCACCGGCAGGCGGCCGGCCATGGCGGTGGCCAGATTGGCCGAGTCGATCTGGGGCGACAGGACGAACAGGCCGTCCACGCGTCCGCGCATCGAGCGGATCGCGGCGGCGGCGCCGTCTGCGTCGTCATGGGAGCTGGAGACGATTAGGTGATAACCGTGCTCGCGCGCGGCCAGATCCATGCCCCGGATCAGTTCCGAGAAGAACTCGCCGTACAGGTCGGGCAGGATGATGCCGAGTGTATTGGTCTTGCTGGTCGACAGGCTGCGGGCGCCGCTGTGGGGCACATACTGCAGGGCCTCGGCCGACTCGAGAATTCGCTTGCGGGTTTCCTCGGTGACGGTGTCCGAGCCGTTCAGGGCGCGCGAAACAGAGGCCACCGAAACCTGGGCATGACGCGCCACATCGCGAATTGTAGCCGGTTTCATTTTCCGGCCTCGCAGACTGGCGAAGGACATCGATGAAAGGTCACGTGTGCAGGCTCCCTGGACAATCCAGCCGTGCCGACCCCTTGGCGAGGTTCGTCGGTCAAATCGTGTAATCGGTTACATGACACACGAGTCATGAGCCGCGCAAGTGCCCCGATTTGGGCACAGGGCCACGGGGCCGTGGGGCCACACCTCCCTGCCCCTGCTCTCACACACGGCGATGTTCGGCACCGAATAACGTCGTTAACGCTGTATATCCTGATATTTTTCGTATGCCGATCCGCTGTCGGGGGCCGGGCCGTAGCCGCCTCGAACGGCCGACGTGCTGGCACTGGCGCGCCACAGTTCAGTCCAAAATGTCACGGGAGCGCGGCCCGATGGGCGGCTCTCTATCCCCCGGGACGCACCCGAGCATAGAAGGATTCGATCAGATCCAGGCGCTCCGCATGGGGCATCGGCCGGGCGACCGGCCCGTCATTGGTGAACTCCAGCAGCCGGTCCGGCGCCGCCCGGACATCGGGCCATATAGCCGCTGTCGGGGCGTTCGGATCACCGGCCCGTGCGAAGCGGGTCCAGTAGCCGGCCATGGCATCGGCGGCGTCCTGATCGCGCTGGCCCAGAGGCCGACCGACGGTGTCGAGCGTATCAAAGACATACGGGCGCTCGGAAGCGTGGGTCGCGCCGCCGCTGGGCTCGGGGTTGGACTCCGGCACGACATCGAAACGGTAGAGGAAGGTCGGATACCCGGCCGCCGCGTGCAGGCGCGTCAGATGGCGGGCGGGCTCGTTGAAGATCAGGTCGCTGACGATATGGGCGTCATAGCCGTCGGGACCGCCATAGGCCGCCAGCAGGGCGTCGTGCTCGACCTTGGTCAGAGCGTCGTCTGTGCGGCCGTAGGCACCCGCGTCAACAGGACGGATCCACCAGAACTCGGCGCTGTTGGTGCCAAGGATCAGGGGCACGGGAGCCTGACGCCCGGCGGCAAAGGCCTCGACCACATCCTCGGGCAGGATGATGCCGTCGACGATCAGATTGTCCGAATAGAAGGCCGGCATGGGGCTGAGCAGGACTTCCGCAGGTACGGCGCGGAGCTGTGCCGCATCGGCATCGGCGGGCAGGCCGGCGCTGCGGGCAAAGGCCACACCCAGCGATTGGGCCGAGGGCCTGCCCGGGCGGTCCAGCGCCAGTTCGGCGGATCGCTGACGGCCCAGGCCGGACTGGACGATGGCCTTGTGGAACAGGCCGCGTGCCGAGGGGGCGACCATCAGCTGGGTGACGGCCACGCCGCCTGCGGACTCGCCGAAGATCGTCACATTACCGGGGTCACCGCCCAAAGCCGATATATTGTCGCGTACCCATTCCAGCGCCGCGATCTGGTCCATGACGCCATAGTTGCCGGCGGGCTCATCCGCTGGACGCTCTACGGCCAGCGCCGGGTGATCGAAGAAGCCGAGGCGGCCGAGGCGATAGTTGATCGTCACCACGACGACGCCGCGCCGGGACAGCGCACTGCCATCGTAGAGAGCCGCCGTGCCCGAGCCGTTGTTGTAACCGCCGCCGTGGATCCAGACCATGACCGGCAGAGGCCCGTCCCGCTCGACCGGGGCCCAGACGTTGAGAGTCAGGCAGTCCTCACTCATCGGCAGAGGACCGACGCCGGGGTCACCGTTGGCGGGCGGCTGGATGCAGAGGGCGCCATAGGTCGTGGCGTCTCGGGTGCCCGACCAGTCTGCACCGGGGACCGGGGGACGCCAGCGCCGCTCGCCCACCGGCGGCGCAGCATAGGGCAGGCCCTTGAAGGCCACGACATCGCCCGAAACGACGCCCTGCGCGGCCCCGTTTTCAAGCCGGACGAGTTCGACGGGATCGGGCACAGGCTCAGACATGGGCGCAAGGACCATCATCAGGGAAAGCAGACCGGAGAGTATCATCGGGCGACCCTAGACGTCGGCTCCGACAATCCCAAGTCAATCACTTGACATCCGTCGGGAACCGCTTTCGGGATCAGGCGTTTCGACGGCTTCGTCGAGGGGGCTGCCGCTTGAAGTATCTTGAGTTGAGCGATGTGGCAGCGCGGGACATGGCCCGCGCGTTCGATGCCTCGCCCAATCCCTACACCATGCTGACTACCGACTTCTGTTACGTGGGGGTCAACCAGGCCTATCTGGATGTGGTCGGGCGCGAGCGGGATGACCTGATCGGTCGCAATCTGTTCGACCTGTTCGACGGAGGCGGCCAAGGCGATCAGGCGCGCGAGAATGCTCGCCAGCTGAGGGCCTCGTTCGAGCGGGTCCTGTTGACCGGCGAACCGGATCACCTGGCCCTGATCCACTATCCTATCGAGATAACCGATACCGACGGCCGGACGCGGATCGAGGATCGCTACTGGAGCGCGACCCATACGCCGATCCGGGATGTCGACGGTCAGGTCGCCTACATCCTTCAGCACACGACGGACATCACCGAACTGCAGAACCTGCGCAAGCGCGTGATGGGCGACCGGGACAAGGCCACGGTCACCGACCTGCTCAGCAGCAACGTCATGGCGCGGGCCGAACACCTGCAGACCGACAATCTCCGCCTGCAATCAGAACGCAACCGACTGCTCGACATCTTCATGCAGGCGCCGGGATTCATCGCGGTGCTGACCGGGCCGGATTTCGTCTTCCAGATGCACAATGAGGCCTATGCCGAGCTGACCGGATACCGGACGCTGAACGGCAAGCCTGTGGTCGAGGCCCTGCCCGAGATCGTGGCCCAGGGGTTTCTGGACCTGTTGAAGCAGGTGCGCGAAACCGGCGAGACGTTTGAGGGGCACGCCATGCCTATTCAGCTGGGCAGCGGACCGGACGGCGCGCTTCGCACCCGCTACCTCGACTTTGTCTACCAGCCCCTGCGGGACGGCCGGGGCGATGTGGCGGGTGTGTTCGTGCAGGGGCACGATGTGACGGACGTCGTCGAGGCCGGCAATCGGCAGAAGCTGATGATCGACGAGTTGAACCATCGCGTGAAGAATACGCTGGCAACGGTTCAATCCATTGCCATGCAGACGGCGCGAACCCATGCGGAGCCCGAGACCTTCGCCGAAGGGTTTCAGGCGCGTCTGATGTCGCTGTCGCATACCCACAACCTGCTGACGCGCACCCACTGGGAGGGGGCGGAGCTGGCGGATATCCTGACGCATGAGACCGAGGCCCACGGCTCCATGCGTATCCTGCCGAACGGGCCGGTCGTGTCACTGGACCCGGCCCAGGCCCTGCCGCTGGGGATGATCTTCCACGAACTGGCCACCAATGCCGCCAAGCACGGTGCTCTACAGTCCGGCGACGGCCGCGTCCTGGTCGACTGGTCCATTCAGGATGCGACGGTGTCGCTGGTCTGGCGTGAGATCGATGGTCCGCCGGTCGTGGCGTCCGAACATCGCGGGTTCGGCAGTCGTCTGATCGAGCGGAATGTGCGTCATGATCTGGCGGGACAGTCCCGCTTCGACTATGCCCCTGACGGGTTGATCTTTTCACTGACCTTTCCACTCGAGAGAACCGCGTCATGAGTATTCCGGGACTGGAGGGCCGAACGGTATTCGTCGTCGAGGACGAATCGCTGGTCGCCATGCTGCTGGAGACCATGCTTGAGGACATGGGCTGTACGGTTTTCGGCACGGCGGCTCGCATTGAGGACGCGCTGGAGATGATCGCAGGAGATGCCCGGCCCGATGCGGCACTGCTGGACGTCAACGTCGCAGGCCAGACCGTCTATCCCGTGGCCGAGGCGCTGGATCGCAAGGGCGTGCCGCTGGTGTTCTCGACTGGCTACGGCCAAGGTGGGCTGGCCGAGGGGTGGGAGGGCCGGCCGACGGTCCAGAAGCCCTATACCGAGGCCATGATCCGAGACGCCCTGATGCGGGTGCTGGACATTAAAAACGCCTGAAGTCGCGGATCACGGACCGGGCCGCATTATGGCCGGGCGCGCCGGTCACCCCGCCGCCCGGATGGGCGCCGGATCCGCACAGATAGAGCCCCGGCACCGGCATACGGTAATCGGCATGGCCCAACACCGGGCGCGCGCTGAACAGCTGATCGAGACTGAGGCGGCCGTGGAAGATGTCGCCGCCGATCAGGCCGAAGCGTCGCTCCAGATCACGCGGCCCGAGCGCCAGCCGGCCGACGACAGAATCCCTGAACCCCGGGGCCTGGGCCTCGACCGTATCGATCATCAGGTCGGCGACCGCATCGCGGTGCGTATCGGCCAGATCGGGGGCAACGTGCTGACAGAACAGGCTGGCGACGTGGTGCCCCTCGGGGGCGAGGCTGTCGTCGAGGGTCGAGGGGATCAGCATCTCGACGATCGGCTGGCGGGACCAGCCGTCGCGGCGCGCGTCCTGATACGCCCGGTCCATATAGTCGAGGCTGGGGGCGATGATGATGCCGGCGGTCAGGTGATCGCCGATCCCGGGGCGCGCCGTGAATTTCGGCAGGCGATCCAGCGCGACGTTCATGCGAAAGGTGCCCGAGCCCGAGACATACCGGTCCTTCCGCTCGCGGAAGTCGGAGGGCACCACGGCCGGATCGACCAGCCGGTCGAACAGCAGGCGCGGATGCAGGTTCGACACGACCGCCCGCCCCCGCACGACTTCGCCCGCTTCGGTGACGGCGCCGACGGCCCGGCCCCTTTCGGTCAGCACCTCGGCGACGGGGGCGTCGAGGGTGATCTCGACGCCCGCCTCGACGCAGGCGGCGGCCATGGCCTGGGTGATGGCACCCATGCCGCCGATGGCGTGACCCCAGGCGCCGCGCTTACCATTCACCTCCCCGAACACATGATGCAGCAGCACATAGGCCGAGCCGGGCGTGTACGGACTGCCATAGGCCCCGACGACGCTGTCGAACCCGAACAGGGCCTTGATCGGATCACTTTCGAACCAGCCGTCCAGCCATTCCCCGGCCGAGCGGGTGAACAGGTCGACCAGATCGCGCTGGGTGGTCTGGTCCAACTGTTTGATACGCAGGCCCAGCGCGCCGGCAGCCAGCGCTGGCCCGAGACTGGAGAGTCCGAGGCCCGGGGTCAGGTTCGGCGGGGCCTTGAGGATCTGGTCGCGCAGCACATCGGCCACGGCGTCCAGCCTGCGTCCATAATCATCCAGCCGTATCGCATCGCGCGCGGAGAAGCGGGCCACCTCGCGCGCGGTCAACCCGCCCTCGCCCACCGAAAGGCTGTCGCCGCCCGGCAGAGGCAGAAAGTTCGACATGCGCCGCTCGACAACGCGAAGGCCGTGGCGGGCCAGCTGCATGTCGGCGATGACCCTGGGATTGAGCAGGCTGACGGTGTAGCTGGCCGTCGAGTTGCGATAGCCGGGATGGAATTCCTCGGTGACCGCGGCGCCGCCGACGACGGAGCGCCGCTCAAGCACCCGCACCTTGAGCCCGGCGCGCGCCATATACCAGGCGCAGACCAGCCCGTTGTGGCCCCCGCCCAGCACCACTGCATCCCACGTCTCACGCGCCATTCTGCCTCGCTTCGCTCTCGCCTTGCGAGGAGCCTAGTCCGGGAGAGGACCTGAGGGAATCGATTCCCCGACCCGTCACGGACCGTCAGTCGACAGAACGCGGGTCCGGGTTCACAAATGGCCGCAAATGGAGGGAAGCATGTTTCGATCCAGACCTGTCCTGACCGGAGCCCTGTCGCTCGCGTTCTCACTCGCGGTGATGACACCCGTCGCCGCCCCGGCCCGCGCGCAGGACGGAGGCATGTGGCAGGTCTATATCGCGGGCGTGCCGCTGAGCTGTGCCAGCTATTACGGCGAGCCGGTGCGCATCTACATGACCCGCGACCTGAACAATGTCGGCATCGCCACGCGGGTCCAGAATGGCCAGCCGATCATCGTCATGAACCCCGATGTTCTGGCCCGCTTTCAGCCGCTGGTGCAGGTGTGGTGGTTCGCCCACGAGTGCGGGCACCATGCGCTCGGTCCCTACAACAGCGAGACCAATGCGGACTGCTGGGGTGTGCGGGTGCTGCGCGATCAAGGCTTCATCCGCAATGTCTATGATCTTCAGGCCTTTGCCTATGACCTCAGCAGCCTGCCAGGCAGCGCCGTGGGGCATCTGCCCGGGCCGCAGCGGGCGCAGAATGTGATCAACTGCTCTCTGACCTGAGTGGCCACAGCACCCGCACACGTGTAGCAAAGGGATCAGGGAGGGTGCCTGGCCCATGGTCCGTTTTCTGCTGATCGCGCCCAAGCCGCATTGGGATGCTGACTTCGCCGGGATATCCGGCGGTGCAGAGGATTCTGTGACCCGGGTCGCGCCCATTGCGATCGCTACGGTCGCGGCCATGGCCCCCGCAGGCCTTTCGATTACGCTGCACGATGAGGCGCTGGCTCCGGTCGATTTTGACATCGAGGCTGATTTCATCGGCATCACCGCAAATGTCTCGCAGGCCAAGCGCGCGATCGAGATCGCCCAGGAGTTCCGGGCGCGCGGCAAGCCGGTGATCATCGGCGGACCCCACATCACCCTCGACCCCAAGGCCTTTGACTGCGCATGCGACATTGCGGTGACCGGCGAGTTCGAGGAGATCGCCGAGGGCTTCTACGCCGACATGCTGAACGGCACGCTGAAGCCGCACTACTCCGGGGGACGCCCCGACCTGTCGCGCTCGCCCGTTCCGGCGTGGGAGCTGTTCGACAATGACCGGGCCCTGGTCGGGGTGGTGCAGACCAGCCGTGGCTGTCCGTTCGAGTGCAACTATTGCGACGTGATCCAGTATCTGGGCCGCAAGCAGCGCCACAAGACGCCGGATCAGGTGATCGCCGAGGTCCAGCGCCTGTACGACCTGGGCTATAACCGCATTGCCTTGGCCGACGACAATTTCACTATCTACCGCAAGCGGGCCGCAGAACTGCTGGACGCCCTGATCGCGTGGAACGGGCATGAGGGTCGCGATCATGTGATCTTTGCCACCCAGGTCTCGATCGATGTGGCGCGCGACGACGAGATGCTGGTGCGCTGTGCCGAGGCGGGCGTGTC